>ENA-UEYL01002388-UEYL01002388.1-human-gut-metagenome-genome-assembly--contig:-NODE-2388-length-14027-cov-4.065448_pt1 | contig 14027 bp, 9 predicted proteins | sample MGYA00242941_ERZ507946 | MGnify/ENA primary metagenome ERZ507946 (study PRJEB26167, sample SAMN06115482) | human gut metagenome | host: Homo sapiens | place: China:Guizhou | collected 2015-03-11...
TCTCCGGTCTCATCAACGGCGAGTGGCGGGAGATGAAGCCCTATGAATTTTCCGGTATCCTTACCGTAGGCGGCACCATCCTGGGCACCAAGCGCACGCCCTTTAAGCTCATGCGGGTCGTGGGCGAGGACGATGTGGACAAGGTGGCTGAGATGAAGAAGAACTACGCCGCCATGAAGCTGGACTGTCTCCTCTGTCTGGGCGGCAACGGCACCCATAAAACGGCCAATCTTCTGGCTGAAGAGGGCCTCAACATCATCGGCCTGCCCAAGACCATCGACAATGACATCTACGGTACCGACGTGACCTTTGGTTTCCACTCTGCCGTTGATATTGCCACCGAGGCCATCGACCGGGTCCACACCACCGCCGGCAGCCACAGCCGCTGCATGCTGGTGGAGCTGATGGGCAACAAGGCGGGCTGGCTCACCCTGTACGCAGGCATCGCCGGCGGCGCGGACATCATCCTCATTCCCGAGCGGCCCTACACCATTGAAAAGGTGTGCGCCGCCATTGAGAACCGGGCCAAGCAGGGCAAGCACTTCTCCATCCTGGCCGTGGCCGAGGGCGTCTACGACGTCAAGGAGTCCCGCATGAAGAAGAAGGAGCGTCTGGCCAAGCGCAAGGAGGAGGGCATCACCACCGCCACCAACCGCATCGCCCGCCAGATCGAGGAGATGACCGGCTTTGAGACCCGCACCTGTGTTCCTGGACACACCCAGCGGGGCGGCAGTCCCTCTCCCTACGACCGGGTGCTGGCCACCCAGTTCGGCTCCTACGCCGCCAAGATGGTGGAGGACGGCAACTTCGGTATCACCGTGGCCATGAAGAACAACCACGTGGGAGAAAACAAGCTCGCCGACATTGCCGGCAAGAGCCGCCTGGTCCCCGATGGCCACGGCATGCTGGAGGTGGCCCGGCGCATGGGCATTTCCCTGGGATAAAAGGGAATCCAGGGGTTGACTTTTGATTGGTTCTGGGTTATGATACTTTAACGGTTTAAAGATTGAAACCGCGAAAGTATCCGGGCCTCGCCCGGTTTTGAAAGGAACGAGCGCCATGCCTATCACCGATCTGCTGGAGCGCAACAGCAAGCTCTACGGCGACGAGGTCGCCCTGGTAGAGATCAACCCCGAGGTTCAGGAGACCCAGCGGGTCACCTGGAAGGAGTATGCGCTCATTCAGCCCACCTCTACCGCACCCTACCGCCGGGAGATCACCTGGTCCGTCTTTGATGAAAAGGCCAACCGGGTGGCCAATCTGCTGCTGGGCCGAGGGCTGAAAAAGGGCCAGAAGGTGGCCATTTTGCTGATGAACTGCCTGGAGTGGCTGCCCATCTACTTCGGCATCCTCAAGGCCGGAGCGGTGGCGGTGCCCCTGAACTTCCGCTATACCGCCCAGGAGATCGAGTACTGTGTGAAGCTGGCCGACGCCGACGTGCTGTTCTTCGGCCCGGAGTTTATCGGCCGTGTGGAGGACATTGTCCCCTCCATCGGACGGGAGCGCCTTTTGTTCTTTGTGGGTGAGACCTGCCCCTCCTTTGCCGAGGACTACCACCGGGCCACCGCCAACTGCTCCTCCGCCGCCCCCAAGGTGCTGGTGGACGACGAGGATGACGGCGCCATCTACTACTCCTCCGGCACCACCGGTTTCCCCAAGGCCATCCTGCTCAGCCACCGCTGTCTCTTGCAGGCGGCCCGGATGGAGGCCATCCACCACGAGACCACCCATGAGGACGTGTTCCTGTGCATCCCGCCTCTCTACCACACCGGCGCCAAGATGCACTGGTTTGGTTCCCTGTTTACCGGCAGCAAGGGAGTCCTGCTGAAGGGCAACAGCCCCAAGGCCATCTTTGACGCCGTCTCCCAAGAGCGGTGCACCATCGTGTGGCTGCTGGTGCCCTGGTGTCAGGATATCCTGGCTGCGCTGGACCGGGGCGACCTGAAGCTGGAGGACTACCAGCTCAGCCAGTGGCGGCTGATGCACATCGGCGCACAGCCGGTCCCGCCCTCCCTCATTAAGCACTGGATGGAGTATTTCCCCCACCACAAATACGATACCAACTACGGCCTGTCCGAGTCCACCGGCCCGGGCTGTGTCCACCTGGGGATGGATCACATCCACAAGGTGGGTGCCATTGGCGTTCCCGGCTACGGCTGGAAGGTGAAGATCGTGGACGAGCAGGGCCAGACCGTGCCCCAGGGCGAGGTGGGCGAGCTGTGCGTCAAGGGTCCCGGCGTCATGCGGTGCTACTACCACGACCCCGAGGCCACCGCCGCCGTGCTCCACGGGGAGTGGCTCCACACCGGCGATATGGCCAAGCAGGATGCGGACGGCTTCTACTTCCTGGTAGACCGGAAGAAGGACGTCATTATCTCCGGCGGTGAGAACCTCTACCCCGTCCAGATCGAGGATTTCCTGTCCGCCTACCCCAAGATCCACGATGTGGCCGTGATCGGCCTGCCCGACAAGCGCCTGGGCGAGATTGCCGCAGCCATCATCCAGGTAAAGGACGGCATGACCTGCACCGAGAGCGAGATCAACCAGTTCTGCACCGACCTGCCCCGGTACAAGCGGCCCCGGAAGATCATCTTTGCCGACGTGCCCCGCAATCCCACCGGCAAGATCGAAAAGCCCAAGCTGCGGGAGAAGTACTGCGGCGTGCGCCTGGTGGAGGCCCAGAACCAAGCCTGATATGCCAACAGCCCGTCCCTTTTATGGGACGGGCTGTTTTGCGCTTAAATGACCTGGAAGAGGAAGAACTTCAGGTAGTTGGTCTCCTCCACGTTCCAGAGGATGGGGTGGTCGGGGGCCTGCTGGCGCACCTCGATCTGCCGCAGCTGCCGCCCGGCATCGGCGGCGGCGGAGCGGAGCATTTTGATAAACATCTCCTCGGTGGCAAAGTGGCTGCAGCTGGCGGTGGCCAGATAGCCGCCGCGAGGCAGCAGCTTCATGGCCCGGTAGTTGATCTCCTTATAGCCACGCATGGCGTTGCGGGCGGTCTTGCGGGACTTGGTGAAGGCGGGCGGGTCCAGAATGATGAAGTCGTAGTCCGGCTGGTGCTCCAGATTGGGCAGCAGGTCAAAGACGTCGGCACAGAGGAAATCCATGCGCCCTTCCAGACCGTTGAGCACCGCGTTGTCCCGGGCCAGGTCCACCGCGGCCTGGCTCACATCCACGGCGGTGACGTGCTCCGCGCCGCCCAAAGCGGCATTGAGGGCAAAGCTGCCCGTGTGGGTGAAGCAGTCCAGCACACGCTTGCCCCGGGCCAGCTTGGCCACCTCCCGGCGGTTGTACTTCTGGTCCAGGAAGAAGCCGGTCTTCTGGCCGTTTTCAAAGTCCACCCGGTAGCGCACGCCGTTCTCGCAGATTTCAGTCCAGGTCTCCTGGGGATGTGTCAGCCCCTCCAGGGGGAACCAGCCCTTGTTCTCCTCCAGGCCCTCACGCTGGCGCAGAGCCACATCGTTGCGCTCGAAAATACCCTGGATATCCTGGCCGTCCTGGCGCAGCACATCCACCAGAATGGGGAAGAGAACGGATTTCAGTTGTTCCATGCCATAGGACAGAGTCTGGGTCACCAGTACCGGGCCGAAGCGGTCTACCGTCAGGCCGGGGAACTGGTCGGCCTCGCCGAAGATCACCCGGCAGCAGCTCAGGTCCTCCGGTCCCATCACCGTCTTGCGGTAGGCCCAGGCGTATTCCACACGGCGGCGCCAGAAGTTCTCGTCAAAGCGGTCGTTGGCGTTGCGGCTGAGAAGCCGTACCCGGATCTTGCTATGCTGGCTCAGCAGGCCGGTGCCCAGGTAGCGGCCTTTGGCGCTGACCACGTCCACCAGCGCGCCGTTGGCGGGGGCGGGATCGGGCTGGTCGGTGAGCTCTTCTGCGTACACCCAGGGGTGGCCGGACAGAATGGCCCGCTCCCCTTTGGGAGTGATGGTATAGACGGGATAGGGGCGGCTTTGTTTCATAAAACAAGTTCCTCTCTGGCAAAAAATGAATTCATAATCTTCATTATAGCATGGATCCGCCCTGTGTGCTAGAATGAAGAAAAGCGAAAGGAGCGAATCCGATGGAAATTGAACGCAAGTGGCTCACCGACGGGTGGCCCCAGGGTTTGGAGGAGCAGCGGCGTATCCTCATGCGCCAGGGGTACATCACCACCCGGCCCACCGTGCGCATCCGCAGTGAGGCGAGCGGAGATGTGACCGAGTATGTGTTGTGCTTCAAGGGAGCGGCAGGGCCGGACGGCCTGGCCCGGGAGGAGATCGAGACCAATATCGCCCCGGAGCTGTTTGCCAAGCTGGAGGCGTTCGTTGGCCGTCCCCTCATCGAAAAGGAGCAGCGGCGCTATGCCCTTCCCGGCGGTCTTACCCTGGAGGTCAACCAAGTGGACCGAGGACAGCCGGGGGAGTTCTTTTATGCCGAGGTGGAGTTCCCCACCAAGGAGGCTGCCCTGGCCTGGCAGCCCGGTGAGCTGGGAGAGTATCTCAGCGACGAGGTCACCGGCAAGCCCGGGCAGAGTATGGCGGCCTACTGGACCGAGACGCGGGGAGAACTTTAACAGTATATTTTGGAAAGGCAAAAAGCGGGTGAATTCACCATTTAGGGCTTGCCGAACCCAGGAAAACTGAGTATACTAATACAAGATTTACATAAGATGGGGGATAGCCACCATGGAGCAGACACCAACCCGCCGCCGCAGGAGCAGTTCCGCTTCCTCCGGCGGCCGACGGCAGCAGCCGCAGACCCGACGTCCCGCACCCAAAAAACGCAAGCGCCGCAGCATTGGCTGGACGTTGTACGCAATCCTGGTGGTCATTTCCGCCATCATCGTGGGCGTGTATGCCGCAGGGCACTTTTTTATCAAGGCTCCGGAAATTAAAGGGACTGAGGGTGATATCTCCACGGCGCCGGTGGTGGATGAAAGTACCCAGGAGCCGGAGGACCCCAACGCGCTGATCCGAAAAGAGGGGGTCTATAACTTCCTTCTGCTGGGCAAGGACGTGGACAGCAGCAACACCGATACCCTGATCGTGGTCAGCTATGACACGGTGAATCAGAAGATCGGCATGGTGTCCATCCCCCGGGATACCGCAGTGACCCGCGAATGGAGCAGTATGCCCAAGATCAACGCCGCCTTCCACAGCAAAAAGGCCGGTCCCGAGGTGCTGAAGGAAGAGATCAAGAACACCTTTGGTATTCCTATCGACTACTACATTCATGTGGATCTGCAGGGCTTTATCGCCCTGGTAGATGAGCTGGACGGCGTAGATATTGAGGTTCCCCTGGATATGAACTACGACGACCCCTATCAGGACCTGCACATCCACCTGAATGCCGGTATGCAGCATCTGAATGGGCAGCAGACCATGCAGGCGGTGCGTTACCGCCATGACAACAGCGACAGCCCCAATTACCAAGCCAACCAGTGGTACAGCGACGTGCAGCGCGGTGAGTTCCAGCGCCAGGTGCTGGTGGAGCTGGCCAAGAAGGTGATCTCCTGGAACTCCATCCCAAAGGTGACCTCCTTCCTGGAACTGTTCAATACCTATGTGAAGACCGACCTGAGCATGCAGGACATGCTCTACTTTGCCACCAAGGCCATGGAGGTGGATGTGTCCACCGCCATCCAGCAGGGCAACCTGGAGGGCCGGGGCGAGGGTGTGGTCAACGGATATAAGTACTGCTTTGTCTATAAGGCGGAAGACATCCTGCCCACCATCAACTCCCTTATCAATCCCTATACCCGGGATCTGACCGCGGACGATTTGAACCTGCCTGTGCCGGAATACTACTGGAACGGCGGCATCATTGATTAAAAGACAAGGACCCGCCGTGCGGGACCTTTCTTATAAAAAGAGAGCCAGGATTTCTGAAGAGAAAGAAAGATACTGGAGGGGGAGAAACCCAGCCTGCATGATTCCTTAAGAAATCATAAAACAACCTTTAGAAGGCTTGTCGAAGGAAGGGGAATCGGATATACTGGGGCACATCTCAAACAAGATTGGAGGGAGCTCCCCTGGCTCAGACACAGATACCAAACCGACGCTCGTCCTCCGGCGGCCGACGGCAGCAGCCGGTCAAGCGATATAAGCGCCGCCGCCGCGGCGCTATTTGGGCCCTTTACACCTTTGTGGCCGTACTGGCCGTTTTAGTGGTAGGTGCGTATGCCGCCGGAACCTTTTTCATCACGCCTCCGCCGGTAAAAGAGGCGAGAACCCAGGTCACCGCCCCAGCGACCGGAAAGACCGAGAAGGAAGAACAGAATGAGGCCGGGGGCGAGGCTCCTCAGGTGGCCGGAACCGGCGCGCTGAAACGGAAGGAAGGCGTTTATAACTTCCTGCTGCTGGGCAGCGATAAGGGCGGCGGTAACGCCGACACCATCATCGTGGCCAGCTATGACACCAAGTCCCAGAAGGTGGGTGTGCTCTCTGTCCCCCGCGACACCATGGTGGATCGGGACTGGAGCCGCAACGGCAAGATCAACGCCGCCCTGGGGCACGGCGGACCGGAGCTGCTGGCCGAAGAGATCACCAAGACTCTGGGCGTGCCCATTGACTACTACTTCCACATCAACCTCCAGGGCTTTGTGGCGCTGGTGGATGAGCTGGGCGGGGTGGATGTGGATATCCCCGTGGATATGAACTATGACGACCCCTATCAGAACCTGCACATCCACTTTAAGAAAGGCCCCCAGCATCTGGACGGCCAGGCGGCTATGGAGGCGGTACGCTACCGCCATGACAACAAGACCACCGTCAATTCCAATTACAGCGACCTGGACCGTACCAAGCTGCAGCAGCAGGTGCTCACCGGGCTGGCGGACAAGGTGATTTCCTGGGGCAGCATCACCAAGGTGCAGTCCTTCCTGAATATCTTCAACACCTACGTCAAGACCGATATGGGACTGAAGGATATGCTCTACTTTGCTACCCAGGGCATGAAGCTGAATACCTCCAGCGCCGTTAGCTCGGCCACCCTGGAGGGCCGTGGAGACGCCTACTACCGGGCCTCTGCCTGGTGCATGGAGCTCAACCAGGAGTCCACCGTGAAGCTGGTCAACGAGCTGGTAAACCCCTATACCCGGGATCTTACCTTAAAGGATATGAACCTGCCCCGGGCTGAGCGCTACTACTTCAATTATTGATGGGCAGCCGTCCGGCGGAGAACTCTCGTGTCTCCGCCGGGCGGTTTTTTGTTGGGGTTGACAGAGCGGGCAAAATGGGCCATGATGGGAGAGAAAAACGCCGGAAAGGACCGATGAAGGATGGAAAACTGGAAGGGCTGGCTGGAGGAGTGGTATAAGGAGCAGGTGGAGGTGCGTCATATGCTGCACCGAAATCCGGAGCTGCCCTATGAGGAGCGGGAGACCACCCGTTTTTTGAAGCAGCAGCTGAAAGACTGGGGCATCCAGGTGGAAGAGCTGCCCGGCCTGGAGACCGGCGTGTCCGCGGTCATTGAAGGGGCACACCCTGGTCCTATGCTGGTGCTGCGGGAGGACATTGACGCTCTGCCCATCCTGGAGAACACCGGCCTGGACTTCGCTTCCCAGAAGCCCGGCGTGTGCCACGCCTGCGGCCATGATGTGCATACTGCCGCCCTGCTGTACGCAGCCCGGACACTGCAGCAGCTGCGGGAAGAGCTCCACGGCAGTGTGAAGCTTATCTTCCAGTGTGCCGAGGAGGTGGGCAGCGGCGCCTATAAGATGCTGGAGGCCGGAGCCTTGAAAGGCTGTCAGCCCCAGGCGGTGGTGGGCTTTCACTGCGCGCCTCTGCTGGAGCTGGGCAAGATCGGTGTGCGCCGGGGACCCAGCAATGCCAGCTTTGATATCTTCACTTGGACCATCACCGGACGGGGCGGCCACGGAGCCTATCCTCAACGGTGTGTGGACCCGGTGGTGGTGAGCGCCCACCTGATCACCCAGCTCCAAACGGTGGTCAGCCGCTTCAATAATCCCACCCACCCGGCCGTGCTCACTGTGGGGGAGATCCACGGAGGCACCGCCCCCAACATCATCCCCGACCAGGTGACCATGCGGGGCGCTATGCGGGCCTTTGACGAGGAACTGCGCCAGGAGATGCTGGAGCAGATCCGGCAGATTACCCAGGATTGCTGCGCCGCCCTGGGGGCAAAGGGAGAGGTCAGCCGGGATGTGGGCATCCCTTCCATCATCAGCGACCCGGAGATCGCCGACGGAGTGGCCCGGGCGGTGGAGGAAAGCCTGGGGCAGGAGCACCTGCACTGGGTGCCGGAGGCGTCCATGGGCTCGGACGATTTCTCCGTGTGGATGGAGGCCTGCGGAGGCCGGGGAGTGCAGTTCCAGGTGGGCACCCACGATCCTGCCTGTCCCAACAGCGGGCTGGGGATCCATGTGGCGGAGAATATCTTCCCGGATGAGGCGCTGAAGTATGCTGCACCGGTGCTGGTGCAATTTGCGGTAGATTATTTGAAAAAATAATTTGCCTTTTGTGGGAAGACGGTGTTACTTTGCCCGCGGCGGCAAAGTAACCAAAGCGCCGCCGGGGGACGGCTCCGATGAGCGCCTTCGCACAGTGGGCGCTCATAGTCGCCTTTCCCCCGGTCCCCCGTTTACAGGGGACGCCTGCCTGTTTCCTGGGCACGTGCGTCCGGCGGTCCTAAGACAAGAACATTTGGTCCTTCTTGCCCCGGGGACATAGGCCCCTACTCAGTACGAATATTTAGGTACCTGCGCTGTACGAACGCCGCCTAATCTGGCATAGCCATGGCAGTTGGGTGGGCTGACAACTATAAATCAACAAAAAACGAGGGAGCGACCGGAATGGTCACTCCCTCGTATGCTGTTTCAGAACGGGCGCAGAGGGGAAGCGGAGCTTCCCACAAAGTTCTTTGCCAAGCTTTCTTTCAAGAAAGCGGTAGGCGCAGAGGCGAAACGAAGTTTCGCAGAAAGCTTTTTTGCTTACTTTTTTCTCCGAAAAAAGTAAGTTAGCCTTTCAGGGTCTCAGCCCAGGCGGCGTACTTGGCCACCTTCTCGTCGCACTCGGCCTTGGTGACGCCGTTGGCCAGGATGTAGACCTTGACCTTGGGCTCGGTGCCAGAGGGACGCACGATGAGGCTGGTGCCGTCGGCCATCTCGTAGCGCAGTACGTTGGAACCGGAGAGCTCCATGGTGCTCTTGCAGCTGTCGGCCACGTTGACCACGCTGCCGTCCTTGTAGTCCTTCTGCTCCTTGACCGCCACACCGGCGATCTCCACGGGGGGCTTCTCACGCAGATTGGCCATCAGGTCGGCCATCTTCTTCAGACCGTCCAGGCCGGGCATGACCAGGTTCAGAGTCTTTTCGCCGTAGTAGCCGTACTTCTCAAACAGAGCCTGGAGGGCATCATACAGAGTCATGCCCTGGCTGGCGTACCAGGCGGCCATCTCAGTGAGTTCCACACTGGCGGAGACGGCGTCCTTGTCCCGGACGTAGTCGCCCAGCATGTAGCCGTAGCTCTCCTCGTAGGACATAATGACGTTGCCCTCGCCGCTGTTCTCCAACTGGTCCTTCTTCTGGGCCAGGAACTTAAAGCCAGTGAAGGTGTCGTAGCACTGCAGGCCGTTGACCTCAGCCACCTTGCGGGCCATCTCAGTGGTGACAATAGTCTTGAGGGCCACGGGCTTCTCAGGCATCTTGCCGGTGCGGCGCTTGGCACCGATCAGGTAGTCCAGCAGCAGCACGCCGGTCTGGTTGCCGGAGATGACCACAAAGTCGTCGTCCTTGGTGCGCACCATAATGCCCACGCGGTCGGCGTCGGGGTCGGAGCCCAGAATGAAGTCAGCGCCTTCCTTCTTGGCGATGTCAACCGCCAGATAGAAGCCCTCGGGGTTCTCCGGGTTGGGGGACACCACGAAGGGGAAGTTGCCGTCAATGACCATCTGCTCAGGCACGCAGATAACGTGCTTCATGCCCAGGCGCTTGAGAGCCTCGGGGATGAGCTTATAGCCGGTGCCGTGGAAGGGGGTGTACACCATCTTGAAGGTGTCGGCCATCTTCTCCACCACGGCCTTGTCGTTGACCTGCTCCATGACGTTGGCCAGGAACTTCTCGTCGGTCTCAGCGCCCATGAGGACGATCTTGCCCTCGGCCACGGCCTTGTCGTAGTCCATGGTCTTGACGCAGTCGAACACGTCCAGCTCCTTCATCTTCTTGGCCACCTCGTCGGCGTGCCTGGGAGGGAGCTGGGCCCCATCCTCCCAGTAAACCTTATAGCCGTTATACTCCGGCGGGTTGTGGCTTGCGGTTACGTTAATGCCGGCAATGCAGCCTAACTCGCGCACTGCAAAGGAGAGCTCCGGAGTCGGACGCAGGGACTCAAACTTATAAGCCTTGATACCGTTTGCTGCCAGGGTGCGTGCTGCCTCATCAGCGAACTCCGAAGACATGTGTCTGGAATCGTAGGCGATAGCAACGCCCTTCTTACTGCCGCCCTGCCTGATGATGTAGTTTGCGAGACCCTGGGTCGCGCGGCGTACCACATAGATGTTCATGCGGTTAATACCGGCGCCGATAATACCGCGCAGTCCTGCGGTACCGAACTCCAGATCCATATAAAAACGTTCTTTAATCTCGTTTTCATCATGCTCAATCGCCTTCAGCTCTGCCTTGGTATCCTCATCGAAATACGGATTGGACAGCCATTCCCGGTAAATCTTCATGTAGTCTTTCATAAAAACACATTCCTCCTGTGCTCCCTCATATTTAAAACTGTTTTAATTATACCGCAGTGCGGGAAAAAAAGGAAGATGAACCTGTCTGTGGTACCTATTTTATTCTCGACAGAAATCTCCTTCTTGCCTCCCTTTGCGACTCCAGCGTCTTTAATTTTTCCATATTTTTCTCCGGGATCCAGGCCTTGTTGGCATTGTAATAATAGTTTAACTGCTTCCAGTATTTCTCCGGATATTATTGTTGATTCTCCCATTGTCATATTGCTTTCACGCAGTGCAACCTGAATGTAAGTTGCTCCCTTCTTATTTATTTCAATTTCCTGTGTTTCCATTCCAACGTATTGGATGATTAGCGGATATTTACCGGAAACTTTTAGTGTAAACTCACCATTCGCATCTGTTAGAGTACCGTTTGTAGTTTCTTTTTCAGAGACATTGGCCCCGACAATTGGTTTTTGAGTCAGACTGTCTGTAACTGTACCTTTGATTAAAAAGAGTGAGTCCTTATCCGCCGGCACGCTCTGACACTCAAGTTTGATCTCTGAGGTGTTCTTTGCTGACTGGCCTGGTGAGTTGGCGCAGGCATTCATTGCGATAATCCCTGCGGACAATCCTAATAGGGTGATCGCTTTTCCCGCCATGCGCCGTCGTTCCAGTTGATGTTCCAGATATCGTACTTCTGATTCACATTTGGGACATGTGCCTGTACAATCTCCTTTGTATTGACATTCGGAAGTGATATATTCGATATCATTTGCTTCGGCAATTTGCCGGCGAATGTCTTTTAATATCTTGCATGTTTGCTTTCCTCGTACCATGATTATTCTGATTTATAATTGCCTTATATCTACTGCAATCGAAACATGACCGGGACAGTATATTCCACACGTACAGGTTGTCCCGCTACCGTACCGGGTTTCCATTTAGGGAATTCTCTGACTACGCGCAGAGCCTCTTTATCTAAATACGGATCAACGCCTCTGAGGATTCTGGCATTTGTGATACTCCCATCCTTTTCGATGACAAATCTGACTGTGGTTCGTCCTTGGGTTCCGTTACCTTGATAAACGGGTAGTTTCAGATCTAATTTTTTGCTTATGAATTTCATCAGTTCGATCATGCCCCCGGGAAATTCGGGCATTGTATCCGGTGCATCGTACTGATTTGTACCATATATGGTAGTATCTTGCGGAATAACCTCCTGTACGAGAGAGTCCGGCGGGAGGACTCTTATTACCGGTTTTTCCTGTATTTCCGGAGTTACTATATAATAACCATGCGGAGCTTCGGAATAGATCGGCTCCGCACAGGCAGGTTGTGGCATCATTGTTGCCAATCCTGCGGATACTCCAAGTATGGTAATCGCTTTTCCTGCCATGTGTTTACGTGCCAGTTGTTGCTCCAGATACTGCACTTCTGCCTCGCATTTGGGACATGTACCCGTACAATCCCCTTTGTATTGACATTCGGAAGTGATATATTCGATATCATTTGCTTCGGCAATTTGCCGGCGAATGTCTTTTAAGATTTTGCAAGTTTGCTTTCCTCGTACCATGATTCTTTATACTTTTTCTATTAAATCTTCTTCTACGTACCACAGGTATCCTTTTATGTTCTCTTTCGGGTATCCCATGCGTGTGAGCAGTTGCATATATCCCTGCACTTGCTTATTATATTTTTTATTCTGTTTTCCGAATTTGAAGTCCACGACAACAATTTCGTTGTCGCGCATCATGACGCGGTCCGGTCGGCGGGTTCGGAGTTCCCCTTTTTCTTGCCAGATGATGTCGCACTCGTTGAACAATTGCCAGTCTCCCGAATACCAATCCTGCACTAGGGGGATGGAAAAGGCATGCCGGGTCAGTTCCCGGATTTCATCTTCTGTTTCCGGTTTGCCGATGATGCCTTCGAATATAAGTTGGTCGATGGCATTGTCGATGTCCTTTTCTGTTTCAATGGCTGAAAAAAGAGTATGCAGTAAGCGTCCCCGGTTTATGAAGCGATTGTCTGATTCATCTTCGTCAACTCCCTGAATGAAATCGGCTGAACGGTTTGATTGCCGGAATTCGATTTCATGCCTCATGCTCTCCATGTGTACCGGGAGCTTGTCAGGCTTTTGAGCAAGGCGGTTGACTGAGGTTTTGGCGGTCGTCGTCGGCTTGCTATCTTCCGATGGGCAGAGTATTCCGCTTTCGTAAGGTTCTTCCTCGTCCCAGTTTTCATTACCTTCCTGGGCGGCTACATGTGGCAGTGCATTGGCAAGCAGTTCGGACATTGTTCCTTTCTGGCCTTTTTTACTCCAAAGGATGAGATTCTTTCCGGCACGGGTAAATGCTACATAGAGCAGATTCAGGTTATCCACCCAAAGTTGCAGACGCTCGTTAAGATACTCTTGCCTGTATACTGATTCTGCCATGGTAGAGGAATAATTGACCGGAACAATGTCGAGTGCGCTGAAAGGTGATTCGGAAGGTGAACACCATATTAATTGATTATTGGTCTCATTCTCCAACTTCCAGTCGCAGAAGGGGATTAAGACGGTATGGAATTCCAATCCTTTTGACTTGTGAATGGAAAGGATACGAATACCATCCATTTCTCCGCTGGGGATTGTTTTGTTGCATAAGGTTTCGTCCCAATAGCGGATAAACACATCCAGATCCGATGAGTTGTTTTGCAGGTACTCCGTTACGGCATCGAAAAAAGAAAAGAGATACGCATCCTGTTCTTTGATCCGGTTCATCTCAAACAGACTGAACAGTTCTTCCAGTAATTCGTATAGCGGCATTAGACGAAGAGGCTCTATGCGGTTGACAAATGCTTCGGGCAATACATCCTCCGGTCGGGAAGTTAGTATATCATCCCACTTCGTTTCAGGCGCATTTGCTCCTTCCTTCTCCATTCGCCCTTCTTTGTTTTCGTTTGTAATTTGTAATTTGTAATTTATAATTAATGAGGCTCTTGCTACTTTATCATCAGGATTGGAAAGGTAACGTAAAGCATCCATCAACATGCACAATGCTTGTGAAGCATTCAGTCGGAAAGCTTCGTCTGAAACAATAGGCAGATGCATTGTTTTGTCGAAATAATCGGCAATGGGAGGAATGTTTTTATTCTTGCGAACGAGGATGGTGATATCGTTTAGTTTTACACCGGCAGCCAGTAGTCTCTGTACTTCTTCGCCTAAAGAGATGATGGTCAGTTCCGTATAATCGTGTTCTTCGTCCGGTTCCAGGAAAGTAGCCTTGATGTATCCTTTGGCTTCGGTTCGTGGAGATTCCTGTGCTACGTCGGCATAAGCTTGCTGCAACGGGCGGCAATCTTCCTGTAATTCTTTA
>ENA-UEYL01002397-UEYL01002397.1-human-gut-metagenome-genome-assembly--contig:-NODE-2397-length-13993-cov-6.786145_pt1 | contig 13993 bp, 12 predicted proteins | sample MGYA00242941_ERZ507946 | MGnify/ENA primary metagenome ERZ507946 (study PRJEB26167, sample SAMN06115482) | human gut metagenome | host: Homo sapiens | place: China:Guizhou | collected 2015-03-11...
GACCTACAGCAGCGATCCTGCCGTCCTTTACAAAAATCTCAAGCGGTCTTCCTTCGGTGTTTACAGCATTTACAAGCAGCATCGCAGTTCCCTCCTGATTTGCGTTTGTCTGGTTCGGCTTTCCGGCTTACGGGCAAAAAAAAACTTTTCCCCGCAAAGGGAAAAGCTCATTCCACAAAAAAAGGAAACAACGAAGCCACGGCAAAACCGGAAGCGAACAGCTTGTTCAGTGTGGTGCACATCGCGCTTTTCTGCATGGTGCTGTCTCCTTTTATAAGTCTGGAATCTTTTCATAATATTTTAGCATAGAAGCGCAAAATGTGTCAATGCTTCCGCATATATTTTGTTGCAAAAAGGTTTGCCGCTTCCCTCCCGGAATTTTAGCTACTCTACCCAAAAGCAGTTTTTCCCCGCCAGATTCAGGGTTAGCCATGTCAATTCCTAGCATATTGCTGTACATTCCCGTCCGGGTGTGCTATTATAATATGGTCAAAAGAGTCAGAGGCTGTTTTCATGGCAGAGGCGTGATTTTTATTCAGAGCAGCTTCATCGGAATCAGGAAAGAGAGGGTTTTCCCATGGGTTTGTTGGAGGACGCGCGGAACATCCAGCGCAAGGACCCCGCTGCACGCAACGTGCTGGAGGTCATTTTGCTGTATCCGGGCTTTCACATTCTGGTCTATCACCGCATTGCGCACTGGCTGTACCGGCATAAGCGCTTTTTCCTTGCCCGCTGGGTCAGCCAGCACGGACGCCGCCGCACCGGCATCGAGATCCACCCCGGTGCCACCATCGGCAGATGCCTGTTCATTGATCACGGCATGGGCATCGTGTTCGGTGAGACCTGTGAGATCGGGGACAACTGCACCATCTACCACGGTGTCACTCTGGGCGGCACCGGCAAGGACACCGGCAAGCGCCACCCCACTCTGGGCAACAACGTGCTGATCGGTGCAGGCACCAAGGTCCTTGGCCCGGTGTATATCGGGGACAATTCCCGCATCGGCGCAGGCAGCGTTGTACTGCGCAATCTGCCCGCCAACTGCACCGCCGTGGGCGTGCCCGCCGAGGTGGTGCGCATCAACAACAAGGCCGTGAACCCGGCGGACGATCTGGATCAGCAGGATCTGCCGGATATCGTAGCCCAGCGCCTGACCGATCTGGACCGCCGTCTCGGCGCGCTGGAAAACGCTGCGCAGGGCGACACCCCGCCCACGGCAGCGCAGATCGCCGCACGACAGAAGTCGTAACGATTCAGAATGCCCTCCGCTTGCGCTCTGGGCATCTTCAGCGGAAGAATATTTTTATAATAGAGCAACAGCGGACAGCCTGCGGGCTGTCCGCTGTTGCATTTTCACGGAAAGGGTCCAAAAGGGAAACTTGATCTGTCTGTGCTTGTTTCCTGCGGAAACAGCCGCACAGCCGGGAAACCGGCAGAGGGGCATTCATGCTCAAATGTAATCTGCCACGACTGTTCCTGTTGCTTTCTCAAAGATATGGATCGGACCGAGGTGACCTTTTTCTGTTCCGAACCGATAATCAAACTTTTCAAATTCCTTGAAGATCTCGGACCGGTACCCTTCGCACATCGAAAATGGTCGATGGAATTTTCCATCTGTTCCATGCCACCCACCGCCGTACGCCTGCATCACCATTAGGCACTGCACTAAATGGTCGCAACACCATCTTTCCCAAATGGGATCAATGCACAATTCATCATCCATCCATGAAAGGGGTGTAAGCGAATCAACATCCAGATTTGGATCGCCGCCATGCTCTAAAAGAAGCCGCATGGTTCGCGCCGCCACATCCGGGCCATCGGTAAATCGCAGAACCGCCATTATATTTTCGGCTTCCGTCGTATGTTCGTCCACAACCGTATTGGGATTCATTTCATGGTCCAGCAAAAACAAGATCGTATCATACAGGTAGTCTCGGTGCACCTTGCCCGGCGTTACTCTGGGGCAATTTTCATTCAGCATATCCCTGTATTCCCCAAACGTATTATCCGCCAGCTCCACCGCAAGCCACATCAGTTCCTGCTCCGTAGGCTGCTGCTCTGCAAAAAGAGTTTCCGCTGTTTTAAAATCCGGCGGGATACAGGAAAGCACATCGCACATTTTCTTTACGCTCTCAGATACTTTCATTCCATTTTCTCCTTTCTGCGGGATGCAAAAAGGGGGATATCTCACACTGCGAGATATCCCCCTTTTTTCTCTTTCAGCAGCCTTCCCCGGCGCAGAGAGCTTTCACCTTCTGCACCGCAGCGGCCACCAGATTACTGATAGGCTGCTCCGGCACACCCACGATATAGTTTTCGCAGTGGTTCACCGGGATGAGCACCCGCGTCGCATGGCTCTGGCACACGGCTGTGGCCATGGCAGGCGTGATCTCGCCCAGCAGTGCGTCCGCAACGACGATGCCGATGGGCCCCACGATGATATCCGCGCTGCGGCAGTTCACCACCACGGCGTTCTCGCCGGTGGCGGCACGCGGGGCACCGGCCTTGCGCATGGCATTTGCCGCCAGACTGTTGGTGCCCACCGCAGTGAGCCGGGCCTCCGGACACTGCGTGCTCAAGGCTGCCACCAACTGTTTGCCAAGGCCCCCGCCCTGCCCGTCGATGACGAGCACATTCATCGGCTGCATCAGAAGTCGATCTCCTCAAGGCGCAGCAGCGCGATGATATAGATCTTCACGGCTTCCAGCAGCTTGTCAATGGGTGCAGCTTCGTTTGCACCGTGCATCGGGCCGCCAAATTCCGGCAGCGGCAGGTCCACATGCTCGGGGCCAAAGCTGACCGCATAGGGGAAGTGGCGGGCATAGGTGCCGCCGCCCATGGTGAAGGGCTTGGCGTTCTCGCCGGTCACCTCGTTGTAGGTGTTGATGCAGGCCAGAATGGCGGGGCTGTCTGCTTCAATATAGAAGGGCTCGGCAGCGGTCACATCGCGCAGCTCAGCGCCATCGCCCAGTGCGGCACGGATCTGCTCGGTCATCTTTTTGCCGTTGGTGCAGGTGGGGAAGCGGCTGTCCATGGTCTGGAAAATGCGGCCATCTTCCATGTAGATGCGGCCGCCGATCACGGTCAGCGGGCCAAAGGGGCCGTCGGCGCAGTTGATGCCCAGACCCTCACCGGCGGTGGAAGCGTGCAGCTTGCGCACGGCCTCCAGATAGGCGCGCTCGGTCTCATTGCACAGGCCGTTGTCCAGCAGGTAGTTCACCACCAGACCAATGGCGTTCACGGTGCCCTGCGGCATGGCTGCGTGGCCGGACTTGCCCCAGCCGCGGATGCGCACGCCGTCGCCTTCCGGCTCCAGCGTGATGTTGGGGGCATTCTTCAGCTTAGAGATATCGGTTCTGACCAGCGCGCTTGCACGGTCGGGCACGGCGTTGTTTGCCACACCGCCCTCGATCTCCACGATGACGCCGTTGCACACCGGGCTGACGATCTTGGCACCGAACAGACCCTTCTCGCCGTTGCACACCGGGAACTCGGCATCCGGGGTAAAGCAGAAAGCGGGAGCCGGGTAGTTCTTGAGGTAGTAGTCCACATCCTGCATGTGGGTCTCCTCGTTGGTGCCTGCCAGTGCGCGGATGGGGTAGCGCAGCTCATAGCCCTGCTCCTTGAGGAACTTCAGGGCATACAGGGTAGCCACCATGGGGCCTTTGTCGTCGGCAACGCCGCGGCCCAGCAGCCAGCCGTCCTGAATGCGCATGGTGAAGGGGTCGGCCGTCCAGCCGTTGCCCACGGGCACCACGTCCACATGGCAGATGGTCGCCAGATACTTTTCAGGGTCCTTGCCGGCCAGCTCTGCATAGCCGATGTAGTTTTCACAGTTGCGGGTGGCAAGGCCCATGCCTGCAGCCAGCTCCAGCGTCTTGTCCAGTGCGGCGCGGGGGCCTGCGCCATAGGGTGCGCCCTCTTCCGGGGTGCCCTCTACGCTGTTGACTGCCACCAGAGCGGCAATATCCTTCAGCAGCTGTTCCTTGTTTTGCGCAATATATGCGTCGATTTTCTGATTCAGTGCCTGATCCATGATCTTATCGTTCCTTTCTGTCCGGCAGCTTTGCGCCGCCGGTTTCAAAACACCTTTTTATTTTAGCATACTCAGCGGCAAAATGCCATTGTCAATTGTTGTTCTTTGCCAGAACACAGTCTTTTTTTCTCAGCCCACCGAGAACAGGGTGCTCAGCGCACCCAGCAGGCCCGCGCTGGCCAGACCCATGATGATGCCCGCCAGCAGCACGCCGCCCATGCAGGCCTTGACCACGTCCTTGAACTTCATATCCAGGATCGAGCCCGCCAGCGTCCCGGTCCACGCGCCGGTGCCCGGCAGCGGGATACCCACGAACAGCAGCAGCGCCACCACAAGGCCGCGGCCCGCCTTGGCTTCCAGTGCGCGTCCGCCTTTTTCGCCCTTGACGATGCAGAACTTGCAGATTGGCCCGATAAGGGGCTTGTGGTAGCCCCAGATCAGGAATTTGCGTGCAAACAGATAGATGAACGGCACCGGGATCATGTTGCCCACCACGCACACCAGATAGGTGGGCAGGATGGGCAGGCCCATGCCAAGCCCGATGGGGATGGCTCCGCGCAGTTCAATGAGCGGCACCATGGAAACAAAAAATACCAGCAGATAGCTTTTGAGCATAGAGTCTCCTTTTTCCTGCTCTTTCCGGGAGAGCAGGCATTTTTTTACAGGTTACAGGTCAATGTCCAGCTCCACCGGGCAGTGGTCTGAGCCGAAGATCTCGTTGTGGATCTCCGCCGCGCGGATCTTATCGGCAATGCGGCGGGACACGATGAAGTAATCGATGCGCCAGCCCGCATTCTTCTCGCGGGCGTGGAAGCGGTAGCTCCACCAGCTGTACTTCACCTCGTCCGGGTGCAGCACGCGGAAGCTGTCGGCAAAGCCTGCGTCCAGCAGTTCGGTCATTTTGCCGCGTTCCTGATCGGTAAAGCCTGCGCTCATGTGGTTGGTCTTGTCGTTCTTGATGTCGATCTCCCTATGGGCAACATTCAGGTCACCGCACAGGATCACCGGCTTTTTTGCGTCCAGTGCCAGCAGGTAGGCACGGAAGGCATCCTCCCACTCCATGCGGTAGTCCAGACGCTTCAGCCCGTCCTGACTGTTGGGGGTATAGCAGTTCACCAGCCAGAACCCCGGGTATTCCAGCGTGAGCACACGGCCCTCGTGGTCGTGCTGCTCAATGCCGATGCCGGTGGTCACGGACAGCGGCTGCTCACGGCACCAGCAGGCCGTGCCGGAGTAGCCCTTCTTCTCGGCAGAATAGGTATACTCGGTGTAGCCATCCGGCGCAAAATCCGCCTGACCGGGCTGCATCTTGGTCTCCTGCACCGAAAAGATATCGGCATCCAGAGCCGCAAAGCTCTCGGCAAAGCCATGGGTCAGGCAGGCGCGCAGGCCGTTGACGTTCCAGCTGATCAGTTTCATAGGTATACTCCTCTTTATGTTATGCCTGATATTTGGTTTTCCATACACCGCTGCGGAAGCGGAGCACAAAGCATGTCACGCGGCAAACCCAGTCAATGATCATTGCGATCCACACGCCCACAGCGCCCCAGCCCATGCGCACGCACAGCAGGTAACTGAAGCCCAGCCGCCACACCGCCATGCTCAGGATGGACACGATCATGGTGAACTTCACATCGTTGGCTGCACGCAGGGCGTTGGGCAGCACGAAGGACAGGGTCCACAGCAGGATGGCAAAGCCTGCATGGATACGTACCAGCAGCTCAGAAAGCACCATCGTCTCACCGGACAGCGCGTAGATGCCGATGAGCTTGTGCAAAAACAGCAGGATGGCACCGTTGGAAAGACTCATTGCGATGTAAGACCACACCGTCAGCTTGCGGGTATAATAAACAGCCTGCTCGTCGTCCCGCGCACCGATGCAGCGGCCCACCACCGTGATCATGGCAAGGCTCAGTGCCTTGCCGGGGATAACGCCCATGCCGTCCAGATTGTTTGCCACGGCGTTGGCGGCGATCTGCACGGTGCCGAAGGTGGAGATCATGCTCACCACCAGAATGCGTCCGGCCTCGAACAGGCTATTCTCAAAGGCGGACGGGATGCCGATGCCCAGAATGCGCTTTGTCATCTTTGCATCCAGTCGGGTGGTCTTTGGTACCGTGATGGCATTGCCCTTCTGGTAGCACTTGCGCAGGATAAGGGCCGCTGCCACCACACGGGACAGCACGCTGGGCCATGCAACACCGTCTACGCCCATTTTAAATCCGAAGATGCACACTGCGTTGCCCACAATGTTGATCACGTTCATCAAAAAGCTGATCTGCATGGAGATCTTGGAGTTGCCCATGCTGCGGAACAGTGCCGCGCCGCCGTTGTACAGTGCCAGAAACGGATAGCTGAGGGCGATCACCTTCAGGTACAGCACGCTGGCGTCCAGCACATCGGCATCGATGGCACCGTAGAACAGCCGGATCATCGGCCTTGCAAAAACAAAACAGAATGCGCCCACCAGCAAACCGAATACGCCGCTGAGCAAAAGCAACTGGCCGGAGCTTTCATCGGCATCCTTCTGCTCCCGCGCACCCAAAAACTGGCTTACCACCACTGCGCCGCCAGTGGCCAGCGCCGCAAACAGCACGATGATGAGGTTGTTGATCATGTCCACAAGGCTGACACCGGAAATGGCCGCTTCGCCGCAGCGGGACACCATCATGGTATCGGCCATACCCACGGTCACTTCCAGCAGCTGCTCCACCAGCAGCGGGCCGGTCAGCAGCAGCAGTTCCTTTTGTGTGAACAGCGGCTTCCGCCCTCCGAAGAGCGGCTTTTTTGTTCCGCTCACCGCCTGATTTTCCATTGATATGCTCCTTTCCCCGTGCCGGGCCATCCTGCCCGGACACATACGCCCACCCTTCGCAGGGCAGACTTCCCATTGAATGTATTCATCTTAGCACACGGACCGGTTCTTGTAAAGAACTGTCGCATTCTGCGTCTTTTTTGCCGCCGTTCCGGGCCGCACCGGCTCATTTTTATGCTTGTTCGTCAGTTTGCCGGGAACTTCTCGTTGAATTTGTGCGTTTCTCCAAAAATGCGATTTTTCGCACGTTTATTGGTGAAAAATCGAAAAAAGGGCTTGTAATTCTTCCAAAAAAGTGGTATGTTGTATCCAACAAAGGCATTACGTTGGATACATGAACTTCTACGAGCGGTTCTTCGCTCAGCACAAAACCTTTGTTCTTAAAATTGCTATTTTCTTCATTTACCTTCTTATCATTTACCCTGCCTGCCCCACAAGGGGCAAGAAAAGCGATGACTCAACCTGCACGAGTCACCGCTTTTTCTTTTTGTCTGTGCTATCGTAGGCCTAACCATTTAAATGCCCTCCGTTTCACTCTGGGCATTTTCAGCGGAAAAATATTTTTATATTTGCAAATCAGGAATGACTGCGGTCATTCCTGATTTGCTTTTTCACGGGAAGGGGCCGTGGCGAGTAGCTGCATCTGCTGGCGCTCGCTCCCCTGCGGGGAGCTGTCGCACAGCGACTGAGGGGCCTTGAAATCGGCGCAACACAAAAAATCCTTTAGCGGAGCGACTTGGATTTTTTGTATGGAGCCCAACTGCTTTGGGGTTACTAGGGGCGAGTAGCCCTTAGTTTGCAACGGCGACGACCGCGGCCAGTGGCCGAAACAGGGAGGAGCTGTTGGGGCAGCGGCCTGCAGGATGCGAGTGCCATCCAAGGCACGAAGCAGACGCAGGGAGCCGCAACCCGCCGCCTCCCGCGCCTCGAAAGTAGCGGAGACCTTGCCGCGCTGAACACGCGGCATTTGCTTTGCAAACCGGTCTGCGGCTTAAAAGCCCCACTGGGGCTTTCATGCCCTGCGGGCACCGCCGTTCTTTCTGGTTCTCTTTTGGCACGCAAAAGAGAACATACCCGGCGGAGAAGAATTTTATAAAAGCCCTTAAGCCTGTCCCACGCGACCGCTCTCTGCACAAGAAGCAACTTTTTCCGTGAAAAAGCAACTCCGGAAGATCCGCAGATCTTCCGGAGTTGCAAATATTAAAAATATTTTTCCGCTGATGATGGCGCAGCGCGCGCGGAGCCATTTTAAATCTTCAGCCCTTCACAAGTTCCGCAAACGCTTTCCGCACATCGCCAGAGAAATACAGCGTGCCCAGTGCGCACACCGGGCCTTCGCCGCCCAGCTCCACCGCCCGGGCCACGCCCGCTTCAATGGAAGCTGCCGCTTCCGCCCTGCAGCCATAGGCACGGATGTGTTCTGCCAGCGTTTCGGCAGGCATGGCGCGCGGCGTGTGCGCCGCCACCGTGACGAACCGCACCGCCAGCGGTGCCAGCAGGCTGAGCATCTGGTCCACATCCTTGTCTGCCATGATGCTGACCAGAAAAACAAACTTCTGCCCCGGGAAACGGTCCTTCAGGCTCTGCACCGTGGCCCGCATTCCATGGGCATTGTGGCTGCCGTCCAGCAGAAACGCGGGCGCGTGCCGCAGCAGTTCAAAGCGGCCCGGCCAGCTGACCGTTTCCAAACCGGTGCGGATGGCGCTTTCCGGAATGTTCCAGCCATGGGTGCGCATCACCCGCAGAGCCGTGATAGCCAGCGCCGCATTTCGCGGCTGGTAGCTGCCGATCAGGGGCAGGTGCACATCCGTCAGGCCGTCAAAGTCGAACTCCACCGCGTCAAGGCTGCCGCCCTCGTATTTCAGCCTGCTGAAATCCACCTCAGTCAGCTCGGCATGCTTTTCAGCACAGACGCGGCGGATAACAATATCTGCCTCTGGCACGCCGCCGTAGCTCACCACCGGGCAGCCTTCCTTGATGATCCCCGCCTTGGCGGCGGCAATGTCCGCAAGAGTGGGGCCAAGCTCCTTCACATGATCCATACCCAGTGCCGTGATGACTGCGCACTCCGGGGCATCAATGACGTTGGTGGAATCCAGCGTGCCGCCAAGGCCCACCTCCAGCACCACGATCTCACATTTCTGCTGGGCAAAATAGAGCATCCCAAGCGCCGTGATGATCTCAAACTCGGTGGGCACATCTTCCATGGCATCGGCGGCTGGCTTTACCTGCTCCACCAGTTTCACCAGCTCTTCATCCGGGATCTGCACGCCGTTGATCTGGATGCGCTCGTTGAAGCGGTTGATGAAGGGCGAGGTGTACAGGCCCACCCGATAGCCCGCGGCCTGCAGGCAGGACGCCATCATGGCGGCGGTGCTGCCCTTGCCGTTGGTGCCTGCAACATGCACGAATCTGAGCTGTTTGTGCGGGTCGCCCAGTGCGGCCAGCAGGGTGCGGGTGCGCGTCAGGCCGGGCTTGTGGCCGGCCCACTGGACCGCATGGATGTATTCCATTGCCTGTTCGTAGTTCATTGTAATGCCTCTTTTTACTTTTTCACCATCTTCATCAGGGTACGGTTCTCCAGCAGGATGCGCAGCAGCACAGTGTTCACCGCAGCCAGGATCAGTGCATTGGGGATGCGCACTGCCAGCGTGGCCCACGGGTAGCCGTAGAAGATGCGCAGTGCCAGCGAGGTGATGACCATGGAACCCACAAAGTGTCCCAGCAGCACGCTGATCTGCAGCCGCAGGCCGATGCGCAGCCCGGGCATCTTCTGCCATGCAAGCCCCGCCACCAGACCAATGGCACCCGCGCCCAGCGTGATGAGCGGGTTGATGGCGTAGCCTGCCAGCACGCCGCCGATCATATCGGCCACAGCGCCCACGGCAAAGCCGGCACCGGGGCCGAACAGCAGCGCTGCCAGCAGCACCGGCAGGCTGCCCAGATTGAACCGCACAAAGCCGGTGGAGATGCTCAGCACCCGGCTGAACACGATGCTCATTGCCACCAGCAAGGCCAGCATGGTGAGCGTGCGGACGGAATTTTTCGAGTTGTTCATATCAACTGTCCTCCTTGCAAAAGGAATACCGGGCGGGCGGTCTGCACAAACAAAAACGCCCTCCCTGTGACAAACCGCACAAAGGAGGGCGTGAATCCAACAACTTTCACTTCCGGGCGGGACGCAAGCCGTCTCGCCTGCACCCAAGTCCATGCAGCAGCGGGATGCAGACCATGCACCGCGGGTACACCTTCGTCCACAGCACAACTCCCCGTTGATGCGGCACTTAACGCACATGGTCTTACTCTGTTGATGGTTTTATTATAGTCCTTTTGCCGCAGCCATGCAACCGCCTGCACAGACAACTTTGCCAAACCACCTCGTCAAATTTTAGCAGTTGTGCATAGCATCTGCCGGGTTTTGGCCTGTGTCCCCTTTTCATTTGCCGCATAACGTGGTAAGATGGGTTTAACCTTAAATATGGAGTCTTCTCCCGGAAAGGAATGTTTCCCGATGAAATTCAACGAAATGACTTATACCCGCCCGGACATCGATGCCCTGCTGGCCCGGTGCAGGGAGCTGGCCGCAAAGGCCGCTGCCGCACCGGACGGCGATGCCCTTGTCCGGCTATACTATGAGCAGAGCGAAGCCTTTGCAGAGTACAACACCGCCGCGAACCTTGCCAACATCCACTACACCTGCGACACCCGCGACGCTTACTGGAAGGCCGAGCAGGACTTCTTTGATGCCAACGGCCCCGCTGTGACCAACGCCAGCGTGGAGATCAGCCGCGCTTTCCTTGCGAACCCGCATGTGGATGTCCTGACCGCGAAGTTCGGCACCACCTGTGTGGCCGGTATGAAGAATGCCGTTCTGGGCATGGATGACCGCACCGTGGAGCTGCAGCAGCAGTTCAATGCTCTGGTGAGCCGCTACCAGCAGATCTACGGCGGCGCACTGGTGGAGCTGGACGGCAAACAGCTCACCATCCCGCAGCTGGGCCCTTACAAGGAGGATCTGGACCCTGCCGTGCGCCGCGCCGCCTACGAGGCCGAGGCCGGTTATTTTGATGCCCACCGTGCCGAACTGGACGAGCTGTACGGCGAGATCGTGAAAAACCTGAATGCACAGGCCCGGGTGATGGGCTACCACGACTACAGCGAGCTTTCCTATGTGCGCATGAACCGCATCGGCTACGGCCCGGAGGAGATCCGGAAATTCCGCGATCAGGTGGCAAACGATGTGGTGCCCCAGCTGCAAAAGGTGATGGCCCTGCGTGCAAAGCGCACCGGCATTGCCCGCCCCACCTTCACCGATCTGCCCATCATGTTCAAGGACGGCAATCCCAAGCCCATTCCCGGCTACAAAGCCCGTATGGATGCCGCCCGCACCATGTACCATGAGCTTAGCCCGGAAACCGCCGAGTTCATCGACTTTATGCAGGACAACGAGCTGTTCGATGTGGAGAGCCGCCCCGGCAAGATGTCCGGCGGCTATATGACCAGCCTGCCCAGCTACAAGGCCCCCTTCATTTTTGCCAACTGGAACAACACCTCCGGCGATGTGGACGTGCTGACCCACGAGTGCGGCCACGCCTTTGAGGGCTATGTGGCCGAGCGTGATCCCGAAGTGCCCGCCGATCTGGAATGCCCCGGCATGGAGAGCGCCGAGATTCACTCCATGGCCATGGAGTTCCTGACCGCACCGTGGCATCATCTGCTCTTCGGCCGGGATACCGACAAATACGCCCTGCTCCACGCTGAGGACAGTTTTGTGTTCCTTGCTTACGGATGCGAAGTGGACGAGTTCCAGCACATCATGTACCAGAACCCGGATCTGACCCCCGATGAACGCAATGCCGAGTGGCTCAAGCTGGAAAAGAAGTACCGCCCGTGGATCGATTTTGACAATCTGCCCTTCTATGGCCGCGGTGCAGGCTGGCAGCGTCAGCTGCACATTTATGAGTGCCCCTTCTACTATATCGACTACTGCCTGTCTACCATGGCCGCACTGCAGTTCTTCCTACTGAGCCTTGACGACCACAAGGATGCATGGGAGCGCTATCTGCGCCTTGTGCGCCGCGCCGGTACGGCCAGCTACACTGAGCTGCTGGAAACTGCCGGGCTGAAGATCCCCTTTGAGGATGGCAGCATCAAAGGCATCGCCCAGCAGATGACCGACTGGCTGGAAAACCATCAGGTATAAGAAGCCGTTTTCATCCGAACGGTCGTTCTGATGCATCTGAAGGGCGATTCATGCCGTTTTACTGTCAGGAGCCGTAAAATCTGGTATGCTCTGGACAGAGAAAAAGCGTTTCTGTGAAGCGAAAGGAGATCCTTATGAAACTGACCGGACTGTTCAAGCGCGGTGCCGCCTACCTGTGCACCGCCGCCATCCTGATGGGCGGCGTCTCCGCCTTTGCCCTGAGCCCTGCTCTTCCGGACGAGCCTGCCCCGGCAGAGCTTTCTGTGACCAATGCGGTGTCGGAGGCACAGTTGCGCTCTGCCCTGTCCAAGTTCACTGTCACCTATGACAGCGAGGCCGAGGGCTGGCAGATCGATTCTCCCTACGAGGATGCCAGCATGGAAAAGGCCTCCTGCGGCCTATACCCCTACCTGTTCGTTACCAACGATGATCCCACTGTTTACATCAGTCTGGGCATGACCTACTTCGGCAATAAAAAGCTGGACATGAAATCTGTTCGGGTAGAGACCGAGGATAACTACTACGACTTCACCTGCGACGACCAGTTCACAGGCGGCTACGACAACGACCTCAAGGCATGGTTCGACTATGAGCTGTTCGATATGGACGACAGCACCAGCTGGCTGAACGAGTGGCTTGCCGCCAAGAGCGTCACCGCCACCTTTACCGGCAAAGACGGCTCCACCAAGACCTACACCCTGACCAAGGACAACCTGCAGGCCATCCGCGACATCCTGAATGCCTACGACACCCTGCTCGGTTCCGATGTTTCCACTGCCCGCGTTGTGCTGCGCGGCCTTGTAAAGTAAACATTATCTGCTTACAGCAAAAGCCCCCGGAACGTTTCACACCGTTTCGGGGGCTTTGTGTTATGCCTTATTCAGGTTCAGGCGCTTCTCTTACAGGTTGAAGTAGCGCTTTGCGTTGTCGAAGCAGATGCCCTTGACGATCTTCTCCAGAGCCTTCTCGTCGTTGGGATACTCGCCATCCTCGACCCACTGGCCGATGATATTGCACAGGATGCGGCGGAAGTAGTCATGACGGGTGTAGCTCAGGAAGCTGCGGCTGTCGGTCAGCATGCCAACGAAGTTGCCCAGCAGGCCCAGGCTTGCCAGACGGGTCATCTGCTCTTCCATGCCGATCTTGTGGTCATTGAACCACCATGCGGAGCCGTGCTGGATCTTGCCCGGCACCTCGCTGTTCTGGAAACAGCCCAGAATGGTGCCGATCTGTGCGTCGTCGGCGGGGTTCAGGCTGTAGATGATGGTCTTGGGGCACTCGTCGGTGTCGTTCAGGGCGCTCAGCAGGCTTGCGATCTCGCCGCCGCAGGTAGCGGTGTTGATCATATCATAGCCGGTGTCGGGTCCCAGCAGAGCGTTCATCTTGCGGTTCACGCCGCGCAGGCAGTTGTAGTGGATCTGCATGGCGATGCCCAGACGGTGATACTGCTTGCCCAGATGGATCAGGATGTAGGTCTGGTACTTCTCAGCCTCTTCGGTGGTGCAGGTCTCGCCCTTCATCACCTTCTGGTAGATGGCGTTGACCTCTTCCTTGGTGGCCTCACGGTAGGGGATGTAATCCAGACCGTGGTCCGAAGCGCGGCAGCCCATCTCGGCAAAGAACTCGATGCGCTTGGTCAGAGCGTCGGTGACGCAGTCGATGCAGGCCAGCTTTTCCTTGCCCACAACAGCGGCCAGCTTGCCCATGTACTCGGCAAAGCCGGGCTTGTTGATGTTGATGGCCTTATCGGGGCGGAAGGAAGGAGCCACGGTGAACTTGATGGTGGAGTCTTCCTTGATCTTCTTGTGCCAGTACAGATCATCGATGGGGTCATCGGTGGTGCCGATGAAGGCAACGTTGGACTGCTCGATCAGGCCGCGGACGGTCAGCTTGGGATCGTGCTGCAGCTTGTCGTTGCACAGGTTCCACACTTCCTCAG
>ENA-UEYL01002399-UEYL01002399.1-human-gut-metagenome-genome-assembly--contig:-NODE-2399-length-13992-cov-4.091700_pt1 | contig 13992 bp, 15 predicted proteins | sample MGYA00242941_ERZ507946 | MGnify/ENA primary metagenome ERZ507946 (study PRJEB26167, sample SAMN06115482) | human gut metagenome | host: Homo sapiens | place: China:Guizhou | collected 2015-03-11...
GAGCGTGCCCCGCTCCAGGGCCAGGCGCAGCAGACGGGAGAGAAGCTCCATGGAAAAGCGGTCCTCGTCCGCCACATAGACCTGGCTGGTTTTCAGGCTGGCAAGGGCGAACTCCGCCGCCAGCTCCGGCGTGGAAAACGCCAGTTCCGGCACGCCCTGCTCGTTTTCCCCCACGGTCAGGTCGGCGTACAGTGCCGCCGCCTGCTCCGATGACGCAAAGCCGTAGTTCACCAGATTCCCCAGGGTGTACTCCAGCCGATCGGCGGAAAGGCCGGGGGGATCGTTGTCGGCAATGGGATAGCGGTGATAGTCCCACACATCTTCCACGGCGATGCCGTGGGCATCCAGCGCGGCACGGATCTCCCCGCTGGCAGAGATGAGGGCCGCCGTGGGACCCTCCGTAGATTCCTGGTGCAGGTGGTCTCCCTGGAGAAAGTCCACCGTGTGAGCGAACACCGGCGTGGCCACATCGTGGAGGAGCCCGGCTGCCGCCTGGGCGGCGTCGCCGGTGAAGTGCCAGACGATGAGCCCTACGCCCAGACTGTGGTCATAGCGGGAGTAGGAGGGCAGCTGCCGGAACCGGGGAAAGGACGTATACTCACATCCGCAGTTCATGCCCACCTGCCGCAGCCGCTGCATAGGCGGTGTTGCGGCCAGCTGGGAAAGAAGCGGCGGAAGGTCCTGGTGATAGACGGGCCACAGTGTCTCCATGGGCCTGTCCTTACACGTGCGGCTCCACCGCTTTTTTCTTCAGGCTGCAAAGGCCCGCGCCGATGGCGGTGGCAAAGGAGGCGTTTTCGGGAATGATATAGTGGATGCCGTAGAGCTTTTCAAAATTTTCAAAATTGGTCTTTACCTGAGGCAGGGAGGTCATGGAGCCGGTGAGTACCACGGTTTTAGTCTTACAGCACTGGCAGGCCAGCACCGTCATGGTGCCGATGGCCTGCAAGACCAGGTTCACGGCGCCGGCGGCCAGGTCGGCGGGAGCGGCGTCCTCTGCCAGGTTGCCGAAGTTGGCGGCGGTAAGAGTGGGGTCCAGAGTGGGCGCGGGATTGCGGGTGATGTCCCGGATGGTCAGGTCCACCTGGGAAAGATCGCCCTGCGCCGCCAGCTTTTTGATCTGGCCGAAACGCTCCATGCCCACCAGCTTGCGGCAAAGGCCGCCCAGGGTGCCGCCGCCGATGCCGCTGCCGCACAAATGGCGCACAGAGCCGTCCTCCTCCGCCCACAAAAAGGCGGTGCCGGTGCCCATGGTCACCACCACGGCGGAGGTCTGGCCGGAGAGGGCCAGGGCGCCGGTGCCGCTGGCGGAGAACTCGTCCACCTTGCAGGTGGGCAGGCCGTAGATATCCCCGTCCACATAGGACGCGCCCACGCCCGTGAGTACCACCCGGCGCACATCTTTCAGAGAAAGGCCGTTGCTGGTGAGGTAGTTGCCGAGGGCCCCGTAGAGGCTGGTGACCTGGTCCTCTGCCCGCACCCGCAGCATGGATACTACGCTGCCGTCTCGCCGCAATCCCACGATTTTGGTGGTGGAGCCGCCTATATCAATTCCTAAAACGATATCCATGTTGACATCCTTTCCAAAGCGGGCAATGCCCGCAGCGATTATAATCAGTCCCATCATAAGAGGGGGCGGGGCGGTTGTCAACGGGAATTTGACAAAAATTTGACATATTTTCGAAAAATGATTGCTTTTCCAGAGAGGGCCGCTTATAATCAAGTCAAGTGACAAGACACTGGAAACAAAACCGAGGTGTGCTATGAATTCCCAACAGAAACTGAATCTGACCATGCTCTGCGATTTTTATGAGCTGACCATGGGCAACGGCTACTTCCAGGCGGGCTATCAGGACCGCATCACCTATTTCGACGTGTTTTTCCGGGACGTTCCCGACAAGGGCGGCTTTGCAGTGTGCGCGGGGCTGGACCAGCTGATCGACTATATTGAGAACCTGCACTTCGACGAGGAGGATATCGACTACCTGCGGGGCAGGGGGCTGTTTTCCGAAGAATTTTTGGACTATCTGCGCCATTTCCGATTCACCGGCGACATCTGGGCCATTCCCGAGGGCACGCCCATCTTCCCCCGGGAGCCGGTGGTGACCGTGCGGGCGCCTGCCATCGAGGCCCAGCTCATTGAGACGTTCACTCTGCTGACCATCAACCACCAGAGCCTCATTGCCACCAAGGCCAACCGGATCGTTCGGGCGGCGGAGGGGCGGACAGTGCTGGAGTTCGGCTCCCGCCGGGCCCAGGGCAACGACGGCGCCATCTCCGGTGCACGGGCCGCGTTTATCGGCGGCTGTGCCGGCACGGCCTGCACCATCTCCGACCAGCTCTACGGCGTGCCTGCCGGCGGCACCATGGCCCACTCCTGGGTGCAGATGTTCGACAGTCAGTATGAGGCCTTCAAGACCTACTGCGAGATCTATCCCACCAATGCAACGCTGCTGGTTGATACCTACAACGTGCTCAAGTCCGGCGTGCCGGACGCCATCCGCGCCTTCAACGAGGTGCTGCGACCCAAGGGGATCACCAAGTGCGGCATCCGGCTGGACTCCGGCGACATCGCCTATCTGACGCGGGAGGCCCGGAAGATGCTGGACGAGGCCGGATGGGAGTCCTGCCAGATCTCTGCGTCCAACTCCCTGGACGAGTATATCATCCGGGACCTGCTGCGCCAGGGAGCCCAGGTGGATCTGTTCGGCGTGGGTGAGCGGATGATCACCGCCAGCAGCCAGCCGGTGTTCGGCGGCGTGTACAAGCTGGCGGCGGTGGAGGACGCCCAGGGCAAGATCATCCCCAAGATCAAAGTCAGCGAGAACGTGGACAAAATCACCAATCCCCACTTCAAAAAGGTCTACCGGATCTTTGACAGCAAGACCGGCAAGGCGGAGGCGGATTATATTGCTGTATGGGACGAGCAGGTGGATGCGTCCGCGCCGCTGGAGCTGTTCGATCCCCAGGCTACCTGGAAGCGCAAGACCTACGTGGACTTCACCATCCGGGAGCTGCAGGTACCGGTGTTCCAAAAGGGAAAGCTGGTGTACCGCCGCCCGGACCTCAAGGAGATCCAATCCTACTGCCGCGCGCAGGTGGACACCCTCTGGGACGAGGTCAAACGTTTTGAAAATCCTCACAACTACTATGTGGATCTTTCCCAGAAGCTTTGGGATATCAAGCAGGCCCTGCTGCGGAGCCAGCGGTAAAAGATCCGCCGCAAGATGCGTTGTCCATGACCCGACCAGAGAGAAAACCGCCTTCGCCGCTTGCGGCGAAGGCGGTTTGTTTACAGAATGTTGCTTGCGGTGTATGCGGGATTTGAGTATAATACTTGGATGAATGAAAAAGCTTCATTCGGGAGGTGCGTTGCATGAGAAGAAACCGAACAAAGACACCGGAACGCACAGAGCGGCGCATTTCCGCTTTCACCAGCCTTTCCATGTGTGCCTTTACCGTCATTGCGCAGATCGCCGTGACGCTGCTGCTGACCCAGTTTCTGCGGGAAAAGGTGGGCTATTTTTACGCGATTTTGGAGTTTGCCGGCGCTGTGGCCGCTATTCGGGTGTATCTGCGCTCCGGCAGCCCCAGCTACAAGCTGGTGTGGATGTGCCTTTTGCTGGCACTGCCGGTTTCCGGCATGATCCTCTTTTGCCTATGGGGCGGGACCCATCAGGCCAAGAGCCTGAGCCTGAGGAAGATCGCCCCCATCCGGGAGCGGGAGAGCGTCTGGATGGACAGCGAGAACAACATCGCCCGGCTGCGCCGCCAGTCTCCGGAGTGGGGAAGACTGGCCTCTTTTCTGGCCAAAAAGGGCTTTCCGCTCTACCGCAATACCACGGCCCGCTATTTTCCTGACGGCGCTGCGTTTTTCGATGACCTGATCGAGCACCTGCAAAAGGCAGAGGTCTATATCTTCCTGGAGTACTATATCCTGGCCGAGGGTCAGATCTGGGATCGGATCTTTGCCGTGCTGAAGGAACGGGCCGCGGCAGGCGTGGAGGTGTGCATCATTTTCGATGACTTCGGGAATCTCACCCGGTTGTCGGACGCCACCCTCCAGGCCATGCAGGACGCGGGCATCGAGGTGGAGGTGTTCAACCCTGTCCACCGCTATGTCAACCGCATCTACTTCAACTACCGGGATCACCGGAAGATCGCCGTCATCGACGGCTCCACCGCCTACACCGGCGGCATCAACGTGGCCGACGAATACGCCAATCTGGTGGTGCGCTTCGGCCACTGGAAGGACTCCGCCGTCCGCATCGACGGGGACGGCGCGTGGGGCTTTGCGGCCCAGTTCATCCACATGTGGAAGATGATCGGCAAGACCCTGCCCAATGAGGACGACTATTACCGGCCCCGCCACAGCGGAACGGGAACAGGCTATTGTCAGCCCTTTACCGACGGTCCCCTCAATAACCCGGAAAACCCCATTGAGGACACGTACCTCCAGCTGATGGCGTCTGCCAAGCGGTTTTTGTATATCACCACGCCCTATTATGCGGTGGAGGAATCCATGCAGAAGGCCCTTTGCATCGCGGCGGACGCCGGCGTGGACGTGCGGCTGTGCGTGCCCGCCGTGCCGGACCACAAGTTTACCTACATGGTGGCGGAGACCTACTGGGGCGAGCTGATGGCCCACGGCGTGAAGATCTACAAGTATACCCCCGGTTTCCTCCACGCCAAGAGCGTCATGGTGGACCGGGAGGTTGCGCTCATCGGCAGCACCAACATGGATTACCGGACCTTCCAGCTCCACTATGAGTGCGGCGTGCTGCTCTACCACATGCCGGTGGTGGAGGAGCTGCTGGAGGACCTGGACGAGCTCATGGGGCAGAGTGCCCCCTATACCCTGGCGGAGTGGGAGCAGCGGCCCTGGTACCGCCGCACCTTCGCCGCCCTTTTGAAGCTGGGTGCCATCTGGCTTTGATGGATGGCAGCGGAAGAGAAGAAGCCGACGGGAAAGAAAGGAGCGATCTCCATGAAAAGACGCTATGGTTTTGCATTGCTGCTGGCTGCGCTGCTGGTCTGCGCCGGATGTGCGCCGCAAGAGCAGGAGGCCCCCGCGCCGGAGGAGCCGGCGCAGGAGGAGACCGCACAGGACCCGGCGGAAGGAGCCCAGGCGCCTGAAACTGGAGAAGCGCCGGAGGAGCAGACGCCCGGTACGGACGAAGAGGAGCGGGTGGCCGTGTACGAGGGTGAGGAGATCACCATCACCGTCCCGGCCCGATACGCGGAGCTGGTGCGCGTGGACGACATCGGCTCGGACAATATCTATGTGGTGGAGGCCAACCTCTACTATGTGCCGGACTATACGGAGGACAGCGCGCCCCAGACCTGCGGCGGCTGGATGCTGACGGTGGAGTCTCTGTACCCCGACATTGCGGCTCACACGGTGGATGTAGGTCCCTGCCGGGCCTTTGACGGCACGTTCGTCTATGTGGAGGACCGGCCCGCGGAGGGCCAGGAGCAGGTGGATGCGTCCCGTCTGGAGGAGTTCCGGGCGGTGCTGGCGTCCGTAGAGGTGGATTACGGCGATCTGGAGCCGTTCACCCAGGAGGATCTGGCGGCGTATCAGTAAGAAGAACAACAGTTGGAGGTACTTATGTCCAGAGAATTGACGGCGCAGGAGATCGCGGAGCGCAGTCTCATCAAAACATACCGCAAGAGCCTGTGGAACCCCTTCATCGCCGCCGTGAAGCGGTATGAGCTGGTGGAGCCGGGGGACAAGATCGCCGTGTGCATCTCCGGCGGCAAGGACTCCATGGTGCTGGCCAAGCTGATGCAGGAGCTCCAGCGCCACACGGAGCAGCCCTTCGAGCTGACATTCCTGGTCATGGACCCCGGCTACAACCCGGCCAACCGGGCACTGATCCTGGAAAACGCGGAGAAGCTGGGCATCCCGGTGCAGATTTTTGAAAGCGACATCTTTGATGTGACCGTGCAGGTGGAGAAGAACCCCTGCTATTTGTGCGCCCGGATGCGCCGGGGCTTTTTGTATGCCAAGGCCCAGGAACTGGGGTGCAACAAGATCGCCCTGGGCCACCATTTTTCCGACGTGGTGGAGACCACGCTGCTGGGCCTTTTCTACGGCGCCCAGCTGCAGGCCATGCCCCCCAAGCTCAAAAGCCGCAATTTCCCCGGTATGGAGCTGATCCGCCCACTGTACTGCGTCCATGAGGACGCCATCATCGCCTGGAAAAACTACAATCAGCTGCGGTTTTTGCAGTGCGCCTGCCGGTTCACCGAGGCCCGGGACGCCTCCGGCGACGGCGTGGGCGAGAGCAAGCGCCAGGAGATGAAGGTGCTGCTGCGGCAGCTGAAAAAGACGAATCCCAACATTGAAAAGAGTATTTTCCGGGCCATCCACGGGGTCCAGCTGGATACATTCCCCGGCTTCAAGTACCGTGGCAAGGCCTACTCTTTTCTGGATGATTATGACGGCACGGCGGGCTTTTTGCAGCCGTGAGATGAGGCAAGGATATGGAGTACTATCGTTGTGAAAACCCGGACTGCGGCTATATCGCCCAGGAGGAGCCGGATACATGCCCCCTGTGCGGCGGCACGTTTTTCGCGCCGTTGCTGGAAGAGGAACTGGGCGGCGCGGACTGGGTGAGCCTGGGCAACCAGGCGGTGGAGGAGGAGCGGGACACGGACGCTCTGGCCTGCTACCAGCGGGCGGCGGCCCTGGGAGATGCGCCGGGACTGACGAACCTGGGCTGGTGCTTTGAGGCCGGCGTGGGCGTGGCGGCAAACCCCAAGCAGGCGGTCATCCTCTACGCCCAGGCAGCTGCGGATGGCTACTACCCGGCTTTGGTGAACCTGGGCTATTGCTATACATACGGCATCGGCGTGGAGCGGGATTACGCCAAGGCGTTGGAATGCTTCCGCAAGGGTGCCGAGCAGGGGCTGCCCCGGGCCCAGTTTTTGCTGGGCGAGGCGTACCGCATGGGGTACGGCGTGGAGGCGGACATGGAGGAGGCCGTGAAGTGGTATCGCTCCGCCGCGTGGCTGGGTGCCCCGCCGGCCCAGACGGAGCTGGGCCGCTGTCTGGAGTTCGGCACCGGCATCCAGAAGGACCTGAAAAAGGCCGTGGAGTGGTACCGCGCCGCGGCGGATGCAGGCCATGCCCCGGGCCAATGCTGCCTGGGGTATCTGTACGAAAGCGGCCAGGGCGTGGAGCAGAGCTGGGAGCAGGCGGTGGCGTGGTATGAAAAGGCTGCCTCCTTGGGCTCTGCCCGGGGCCAGTGCAACTTGGCCTGGTGCTACGAGTACGGCAAGGGCGTCAAGGCCGATCCGGCCGCCGCGTTCCGCTGGTATCGCTCGGCTGCGGCCCAGGAGGACCCCAGAGGCATGTTCAGCGTGGGCCGGTCCTATGATTACGGCATCGGCGTGGAGAAGGACGCCGTCCAGGCAGCCCGCTGGTATCAGGCGGCGGCGGACGCCGGCTCTGCGCCGGCCATGTGCGATTTGGGCGTTTGCTACGAGCGGGGCGAGGGCGTTCCCCAGAGCTTCACCCGGGCGGCGGAGCTTTATCAGGCAGCAGCACAGGCGGGCAATGCGCCCGGCCAGTGCAACCTGGGCTTTTTGTATGAGATCGGCCGCGGCGTGGAGCAGAATTGGGACCAGGCCGTGCGCTGGTATCGGGCCGCGGCGGAGCAGGATATGCCCCGTGCCCAGTGCAACCTGGCCTGGTGCTATGAAAACGGCAAGGGCGTGGCCCAGGATCTCCAGGAGGCGGTGCGGCTGTACCGTGCTGCGGCGGAACAGGGCGATCCCAGAGGCATGCACTGTATGGGCGTTTGCTGCAAGGCAGGCCGGGGCGTGCCCCGTGACCTGGGCCGTGCGGTGGAATGGTACAAAAAGGCGGTGAAGGCCGGTTTTGTGCCGTCCATGTGCAATCTGGGCGTATGCTACGAAAACGGCGACGGTGTGGAGGCAGATCTTTCCCGGGCGGCGGAGCTGTACCGGCAGGCCGCGCTGCGGGGAGACGCCGCCGGGCAGTGCAATCTGGGGTATCTCTATGAGTCCGGCCGTGGTGTGGAGAAGGATATGGCCCAGGCGGTGGAGTGGTACGAAAAGGCCGCGGCCCAGGGCTTTCCCCGTGCCCAGTGCAACCTGGGCGTTTGCTGCGAGTTCGGCACCGGCACCAAAAAAGACGTCCGCCGTGCGGCGGAGCTGTACCGTGCCGCGGCGGAGCAGGGTGACCGGGTGGCTGCCTGCAATCTTGGCTACCTCTATGAAAGCGGCGTGGGCGTGGAGCAGGACTGGACCAAGGCGGTGCAGTGGTATACCCGCTCGGCCGAAAAGGGCTATGCCCGCGGTCAGTACAATCTGGCCTGGTGCTATGAGCACGGAAAGGGTGTGGCAAAGGACCGGGAACGGGCGGCGAAGCTGTATGAACAGGCAGGAGAGCAGCAGTACAAAGATGCCCGGGAATGCGCGGCCAAGCTGCGCCGCCGGCGCTGGCCTTTTGGCGACGGCTGGAGCTTCAAAAAATAATGAAAAATTTTTTGGAAAACCTGTTGACAAAAATCTTCCTTTGTGTATAATAATATCTGTTCGCTGCGGTGAACAACAGCGAACGGATCTAGCGGGTTTGTGTAAAGGTAGCACAGCAGACTCTGACTCTGTATGTGAGGGTTCGAATCCTTCACCCGCTGCCAGATGAAAAACCTCGGAACTGCAATGGTTCCGAGGTTTTTTCTTTGTTTTCAATGGATTGCGACATTTATGAAGTGGTCGTGTGATGAAACATGTGTTTCATCACACGACCACTTTTAGCACAATCAGAGCATCAAAATGCTAATGGCATTGCTAATGGTTTTTCTCCTTTTGACCCTTGCCGTCTGCACCAGCGTAAAATGCGGTCATGGCAGTTTGATATCGCTGTATGTCAGACTGGGCGATGTGTGTATAGATCTTGTGCATGGTGGTAGCGTCGGCCCAGCCGCCGATATCCATGGCGATACGCTCCGGCACCTGCAGGTGATAGGCCAGGGAAGCGAAGCTGTGACGCAGGCCGTGAACGCCTACGTCCGGCAGATCGTTTTCCCGGCAGATCTTTTTGATGGCGCAGCGAAGGCTGTTTTGGGTGATGTCTAGCACGGGGCCTGCCGGTTTGCGGTCCCGCTGGATGGCTGCTGTCAGCTCCGGGATCATAACCGGCACGTTGCGGGTGGAGGTGGCGTTTTTATTCTGCGCCTTCCGCTGGTATTTGTTGTTCTCGTTGAGGACCACCGCGCCCTGCACCCGGATGAAATCAGGATTGTCCGGGATATTCTCCCACTGCAAAGCCTGGATCTCAGAGATCCGCAGGGATGAAAGCGCCAGCAGCGCCGGGACGGCATATCGAGTGTCTTTTACAGCTGCCACAAACACCCGGATCTGCTCCGGCGTCAGGAACGGCTTTTCCTTGGGCACAGAAGCCGCCAGGGAGACCGCTGGGAGCTGGTGGCCGGTAGAGTGCCATACCACGCCGCGAACGAAGGAGAAGGCCGTTCTTAGCGTTTTAGGCGCGCACAGGGCAGCTTCTGTGTTGACGATGCCCTGCCATTCGCTGTCGTCGATTTGATCCAGCCGGCGGGGCATGGTGGTCTGGAAACGATACTTCTGGATAGTACGGTAGCCCCGGATGGTCAAAGGGGAGAGGGTGTTGCTGCGTTCCTCGATATAGGCGTCGATGGCCTCCGTCAGGGTGGGAGCCTCCGGGGCTGCTTTGGCCCGCTTTCCGGCCAGATACTCGGCCTTGATGGCCCGGGCCTCCCGGATACAGGCGGCCCGGTTTGCCTCGGTAACGGAGATGCTTTCGCCGCCTAAGCGCAGCTGGATAAAGTAATTTCCGGATTGGAGTTTACGTGGCTCTGGAAGTTTCATTGCCGCCTCTTTCTTTAAAATAAAACATTTGTTCGATTATGCCGCTAAGAAAAAGCCGCCCGCCAGGGGCGGCTTTTTTAGTTTGCAGATCATGCTTGATTTTCAGTCGGAAATGCCTGCGTTCGCATCGTCCACTGCGTCCCAGAAGTCAGTTTCGTTGACAATGATCACTTTGGCGCCATCTTTACGAAGCTGCATAGCCTCTTCAATTTTTCGGCCATAGCAGGCATAGGCCCAGCATGGATTGCCGGCGTTGCCGACGACCAGATAGTCGGTTTTTGCACTGACGGTAGAACGGGCGATCCCGCCAAACGCTCTCACAGCATCGGCCATTACGTTCCGCTTTGCACGATAGGACTCGCCCGTGAAGCAAAAGACCTTATTTTCAAACGAGATTTCAGGGCAAACAGCACAGACACCGCTAATGCTGTATTTTTCTTGCAGCGCCTTGAAATCGCCTTCATTCAGATTGAAAGATTCCTTGAACTCAATAATGTTTCCGAAAAAGGCCATGAGCTGCTCACGCTCTTCCGTGGTAATGACGTTGTCGGCAAGCACAGCACAGAGCAGACTGTTGATTTCGTCAAACGGATAGGTCCCGGCAAGGAAAGCGTTCGCGCTCATCCAGGATTTTAATGCCTGGACCTCTCGCTCACTCAGCTCTCCGTCTGCCATAATTCCGTGTATCATACCTGAAAGAAACTGAATAGAGGAAGTTATGGCATCGTAGTAGGAATTGCTGTCAGCAAAATTATTGCACAACCAGAGAATATCCTTGGATTCGTCCTCGGTGATGACACCGTCCTCGCAGGCTTTTTCCACTACGGGAATAATTTCAGAAAATGGATGGCGATCCCGCAGGTGCGCGTGAAGCTGGCACCAGTGCGTCAGCTCCTGGATTTCCGAGTTTTCGACGGATGCGTCGGAGTTGATCCCGGCCACGATCCCACGCAGGGTGTTCACGGCTTTATGCAGCTCGGCTGGTGTAGTAAAAGCCCTATACTCTTCCATCTCTTTCATTTTCTCTCTCCTTGTGTCCGATTCGGACACTTTTTATTTTTGATGCACGTAGGCGGAAGATAAATTCAGATCAACCAAGATACCTGTGCACATCAATCGTAATACCGTCTGCTTTGGCGTCAGACGCCACAGATTTTACAAAATCGCGATACTCCCCCTTAGCCTCTTTTCGGCAATCCCTGGCATACGCTTTGTCCTCTTCATCATAACAGCTATCTGTGTAAAAAGCCTCTTCATTTAGCCCGAACAGGACGATCTCATATTTATTGGAAGATTCGTCCCGTTCCCGCTTGGCAAACATTTTTTCATATCCGCACGGAATTTCCTTGCAGCGCTTGACCACGTAAGGAATATAATCATGCTTTGCAAGAAGGCTTTTTCCAGCATCCGTCAATCCGACTGCTTGAGGGAGCATTCCCGCAACCTCTGCCCCATGTCCGCTGTCCATAAGCTGCTGAATTAACACGGCCTTTGTTCCGGCCTTTTTTAAGTTAAACTGTTCCAGGAAAGGACGTAATTCTTCGATGGTGGCAAACGTCAGACGGTCAGGCGCTTCGGCAGGCTGGATGAGGCCCAGTGCTGAAACACGATTCCATTGTTTTGAAAAATCATGACGATCAAAACAATTTTTCATATTCCAAGTCAACGGCTGCATCCCCCAGGGGGTTCCATGCCGCATGTAAATGTATAGCAGATCGTAAACATCGAGCTTTGGTGGGCGATTAAACAAATTTGCAAATAGCCCCATGGCCGTTTCTCTCCTTGTGTCCGAATCGGACACTTTTTATTTTTTTGATGCACGCGGACGTGCACGTTTTTTGCTTGGGTGCCACTGGGTGACCGCCCAACGGCGGATATGCCCGGCCATGAGCCGGAAAAGGAGGATCTTCCATGGCGCAGAATGACCGGCTCACAGAAGCCCTGGAGCTGTTTGACCAGCTCACTCTTGAGGAGCAGACGATGTTCCTCGATCTTTTACGTAGCCTCGCAGCTGGCTTAGAAAAAACGCCTGCTCCTGGGGCGTGAGCTGCTGGTACAGCTGAATAAACTCTTCCTGCTTCCCGTCGGCCTGCTGGCCGGCGGGTTCTTTTTTGCCGGTGAGCAGGTACTCCGTGGTAGTGCCCAGGGCCTCGGCAATTTGGGGCAGGCGGCGATTAAATGATGCGGACTTTCTCCGTCGCCATTCACTGACCATGGATGGGGTGATACCCAGCTGGGCAGCAAAATCTCGTTGCTCTTTATATTTGGAATCAACCAGATCAAAGATGCGGTCTACAGTGTCCAATGGAATCACCTCTAATAATGTACAAAACGTAAAAACCAGAATTGTGAAAATAGAACAAGAATAAATAAATCTCGAATTTACGATTGACAATCGTAAAAATCGGAATTATAGTTATAACCACAAACTACATGAAAGGAGAAACGACAATGGAAAGTGCGGATCAACGAATGGAACGCTATCAGCACTTGGTGGAAAGTGGATGGCTTACACAAAACGAAGTCCGTGTACTTTGCGGTTTGAGTCCGCTTTGCGATATGCAGAAGAGGCTGCTTGTCAAAACAGCTCGATCGAGTAATCTCCAATCGGCGGATTCAGTTGATTGATGTCTTTCAGAGCGACCATAGGCTCTGCTTTCATGGAAAGATTGCGACAAACCGATGGAATCAGCGCCAGAAAATCTTGCAATGAGATGTCTATATGCGCCGGCCGGATCAAGCAGGAATAGATTTCTCTGGCGTAGACCGTGTTGTTTTTTTCGCCGAGGAACAGAACGTCATACTTAGACATCAATTGATGCCATGACTCATCAGTTAGGGCTTTGGATACTTGTATAGCATCCGTTCTCATGGCCATCAGCAGAGTAGAAATTCTTTCAGAGTATTCCAAGATTTTGCCCTCCTATGGTATGTAGTTTTTCACTACATACCATAGCACAGGTGTTTCCATTTTTCAAGCATAGGAGGTGAGCACATGCGAATCCGTGAACTGCGGGAACGGCTTGGCATCAGCCAGTCCGAACTGGCCCGGCGGATGGGCGTCAAGCATACGTCCGTCATCCAGTGGGAGACTGGAAAGGCCATGCCGACAGCCGATAAGCTGCCCAAGCTGGCGGCGATCCTGGAGGTGACGATCGACGAGCTTTATAAAGCACCCTGCATGGGCGCATGAAGCGCCAGGTTACCCGATGACCAAAGCATACCGCACAGAAGGAGAAAAGACCATGACGGACGCGGACAAGACCATTTACAAAATCTGCCGGGAGCAGGCCGGCTACACCCAAGAGCGGGCGGCGGAGCTGCTCAGCTGCTCCGTGCGGCAGCTGGCCCGGTATGAAGCCGGGGAGGCTCAGGTGCCGGACGATCTGGCCTATGCCATGGTGCGGCTCTACAACAGCCAGTACCTGGCGGTGGAGCATCTGCGCCTGGTGAGCCAGTTGGCGGCCAGCATCATCCCGGCGGTGGAGCCGGTGTCTTTGCAGACGGCGGCCATGCGGCTTTACAACACCGTGATGGACTTTGTGGAGGCCCACCCGGACCGGAAGCTGCTGCGGATCGCCGAGGACGGGATCATCACACCGGAGGAGCGGCCCATCCTGGACGAGATCCTGGAGGAGCTGCGTACATTGAGCAAGGTCTGCTTTGAAGTGCAGGCCGCGACAGAAAGAGAGGTTTGATATGCCGAAAGTGAAACTGGGGGGCGGGATTACAACGACACCGGCCCAGCGCCGCAAGGTGTTCAACCGGGTGGTGGAGCACGCCATGCTGGACCGGGGCATCCGTTCCAAGACGCAGCTGGCTTCGCTTATGGGAATGGACCGGGCTGCCGTCTGCCGCCGGTTCAACGGCGTGGTGGACTGGCAGTATACGGAGCTTTTCCGGCTGATCTGCCTGCTGCAGATCGACGCGGAAGGTGTTGCGAAGATGATGGGAGTGGCGTCATGAAGCAACGCATAAAAAAAGACCGCCCCGAGGCTGGCACCTCAAGGCGGTCGAGTTCAGGGGCTTGCGCCCGAGAACGACAGCAAAGTTATATTACCACACTTTGCCCGGAAATGCAAGCCCACCACTACCATCAGGGAGGGGGTG
>ENA-UEYL01002401-UEYL01002401.1-human-gut-metagenome-genome-assembly--contig:-NODE-2401-length-13985-cov-3.244464_pt1 | contig 13985 bp, 8 predicted proteins | sample MGYA00242941_ERZ507946 | MGnify/ENA primary metagenome ERZ507946 (study PRJEB26167, sample SAMN06115482) | human gut metagenome | host: Homo sapiens | place: China:Guizhou | collected 2015-03-11...
CCAGAGCCAGGCTGAGAGCCCGCTTGAGGTTTCTCATTTGGATTTCCTCCTTCTGAATTTTGAGCCAGAGGGGCGTATAACTCCCCTTGCCTCTGTACGCATGATAAAGCATCTTTCGCAAAAGGTCAACACCTCCGGCGCATTTGTAACAAAGCTGTAAAACAACGCCCGTTCCCTGCCAAACCGACCAGAACCGGCCGTTTCCCTCTTTATATTATAAGGTATCGCAGCCCCCGGGAGGACATCCGCGTCCCCCCGGGGGCTGTTTTTGCCCCGGCTCGCCCGCCCACAACACCCGGCATCCGTAGGGGCGGCCTTTATGGCCGCCCGCGGGCGGGGACAAGCCCCGCCCCTACGTGATGCGCCTTTCTTTGCAGGGGCCGCCGGGCAGATCGCGGGCGGGTGTGGGCACCCGCCCCTACAGGCCGGGGCCGTTCGCTGTGTGCTGGTGTCCCGCACCTTGTTTTCCCGTAGGGGCCGATGCCCACATCGGCCCGCCGCTCCGGCCGGGTGCAGAGAGCGGGCGGGGACAAGCCCCGCCCCTACGTCCAAGCGACGCAAGACAGCCCGCCGGAAACGAAATCCCGGATGTAGGGGCGGCAAAAACAGTTTTGGGAACAGCGGAAACTTTTGGGCGTTTTTTTCGTCTAATAGATAGCCGCGGCAAATTTAAGGTTTCCTTAAGAACTTGTCACTGCTTTGTAATGCCAAGCCCCGCGGCTTGTGGTACAATGGTAAATGCAATCCAATCGCCAATCTTTAGGGAGGAACAGACATGACCGAACAGCAGACCCCAGTGATGACCCCGCCGGCCGCGCCCCCGGCCGCCCCCACTGGGCCGAAGAAGAAACGCAAGGGCCGGGGCAAGACGATCGCGGGAATTCTCATTGTCGCCGCCATCGCCATCGCGCTCGTTGTGCTGGTGTGGTACTTTGTATTCCGGGAGGACGGCTCCAAGGGCGAGGTCATGACCGACTTCGTCACCCGGGGCTCCATCCAGTCCATGGTGGAGGGCAGCGGCACCACCAAAGCCAAGGACTCCGCCACCGTCACGCCCGGCTCGGGCACCATTCTGGAGCTCTTCGTCCAGGAGGGCGACCAGGTGACCGCGGGCCAGCAGCTCTACCGTATGGACGACACCACCGCCCGCGACGCGGTGACCGAGGCCCAGAAGTCGGTGGACAACTGCAACAAGGAGCTCCAGGCTGTCTATGACAAGATCGCGGAGCTGAGCATTACCGCCCCCCACGCGGGCAACCTGCGGGAGGTGGCCGATCTCAAGGTGGGCGACACCGTCAACGAGGGCGACACCATCGCCACCCTGGTCAACGACACCAAGCTGCGCCTCTCCCTGTACTACAGCTACGCCTATGAGGGTGACATCAAGGTGGGGCAGACCGCGCAGATCTCCATCCCCGCCATCATGGCGCCCGTCACCGGCAAGGTGGAGCAGATCAACAAGGTGCGCTTTGTCTCCCCCGAGGGCGCCACCCACTTCGAGGTGGTGCTGGTGCTGGACAACCCCGGCACCCTTGCCGAGGGAATGGACGCCTCCGCCGGCCTCACCGCCGCCGACGGCACCCCCATCTACCCCTACCAGAACGGAAAGCTGGAGTATTACGAGTCCACCAAGATCACCGCCAAGGCCACCGGCCCGGTGGAGCGCGTCAGCCTGCTGAACTACGGCGACGTGAAGGCCGGGCAGCTCCTGGTGCAGCTGGGCGCCAAGGACACCGACGAGGAGAAGGCCGCCCTGGAGCAGAAGGCCGAGGAGAGCAAGCCCGTGCTGGACTTCCTCAAGGAGACCCTGGGCGACGCCATCAAGGAGGCCCGGGTGTCCAAAATCCTGAAGAGCGGCGCGGTGTGCCTCACCGCCGACGGCCCCATCACCCTGGAGATGGAGAAGTATTTCCAGCGGGTGGACCCCGAGAACGCCAAAAGCATGAAGGCCCAGCGGGTGCTGGAGCTCAACCCCGACTCGGCGGCCTTCGCCGCCCTCAGCCGGGCGGTGGAGAGCGACCGGGACAAGGCCGCCCGGTACGCGAAGCTCCTCTACGCCCAGGCTCAGCTCATCGCCGGCCTGCCTCTGGAGGACCCCGCCGGCTACACTGAGCTGGTGTGCTCGCTGATGAACTGACGACAGGAGGACACGCCGTGGTTGTGCAGAAGAAAGTCCCTTCGGTGGAGGCGCTGGAGCGTCTTCACCGCCTGGCCTACTCCGTTCCTGACGAGGTTCAGGTCCGCTCCCTGGACGGCGCCATCGCTATCGACGCCAAATCGTCCATGGGCCTGTTCGCTCTGGACTTTTCCCAGCCGGTAGAAATCCTCACCGACTCCCCGGCGGTGCTGGCCGAGCTGGAGTGCTGGTGAGTCCGCCGCGCCAGGCTTTGCTTTGCCCGGGACCGGATAGCGGCGGCGTTCCGCCGGATACACTGCAAGACCGCCTCCGCCTATGAGCGGAGGCGGTCTTGTTTGCCTGCGCGGTTCTCCTCTAGAAATAAGTTCCGGGGCCCGGCACATGTGCCGGGCCCCGGAATGGGATCTTCTCTCATTGGGGCGTCAGGATGCCGTCTCAGACCTCCATGGCCGCGTCATAGCCCTCGCGGACCGCCTCCAGGATCTGGCGGGGCCGCTTGCAGTCGCCCACCATGCGGAACTCGCTGGAGACCGGCTCCAGGGCCAGGGCCTCCGCCCGGAGGGGCACCATGCCGGCGGCCAGGATGACGGTGTCGGCGTCAAGCGTGAGCTCCTTGCCGTCCGCGTCTCTGCACACAATGCCGTGGTCATGGATCCCGGTACAGGTGGTCCTGCACAGGATTGTGACCTGCTCGGCGTGATCCTTGAGCTCCATCATCAGGGCGGGCTTGTGGATGGAGTTGGCGTCGCGGGCCACGTCAATGCCCATCTCCACCAGGGTCACCTGCTTGCCCTGCATGGCCAGCTCCAGAGCGGCCTCGGTGCCAGCCAGGCCGCCGCCGACGATGACCACCTTCTGCCCGACCTGTACCTTGCCGTCATACATGTCCATGATGGGATGGGCCTTCTCCACACCGGGGATGGGGGGAATCAGGGCCTTGGAGCCCACGGCGGCAATGCAGAAGTCGGGGGCGATGACCTTTACCAGCTCGGGGGTGACCTCGGTGTTCAGCCGGATATCCACGCCCATGCGGACGGCCTTGGCAATCATATAATCCACATACTGCTGGGTCTCCCGCTTGAAGGGCACCTTCCGGGCGTAGCGGAGCAGGCCGCCCAGCGTGCCGGTTTTCTCGCAGAGGATGACCTCATGCCCCCGATCCTTGGCGACAATGGCCGCCTCCAGTCCGGCGGGGCCTCCGCCGGCGATGAGCACCCGCTTGGGCGTGGTGGGCAGGAAGGGGAACACCTCGTCCTCCGGCCGGTCCAGGGTGGGGTTGATGGCGCACTTGGTGATGCGGGTCTGGTAGTTGGCGATGCAGGCGTTGCAGCGCAGGCAGGGGCGGATCTCCTCCTCCTGATTCCTCTTGAGCTTGTTGACAAACTGGGGGTCGGCGTTGACCGCGCGGCAGACGGCGATCATGTCCACCTTCCCGGCGGCCAGGATATCCTCGATCTTCTTGGGATCCCGGTGGGCGCCCACGCTCACCACATGGGAGTGCTTCACGTGCTTCTTGATCTCCTCGGCCAGGTAGAGATTGTGGCCCTCCTCCTTGAACATGCCGGGCACCATCAGGCACTCGGTCTCCGGGAAGTAGAAGTTGCAGGCGGAGACATGCAGCAGATCGGCCTTGCCGTCCATCAGCTTGGCAAACTCCACGCCCTCCTTCAGGGTGTAGCCGCCCTCCACGTACTCGGTGCCGCTGAAGCGCACCTCGATGAGGAAGTCCTCGCCGCAGTATTGGCGGATGCGGTCGATGATCATGAGCAGCAGGCGGGCCCGGTTCTCCAGGCTGCCGCCGAAGCGGTCGGTGCGGTGGTTGGTCAGCGGGGAGAGGAACTGGTGGATGAGCCAGCCGTGGCCGGCGTGGATCATGGCCATCTCGAAACCGCAGGTCTTGGCCTGCTCGGCGGCGCGGCCGAAGGCGTCCACCACGGTCTCGATCATCTCCTCGGTCATGAAGAGCACCTCGCCCTTGCGGTAGACCGGCTCATCGGAGGCGGATTGGTCGGACAGGGGGGCGATGGTCTTGGTCTCGTCAAAGTTGATGTAGTCAGGGCCCCAGGCCTGGACGCCCGCGCTGGCCCGCAGCATGCCGGCGTGGTTGAGCTCAATGCTGGCAACGGCGCCGTAGCGGTGGATCTCGTCGGCAATGCGGGTCAGGAAGGGCAGGTTATCCTCATGTCCCGCCATGATCTTGGGGGAGGCCAGCTTGCCGGAGTCCTCGCCGGTGGGATCGACAATACAGTCGCCCAAGGTGACCACGGCGGCACCGCCCATGGCCCGCATGCGGAAGAACTGCATATCCCGCTCGGAGGGGTGGCGCTCCGGGGTGGTATCCAGGTCGAACACGGAGATGGGCGCGATCTCAATGCGGTTTTTCAGGGTGATTCCCCGGATGGTCAGAGGGGTAAATATGTGCTGATATGTTCTGTCCATACAATAAGAACTCCTTCTGAATAAAATAGACGATCCCTGCATTACAGCTTTTCATAGCTCTTGACGGGCTTGACGGCGCCGCTTCTGTAGCGGAGCTGGGCGAAGAGAATCCCCACAATGGTGATGATGACCAGAATGACCGCCTGGGGCATGCTCATCTGGAAGAAGAGCACCAGCACCATGACCACGCAGGATACGCCGCCCAGAATGGACTTCAGGTAGAGCTTGCTCTTGCTGCAGCGGAAGGCGGAGACCTCCCACAGCTCCGGCATGCGCTGGGGGATAAATACGGTGCCGAAGCAGATGAAGGCGAACAGAATGTTGCTGAGCACCACGGCGGTGTCGGCGATCATGCTGATCTGCAGGCCGGTCAGGATGGGAATGAGGCCCACGATGTAGAAGCCCACCAGGATAATGACGGGGGTCTTGAACTTGGGGTGAATGTAGCCGATCTTATGGGGCAGCCAGCCGTCGTTGCAGGCCTGTAGGATGGGCTTGGTGATCCATGCGAAGGTGGCGTTCAGAGTCGTAGTCAGGGCCAACAGGGCGCCGCCGATGACGAAGAACAGGAACACGGGAGTGGGCATGATCGCCCTGGCCACCAGGCCCAGAGGCTGGTTGGCCGTCTCGGAGACGGGGAGCACGCCACCGGCCACCATGGCAATCAGGGCATAGAAGATTGCGATGGCAATGGTAGCCACCAGGATGACCTGGGGCAGATCCTTGGTGGGGTTCTTGGCCTCTGCACTCAGGTTGACCATGTCGATGCCGCCGGCGGTGGCCCAGGTCAGCAGCACAGCGCAGGTGATGATGCCCATGGGGCGGCGGGGGCAAAGTCCACTGTAAACAGGGTGCTGTAGTCCACCTTGGGCAGTCCGAACACGATGAAGCAGGTCATGGCCAGAGCCAGCACGATATCCATGACGATCTCCAGCTTGGCCGCGCCCTCAATGCCCAGCAGGTTGGTAATGAAGAATACGGTCAGGCAGGCCACCGCCACGGGGACAATGGGCACCTGCGGCAGCACGCCCTGGAGATACTGGGCGAAGCTGATGGCGTACATGGCCAGGGAGACGTTGGAGGCAAAGAAGATGACGATGTAGAAGCCGGCGAACTTGGGACCCCAAAGGGTGCCCATCATGGAGTAATAGCCGCCGCGGAAGCGGGCGGTACCCGCCATCACGATGAAGGGCAGGGCCTGGAGCAGAATGAAGACGGCGGAGAGCAGAATCCCGATCCACGCCGACTTGCCCGTGTACCCGATGCCGATTCCGATCAGCGAAAACACGCCGGAGCCGATCACATGGCCGAAGGCGATGGAGTACAGCTCCTTTTTCCCCAGCGTCCGGTTCAGATCCTCTGTTGTCAGCATTTTCTTTTCTTTGTTTTCCATGGACAATCCTCCTCTACTTATTGGTCGGCCTGTGCCGACCGTTCCCTGTCCGGGACTCCGCCTGCACACAAACCGGAGTCCCTCCTCCGACCTGCGGGGACCGGAAACGCCACAGGCCTTTCGTTCAAGCCGCAGGACGGCAGTGCCCCCGCAGCCTCAAGCGCATATTCGAAATCCATGGGTTACATCTGTTTTCCTTCTCCCTCGGCAAAAGGCTCCTTTCCCTTTAAATCAGACCAGACTCGACCTGTTTTTTATTCCGATTGCAATCTTCATATGTTAAGTATAGAAAACTTGATACAGAAAAATAGCCCCTTCCCTGCGGATATTTTTGGGGTTCTGCCAAAATAAAACCGGCTGCATCCCGGAAAAATACAACAAAAAGTACAGCCAACTGACGACCAGTTGGCTGTACCTCTGTTTATATTGTATACGTTTTCGGATTGCCCGTCCTAATCCTGTGGGATTCTTTTTATAACAAAAATTGTGGGTTTTCATCACATTTGATTGAAAAATTCCAGTGATTTCCCTCGTTTGAAAACCTATAGTTTTTCAAAGCACAGCAGCAGGACCTCAAAGGGGGCCAGCTTGAGGGTCAGATGGTAGGCGCCATCCAGCTCCAGAAGATTCAGGGACATTTCAGGGGCCAGTGTTCCGTTGAGTACCCGCAGCGTCTCTGCGGAAAGTCCATCTGCCGGCGGCAGCGGGAAATCCCGGTACCTGGATGCGTATTCCTCAGAGGTAAGCCGGTACTTCCGGATGGCGAACCGCCCCGTCATGCCCCGGACGCTCAGTGTGACCTCCCGGTTGTAGTCGTGATCCTTCATCAACTCCACAAAGGGGGCCTGTTCCTCGACCCGGGAGCCACCCTCGAACAGCGTGTCGAAGCACGCGTCATAGTGGTAGAGCAGCACCTGGATGTCCTCCCTCCCGGACTGCCTGGCGGCCAGGTACATATCGCCTTGGGCGATTACCGTGTCGCCCAACTGCTCCAGCAGGGAGAACAGGTGGTAGACCGGGCGCTTGAGCCCCTCCGGGGTCAGCAGGGCCACACCCGAATCCCCGTCCAGCAGCGTGAGCCGGGGCATACGGCTCCCCCGGCTTGAAGCCATGGTGTGGAGGAGGTAGCCCGGCATATAGCCGGAGCCATACAGCGCATTGGCTTCCGGCCGGTGCTCTGCCCCGGTGACGCGCACCGGAAGCCGGCCGGCGGACAGGGCCTCCGCCAGAGTCCTGGCCCGCTCCTCCTCCCCGGGAGCCGCCGGAACGATCACCTCCAGTTCACCGCCGGGCCGCAGAAACCGCTCCCGCAGGGGCTCCAACTCCTCCCTCAGCCCCCGGAGCGGCTCCCCCGGCGGCACACACACCCGCAGCCTCATTCTCAGCGACCACAGATCATTCAGGATATAGTTCAGCACTCTGGGGCTGTTCCGGTAACGGCGCAGAAAGTCCAGATCAAGCGCAACGGTGTCCAGCCCCAGCTCCTCCCGCAGCCGCCGCAGCTCCGGAAAGCAGGTGATGTGGTCGTAGGCGGCACCCGCCAGGCTGACGCACCGGGGCCTCCGGAGGGGCTTCTCCTCATACCGTCCGCCCCAGTCCAGCGAGATTTCCTCCGACTTCCGGCAGAATTTTTGCAGCAGGAGCTCCAGCTCCTGCCCCTCCAGTGCCCTGCAGCTATATGCCTGCACCGCAATGGTGCGGCTCTGGTACCTGCGCCGGTACTGCTGTGGCGTGGTGCGAAAGCTCTTTTCAAAGCTGTCGCTGAAATATTTGTACTTGGAAAAGCCGCATTCGTAGGCGATGGTCTGGAGCCCCTTGCCCCCCTCCAGCAGCATGGCCGCCGACTTCTCCACACGGGCCATGTTCAGGAAGGTCCGGAAGCCCACGCCGCAGCCGTTCTTGAGAATGTTGGTCAGGTGGTTGGCGCTGATGTGCTCCATGGCCGCCACATCCTCAATGCGGATAGGCTTGTTGTAGTTGCGGTAGATGTAGTCCGTGATCCGGCGGATGCGCCGGAGCTGGAGCTCGTTTCCCTTGTAGGCGTTGTTGAACTCGGGAAAGCCGCTGCCCAGATAATAGCACTGGAACTCCTTGATGAGAGTGTTGAGAATCTTCTCCCCCACCTCCCTGTAGGCAGCCGTCTCCGTCCCCGTCCGGTCCAGCAGCCTGGGGAGCTGCTTTTTCAGATAGCTGCCCAGCATTTGGATTCCCGCGGTATTGTTCTCCAGGGCACTGTTGGCAAACTGGTAGGTCCGCAGGTCCGGAAACTCCGCCCGGTATGCCTCCACATTGATGTGCAGCAGCATCACCGTCCCCCGGGTGTGGGGATAGGCGCAGAGCCGGTGCAGCTCCCGCGGACAGCTCACGTAAATATCCCCGGCCTTCATGTCCAGCACGTTGTTGACCACTGTGAGCTCAAAGGATCCCTCCAGGGCAAACATGATCTCCAGAACGTCGTCGTGCATATGAAAGGGGTATTCCTCCACCTCCACGATACTGCACTGCAGCGGCGCATTGTCGGGAAACGCGATTGTCTCATACAGCATGTCCCTTCCGTCCTTTCCGTTGTGCTCCGGCTCCGCGGGTGTCACGGCCAGCCCTTTGGGGGATATTTTACCGTATTTTCAAACTGCTTTCCAGCAAAATCTGGATTTCACTCTGTTTCTCTCTCCGCATGCTTTTGACAGCAGGCCATTGTAAAATATATACAAGAAATTGCATCTACACCTTTCCTATATTGACGTTTTTTCCACCCCATGCTATCCTATTGTCATAGTACTGTTACAGGAAGGGGGATCGATTCCGGTGCAGCAACAGCAGTAAGATTTCTTCCATGGAGGAAGCTTGAGAACCACATTTCATGAAGGAGGCCTCGACCATGACCATGCGTATCCACCGCGCAGTCCGGACCCTCTCCCTTCTCCTGGCTCTGAGCATGCTGCTTTCCGTCAGCGCCATTTCCTCCGCGGCCGAAACGCCCGCCCCTTCCGTACTCACCGTTTCGGATTCTACGCTCGCTTTGGTTGACCGGGATCAAGCCTTTACCGCCACCCTCACCGTAGACGCCTCGGTACTGGGGGACGCCTCTCCCGATGCCTGGGCCGCCGGCCTTACCTGGTACCTCACCCGGGAGGAGGGCTTCCAGGACGGGACGCTCTATCCCTATTACTACCCCGGCGACCGCCTGGACCGCTGGCAGGTCTGGAACAACGGCGAAGGAGGCGACGCACTGTTCACCCCGGGCGATGCAGCCGCGTCGTCCAGCGGCGGCAAGGTCACCGTGACCCTGCCCTTTACCGCCGGTTCCTTTACCGGCATCAACGGCGACTCCTCCAAAAACCGGAACGCCTGGCCCAGCTTTATCGGCACGTACACCCTGTCCGCCCGGAGCGGTGATACCGTAGTGGCGGAGACGGACATGACGGTGAATGCCTATGACAGCTATGTCCGCTACGACGACATTGACGAGTCCATCCAGGACATCATCGACGAGGCGCTCCCCGGCCGGTACATCACCGTCACCACCTTCGGCCAGAGCGAGGGCGGCCGGGACCAGTATTACGTCACCCTGTCCGACAGCAAGGCGTCCGTGGACGCCTTCCAGGCCATGAACGCCATCGCCGAGACCGACCCCGCCTCCCTCCAGGACAAGCTGGAGAAGGGCTCCATGGGCGACTACCGCGTGCCCTTCTTCCTTAACAACGTCCACCCCGACGAGGACCCCGGCGTGGACGCCCAGCTCAACGTCCTGCGCGCCCTGGCTACACAGGAGACCGTTACCTACAACACCCTCACCGGCTTCAAGGACAAGAGTGTGGACATCTCGGAGATGTTCGCCCCCGACGTGCTGGACCTGGGCATCACCGGCCTGGGCTCCCAGAAGTTCACCAGGGATGCGGAGGGCAACATTCAGGACAACACCGGCGTCAACGATGCCAGTGAGCTCTATACCATCAGCGGCGACATCACGCTGAAGGTGGACGACATTCTGGACGACATCATCTTTGTCATCTGCCCCAATGAGAACCCGGACGGGCGCACCTACAACACCCGCCGCAACGACAACGGCTTTGATCTGAACCGGGACGCCTCCAACCAGACCCAGAACGAGACTACCAATCTGGTCCAGGTGATCAACGACTGGAACCCGGTGGTATTCGCCGAGCTGCACGGCTACATGACCGAATTCCTGGTGGAGCCCTGCACCCCGCCCCACGAGCCCAACCTGGAATACGACCTGCTGGCGAAGAACTTTGCGCTGGGCTCCGAGGCTTTCGGCACGGCTGCCCTGGGCACCATGTCGGCCACCCGGGAGGAGCATCCCGACACCCTGTACTGGTCCTATTACATGCCTCTGCGGGATGACTACGACCCCTCCACCATGCACTGGTCCGCCTGGGACGACCTGTGTACCAACTACGGCCCCAGCTACGCCATGCTCAACTGCGGCTCCATGGGCTTCACCATCGAGACTCCCTCCGGCGGGGAGAGCTCTGTCCGCTTACTGGAGAGCGGCATGTATGGCCTGTGGCAGTTCCTGTCCGACTGTAAGGATACCTGCTATGAGGCGCAGCTGGAGTTCTTCCGCCGCGCCGTGAACAACGAGGATCACCGCGACAAGATGGAGCAGTGGTACGTGGACATGAGCAACCAGACCCTGACGGAGGATACCTGGCGGGTGCCTTATGCGGGCAATGGCAAATACTTTCCCGAGTACTATGTGCTCCCCGTGGACGCGGCCGCCCAGCGTGACCCCGCCGACGCCTATGCCATGGCAGAGTTCCTGATCCGCAACGGCGTCCAGGTTTCCCGCCTGACCAGGGACACTGCGGTGGACGGCGTGACCTACAAGGCCGGCTCCCTGGTCGTGGATATGTATCAGGCCAAGCGCAACTACGCCAACTGTGTCCTGAACCAAGGCTATGACGCCTCCGCCTCCGGTTTCCCCAGCCTGTACTCCGAGTCGGTATCCAGTTTCCCCAACATGCGCGGCTTTGACTGCGCCCCCATCGACACCGTTGGGGCCTTTGAGGGGGCTCTGGAGGCGGTCACGGAGGTTCAGTCCGCCAGCCAGAGCACCGGCTCCGGCTCTATCGCCCTGCTGGCCAACAACGGCACCGAAACCGTCCGTACCGTCAATGCGTTGCTGGCCTCGGGCAAGACGGTGGGCATGGTAACCGAGGGCGCCAATAAGGGCGACTTTGTCGTGCGCGCCTCCGATCTGGCCGCCGTGGAGCAAGAGTATGCGTTGGTGATTACCCTGACCGAGCAGATGCCCGCTGCCCGCGCTATCTCCGCCCCCACCCTGTATCTGGCCGGCCGCCACGCCGCCTTCGGCGACGACAAGGTGACTTCCGGCTACTATACCAAGTGGTTTGCCGACGGATACGGCTTCATCAACTATGACAACATCCATAACAACGGCACCTCCAACTACGATGTGATGGCCTACACCAAGCACATGGGCTTCCGGGTGACCGACGATCCCGCCAAGGCGGATGTCATAGTGGGCTCCGTGGCGTTGGACAGCGGCACCTGGGGCGAGGCCGCGGTGGAGGCCGTGAAGAGCGGTACCCCCTACATCGCAACCGGTGCCTCTACTTTGGACTACCTTCAGACTCTGATTCCCGGCCTGACCTACGAGGAGAAGGGCCAGGAGGCCCTCCACCGCGTCACCTACCCCAGCGACAGCCTGGTGACCGCCAGTCAGACTGGCGACGGTGATCATGTCATCTACACCCTCAACTGCGCGGTGCTCACGGGCTACCCGGAGAACGCCGAGGTGCTTATCCGCGCCCAGGAGAAGGACAGCTTCATCGTCGGCTGTATGGCCGGCGGCAGCATGGACAACGGCGTGGAGGCCATTGCCTGGACGGACGGCACGATGGATATCACCGTATTTGCCAATTCCATTGTCAACCGCGCCCACCAGCAGGACGACTACCTCTTTGCCTCTAATGCCATCTTTTCGGAGATGCTGGCCGACGAGCCCCTGGAGTTCTCCGCCGTGACCCGCGGCACGCTGGCCCAGGAGCTCTATGAGCGGGAGGGCAAGCCCACCGGCGGCGCGGCCGGCTTTGACGATATGGCGGAGGACGCAGCGTACGCGGACGCGGTGAACTGGGCGGCCTCCGAGGGGATCATGAAGGGTTACAGCGCCGCAGCGTTTGGCCCCGGGGACAGCCTGACCCGTGAGCAGCTGGCAGTGGTTCTGTACCGCTATGCGCAGAAGAAGGGCTATGAGCTGGCGCAGGACGGCCCCGCCCTCAAGGACTTCACCGACGGAAATGCGGTGTCCGGCTGGGCCTTGGAGGCCATGACTTGGGCAGTGAACACCGGCGTACTTACCGGCAAGGAGGACGGCACACTGGCGCCTCAGGGCGCCGCCACCGCCGACGAAGTGACCCAGGCGCTGGAGCGCCTGGCCGCTGCGGCCGGCTGAGCCTGTTTTCCCGCAGGACCGCGGCCCACACGACACAGAGAGAAGCCCGGCGCATCTGCGCCGGGCTTTTCCTGTGGGGCAGAGCAAAAAATGGGGCGGATGCGTCAGGTTTCCGGGCTTGGAACCGTACTGTAAGGTGAAAGGGGGCGAACCAATGGAGGAGGTTTTGGATCATAACCAGGAGGCGGAGCAGATTTTCCGGCAGTACGGCAGGCTGCTGGAGCTGGTGGCCGCCGCTCAGCTCCCCGGCCGCCCGGAGGACGCGGAGGAGTGCGTCCAGGACGCCGTCTGGGCCTTTGTAGAGGGCAGGGCGCCGTGGGATCCCGCGCAGGGGAGTAAGCAGACCTGGCTTTGCGTGCTGGTGCGCAGCCGGGCAAAGGACCGCCGCCGCGCCCTGGCCGCCCGGATGGAGGAGCCACTGGAGGAACACTCTGGCCTGGCGGCGGCGGATCACACGGAGAGAGCTGCGGTGCGGGACGGACTGCGCCGGGTGCTGGAGGGGCTGAGCCGTGAGGAACGGAGGCTGTTCACCCTGCGGTTTGTCTACGGGCTCTCTTCTGCGGAGCTGGGTGGCGTACTGGGGCTGTCGCCCAACGGGGTGGACGCCCGGGTGAGCCGCCTGCGGAAGAAGCTGAAGCGGCTGCTGGCCCGGCAGGGGCTGGGCCTGTGGGAACAGGAGGGAACCAAATGAGATACTGTGATTGGGACGAGGTACTGGACCGGGATGGTCTGCTGATACTCACGGAGGAGGCGCTGACGCCTCCCAGGCGGAGCCGGGCACCCATGAGGCGGCTGGCGGCCGCGGCGGCCTGCGCGGGGCTGGTGCTGGGACTGATGAACTACCGGGCTGTGGCCGCCGGGGTGGGGGAGCTCTGCCGCTATTTCGCAGGCATCGGCACCACGGCGGACGACAAGGCGGAGCTCTGGGTGCTGGAGGAGCCGGTCACCTGGACGGAGGGGGACTGGACCTACGAGGCGGATGCTACCCTGCGCAGCGGGGTGCTGGAACTGGAACTCACCATGAGCAGCCCTTTACCTGCCGATCAGTTGCCCTCTCCGGTGAAGCTGCGGCTGGGCCTGTCGGCGGACGGGGAGCCGCTGCACAATGCCGTCCACACCATCACTCCCTACAGCGTGGCGGATGCCGGGGAGGGGAGCGGCTACCCCCGCTACCGCCTGGAGCAGGGTTATCAGACCACTGCATCCACCCGCCTCCGCTGTACGATGGCCGCCCCGCCGCCGGAGGACTGCGCCCTCCATGTCAGCGGTCTGGGCGTCCAGGGGGGAGTGTTCTCCCTCCGACTGGTGCCGGCAGAGACGCCCCCCACGGTACAGAAGACTTGGACGCTCCCCCAGGGGGATATGACCATCTGGGTGGCGGAGGACGGCTCAGCCATATCCGCCAGCTTCGACAGCACAGAGTGGTGGGGCTGGCCCTTCGACATCTCCTTTATCGGCGCATCGGGAGAGCGCTATCCCTGCCACGACATCACAGGCGCCTATGAGCTGGACGGCACCATTGAAGATAAGCTCACCGCCATCGCCCGCCGCATCTACCGGGCCGACGGCGTGGT
>ENA-UEYL01002402-UEYL01002402.1-human-gut-metagenome-genome-assembly--contig:-NODE-2402-length-13978-cov-5.197899_pt1 | contig 13978 bp, 13 predicted proteins | sample MGYA00242941_ERZ507946 | MGnify/ENA primary metagenome ERZ507946 (study PRJEB26167, sample SAMN06115482) | human gut metagenome | host: Homo sapiens | place: China:Guizhou | collected 2015-03-11...
AGCCGAAAGGACAGCGTGTTTATTCTACGAATGCACATGATGTAGATGTATATGATATGGAAATTACCGAAGTGAGTTCGGGTGAGAAAGAAGAAAGTAATAAACATGGAACAATTCTTATTGTAGAAGATAATGATTCATTAAAAGAAATGATATCTAAAATATTCGAAGAGTTCTATATTGTCATTACCGCCTCCAATGGCAAGGAAGGACTGGAGAAAGTACGATCCGAAAATCCCAATATCGTGCTCAGCGACATCATTATGCCGGAGATGTCCGGTACGGAACTTTGCCAAGCCATTAAAGCCGATTTTGATACCTGCCATATACCCGTAGTTCTACTCACAGCCAAAACTGCCATCGAACACAATCTGGAAGGATTAAGAATGGGAGCGGATGATTATATTACCAAACCATTTAACATCAACATCTTGTTGTCCCGCTGTAACAATCTGGTCAATAACCGAATCATGCTACAAGAAAAGTTCAGCAAACTGCCGCAAGAAAACATACAAATCCTGACCAACAATGTGATGGACAAGAAATTCATGGATAAAGTGATGGAAATTATCGAGCAGGAGATGGAGAATGGAGATTTCAATGTAGATATGCTGGCAACGCAAATGAGTATTTCGCGTACAAAGCTTTTCTCCAAGTTAAAAGCCATCACAGGACAGACACCTGCTGATTTCATTATGACCCTCCGCCTGAAACGTGCAGCATTCTTACTGAAGAACAACATGGAACTGAATATTGCGGAAATATCAGACCAGGTCGGTTTCAATGTACCCAAATATTTTAGTAAATGCTTCAAGGAAAGATATCACATCACCCCACAAACTTACCGGAAAGGCGATATCCCCCTCTCCGAAAATGAGGAAACAACCAATAATGTTGATTCCAAAATGCAAAATTAAAATTATCTAATACAATTCTGGCAATGTTTAATCAAACAATTCCTTCAGTACTTCCAGTGATTTTAAAGCCGGGAAGTCCGGCAAATGCAGGCTATAATAATCATTTATAGTCGTCAGGCAGCGGGTGCGTTCCGCACGGCTCATGCCGAAAAGATGCATCGTCTCATAATTCATACGCATCAATTGGCGAAGACGCCCGGCCTCATCAGGCTTGATATAAGATGAATGTAACTGAGGCCGAATCGAAGTGAAGCAGGCATTCAGCAAGTCAAAATAGTCACCGGTATGATAGTCCTCGAGATTGGGATAAAGCCCCAAAAAGCGGGAAAGCCTCATCAGAAAGACCAGATGGAAATTGGCAAAACCTTCGCTGCACTCGTCCAGCCAGATAATAGAATGTTGCAGATAGGCAAACAATGGACGGTTCTCCGCCTCTTCGCGGACAGCCCGATAAAGAAATTCAGCCAAGAAAAGTGCCATCGCAGACTTGTACGGGTCATAAGGAATGGACGAAAAAGGATAAAAAGATTTCGCTTCCTTCACACGATAGAGAGTCGTGTTCGGTCTGTAATCCGCTTCAAATTCAATAAAAGACAACGGCTGGAACAGGACGGACTTCACTGCCGCCTTTCGCGAACGGGGTACTGCGACAAGAAAAGAAGCCCTTCCGGACAATTCCGTGTACATATCTACAATGATAGACGTATCATTATATTTTAACGTATGTAGAACTATTCCTTTCGTTTTTTGCAACATACCAAACTATCTCATTATCAATCCGGAACAAAATTACAAAAAAAATGCAAAGTAATCGATGACTTTTCATAAGTATTAACAACCTAAAAAACAACTACTTTTGTTATTCACCTTGAATAATAAAGTAAAAATAAACAAGCTTATGAAACAAAAAAGTAACAGAAATGGATTTACCGTATGTGCCCAGGCGTACTTACGGAAGCTACAAGAAGAAGGGCGCTATTCAACGGCGCATGTGTATAAGAACGCCGTCCTCTCATTCACGAAGTTCTGCAATACGCCGGGTATATCATTTGCACAAATCACCCGTGACAGTCTGAGACGATACGGCCAACACCTTCAAGAATATGGACTACGGCCGAATACAGTCTCTACTTATATGCGTATGTTGCGCAGCATTTACAACCGTGGCGTGGAAGCAGGTATCGCCCGCTTTATTCCCCATTTATTTCGTGACGTGTACACAGGGGTGGATGTACGACAGAAGAAAGCATTGCCGCCTGAAGAGCTGCATACGCTCCTTTACAAGACTCCCCAGTCCGAACATCTGGGCCGCACACAAGCCATCGCACGATTGATGTTCCAGTTTTGCGGCATGCCGTTCTCGGACTTCGCTCATATCGAAAAATCAGCGTTGGAACAAAACGTCCTCAGATACAACCGTGTAAAGACAGGAACGCCCATGAGTCTTGAAATACTGGATATGTCGAAAAAGGAAATGAACAGGTTGCGCAACAACCAGTCGTCAAGAGAAAATTATCCCGATTATCTTTTCAATATCCTGAAAGGTGACAAGCAACGAAAAGATGAAGGTGTTTATAAAGAATACCAATCAGCACTCCGTCGGTTCAATAATCAACTGAAAAGCCTGTCGAGAGAATTGCGCCTAAAATCACCCGTCACCTCATATACTATACGACACTCCTGGGCAACAAACGCAAAGTATCAGGGAATTTCCATCGAGATGATTAGTGAATCACTGGGACACAAATCAATCAAGACTACACAGACCTATTTGAAAGGCTTCGGATTAAAGGAAAGGACAGAAGCCAACAAATTGAATTGTTATTACATAGAATCTTATAAGAGAAGCAACCATTAATTCACAATAACCTAAAAACAAGCACTTTATCCCATCTGTTACTTCTTAGGTAACGGATATAAATATGGCACAAAGATATATAAAAAGAATCTCACATTCCAAATAAATCATATCTTATTTTATTCTTTTTCTTTGAATAAATAAAATAACAGGCAAGAACACGAAGCAAATTTCTTTCATGTTCCAACTATTTATTGCCGTCTATCAGACTAATTTTCGTCCGAAAGCATTCAAGTACATTTTATTTATAAAAGACCGCTGTCTTTTTCCTGTTTTTTCCCCGTATACATCTGTCATGATAATAAAATTCCGTTACCTAAGAAGTAACAGACACACATAAACAAAAAGTTATGACACACAAACCCGATAATATCAAATATCCATGTCTGTCCGCCAACAGCAGACGGAGACATACGACAAGCATGAGACATAGACTGGCCACGCTCGTCTTTGTAGTGTGCATTATGCCTGTATCGAATCTCTGCGGACAAAACATAGCCGTCAAAAGCAATCTGCTTTATGACCTCACCACCTCACTCAATTTAGGCGGAGAAATACGTTGTGATGACACACATACTTTCAGCCTTTCCATCAATTACAATCCGTGGAACTTCAGCGACAACAAGAAGATGAAGCATTTCCTTGTGCAACCGGAATACCGTAAATGGTTCAACGAAGCATTCACAGGAAGTTTTATCGGCTTACAGCTTCATTATGCCTTGTTCAATTTCGGCGGAATGCTTCCTTGGGGATTCGGAGACGGAAAGATGCTGGGTATAGAGAACAGGCAAATCGCCAATAACCGATATCAAGGCAATCTGGCGGGATTCGGCATTTCCTACGGTTACCAGTGGATGATTAGCCCGCAATGGAACCTGGAAGCGGGAATCGCTTTGGGATATGCCCACCTCAACTACAAACGCTATGGACGCTCCGCAGGCGCACCCCTGATAGAAAAATCAAATTGCAACTACTGGGGGCCTACGCAAATAGGAATATCAGTCGTGTACTTCATCCAATAAATAATCCAATTTAATAAACGCATCAAATGAAAACGAAAACATTCATCTTGCTCGGCCTATTGATATGTAATCTGCTTCCGGCACAGAACGTCAAGCTGGATATCAAGCCCCATTTCCTGGGAGTACGGGCAGACTCATTACTCCTTTCGATGGACGTATCGGTAGAAATCGAGGATATGAACCCGAAGAATGCCGTCATACTGACACCTGTCCTGACCGGACAAGACCACAGAATACTATTACCGGCCATCCAACTGAACGGCAAGCAGAAGCAGAAATTATATTTGCGCAACCAGATACTGCGCAAGAAGAAGGGCAGTAAAGCAGACGACGCTGCCTATCTTGTAGCCGGTATCGACGACAGTCATTCACGCACCATCAATTACCGCACCGCATTGCCGGCAGAAAACTGGATGAACGACGCCACGCTCTATTTGAGGAGAACGATTGTCAGACCCGAAGGCGAACAGACGCTGAAAGATACGCTAATCATCGCACCGCAATATGCAGTGCTTCCGCCGGAAATGGGCAATACAGCTATTCAGGAAGTCTCCTCTGCGGCAACAGCAGACAACAGCACAACTCCTTCTGCTGCCCCGACAGGCAAAAAACCGAGGTATAAAGGTTCGTATGTCTCGCCGTCATCGGATGATGTGGATATCCGCAATCAGAAAGAGTTGAACTTCAATCTCGAGGAAGCCAAGATTATGGCTGACATCAATCCACAGATGTTATCGCTCCGCGAACTGTATACGGTAGCCTTATCATATGCGGATAATAAGGCGAAGTTTTATCAGATTATCAATATCAGCGTGAAACTGTATCCTGTACACCCCGTTGCCAACCTCAATGCGGCGGCTGCCGCCATTGAGCAGGGAGATACGAAATCCGCAAGCAAGTTTCTTTCCATGGCATTGCACGAGGGACTTGCCTACAAGAGTTGTCGGGGGGTATATGAGCTGATGACCGGAAACACATACGAAGGCATCCGCATACTGAAAGCCGCCAAGGCGGAAGGTTCTGAGGAAGCTGCATACAATCTGAATGTTTTTTTTGAAAATAATAAACGGCATTAACTGGTAGATACAATGAGATATATTTTACTCCTGTTCCTATTATTGGGTTGTCTTGACGGTTACGCACAGAAAGTAGCCGTCAGACTCAACACGCTTCCCGCCATTGACGGAGCTTTCGGAGCCGGAGTCTCTTATGCCATAGGGAATAAAAGCACCGTCGAACTGGCAGGAAGCCTGCGACCATGGAAACGGAGCGAGATGTACGTGAACCGTTATTGGGTGATTCAACCCGAATACAAATATTGGACTTGCCAGAAGTTTAACGGCCTGTTCTGGGGATTCTATCTCAATGGAGCGCAATTCAATGTTGGTGGGAAAAAGCTGCCTTTCAGTATATTCTCTGACCTGAAGAAGTACCGGTATGAAGGGTGGCTTATAGGGGGCGGCATCAGTTGCGGCTACCATTGGATGCTGAACGATCATTGGAATGTGGAAACGAGCTTGGGAGTGGGATACGATTATATTCATTATAAACAATACAACTGCGTCAGGAAATGTGCCGGAGTACGTAACAAAGGACATCACCATTACATAGGGCCTACCAAAGCCTCAATAAGTTTAGTTTATCTATTTTAAGAAGAAAAAGGTATGAAAAGTTTATGGAAAGTTTGGTTTTCGAAAAGAAGGAACATATACGTCCAGATAGCACGCAAGCACCACTCCACTCCCTGGAGAGTATATCATTTGGGGCACGGTGGCGTGAGTAAGAGTAATAAGGATATAAAGATATTGGAAGAATTACAACAAAACGGAGTAATCTCCCAAATCTATCCCTGGTGATATTCTCACACAGAAATGAAGAAATGCAGATTATTACGACAATGAAGACAGGAGGAATTTTTATTATCGCAGTCATTTTATCCCTTTCGATACAAGCCCAAACGGCTGTAACGGAAGAGAGGGGGACTGTTCGCACAACTACTTCCAGTCTGTACAAGGCAGGGAAAGAGTTGGTGGTTTCTATTTCGATGGATATCACCCGCGACCTCTCTCCCAATGAATCAGTGGTGCTGGTTCCCGTTGTCAGTGACAGTCTGGAACACCGGTTGGAACTGCCACCCATATATATCAACAGCCGGAAACAGCACATCGTTTTCCTACGGGAGACAGGTAGGAAAGATAAGGCAGCCCGGGCATTGCAAAGGAAAAACGGGGATAAGCAAACGATGCATTATCTGCAATCCGTCCCATTCGAGCAATGGATGAATCAGGCGACACTCGCACTGGTAGAGAAGAGTTGCGGTTGCGGTATTCCCGGTACGGAAGATTTCACCTGCATTGCCCGCCTGCATCCGCAATCAACGCCCGTTCCGCAGCTTGCTTTCCTGACTCCGCAAGTTGAAACGTCTAAAATCAGGACGGAAAAAGGGTCGGCATTCATTGACTTTCCGGTGAATGTAACCGCTATTCATAAAGAATTCAGCCATAATGCGGCAGAGTTGGACAAAATCATCGAAACGATCAACACCATCAAAGGAGACAGCAACGTAAGCATCACACACATCAACATTCATGGGTATGCGTCGCCCGACGGCCCTTTCCGGATAAATGAACGGCTGGCCCGCGAACGTACCCGGGCATTGAAGGAATATGTAGCCCGACTATATACTTTCGACAACACATACATACACACCAATTATACGCCCGAAGACTGGGAAGGCTTTGAAGCCCTTCTGGGCGACACAGTTTTTCAGGACAAGGAAGCTATCATGAAAATCGTAACAAGCAACATTCATCCCGACCGTAAAGAAGGTTTGATAAAGTCGAAGTTTCCGGCATTCTACCGTTTTGTGTTGAAACACTGGTTTGTCATACTAAGACATTCCGATTATACCATCGAATATTATGTCCGCCCCTTTACGGTGGAAGAATCTCAAAAGATATTCGATACGAATCCCAAGAACTTGAGCCTGGAAGAGATGTTCCGCCTTGCGCTCACGCATACACCGGGAAGTGAAACATACAACAGGATATTTATGACTGCCGTACAACTGTTTCCCGATAATCCGACGGCCAACCTGAATGCCGCCTGCATAGCGTTGACGCAAAAAGACACCAAGGCTGCGGCAGGGTTTCTCGAAAAAGCCCCGCCAGTGCCGGAAACGGCACTGGCCAAAGGAGTCCTATACTTCCTTCAGACCGACTATGAAGAAGCGGAAAAGCTATTCAGGCAAGCTAAGGACGCCGGATTGTCACAAGCGGAGGATAATTTAAAACAAGTTTTAGAACTCAAATAAATATTCAATTAAAACTCAAAGTAAAAATGAAAAGATTCACAAAGTTAGTGCCCCTGCTCTTATTTGCAGCAGTCACACAGTACAGTTGCATCAATGATGCGGATGTAGCCTTTTCCGATGAAACTCATGCGGATTCCAATGGCAACCTTGCCCTGTTCTTTGAAATCCCCAATGCAAACGGCACCCGTAGCGCCGAATCATCGGGCATAACCGAAACAGGTTCAAAAGAGGAGTATGCAGTAAAAAGCCTGACAATCTATCTGTTCGACTCAACCACCAAAACTCTTAAAGACCAGCAGGAACTGAAGAATATCCAACAGATTAAAGCGGACTTAGAAGAGATAAAGTACACTGCTGACAAGATTACCGTGAATCCGGGCACCTACAATATCTTCGCCATTGCCAACGGAAAGGCCGTCACCGGAGATATCAGCACGCAGGATGCTTTCCTGAATGCTGTCGACGGCATTACATACAGCGAAGGAAAGATTCCAAGCGTACCTGCAAGTGGATTCGTAATGACAAACCGCGGTGCGGCCAATCTGAACGTGGAAGTAAAGAAGCCGACTGATTCCGACAAGGTGACCAGTGTATCTATCGGCCTGGAACGTGCTGTTGCCAAAATTGAACTGACACAAAAACAGGAAACTTTCCCATTGAAAGACCCTGCCGGAAAGGTTTATTGCACCATCAAGCTCAACAACTTCAGAATGTTGAACCTGGCAACACAGTTCTATACCTTCCGTCACACCGCCGTTCTGAATGATTTCCAGGAACCCGGCTCATACACAGATGAGAACTTCGGTGACATCAACGACAACAACGGTTATGCAATCGACCCCTATTTCTTCAAGAAAACAGTGGAAGGCGCCAAAGATTTCACCAATGCCGACGGATTCTTTGCACAGGCATTAGTAGATCTGGATATCAACGACAGCAATTGGGCAGGCATGGCACAAGCGGGTAGCTGGTCACATGTCTACTGTCTGGAGAACTGTATGTTCGTCAATGCACAATTAAATGCATACAGCACAGGAGTAATGTTTAAAGCGAACATGGACATTGCCACCGACCGCGTTTTCGATGAAAACGGTGACAACATAAGCAATCCTTCCAACTGGCCGTCCAAGATGTTCTACTTCAATTACAATTTCTACACCAGTGTAGACGCTATCCGCAAACAGGTTCTGAATAATCTTCCGGAAGACATCACTGACGATTCGGCTACGGAAATCCTTGCCGAATACAGCATCAAGCGTTTCCAGAAGACGGAAAATTACTCATGCTACTACAACTACTGGATCAAGCACGAAGATAACAACTCTACAGAAATGGGCGTAATGGAATTCGGCATCGTCCGCAATAATATCTATCGTCTGTCTATCAGCAAAGTAGCGGGACTCGGCAGCGGAGAACCTTACATCGAACCGGAACAACCGGACGAATACAAAGCCGAACTGGATATCAATATCAATGTTTTTCCATGGGCCGTACGTAATCAAGATGTAGAACTTGAATAAGCAGTCCGGCCGTCTGAACTAAAATCAATCTAAATGCGTTCATTTCTACTACATATTATTTGCGTTGTCGCGCTGTTCTCGTCCTGTGACTGGGTGAACGATGACTTGTCAGACTGTCCGACAGGAACCTGGCTGAAAATCTCGTACACCTACAACATCCTGAACGTGGACGCCGCGCCTACGCAAGTAGGCGACATCACCATTCTTGCCTTCGACAAGAACGACAAGTATGTGGATCGACTGGACGTAGACAGTATAACATTACATCAAAGCTACTGTATGGTAAGAGTGCCATTTCCCGCCGGGACTTATCACCTGCTCATATGGGGAGGGGCATCCGACTATCCGTACCAGCTCCCAAATCTCAAAGCTGAACGGACGGAACGGAAATCCCTGAACATATCGCTGGCATGTGACGAGAAGAACCGGTCCGACAGGAAACTAAATGCGCTCTTTCACAGTAGCCTTGAAAATATTACTATCAGTGAGGAATATCAGGTCGTCACCGCCGAACTGGTTAAAAACACGAATTATTTCTCGTGTATCCTTCAGGATGAAGACAATCTCCCCCTGCAACAGGAGGACTTCGCCTTCACTTTGGAATCCGCCAACGGCGTAATAGACTATACAAATACTCCTGTCGACGCGACTCCGGTCTGTTATCTGCCGTATCGGCAGGAAGTGTCTGTAATGTCCGGACAGATTCCCGTCATCCATGCCAGATTGAATACACTGCGCATCATGAAGGGAGACGATACGACATTGTCAATAAAGCATATACCCAGCGGACAGGTGATCCTGCGCCTGCCACTCACCCCCTATTTATTGTTATCAAAAATCTATCCCGATAATATAGGTGATATAGGCGACCAGGAATATCTTGACCGGCAGGATTCTTACACTCTCCTGTTCTTCATCAAGTCGTCAACTACGGGAATCCCGCGGATATGTCCGAAAATGAAAGTAAACGGGTGGAGTATACGGCTGAATGATTCCGAACTGGAGTCGTAAAGAGACTGATAAATAAGTTTATATACAATATACTGGTGAGATGTATAAAGAAAGGCTGCTGTGAAGTACCCGAGCGGGCTTTCGCCCTCTCGCATATAATGTTTCCCACTATATGCAAAATGCCCGATAAAACGGCATAACCCTTGAGAAGCCGTTTTATTGTTTGTTTGTTTTGTTTGTGTTAAGTGCATTCTTTCCGAGCGAGGAAAGGGTGCACTACTCGTTTATGGATAATCGGGATGCTTGTTCATCTTTTACCATAGTTTATTCATCTTTTACCGTAGCTTGTTCACCTTTTATCATGAAATCTATATCCTATCCCTAACATCAGATTATTAGGGTCTTTGAACTTGCTCAACTGGTACCCTACATGCAGAAACAAATGGCGCGTGACGTAAGTCTTGAGAGCCAGAATCTGATAGAAACCGTTCGTATCATCCCCACGGCATATCAGGTTTCGTCCAATTCCGGCATTGATTGAGAAAATCGGCATCACCAGTTCCGCCCGAAGGGACAACCCCACCGCAAATTGCTCGCGGAAAGGAGGACGATGGAACTTTATATCGTTCATATAGCTTCCTTCCAGTTTATAGTCCTTGATATTGGCACTCTCGTCATACTGCGCATCTACAGAAAGTCCCGCCCGGAAATAGTTATTGAAATTATACATCGGAGCAAAATTGAGCCCCACGATACCAAACGAACCGGGTACCAGACTCGGCACATTGTCTTTAACGAATCCCCTTTTGCGGGTAGCACCATATATCACCAAATCATAACTGACGTGCGGCTTTATGAATAACCGTTCAGGAGCTATCGCTCCGGACGCATCATCCGTATCGCCAAAGGTGCGTACAATGCCTACTCTCCCACCGATAATATTGATTCCCCCATTGGGATAATGAGTATTTCCATTGGAGAAATGCGTTAAGTCCACCCCTGCCGCCAACTTCCATTGCGGATGAAACTGCCAGTTCAAAAGAAGCCCCAAATTGATATATGCATTAATTTTAGAACCGATAACCTCATTCTGCGGATTGTATTGTTCATCATATTTCTTCCAACCGAAAGAAGCTCCGAAATTCCACTCGTAATCGAACGACAGACGGGACGAAAGCCGTACTATAGGCGCCCCTTGAAAGGCATATACCGTCACCGGATTTCCTAACTCGGCAGGACAGTAAAAAGTATTATACGAAACACCGATCCCCTGATAGGCATGAGGATACATTCTGCCCAATCGGGAATCTTTACCAAACTGGAAAGCATACTTCAGATGCAGGGAGAGCGATTGTTCGATGATTTTCTGCTGCAAATTATCTCCTTCGAGAAAACTGTTTGTCGGAACAACATAGCCCGGACGAACGTCCAAACCAATCCCATGCTTCCCGACTGTCTGCGCCTCTGATTTCCCGCCAACTGCCAGAAACGCCAGCAGGCAAACAATAGACAATAACCGTCCTATATTCATATTTCCAGTCATTTGAGATCCTTCTGTTCTATTTCATATTTTCCGGGCATTTTACTTTGTAACATGCCGGTGATACTCCGTTGCCTTCCTGTCTTCGGATGAACGGCATAGAGAGTATATCTCGTTTCAAACCATTCATAATCCATCCATAGAGTAATACGCTGAGTAGTATAGGCCGGGATAGGAACTTCTATCGGATCCGTATTGGGGAGAGACAGTGTTTGCTGTATGGAAGAATATTGTGCTTGCGTACCATTCAGTCCCAAATATCCGCCTTTCATATCGGGTATTTCTACTGTCAAATTGCCTTCTCCCAAAAGTTGAAAAGCCCCGGGCATCTCGCTTTTGAATATTACTTCATAGCGAGCATTCTCGTATGGGGATAAGAGATAGGGATAAGGAATATCCCAACCATTAGATTGCACAAAGCTCCTTTGTTTCTCTGTTTTCTTTACGTAAGAATACGCATCCAAAGAGTAAGTGATATGATCGAACACATACCTGTCCGACGGCGAAATATCAACATATATTTCCTGAAACTCATATTCGTTGCTCGCTATGATTTCGAATCGAAAGTGAGTGGAGCGGGCATTCTCATCCACTGTAATCTTCAATTCTTGGGGATTACTGCGATCTACAGTGAAACCAGTCAATTCTTCATTGCAAACAATCTTTCCCAATCCTTTCAGATAAGGAAATTGCTCTATTGTTATCAACTGACCATCCACATCATAGATTTCATATGAATAAGAAAAGTTTTCTTCATAAGTATATATCTGCAAATAATCCCAATTGGAAGACGCAAACCGGATTACCGCGACATCACCGTTTCCATCCAAAGCCAGTTCGGAATCAGAAGACCGGAAATCGTCAACAAATACATCCCCATTGCAACTATAAAATACCAATAGAATAAGAAGATATGCCGTTAAGTCTATGCACTTTTTCATGCCATTGTCCTTTTGTCGTTTTCGTTGGGGACAAAAGTAGTATATAAATTTTAAAACTCAGCACCTTGTATTCAATTAATATTCAAATCTAATAAAAGAATTTCTTCTAAATAAAATTTGATTAAGCAACACCATATAGAAAAAAAGACTACTTTTACAACGAACTAATAAACACAAACTAATGAAAAAGCTTATCTATATACTGTTCATATCTACATTTCTGCTATCAGGATGATTGTGATGCCATATTCAAGACTGATTATGGAAACATAACATATTACACCCAAGAAATGACCATGTTATATAATATAACGAAAAAATAATAGAAATATGAGATTTGCTAATTTTTTACTTATCACATCATTATTTATAGTCTCGTATGGTTGTTCCAAGGAAGAACCATACGAACCGGAAAAGAAATCGATTTCCATATGGGAAGGAGAAACGTCACATATTAGTATCAAAACTGACTTAACCCACTGCAACTGTACACTACAGTCTGAAGATCAAGAAATTGCAACTGCAACTCTTGACGAAATGGGCGTATGCATCGCTACATACAAAAGTGGGAGCACCATGATACGACTTATTGATACTGACAATAATAAGATAGTATGTGAGATCTACGTATATGTAATATACTTCAACAGCTCGGAAATTATCAATTGGGGAATTCCGTTCGAAGGTCATCCTGGTTCTCCGGGAATAATAATAAAAGCAATAGATCTAAGAATCCCTCCAGAGATAGAAATTGAGTTACGAGAAAAAGAAAAGCCATTCATCGGTGCCACTTATACATTCAATCAAGAAACCAAAAAGTTCACAATGAAAACTGATTCGGGAATATTCAAAGAAGGTACATACGAATGGAACATTACCTCTTTAACCCTAATGTATGATAATAAAACAGAGAAATTCGGTTTTAAATTTGCCACAGGAATGTCATACGGATATATCCTACAGAGTGATAAAACAGTAGAATATCAGCAACGGTATCCTGATGCCGGTATCACAGAAGTAAAAGTTAATTATATTTGGAAGGATAATGGAATAATTCAATTAGGAGGGCTTACATTTTGATCGATACAAAAGTAGATAGACAAGTGAAACTGTTATTTCTGATATTCTGTATATTTACAATTAGCTGCTCAAACGAAGACAAACTAAATTGTGAATCCATTGAATTAAGTAGCAACTCCATACATATTTTAGCAGGAGAAAAAAGAATTGTATATATATTGTCTGATTTAGAAAAATTCCAAATAGGGCTTGGATTACAGTCTGAGAATCCTCGAATAGCAACAGTTGAACCGCAAAATGACAATAAGGCAATCCTAATCACAGGAAACAGTGTAGGAAACACTTCCATATATCTGCGTGACTTAAGAAATCCTGATAATTTTGCAGAGATTGAAGTTATTTCCGACTACCTTTCCGGAAAGTTCATAGAAAAAGGAGATTCCTCCAGCACTTGGATAAATGGTGGTGACCTGCACATTCGAGAAATAATAGAGAGCGAATTAAAAGAAATTGCCAAGAACCGAACGGGAATACTATACTCTTTTGATAAAGATACTAAAGCTGTGGAAATTGATTATTCTTCATCCGACTATGACAATAATAAAAAGGTCGGAACCTACGAATGGGATAAAGACAGCCTTACCTTAAACTTTAACAACATATCTAAACACGGATTCGCCGTAGTAAACGACCATACAATTATCATTGTATTAGACTTTACTGAAAAGTATAAATCAAAATATCCGAATGCATCTGTAAGAGGTGCAAAAATCCAATGTTTTCTATCAGCAATTGAATAATTAAGTAAACAAAAACATTATGAGAAAAAACATATTTATATGTATCATTTTTGCTGTATCAATTTCAGCATGTACAGAGGAACTAGACAAAGAGAT
>ENA-UEYL01002403-UEYL01002403.1-human-gut-metagenome-genome-assembly--contig:-NODE-2403-length-13978-cov-3.347169_pt1 | contig 13978 bp, 5 predicted proteins | sample MGYA00242941_ERZ507946 | MGnify/ENA primary metagenome ERZ507946 (study PRJEB26167, sample SAMN06115482) | human gut metagenome | host: Homo sapiens | place: China:Guizhou | collected 2015-03-11...
GAACCAGGAACTTTAAAGCCGGGAGAATTCTATGAAGGTACGTTCCAATTAGGTCGGTTTGTAGAAGTGGACAGTCGTCTGAAAGAATTCAAATTCTCTTTCAGAGTACAGGAACCCAATTTCACACTGTATATCGAACCACTGACAACCATCGACATAGATAGCCATGGCGACTTGGTGACATTGAAAGGTGAAGTACGTTTCAGTGATGCCACTCCCAAAGAAGCAGTTGAGAAAATGCTCTCTGCCAAAGGCGGAAACGGCCAAAGCTATCCGGTCAGTATCACTCCGACAGATCATCCGACGCGCTATCAGTTTGAAATAGCCGGTGTTATTCGCGAAGCGGAAGACTATCAGTTGGAAATCACCGCCAACGGCAGTCCTACAGGAATCGACCGCAAACTGACAGAAAACGTACTGATCCCTGCCAAGAATGACTTCCGTTTCCTCTCTGCCAAACGCATTGACGAACCGGAAAATGGAATTGAAATAGTATTCTCCGATCCTGTTTCTACCACACAAGACCTGAACGGATTGATTGAAATTCCCGAAGTATCATCTTCTATATTTCAAGTTGAGAATAACAAAGTGTACATCTACTTTGAAGCCAACCAACTGAGCAAACTGACTTTGAAGATACACGAAGGAGTGAAAAACAGCCGGGATAAATCGCTCGGCACATCACACTCCATCGCATTCAGCGAACTGAATCTGAAACCACAAGTGAGCATGTCTACATCAGCCGCTATCCTGCCCGACTCCAAAAGTTTGATCATCCCGTTCCGGGCAGTCAATCTCTATGCGGTAGATTTAAGCGTAATCCGTATTTTTGAAAACAATGTACTGATGTTCATGCAGACCAATACGCTCTCATCCGCCAGTGAGCTGCGTCGTTCCGGACGATTGGTTTACCAGAACACATTGTGGCTGAGTAAGGACAGCACAAAAGACGTGCACCGATGGGAAGACTATTCAATAGACCTTGCCGGACTGATCCGGCAAGAACCGGGTGCTATCTACCGTGTCATACTTTCTTTCCGGCAAGAATACTCAGCCTATCCTTGCAGCGGAACAGAAAAACAAGAGATGAGCTTTGCAGACAATACTGCTTCAGAGGGATTGACGAAAGTCAGCGGAAGTAGTACTTTCGAAGAAAATGAAGCTGAATGGGATACACCGGAAACTTATTTCTACTACAATGGTAACATTAAGATGGACTGGAGCCAGTATAACTGGCGGGAACGCAATAATCCTTGTCATGCCTCCTACTATATGGACTCTGACCGGGCAGCATCGTGCAACATATTTGCCTCCAATATAGGAATGATTGTAAAACGGAATTCACTGAACAAACTGTGGATTGCCGTAAGCAACATCTTGGATACCAAACCAATGGAGAAAGCGAAAGTGACTGTTTACAACTTCCAGTTGCAAGCCATAGGAACCGGTGAAACCAATAGTGAAGGATTTACAGAAATCACTCCGAAAGGTGTTCCTTTCATTGTGGTGGCCGAAGTAGAGAAACAGAAAGCTTACGTTCGTGTGGCAGATGGTGAAGAACAATCTGTCAGCCGGTTCGATGTAGGCGGAAAAGATATTCAGAAAGGATTGAAGGGGTTCGTCTATGGCGAGAGAGGGGTATGGCGACCGGGAGATACCCTGCATGTAAGCTTTATTATGGAAGACCGTGAAAAAAGGATTCCGGATAAACACCCCGTAGCATTGGAATTGTATAATCCGAGAGGACAATTCTATACCAAAATGATCTCTACGCAAGGTGTAAACGGTTTCTACACATTTGACCTGCCGACACGCCCCGAAGACCCGACGGGATTATGGAACGCTTACGTCAAAGTAGGCGGAACCGCTTTCCACAAAAGCCTTCGCATAGAAACGGTGAAACCAAATCGTCTAAAAATTAATCTGAAACTACCGGAGAAAGCAATCCAGGCTTCTACCAAAGAAATACCGGTAATGCTTACTTCCACATGGCTGACAGGCGCCACCGCTTCACGGTTGAAAACCAAAGTGGAAATGTCCTTGTCAAAAGTAAATACGCAATTTAAGAACTACGGGCAATACATATTCAATAATCCGGCTACCGAATTTACAACTGTAAAAAACGATATATTCGATGGAACACTGGATGCGGAAGGAAAAGCTAACTTTATGTTGAAACTTCCGGCTGCCACCAATGCCCCGGGAATGCTGAATGCAACCTTAACCAGCCGTGTATTCGAACCGGGAGGAGACGCCAGTATTTACACGCAAAGCATTCCATTCTCTCCATTCTCTTCTTACGTAGGGATTAATTTGAACCAACCGAAAGGAAAATACATCGAGACAGACCAGGATCATGTATTCGACATTGTCACCGTAAATGCGGAAGGACAATTAATGAACCGCTCCAATCTGGAATATAAGATTTACCGTATCTCCTGGAGCTGGTGGTGGGAGAACCGGGACGAATCATTCGGAACATACGTCAACAGTAGCTCCATCACTCCCGTAGCCAGTGGCAATATACAGACTACAGGCGGAAAGGCAACCTTTAAATTCCGGGTAAACTATCCGGACTGGGGACGTTACCTGGTTTATGTGAAAGATAAGGAAAGTGGGCATGCCACCGGTGGAACTGTTTATATAGACTGGCCGGATTGGCGCGGACGTTCAAGCAAGACGGATCCCAGCGGCATTAAAATGCTCGCTTTCTCTCTGGATAAAGACTCGTATGAAATAGGTGAAACGGCAACAGCCATCATTCCTGCCGCTGCGGGAGGACGTGCATTGGTAACCCTGGAAAACGGTTCAACCGTTCTGCAACGTGAATGGATTGAAGTTTCCAACAATGGAGATACAAAGTATTCTTTCAAAGTGACCCCGGAAATGGCGCCGAATGTTTACCTGCACATCAGCCTGTTGCAGCCTCATGCACAGACAGTGAACGATTTGCCGATACGTATGTACGGTGTAGTTCCGGTATTGGTGACTAATAAACAAACTATATTGCAACCGCAAATTAAAATGCCGGAAGTGTTGCGGCCGGAAACGGACTTCACCGTTACCGTCAGCGAAAAGAACGGCAAGCAGATGACATACACACTGGCCATTGTAGACGACGGATTACTCGACCTGACTAATTTCAAGACTCCCGATCCGTGGAATGAATTCTATGCCCGCGAAGCATTGGGCATCCGCACCTGGGATATGTATGATGATGTACTCGGAGCATCTGCCGGACGCTACAGTTCATTGTTCAGTACGGGTGGTGACGAGACATTGAAACCGGCCGATGCAAAAGCGAACCGCTTCAAGCCGGTAGTGAAATTTATCGGTCCGTTCTATCTGGATAAAGGAAAACAGAAGACGCACACGCTGAAACTACCGATGTACGTAGGTTCTGTACGTACGATGGTGGTAGCGGGGCAAGACGGAGCTTATGGAAAAGCGGAAAAGACTTCTTTCGTGCGGACACCATTGATGTTGTTGTCCACACTGCCCCGTGTGCTGAGCACACAAGAAGAGATTACTGTCCCGGTAAATGTCTTTGCCATGGAGAAGGAAGTGAAGAATGTATCGGTATCCATCCAGGCTTCAGGTGGAGGTGTACAAGTGATCGATCCCAATAAACAATCCATTACTTTCAGTCAACCGGGTGACCAACTCGTTTACTTTAAGATAAAGACCGGAAGTAAAACAGGAAAAGCAACGATACATATCACTGCCAGCGGTGGCAATCAGCAGGCGAAAGAGACCATTGAAATCGAAGTCCGAAACCCGAATCCGGCAGTGACTTTCCGCAATAGCCAATGGGTGGAAAAAGGAGAAAGTGTAACACTTCCTTATTCATTGAATGGTGCTTCTCCGGCAAATAGCCGTATGCTGCTGGAAGTCTCACGTATTCCTTCGGTAGATATCAGCCGCAGGTTCGACTACCTGTATAATTATCAGCATCATTGCACGGAACAGCTGACTTCCAAAGCTCTGCCGTTATTGTTCGTCAGCCAGTTTAAAGCTGTGGATGAGGAAGAAGCTCAAAAGATTAAGGCTAACGTACAGGAAGCGATACGGCAACTCTATGCACGCCAGCTTCCGAACGGCGGTTTTGTTTACTGGCCGGGGAATGCCAGTGCTGATGAGTGGATTACTTCTTATGCGGGCATGTTCCTCGTATTGGCACAGGAGAAAGGCTACGCTGTCAACTCGAATGTACTGAATAAGTGGAAACGCTTCCAACGTGCTGCTGCCCAAAACTGGCGGATGCCGGATCAAGATGACAGTTGGGGTTACTGGCAAACGGGAGTGCAACAAGCATACAGATTGTACACACTGGCATTAGCCGGTGCACCTGAGCAGGGCGCCATGAACCGGATGAAAGAACAAGCTAACCTGCCTCTGCAAGCCAAATGGAGACTGGCAGCCGCTTATGCCCTGACAGGTAAGATGAAACCGGCTGAAGAACTGGTATTTAAGGCAGAAACCACCGTTACCCCTTATTCCTCACAGAACTACATCTATGGTTCGTATGATCGTGACGAAGCTATGATATTGGAAACTTTACTCCTAATGAACCGAGACCAGGCGGCATTGCAACAGGCGAAGAAGGTATCCAAGAATCTGGCTGAAGAGAATTGGTTCAGTACACAGTCCACTGCTTTCTCATTGATGGCGATGGGACGCCTGGCTGAGAAGCTTTCAGGTACTCTGGACTTCACCTGGACTTGGAACGGAAAGCAGCAACCCGTAGTGAAATCAGCCAAGGCTGTATTTGCAAAGGAACTGTCCACTTCACCGGCTTCGGGTAATATTATAGTAAAGAATGAAGGTAAAGGTGCATTAAGTGTGGACCTCATTACACGCACGCAATTACTTAATGACACGTTACCCGCAATATCCAATAACCTCCGCCTGGACGTAAAATATACGGATATGAACGGAGCGACGATATCCATAGATGATATCAAGCAAGGAACAGACTTTATGGCAGTCATCACTGTAGGTAATATCAGTGGAACCACTGCTTACAGCAATTTGGCATTGACACATATTCTGCCGTCAGGTTGGGAAATTTACAATGACCGGTTGATGACTCCGGAAGCGACACCTACCCGTGAGTATACCTATCAGGATATTCGTGACGACCGCGTATTGACTTACTTCGACTTGCGTCGCAGTGAATTGAAAAAGTTCACCATAAGACTGCAAGCTACATATGCAGGCAATTTCATTTTGCCGGCTATCCAGTGCGAAGCCATGTATGACGGTTCGGCACAAGCACGAACCAAGGCGGGAAGAACGACTGTCAGTAAGTAACATGCCACTGAGCAAAACTATCCAAATTCCCCTCCTTCTAGAAGGAGGGGTGCCCAAAGGGCGGGGTGGTAGGTAAGAAAAGAGTTCCTTATTAATTCATAGGTATTTTTCATTCTACCTACCACCTCCCCCCCTATGGGGTACTCCTCCTCCCGGGAGGAGGAGAATTAAGATAGTCATATTTAAATATTGATGAAGATTCAAATTATAAAGTACTTCAAACAACTGTCTATCACCAGAAAAGTAATACTCATACTTATTACAATTCTGGTGATAGGCTATATCTTTTGCCTCCCCCGGCAACTTTTCCATGTGCCCTACTCCACCGTCGTCACTGACCGGAACGGTGAATTACTGGGCGCACGCATTGCATCCGACGGTCAATGGCGCTTTCCACCCCGGACCACTACTCCGGAGAAAGTAAAGCAATGTCTCATCACTTTCGAAGACAGGCATTTCTATCACCATTGGGGAGTCAATCCTGTCTCCACGGGCAGAGCCGCCTACCAAAACCTAAAGAATAAGCGCATTGTAAGTGGAGGAAGTACCCTCACCATGCAAACGATCCGTCTGGCAAGAAACGAATCGCGCACTTTTGGAGAAAAGTTCATAGAAATGATCCTGGCCACCCGACTTGAGTTTCGCGCTTCAAAAGAGAAAATCCTGTCTATGTACATCTCACACGCTCCTTTCGGAGGAAACGTAGTAGGGCTCGATGCCGCTGCCTGGCGATATTTCGGACATCCCGCCGAAGAACTGTCCTGGGCAGAAGCAGCCATGCTGGCAGTACTTCCAAATGCACCCGCCATGATTCACCTTTCCAAATCACGACAATCATTGCTCAATAAGAGAAACCGTCTGCTGAAACAATTATATGGACGAAAGATTATAGATAGTTCCACTTACGAACTGGCTATCAGCGAACCACTCCCCGACGAGCCTCATCCACTCCCCAAAACCGCTCCCCATCTAGTAAGTCGCTTCTATCAGGAACGAAACGGAAAATATTCCATATCAACCATCGACAGGGGTATTCAAACCCAAATAGAGAACGCAGCCGAACGTTGGAGCAATGAATTTAACCGGAGTGATATACGCAACCTGGCAATTCTGGTGATTGATATCCGAACCAATCAGGTTGTGGCTTATTGCGGCAATGTCAATTTCGAACGGAAGCAAGCCGGTTACCAAGTAGATGTTATTCAGGCACCCAGAAGCACGGGAAGTATTCTGAAACCATTTCTATATTATGCCATGTTGCAGGAAGGCAGCCTGCTGCCTCATACATTACTGCCTGATATACCCATTAATATTAATGGCTTTACACCTCAAAACTTCAGTTTGCAATTCGAAGGTGCCGTTCCCGCTTCGGAAGCTCTTGCACGTTCATTGAATATTCCGGCAGTGACGATGCTACAAAGATATGGTGTTCCCAAGTTTCATACTTTTCTGAGGCAAATAGGCTTAAAAACAATCAATCGTCCGGCTTCCCATTATGGTTTATCACTCATTCTGGGCGGAGCGGAAGCTACCCTGTGGGATGTGACAAATGCGTATGCTTACATGGGGCGGAGTTTATTGCAGCTTCCACAAACAGAATGTAGTTTGCTGCTTGCGGACGCTGAAGGATCAGGAGAATCAGAAGTCTTCGCTTCGGGAAAATCGACGGATACTTTCCAATCGGGAGCCGCATGGCAAACCTTCAATGCGTTAACCGAGGTGAATCGTCCCGAAGAAATAGACTGGAAATCAATCCCCTCCATGCACCCCATTGCCTGGAAGACCGGAACAAGCCACGGATTCCGCGATGCCTGGGCTGTAGGAGTCACCCCTCACTATGCCGTAGGTGTATGGGTAGGGAATGCTACAGGAGAAGGTAAACCTGGTCTTGTAGGAGCACGGACAGCCGGTCCGGTTTTGTTTGATGTATTTAGTCTGCTACCTCCGACACGGTGGTTCAAACGCCCGGGAGATGTCTTTGTCAAAGCTGAGGTATGCCGGAAATCCGGACACTTGAAGGGTAGGTTTTGCGAAGAAACAGATACTTTACTGATTCTTCCTGCCGGACTAAAGACGGAAGCTTGCCCTTATCATCACCTGATCACCCTTTCAGCCGATGAAACTCACCGTATCTACGAGAATTGCGCAAATTTGGAACCAACTATCCAGAAGTCCTGGTTCACTTTACCACCTGTATGGGAATGGTATTACAAACAACATCATCCGGAATACAATCCGCCTCCTCCCTTCAAAACAGGCTGCGGAGAGGATGCATTGCAATCCATGCAATTCATCTATCCACCCATGAATGCCCGTATTGTGTTACCCAAACAGATGGATGGAAGTCCGGGCTTTCTAACCACCGAGCTGGCTCACAGCAATCCAGGTACCACCATTTTCTGGCACCTTGATAACACTTATCTTACCCAGACACAAGACTTTCATAAGATCTCACTACAACCCACGCCCGGAAAACATTCACTAACAGCGGTAGACGAAGCAGGAAATACAGTAACCACTACATTCTATATCAATTAAGGTTATCTGTTGATGAAACCAGTCAGCATACCATCCCCTCCGAACAGGTGATGTTTTTGTACAAAAAGATTCCATTTTAGTCTTTTTAATGAAAATACCTAAAAGAAGTGAGTACATAGTTACCAAAAAGTGGCTACATTTGTATCCCGAAACAGTGTCAGAAGAAAACACCTTGTTCCAAAAAACAACCCCAACACTAGAATTAGTGAACATTGTTTTTTGTATATTTGTTAAATCTTAGAAGCGACAAGCTTTAATCAATTTATTAATACCAATTTAGTTATGAAAACCAATCTTAGTTCTCAAATCACTCTCAACAGAGTCTCCCCCAGGTATTACAGGCCTGAGAATGCATTTGAAAGGTCGGTATTGACCCGACTGGAAACAATCCCCGCTGACATCTACGAATCAGCAGAGGAAGGTGCAAACCACATTGCCTGCGAAATTGCTCAACTGATTCGCGACAAACAAAAGGCCGGACGTTTTTGCGTATTGGCATTGCCGGGCGGTAATTCTCCCCGCAATGTATATTCAGCCCTTATCCGGATGCATAAAGAAGAAGGTCTGAGTTTCCGCAATGTTATCATATTCAACCTTTACGAATATTATCCGCTCACAGCAGATGCCATCAACAGCAACCTGAATGCCCTGAAAGAAATGTTCCTCGATCATGTAGACATCGACAAGCAGAATATTTTCAGTCCGGACGGTACTATCCCCAAAGATACTATCTTCGAATATTGTCGTTTGTACGAGCAGCGCATCGAAAGCTTTGGCGGACTGGATGCCGTATTACTCGGCATTGGTCGTGTAGGTAACATCGGTTTCAATGAACCGGGTTCCCGTCTAAACTCCACTACCCGCCTCATTTTGCTGGACAATGACTCACGCAACGAGGCATCCAAAATGTTCGGAAGCATTGAAAGCACACCGATCAGCTCTATCACAATGGGTGTATCCACCATTCTGGCTGCCAAGAAAATCTTCTTGATGGCATGGGGTGATGATAAGGCCAAAATGGTAAAAGAGTGTGTAGAAGGTGCAGTAACAGATACTATTCCGGCATCTTACCTGCAAACGCACAATAATGCCCATGTAATTATCGACCTTTCTGCTGCCGGCAACCTGACACGCATTCACCGTCCGTGGTTAGTGACTTCATGTGAATGGAACGACAAACTGATCCGCAGTGCCATCGTATGGTTGTGCCAACTGACAGGAAAGCCTATCCTGAAACTTACCAATAAGGATTACAATGAAAACGGTTTAAGTGAATTGTTGGCTCTGTTCGGTTCTGCATATAATGTAAATATCAAGATATTCAACGATCTGCAACATACCATTACCGGCTGGCCGGGTGGCAAACCGAATGCAGACGATACTTATCGTCCCGAACGCGCAAAACCGTATCCGAAACGGGTCGTTGTATTCTCTCCGCATCCCGATGACGACGTTATCTCTATGGGAGGTACCATCCGTCGTCTGGTAGAGCAAAAGCATGATGTACACGTGGCTTACGAAACTTCCGGTAACATTGCCGTAGGTGACGAAGAAGTAATCCGTTTCCTGCACTTTATCAACGGTTTCAATCAAATCTTCAATAACAGCGAAGACAAAGTGATTACCGACAAGTATGCAGAGATCCGTAAGTTCCTGAAAGAGAAAAAAGACGGTGACATCGACACACGCGATATTCTTACCATTAAAGGTTTGATACGTCGTGGTGAAGCACGCACCGCCTGTACATACAATAACATCCCACTGGATCATTGTCATTTCCTTGATCTGCCGTTCTATGAAACCGGTCGTATTCAGAAAGGTCCGCTGACTGAAGCTGATGTGGAAATCGTACGTAACCTGTTGCGTGAAGTGAAACCTCACCAGATATTCGTTGCCGGCGACCTTGCCGACCCGCACGGCACACACCGTGTCTGCACCGATGCCGTATTTGCAGCTATCGACCTGGAAAAAGAAGAAGGTGCAAAATGGTTGAAAGATTGCCGTATTTGGATGTATCGTGGTGCGTGGGCCGAGTGGGAAATTGAAAACATTGAAATGGCAGTGCCCATCAGTCCGGAAGAACTGCGTGCAAAACGTAATTCAATCCTGAAGCACCAGTCTCAGATGGAAAGTGCTCCATTCCTGGGCAACGACGAACGTTTGTTCTGGCAACGCAGTGAAGACCGTAACCGTGGTACCGCCGCATTGTATGACAATCTCGGTTTGGCATCTTACGAGGCAATGGAAGCATTCGTGGAATATATTCCACTGTAATCAACTGACCATATAATAAAGAAAAAAGAGGTTGTGTCAAAATGCTGGCACAACCTTTTTTTATGCGCAAAGCCCAGACTTTCCCAAGCCCGGGCTTTGTTATTACCCAAAGTTTATGTAACTTTAGGCATCAGTTTTTTCGTTATGGCAAAGTTACATTTTCGTCCTTACATTCCCAACCAAACCGTTCTTTTTCCACAAAGAATTGATGAAAACATAGCTGCGGACGACCCTGTCCGCATAGTCAATGCAGTTGTTGATAATCTCAATCTTGATAATTTCAAGAAGCTTTATAAAGAAACGGGGCGCTCAGCTTATCATCCCAAAATGATGCTCAAGGCTATTCTCTATGCTTACATGAACAATGTCTACTCTTGCCGCAAGATAGAGCAATTGTTGTTGCGTGACATCCATTACATCTGGCTTGCCGGTTATGAGAAGCCTGATTTCATCACCATCAACCGCTTCCGCAACCGCGTAAAGGATGAGATCAACAACGTCTTCACCCAGTTGGTCCTCATCCTTGCCGACAAAGGCTTTATCAGCCTTGACGTGGAATATGTCGATGGCACGAAGATAGAGTCCAAGGCCAACAAATACACTTTTGTCTGGCGCAAGAGCGTTGAGAGGAACCGGGCAAAACTGATGGACAGGATACGCGTCCTTTTGGAGCAGGTGGATGAGTCCATTGCGCAAGAGAACGCCCCTCAAGACACACCTGTGGAATTTACCCCGGCCATGCTTTCTGAAATAGTGGATGAACTCAAGAATGCCTTGGACCGTGAGCCTGCTCCGGTCAACAAGGAACAGAAGAAGGCCCGCGGTGAAAAGCGGAAAAGGATAAAGGAACTTGAGGCTCATCGCGAGAAGCTGGCTGAATACGAAAAACATCTGGAGATACTGGGGGAACGCAACTCTTATTCCAAGACAGACTATGACGCCACCTTCATGCGCATGAAGGAGGATGCCATGAACAACGGACAGACCAAACCCGGATACAACCTGCAGATAGCCACAGAGGACCAGTTCATTACCGACTTCGCCCTCTTCCCCAATCCGACAGACACGCTCACGCTCATTCCTTTCTTCCATTCATTCAGAAGACGCTATGGCAGGCTTCCCGACACAGGGGTGGCGGATGCCGGTTATGGTTCGGAAGAAAACTACAGATTCATGCAGGAGAACGGGATAGAGGCCTTCGTCAAATACAACTTCTTCCATAAAGAGCAACGTCCCCGTTATGTTCCCGATCCATTCCATGCGGAGAGCCTCCATTACAATGCGGAAGGGGATTATTACGTTTGCCCCATGGGACAGCACATGACCCGCATAGGAACCAAACGCGGCAAGACAGCCAGCGGGTACATCACTGAAAGTGCCCGCTACCAGGCACACAGATGTGAAGGGTGTCCTCTGCGTGGCAGTTGCTTTAAAGCACAGGGGAATCGCATCATAGAAGTGAACCACCGGTTGAACCAATATAAAAGGAAGGCACGTGAAAGGTTGATTTCAGAAGAAGGGGTCAAGTACAGGGGAAAGCGGTGCATAGAACCGGAAGCCGTATTCGGACAGATGAAATACAACATGGCGTACCGCCGTTTCCGACATGTTGGGAAAGACAAGGTCACAATGGATTTTGCCTTCTTTGCCATTGCTTTTGACATTAAGAAAATGTGCGCAAAAATAGCAAAAGAAGCTTATAAGCTACCCCTTGATCGAATTTGTAGGGGAAACACACGCTTAAGAACAATTTATGGGATGAATTGGGAGTTTTTAAAATCGCCGATGCGGGAAATGGCTGCATAGACAAACTGCCGAACTGTATCTGATATGAAAAGAGGATGTGCCTGTTTTGACACACCCTCTTTAATGCCATTTCAGTCGTATAGTCAGTCCGGTTTGCCTTTACAGGCTTTCCACTTCTCTATATCATGGATATGGACTTATGGTTTAGGACTCTCGTTTATCTTTTCAACATGGCTCTTTAATAGTTCGGGTTCTGTACCAGTACCCCGTTGGATTTGTCGATTTCAGTTTGCGGCAATGGCAACAGGGCATTCTTATCTTGATAATTCTTTCCGGCAGCTTGAAGCACCTCCTTGGCAATGCCCCAACGCACGAGGTCGTAGAAGCGATCGGGTTCCAGACCAAGTTCTACACGGCGTTCGTGGCGGATGGCATCCCGCAGTTCGCTTTGGTTGGTGGTGGTTACTTTGGGCAGAACATCTGTCAAGGTACAACGGGCGTGTGCACGTACTTGTTACAGATAGTCGAGGGCTTCGGTGGGTAGGCCTTTTTCATTGGCTGCTTCAGCACCCATCAGCAATACATCCGGATAACGGATGATACGGATGTTTACCCAGAAACCGTTTTTGGTATATTTCTTGCGCAGTTCCGGTTCGGTATAGGCTTTCTTGTTGAAGTAGGCTCCCATGGCGGTGGAAACCGGAGATTCCCCGTAAGGCTTGTTCGTATTCTCTGGTGTGATGGGATCATCCACGCTTTTGCGGAAATAGAGCAGGGTGGCATCTTTACGCGGATCGCCTGTTTCAAAGGCTGTGCCCATCTGCTTGGTGGCCATGTGCCAGCCCCACCCCAAGTTCCAGTCACCGGCACCGCGCACGCCTTGTACTTCGCAGAACTGGCTGCCGATGCTGAGGTCTGCCTTCATGGCATCCGTAGCCTCGCATTGCAACTCGAATACGCTTTCACCACAGTTCTCGCCTTCTACGGTAAACACCTTGTCCACTGGGGTATTCAGGTTGTAGATGCCCGACTTGATAACGTCGGTAGCAGCATCATACATATTATCCCAGTCGTTGCGCATCATGTAAGTACGCGCATGCAGGGAGCGTGCGGCACCCCACGTTGCACGTCCTGTATAGTCGGCACTCCAAGTCAGGGGAAGACATTTTTCGGCTTCGGTCAAGTCCTTGTCAATCTGCTCGTAAATCTTGTCGGCAGTGGTTTTGGGTATATTGGCGTCAGCAGCTTCCACTACCTTGAAAGTAACTAAAGGAACTTCCCCCCAGGCACGTACCAGATTAAAGTAGCAGTAGGCGCGGAAGAACAGGGCTTCGCCTTTGGTACGTACGTTCTCCAAATCATCCTTGTTTCCGCTGTTTTCCAGGTCGTCGAGGATTTCGTTGCACTGGTAGATGATTTTATAGTTCTGTCCCCAATAGGCACTGAGCGTACCGTTGGAGGCTGTATACTGGAAATCGTCCCACATGGCTGCCTGGTCGGCGCCGTCGCCGGCATCGCTGCCTTTTTCGGAGTCCTCGCTGCGTACCATGTGTATCATGAAGGCGGGTATTCCGGCAGTGATGTTATAGCTGCGTATCAGGTAATATACGTTGTACATCTTTCCGCCGATGAGGGCGTTCGGAGCGTCGTCCTCGGTGAACTGTCCCAGCGGGTCGCGATCGAGGAAGTCGTTGCAGGATGTCAGGGCAAAGGTGGTGAGCGTGCCTGCTATCAGAGTTAAAATCTTATTTTTCAGTTTCATAATTGTTATTTTTTAGTTCATCGCAGCGGATACCGGGTTGCGCGGCTCTGTGTGCTCTGCGGTGAATTGTTGTTAGAATGTCAGGTTGAATCCGAATGTATAAATGGCAGGCATCGGATAACTGCCGTCGTCTACGCCGAAAGCAATGGCGCTGCCGCCCAGTTCGGGGGTGTATCCGGTGTTGTGCTTCCAGGTCTTCAGGTTCTGAATGTTGACATAGAGCTTCAATGCCTGCATACCGATTCTGGATATGAGGGTCTTGTCGAAGTTATAGGCCAGTTGCACGTTGCGGATGCGGAAGAAACTGCCGTCTTCGATGTAGTATTCGGAATTCAGGTTGTTGAT
>ENA-UEYL01002408-UEYL01002408.1-human-gut-metagenome-genome-assembly--contig:-NODE-2408-length-13963-cov-4.092035_pt1 | contig 13963 bp, 11 predicted proteins | sample MGYA00242941_ERZ507946 | MGnify/ENA primary metagenome ERZ507946 (study PRJEB26167, sample SAMN06115482) | human gut metagenome | host: Homo sapiens | place: China:Guizhou | collected 2015-03-11...
CGATCTGCTCCCGGGCACAGAACATTCCCATATCGTAATGAGCCTGAGGCGAGAGAGCGCCCAACTACCCCATGTCGCCCAGCACCGCCGCAGTACGCTCTCGTCCGCTTCGGGCCAGGGTGTGAATGGCCGCGGCCATGGACTGGGGATTGGCATTGTAGCAGTCCGACAGGATCAAAGCACCGTCGGCGCGATGAATCAGGCGCATTCGCTCCCCCGCCGGCTCATAGTGAGCCACGCCTGCCGTAATCTCTTCCGGAGTGAGGCCCAGTTTTTCTCCGATCACAGCGGCCATGGCCGCGCTGTAAATCATGTGCCGTCCCGGCGCAGGGATGGACAGGCGGTAGGCCTTCTGGGCAGTGCGCACAGTGCAGTCCACCCCGTCGAGGCCTCTGTCTTCCACTTCCGTCACGCGCACGTTGCAGTTCTCGCCTTCGCCGCAGCGATACACCGGAACCTCTGGGTGCACAGTATTCAGCAGCGCATCGTCTCCATTCAATACAGCAAACCCGTCAGGGCTGAGATAATCAAAAATTTCGCACTTGGCCTTCAAAATCCCCTCGCGGCTCCCCAAGTTTTCAATGTGAGCATCCCCCACATTGCTGATCACTGCAATATCCGGGCGCACCATTTCACCCAGATACCGGATCTCACCAAAATGATTCATCCCCGTTTCAATCACGGCCGCGCGGTGCTCCGGTGACAGGCGCAACAGGGTTTTCGGCACGCCAATATCATTGTTGAAATTGCCCTCGGTCCACAGTACCTTTTCGTGCTCCGAAAGTACTGCAGCAATCATTTCTTTTGTAGTCGTCTTGCCCACGCTGCCGGTAATCTGAACAAAGGGAATCCGGAATTTGTCCCGGTACGCAGAAGCCAGAGCCCGGAATGCCAGGCGGGTATCGTCCACCTTGATATAAAACTTATCCGGGCGCAGGTCCCGGGGGAGCTTGGCGCACAGGCAGCCGGCAGCCCCGGCCGCCAGAGCGGTGTCGATGAAGTCATGACCGTCAAACTTCTCCCCCACCCAGGGCAAAAACAAACATCCCGGGGTGATCTTACGGCTGTCGGTGCACACGCAGGTGATTTCCGGTACATCCGGCATGGGATTCCACCAGATTCCGCCTACGGCGGCGGTAATCTCCTGAACTGTCATGGGCTGCATATCACGTTCTCCTCTTCAAACAGTAAGACTGCTGCACGATCTCCTCACACAGCGCGTTATAGCTCATCCCCACAGCGGCGGCCTCCTTGGGCACCAGGCTGGCCGAGGTCATCCCCGGCAGGGAGTTGACCTCCAGGCACCAGAAATGCCCATCCGCATCCATCAAAAAGTCCGTCCGGGAATAGACTTCCAGTCCCAGAGTATGATGCAGCCGCAGTGCAATGTCCCCCATGGCCGCCTGCTGTTCCGGTGTGATGGGCGCCGGGCACAGCTCCCGGGCACCGCCGGTCTGATATTTGGCCGCGTAGTCGAACTCTTTTTCCGCGGGCAGAATCTCCACCGCGGGAAGCGCCCGCTCGCCCAGCACGCCTACGGTCAGCTCCCGGCCATAGATTCGCTCTTCCCAGAGCACTTTTCCATGATAACCCAGTACCTGCTCCAAAGCAGAGCGCAGCGCCGCCCGGTCCTCCGGCAAAAATACACCCAGAGACGACCCGCCCGTGGCGGTCTTGATGACACAGGGCATGGGCAGTTCCCCGGCCAGACGGTCCACATCCTCCGGTCCGTATTCCAGCAGCTTCCACTTGGGCGTCGGGATTCCGGCGCTGTCCATCATCCGCTTGGTCATCACCTTGTCCATGGCCAGTCCCGAGGCCAGATACCCGCTGCCGGTATAACGAATTCCCAGCAGGTCAAAGGGGGCCGGGACCCGGCCGTCCTCACCGTCCTGGCCGTGGAGCCCCAGGAACACTATGTCCGACAGGGCGCACAGCTCCAGCACGTTGGGGCCAAAAAGCCGGTCGCTGGAATCCTTCCGGCTGGAGCGCACCGCCTCCAGATCCGGCGCTTCCACGCCGATGCTGGCATCGGGGCACAGTCCGTCCGGTGCGTCAAACAGCGTCTCCAGATTCTCCGGAGCATGCTCCAGTCCCAAAAACAAGTCCACCAGCACAGCACGGTGGCCGTTTTCCCGCAGAGCGCGGCATACCGACGTCCCTGTTACCAGTGACACCGCCCGCTCCGTGGACAGTCCGCCTGCCAATACAACGATCTTCATGGATTCTGATCCCTTTCCCGCGATATGAGCACATTGAGCACATGATATATGCGCATACCGATTCTATTATAATCTGAATCAGTTTAGCACAAACCCGTGTGGAATACAACCGGAAAAGCAAAAGCCAGTCCTCCGAAAAAGCGCAGACGCTTTTTCAAAGGACTGGCCAAATCCACCAATCAGCCCAGCCAGTCAAACCATCCGCCGGATGGTTCCCCTTCCAGCAATGTTCTGGCAGCCGAGAGCATCTGGGCAGCATCCGCCCGGGTCACAGCCTCCTCCATGGCATCGCTGCCGAAGCTTCCGGCTGAGAGCACATTCAACGCCTCCATGTTTCCCACCGCCTGTGCCGCCCAGGTGGGCACCGCCTGCCGGTCTGCATACCATACCGTCAGGTCCACATCTCCGGCATCCAGCACCCGGTCCAGCATGGTGGCCGCCTCATTGAACGTAATGGCATCCGCACCGCGGAATGCCGCACCCTCCTCCGTGGTGCTGCCCTGAACCACACCGTCAGCCACGCCGGCAGCGGCATACGCCTTGGCCCAGGCCGGAATTACCTCATCATCGCAGAATCCGGTCATGGTAACCTCTGTGACCTCCCGGCCCGCAGTCTCCAGCACCATCGCCAAAAACTCTTCCCGGGAGACTGTACGGTCCGGCTCAAAGTAATACTGTCCTCCGATCTGGGCGCCGGTAAAGATCCCGGCCTCCGCCAGATCCTGTGCGGCCACCGCGGCAGCGGAGCCTTCCGTATCGGCATAGGTGACGCCGGACTTGGCCTTCTCAATGGTCACGGTCACCGTAGCGTCCACCGACACATGCCCCGCGCTGTCCGTAGCCGTGTAGGTGAAGCGGTCACCGCCTGTGGCGCCCTCCTCCGGCGTGTAGGTGAAATTAGGCCCGTCCACCTCTACGGTTCCCTTACCGGGGGCCTCTTCCACAGCGTAGGTGATGTCGTCCCCCTCTCCGTCACTGGCCAGGAACTGCGCCTGGTACGGGATGCCCCGGTACGTGCGGATCTGGAGATCCTGGGCCACCGGCGCTCCCTCCTCCGGCACGGTGTCCGTCTCCTTTCCGAACAATGCCGCGGCACTGGAACTCAGTGCCGCCACCGCCAGCATCAGTGCGGCGGCACGCTTGATGGATTCCTGTTTCACGGTGATGAACCTCCTGTATCATTTGGTACAGGAGTAGTTTTCATCCTTCTGTGTGGAATTATGCAAAAAAAGGTCTGCTCCGCATCAGCGGAGCAGACGGGCCGTTCTGCGCATCGAGGGCGAACGTTTCTTGATTCCGGACACCACACCCATGGCCGCAAACAATGTCACCAGGGAAGAACCGCCATAGCTGAAAAACGGCAGGGTAATTCCGATGACCGGCATGACAAACAGACACATGCCCACATTGATCATGGTTTGGAAAAGCAGCATGGAGGCCATTCCCACGCAGACATAGCAGTGGAACGGGGTCTGGGCGTTTTTCGCCACCAGGAGCACCCGGATAATGATGGCCGTCAGCAGCAGCAAAATTGCCACGCAGCCCACCATGCCCAGTTCTTCTCCCGCCACGGAGAAGATAAAATCCGTCCACCGGGCAGGCAGGGACGTGCCGTAGCCACTCTGGGTCTGCGTACCGTTGAGATATCCCTGTCCAAACACGCCTCCGGATCCCAGGGTGAGCAGGCTGCGGGTCTGCTGCCAGCCCGCGTCCAGCGGCTCATAAGAATGGTCGAACAGCACGATGAAGCGGTCTTTCATATAGCTGGGCATCAAATCCAGGTTCCAGGCCGCAATCACCGCCGCGGCACCGCCGCCCAGCAGCAGGGCAAACCACCGCAGGGCAAAGCCCGCCACAAAGGCCATGCAGATGAAAATAAACAGGAACACCAGCCCGTTTCCCATATCGCCGGAGACGACAAAATAAAGTCCGCAAAGGCCAAAGGCGTGAGCTGCCGTGAACATGGCGGAATGGAAGGAGCGCAGGTCCCGTTTCTCTTCCCGCAGCCAGGCAATCTGCCAGGCCAACAGCAGCACAAAGGTAATCTTCACCACCTCTGCCGGTCCCACACTGACGGGGATTCCCGGAAACTTCAGCCAGGCCCGGTTGCCGCCGACGGATGTCCCCAGTGGCGTAATCAGGAGTAAAATAAAGCCCACATTAAAGGCCAGCACCCATTTCCACTTTTTCATCAGGATCTCCAGATCCACCATGGAAAATCCGATATATACGCAGATTCCCAGCAGCAGCGCCACTGTCTGAATGATCACATACCGGCTGTCCTTTTTATATTGAGTCGCGCTGAAGATCAGCAAAATGCCAAATACGGTGGCAGACGAGCAAAGTCCCAGCAGCATCAGATCCGCTTGCTGGAAAAAATCCGCCAAAATGGCTTTCAAACGATTTATCATATACAAACGCCTTTCGCAAAAGGGCAAAATTCAACGGATACAGTATACCACACAGGAAAAGAAGTGTAAACGGAACAAATTTGTTTTTACACTTTGTTCAAACTGTGATATACTATCTGCGGTAAATTTTGACCCATTCTGAAAGGAGGCACCGCGGTATGGAATATCTCTGCCGCAGCGAGGCGGAGACAGAGGCGCTGGGTGCCCGGTTGGCTGCTGTTCTCTCTCCCGGCGATGTGGTCGCCTACCGGGGCGGTCTGGGCATGGGCAAAACCGCCTTCACCCGGGGCCTAGCCCGGGGCCTGGGGTATTCCGGGCGGGTAACCAGCCCGACCTTTACCATCGTCAATGAATACGAAGGCGGCCGCCTGTCCCTGTTTCACTTTGACATGTACCGCCTGGAGGATGCCGACTCCCTGTTCGACATCGGCTGGGAGGATTATCTGGACCGGGGCGGCGTGTGTGCCGTGGAGTGGAGCGAGCAGGCGGAAGACGCCCTGCCCCCGGACGCTATCCGCGTCACCATCGCCCGCTGTCCGGAGGCGGACAGTTGGCGCACCATCACCATTGAAGGAGCAACTCTGCCATGAAAATCCTCGCACTGGAGACCTCGGCCAAAGCGGTTTCCGCCGCACTGTCGGAAGACGGACGCATTTTGGCCAGCGGCTATCAGGATACCGGCCTGACCCACAGCCGCACTTTGATGCCCATTGTGGAGCATCTGTTCCGCAACACCGGATTGACCATGTCTGACTGCGATGCCGTGGCAGTGGCGGCCGGCCCCGGTTCCTTTACCGGCATCCGGATCGGCGTGGCAGCGGCCAAGGGGCTGGCCTTTGCCGCCGAAAAACCCGCTGTAGGTGTTTCCACTCTGGCAGCCATGGCCCGGAATGTGGCTTTTGCCGACGGGTTGGTGCTGTGCGCTATGGACGCCCGCCGCAGCCAGATTTACAACGCGGTCTTTCTGGCGGAAAACGGACACCTCACCCGTCTGACGCCGGACCGGGCCATCGCTCTGGAAGAGCTGGCTCAGGAACTGCGGGAGGATTCCCGTCCCAAGCTGGTGGTGGGAGACGGGGCACGTCTTTGCTGTGAGTTTCTCTCCGGCGCAGGCCTCCCCTGCCGTCTGGCTCCGCCGCACCTGATCATGCAAAATGCCGCCTCCGTCGCCCTGGAAGCCGAAGCGCTGGCTGCCGCAGGCGGTCTGGTCAGTGCCCAGGATCTTCAGCCCGTCTATCTGCGTCCCGCGCAGGCCCAGCGCCTGAAACTTTGATATTCTGCTGGACTTCATCATTTTCACATAAAGGAGAACCGATTATGAACGGAAAAGTACACATCATGGACCATCCCCTGGTTGCCCACAAAATGACGATCCTCCGGGACAAAAACACCAGCGTCAAGGACTTCCGGGAGATTGTCTCCGAGATCGGCATGCTCATCACCTATGAGGCCACCCGGGATCTGCCCCTGACCACCAAGGAAGTGGAAACTCCCATCTGCAAAACCGTGGCTCCCACGCTCAAGGGCAAAAAATTCGCTGTGGTTCCCATTCTCCGGGCAGGCCTGGGACTGGTGGACGGCGTGCTGCGGATGGTCCCCGGCGCCCGGGTCGGCCACATTGGTATGTACCGGGATGAGGAAACCCTGGAGCCCCATGTCTACTTCTGCAAGATGCCCAAGGACATTGAAGAGCGGGATATCATGATCGTCGATCCCATGCTGGCCACCGGCGGCAGCGCCGATGCGGCCATCTCTGAGATGAAAAAGCGGGGCTGCGTCAACATCAAGCTCATGGTCCTGCTGGCCGCCCCCGAAGGCATCGAACTCATTCAGAAGAACCACCCCGATGTGGACATCTTCTGCGGCGCTGTGGACGATCATCTCAACGAGCACGGCTACATCGTCCCCGGCCTGGGCGATGCCGGCGACCGGATCTTCGGCACGAAATAATCCTCCACCGCCATTTCCCCCCGCAGGCGGCGAACCAACTTCATTGCAAAATAGGCAAACCGGCGTCTGGGAAATCCCGGACGCCGGTTTTTCAAATCGTTTTCTGCATCAAAGCACATAGAAGTAAACAGCCAGATAGTGGAAAAGGGAGCCTGCCAGAATCAAAACATGGAAGATCTCATGGAAGGTCCACTCCGCTGAGAGGTTGGGTTTCTTGATGGCATAAAGTACCGCTCCCACGGAGTAGCAGATGCCGCCCAGGGCCACTAGGGTCAGGCAGGGCTGCCCCAGCGCGGTGAAGTCCTCCCACGCAAACAGCACGGCCCATCCCATAATCAGATAGCCGGCTGTAGACAGGATGCGGGGCGCATTGATCCAGAGCATCTTGACCAACGTTCCTGCCAGAGCCACACCCCACATGGCCAGGCAGAACCGGGTTCCCTTGGGCTGCGGAAGCAGCACCACGGCAAACGGGGTATAGCTGCCGGCAATGAGCACGTAGATCATGCTGTGGTCCATCTTCCGCAGCCGGCGCTTGATGCCGCCGCTGGATGCGGTGCCGGGATAGAAATGATAGATGGCACTGGCGGAATACAACGCTACCATAGAAAAGCAGAAACAGAGAGCAGCTGCCAGCGCTATCATGGGCGCATCCACCTTTACCGCACGAATCAGGTACAAAAGCGCGCCAGCCACCGCCGCCGCGGCGCCAATGGTGTGCGTCTCGCAGCTGACCCGGTCCTGTGCACAGGCAAAAAATCGATTCATGAATGTCGTCTCCTTCGATTACGGTCTTTCAACCCACAATGTTTTTCAGTGTTTTTAAATCTGGTTTTCGAAACTATATTATGCGATGTAAATAGCTTTTTCAAGTAGCATTTGTAAATTTTTACGATTCATGAACAGAAAAGTTAACCAAAAAAAGAGGGCGCATATGCGCCCTCTTTTGTCATGTCCAAAATTCTGTTTTTCCCGACAAACCGATATCTGCCGCACGGAACACCGGGTTTCCTCCGGCTTTGCGCTGGCGGGTATAGTCCTTCAAAGCCTCCAGAGCGGGCCGGGCCAAAATCACAATCACCGGCAGGTTGATCAGAGCCATCACGCCCATCAGCACATCCGCCAGGTTCCATACCATGTTGATCTCCATGCCCGCACCGATGAAAATCAGCACCACAGCGTCAATGCGGAAAAGGACCATGAACTCCTTGGCTGGAATCTTCCCCACGATATAGTTCAGGCAGTTGTCCACATAATACAGGTTCCCGATCAGAGTGGTGAAGGCAAACAGCACCATGGCCACCGTGATGAAAATGGGACCGGCAGCGCCGAACTGCGCCTGCAGGGCCGCCTGCACATAAGGAGCCCCCATGAGGGCTTCCTCCGGCGCCACGCCGGAACACAGGAGCATGAACGCAGTGGCCGAACAGATGAGAAGCGTATCAATAAACACGGAGAGCATCTGCACCAGACCCTGCTTGACCGGATGACTGACATCGGCGGAAGCCGCGGCATTGGGGGCAGAGCCCACACCCGCCTCATTGGAAAAGAGGCCCCGCTTGATGCCGTACATCATGGCCGAGCCGGTAAAGCCGCCGAAGATGGCCTGGAAATCAAAGGCGCCGGCAAAAATGCTGCCCAGCACCTGGGGCACCATCCGCCAGTTGAGCACGACCATCACAATGGCTGCCAGTACGTAGAGGCCGCCCATAAAGGGCACCAGAGTGGAGGTAAAGCGGATGATGCGCTTTCCTCCGCCCATGACGCAGTATCCCACCACTGCCGCCAGAATCACGCCGATGACCCAGGGCGTGGTGTCCGGATCATAGAAGGCGTAGCCGGAGAAGGTGGACTGGAGGTTATAGGCTGCCAGCATATTAAAGCCGCCGGCATAGGTGAGGATCAGAGTCACGGCAAAGAGCACCGCCAGAGGCCGGCTGTGGAGGGCAGCTTCAATATAATATGAGGGGCCGCCGTAGCTCTCCCCCGTGTGGGGATCCCGGCGCTTGTAGATCTGCGCCAGGGTGGATTCCACAAACGCGGACGCACCGCCGATAATGGCAATCACCCACATCCAGAACACCGCACCGTAGCCGCCGCAGCAGATGGCGGTGGAGATGCCGATGATGTTGCCGGTACCCACCCGGGATGCCGTGGACACCATCAGCGCCTGGAAAGAGGAAATGGAACCGGCATTATGGGGTTTCTCCCCCACAACCCGAATGGATTCTCCGAACATCCGGAACTGGATAAAGCCTGTCCGAATGGTGAAGTACACACCCGCTGCCAGCAGCAGAATCACCAGGATGTATGTGTACAGGTAGTCATTGAGGGTTGAAATCAGTTGTCCCAGCATCATTGCAATTCCTTTCGTTGGTCGGTTTGCTTAGAATATCAGATGACACCGTCTACTGTCAAATGCTTTTTCCTCCGCCGTTCCAACCCTCAGCCTGTGCCTGGGGCAGACCGCAGATCATCAGCTGCGTCCATTCTCCGGTTTCCGGATGCAGTGTCAGGATGCAGGCCCTGCCGTCTGTTTCGCACTCCAGGCGCAGTGTTCCATCCTCCTGCCAGGAAAGGGCCGTGATGGCCCCGCTGTCGGCAGGCAGGGTCTCCGTCCAGCCCTTCTCGCCGCCGTCGGGCAGCCGGAGGAACACTGCAATGGATCCATCTTCCTCCAGCAGAGACACACTGCGGGACCCATCCTCCGACCAGAGCGTATAGCGGACGGCACCGTTTGTCAAACGGGCCTGCGTCATGGTTTCGACTTTGCTGACCCACTCATGTCCCGTTTCCGGCGGCACCAGAAATACCCGCTTGTCATCAAACTGCTCTCCAAACTCCCAGTTCGCTCCATCGGAAAGGAAGAGATCGGTTCCATCCGTCACCAGGAAGGAAAGCCGCCGCTGCGTCACCTCTCCGCCGCTGCGCATCCGCCAGAGAAACCCGCCGTCCTCATAGATCACATCGATATCCATGGGCATGCCTTCGCCGAAATCCTGTACCGTCCGCAGCTGACAGGGAATCCCCAGGGACACCTTTTCCAAAAAGGCCCCCACTGCCTCGCCGTTTTCCGCACCGCGGGACGTATAGATCACCGCCCCGCTGCCCGCTGCCTCCGCCGTGCCGTAACGCTCCGGCAGCTCCTCCAGCGCGCCGAAGCCATAGGGAGTCTCCGCCGAGACCGCCGCGCCTTCTTCCAGCCGGAACTCCGCCGCCACGGTCTGTCCTTCCACTTCCTTTACAATGCGCAGGCGGTCTCCGGAGGAAAATGTGTAAGCAAACTGCGAAAGCCGGCAGCAGGCGGCCTGTTTCCCACCGGAGGCGAGCAGATACAGCACGCTCTCCCATCCAACATTCTCCTGAAGCGGCACCTGGTACCAGTCCTGAACTCCGCCGTCCGTCTCCAGCCATTTTTCCAGGGTATACTCCTGGCCAAACGTCACGTCGTTTCCGCTGTCGTTTTCGATCCAAAACCAGATCTCCTCCATGGAAGGATCATATACCTCCCACTCTGTGGCCAGCTTGATCGGTGCATTCTCCGTAATTTCCGCCTGCTCCAGCAGCAGTCCGTTTTGCTCCGGCTCGGAAATCATCGCGTCCACCTGTTTCTGACCGCAGCCCGTCAGCAGCAGACACGCCGCCGCGATCACCAAAAATCGTCTCATTTTTCCCACCTCCTGCCAGTTCTGACGGAACATCTTCCAAAAGGTTCCGCCGTTTCCCGGCAATCTGTACAAAAGCAGGCAAAAACTTTTTCAGCTTGCCTCCTTGCATTTTAGCATGGCTTCCGATACAATAACAAGTACAAGCAAAGAATGATAGCTGCAACGGAGTGCTGCGCGCACGGGCTGACACCTATCATTCCCGTTTTTGATGGGTGTTTCAAACCAACGGTGGTTTGAAGCGCCTTTTCTTTTTTACAGGACACGAAGGAGGGTTTTATATGATCTTACTGGCAAACGGAAAACTCATCACCCGGGACCCTGACGGCACCGGCTATTACCCTGACGGCGGCGTCGTGACCGACGGCGGCAAGATTGTGGCCGTGGGCACCACCTCTGAACTCAAGGCCCAATACCCCCAGGCAGAATTTGTGGACGCTCGGGGCGGCGTCATCATGCCGGGTCTGATCAACGCCCACACCCATATCTACTCCGCACTGGCCCGGGGCCTCTCCATCAACGGCTATAACCCCACCAACTTCTATGAGGTGCTGGACGGCCAGTGGTGGTACATTGACCGCCATCTGGATCTGGAGGCCACCCGAGCCTCCGCCCAGGCGCTGGTCATCGACTCCATCAAGCAGGGCGTCACCACCATTTTCGATCACCATGCCTCATTCTGTGAGATCCCCGGCTCTCTTATGAAAATCGCCGAGGTCACCAAGGAATTCGGTATGCGGGCCTGCCTCTGCTACGAGGTCAGCGACCGCGACGGCGAGGAAAAATCCCTCCAGTCCGTCCAGGAAAACAAGGACTTCATCGACTACTGTGAGAAAAACCCCGATCCCATGCTCAAGGCCATGTTCGGCGGTCACGCCCTGTTCACCATCTCCGACAAGACCTTTGACCGGATGGCTGCGGCCAACAACGGCCGGGTGGGCTACCACATCCACGTCTCCGAGGGCATGAACGACGTCTACGACAGCCTCCAGAACTACGGCCGCCGGCCGGTGCAGCGGCTGCAGGACCACGGGATCCTGGGCCCCAAGACCATTCTGGGCCACTGCATCCACGTCAACACCGCCGAAATGGACATCATCCAATCTACCGACACCATGTGCGTCAACAACCCCGAGTCCAACATGGGCAACGCCGTGGGCTGCTCCCCCATCCTGCAGCTTTATAAAAAGGGCATTCTGGTGGGACTCGGTACGGACGCCTACACCAACGACATGCTCGAGAGCATCAAGGTGGCCCTCACCATCCAGCGCCACAATGCCTGCATGCCCAATGTCGGCTGGTGCGAAGTGACGGACATGCTCTTCAAGAATAACGCCAAGATGGCAGCCCGGACCGGCTTCCCCACCCTGGGTGTGCTCCGTCCCGGCGCTGCCGCCGACGTAATCGTCATGGACTACAAGCCCTTCACCCCCTTCTCCGATGCCAACATTGACGGACACATGCTCTTCGGCATGACCGGCCGCCAGTGCCAGACCACCATGATCAACGGCAAGATCCTCATGAAGGACCGGGTCCTCACGGAGATCGACGAAGAGGCTGTCAACGCGCACATCCTGGAGGCCAGCAAAAAGCTCTGGGGCAAGCTCAACCACTGCGAGTATTAAACGATCCATCGGTGCCGCCCACCGGCCCATCACCCAAAAGCAAGGAGTATTTTTGAGGAGGAAAAAAGCGTATGTCTGAACTGATGATCCCCATTCCCTTCCGGGAATTGATGACCTGGGTCACTACCGAATACCAGCGTGAAGGCTCCGTCTTCGGCGTCCACCGCCCCTACAAGGCGGGCGTGAAGAAGCTGCCCATCTTCGGCGAGACCATCGAGACCCCCTTCGGCCCCGCCGCCGGTCCCAACACCCAGCTTGCTCAGAATATCATCGCCAGCTACTTCGGCGGTGCCCGGTTCTTCGAGCTCAAGACCGTCCAGAAGATGGACGGCGCGGACCTTGCCGCCTGCATCAACCGCCCCTGCATCCTGGCGGAGGACGAGTGCTACAACTGCGAGTGGTCCACCGAGCTGTACGTCCCCCAGGCCTTCGCCGAGTACGTCAAGGCGTGGTTCGCCTGCAAGCTGCTGGCGAAGGAGCTGGAGCTGGGCGATCCCGACGGCTTTGTGTTCAACATGAGCGTGGGCTACGACCTCAAGGGCATCCAGAGCCCCAAGGTGGACGCCTACATCGAGGGGATGAAGGACGCCTCCGGCACCGAGGTGTGGCAGGAGTGCATGGACTGGGCCCTGGCCAATCTGGACCGGTTTGAGAAGGTGGACGAGGCCTATGTCCGGGGCATCACCCCCCACGTGTCCAACTCCATCACCGAGTCCACCCTCCACGGCTGCCCCCCCGACGAGATCGAGCGCATCGCCACCTACCTCATCACCGAAAAGAACCTGAACACCTACGTCAAGTGCAACCCCACCCTGCTGGGCTATGAGTTCGCCCGCAAGACCCTGGACGGCCTGGGCTACGACTACATCCAGTTTGACGACCACCACTTCCGCGAGGATCTCCAGTGGGAGGACGCGGTGCCCATGTTCCACCGGCTGATGCAGCGCACCGGCGAACGGGGCCTGGAGTTCGGCGTGAAGATCACCAACACCTTCCCCGTGGACGTGGCCGCCGGCGAGCTGCCCAGCGAGGAGATGTACATGTCCGGCCGCTCCCTGTTCCCGCTGACCATCGAAATGTGCCGCCGCATCTCCGCGCAGTTCGGCGGTAAGATGAAGATCTCGTTCGCAGGCGGCGCAGACTTCTTCAACTGCGACAAGCTGCTGGCGGCCGGAATCTGGCCCGTCACCGTCGCCACGACCATTCTGAAGCCGGGCGGCTACAACCGCCTGACCCAGATGGCCGAAAAGACGGCCGGTATGCCGTTCCGCCCGTTCGACGGCACGGACACCGAGGCCATTGCGGCCCTGTCCGCCGCCTGCCGCACGGACCCGCACCACTGCAAGCCTGTCAAGCCGCTGCCCACGCGCAAGTCCGAGGAAAAGGTGCCCTGGTTCGATTGCTACTCCGCGCCCTGCCGCGGCGGCTGCCCCATCGCACAGGACATCCCCGAGTATCTCGAGCTGTGCCGCAAGGGCCTGTATAACGAGGCGCTGGCCCTTATCACGGAGCGCAACGCTCTGCCGTTCATCACCGGCACGATCTGCGCGCACCGCTGCATGGGCAAGTGCACCCGCAACTTCTATGAGGATCCCGTCCAGATCCGCGCGGCCAAGCTGCTGGCGGCCGAGAAGGGCATCGATGCCAGAATGGCATCCGTCGTCCGCCCGGCTCCCGTTCCCGGCAAGCGCGCTGCCATCATCGGCGGCGGCCCGACCGGCATTGCTGCGGCCTACTTCCTCGGCCGTGCAGGCGTGGCCTGCACCATCTTCGAGCGCACCGGCAAGCTCGGCGGCATCGTCCGCCATGTCATCCCGGCGTTCCGCATTTCGGACGAGGCCATTGACCGCGATATCGCCCTCATGCAGGCCTACGGCGCGGAGGTCCGCCTGAATACCGAGGCTCCCTCCGTCGAAGAGCTGCACAAAATGGGCTATACCCACATTCTCTATGCCACCGGCGCATGGAAGCCCGGCAAGCTGAACATCCCCGGCAACGTCCGCGGTGTCATCGGCTGGATGCAGGAGCGCAAGGCCGGTGCGAACGAGCCGCTCGGCCATGTCGCCGTCGTCGGCGGCGGCAACGTGGCT
>ENA-UEYL01002417-UEYL01002417.1-human-gut-metagenome-genome-assembly--contig:-NODE-2417-length-13918-cov-5.422513_pt1 | contig 13918 bp, 10 predicted proteins | sample MGYA00242941_ERZ507946 | MGnify/ENA primary metagenome ERZ507946 (study PRJEB26167, sample SAMN06115482) | human gut metagenome | host: Homo sapiens | place: China:Guizhou | collected 2015-03-11...
ATATTCTCTTGAGGAATATGAAGCAGCATTGCGTTCTATGCCAGCAAAAATATAACCGAAAAGAAAATTTAAAATATTTTCTTTTCAGGGGTTAAGGAATGCTTCCATCGTCCGATATATTAGGTGTAGATAAAAATGCAACATTCTATAAAAGAATGTTGCATTTTTTATTAATTGTACACCAGTGCCGCCCATTTTATACATTTATAAAAAAGAACGGTTCCCAACTTACCGTCAGAAACCGTTCTTTTTGTTATTATTTTTTGATAGCATCCTCAAAGGCTTTACGCACATCATCATTATGATTGGTAATGATAAGCAACGCATACTGCCCTTCTGTAAAAATCAAGCCGTCCTGAATCCTGCTGACCTGCTTTGGCTCATAGGACTGCAGCAGATTATATCGATCCTGCTGATGCTTTGTCAGACTTTCTTTTGCCTCGTCCACATCTGCTTTATCTTTCACCGCGATTACAACAATTTCATCTGCTTTGTGTCCATCCGAGGAATAACTTACAAAATAACTGTCTACCTTTTTATATTCCATATCAGAAATATGGGAAAAATTGTCCTCTGCATCTTTTTCTGTACTGCTTGCATTAAGCATCTCCGGAAGATCCGGATCTGCGGCCTCCATCGCCGTGCGCAGATCATACATACTGACCGTATTTTGTGCGCTTTTCCCGGAACCGCACCCGACACACGCAATCAGCAAGGTAAGCACAGACACCAGACAGATGCCTTTTTTTATTTTTTTCATTCGATCAATTTTCCTCCACTGTTTCCTCGGTACTGAATGTTGCGCCGTTTGCTGCGGCTTCATTCATCGTCATGTCTGCGCCACCGATGCTCTGTTCTTCTGTTGACACTCCCATATCACCGTTGTTCATCGGAGTCAGCCCTTCAAATGCTTTCTGAACTGCCTTGTCTATCTTCTGCTGCTCCTTCTCGCTGATATTCTGACTTGTATTGTCCGTGTTATATCCCGGCATGGTAACATTAAACAAATATCCTTTTCCATCCGGGTCCTGAATCCAGTTGTAAGTTCCCAGACTGTATGGCATATCCTTATAGCTTCCGGACATCAGGAAATTGTCAATGGCAGAAGCTATGGCATTTGCCACCTGCGCTTTTTCCTCTGTAATATCCTCTTTAAACGCAACCATGACCCCACCAAGCTTTTTGTCCATGGCAGCACGCAAGGCTTTCGGCAGATCATATATACTGTCCACTGTTTTCTTGTTCTGGTATGCCATATTGTACTTTAATGAGCTGGCTGCCGGGAAGTAATCGTGATCCCAGCTCTGGGACTGTCCATACATGGCATCCGTCACATTAAAGTTCGCATAATTTCCATTTCCTGCATCGGAATAAATATCGGTAATGTACCAGTCTCCGTCAATTTTTACCAGGTCCCAGCTATGGAATTTTTCTGTATTATGCTCCACTTTACATTCAATTCCCATCATCTGCATGAACATGCGGAATGTCGTCGCGTAACCGACACATACGGCATTGTGGTATTTTAACACCCCATATGGATTATCACAGTCTTCCTGTGTACTCGGAATAACGGTCAGTGCACCGGAATCCTGCTGCAGTTTTTTGGTCATCCAGTCATACACGGTCTTTTCTTTTTCAAAATCAGACATGCTGTCCTTGATCTTCATATCCTTGATCGCTTTTTTTGCCATATCAAGGGTTTCTTTTTCTTTGTCTGTCAGCTTTGAAGTATCGCCGGATTTGTAGGCATCCGAAATATTTGTGGTAGGCTTGATCTCATAATTATCCGCGATCTTTACATAATCTTCGGTTGTCTCGGGATTTTCTTCCTTCTTCTGCTCTGCTATGTATGATTTTAAAGTGACCAGATTAAATGCGGAAATGGTGGTGCTTCCCACAACACCTGCAGCTAAAACAACAGCTACCACCCCTTTCCATGCACCGCTCTTTTTCTTTTTTGGTTCTTCCGGCTGTGCGGAACTACTTTTTACGCTTTCATAAGTTTCCATAATATATTCGCCTTTCTTCTTTTCTCTTTTCAACTTTCAACAGACATATCTGTCTGTGCACCCTAATTATAGCAATAAAGAATCGAAAAATGCGGATCTTTAAAGAAACTTAAAAGAATATTAAGATTACATAACATCTTCTTCTATATGTTCTCTTCCCTGCGCAATGATTCTTCTTACATGATCATCTGCTAGTGAATAAAATACGGATTTTCCCTCCCGACGGCTTTTTACCAGTTTGTTCTGTTTGAGAATCCGAAGCTGGTGTGAAATTGCCGACTGTGTCATAGAAAGCACGGCCGCCAGATCACAGACACATACCTCTGCTTCAAAAAGTACAAACAGAATACGGATACGGGTAGAATCTCCAAACACCTTAAACAGTTCCGCAAGATCGTACAGTTCCGTTTCTTCCGGCATCGTCTCATTGACAACTTTCAGCAGATCCGGATGTACTTTCATCTCACTGCAGCACTCAATATTGTCATTTTCCATGAAATCGTCTCCTTTTTTCTTACAACTTCTTTACGAACAGTGCCCGGATTGCATTCAGCACAGCAATCACCATAACACCGACATCTGCAAAAATTCCCATCCACATATTTGCAATACCTATCGTTACCAAAAACAGGCAGAGCAGTTTAATCCCGATTGCAAAACAGATATTTTCATATACAATCCGCAGGCACTTTCTTGCGATACGGATTGCTTTCGCAATCTTGAGCGGATCATCATCCATCAGTACCACATCTGCTGCCTCAATCGCCGCATCCGATCCAAGTGCTCCCATAGCGATTCCAACATCAACACGGGAAAGCACAGGTGCATCATTGATGCCATCCCCGACAAAGGCAACGGTACTCTTTTCTTCCCTGGTCTGCAACAGTTTTTCCACTTCGGAAACTTTATCTGCCGGAAGCAGCTGGGAATGTACTTCCGTGATTCCAACCTCCCCTGCTACCTGCTGTGCTACACGGTCATCATCACCCGTCAGCATTACCAGCCGGTGCACACCGGAATTTTTCAGTGCCTGCATGGCAGCCGCCGCATTCGGCTTAATCATATCTGAAATCAGTATATGACCGGCATAGACACCATCGACTGCCAGATGTACGATTGTACCGGTACAGCTGCAGTTGCGGTACGCAATTTTTTCTTTTTTCATGAGTTTGTCATTTCCTGCTGCAACCCTGTGTCCGTCTACCGTCGCGATCACACCGTGTCCACCGATTTCCTGTACATCTGTGACCCGGTCCACATCCAGTTTCCTGCCATAGGCTTTCTGCAGGCTGACACTGATCGGATGTGTGCTGTGGCACTCTGCCAGTGCCGCGTATTCCAGCAGCTGTTCTTCCTCCTTCGTATATACCGGATGTCCGGACACAACCGGACAGCTGCCGGATGCACAGTTTGTTCCATGAATTCCGCAGACTTCAAATACCCCCTGCGTAATTGTCCCTGTCTTATCAAAGACAACCGTGCGCGTTCCCGCAAGTGTTTCCAGATAGTTGGAACCCTTTACCAGAACACCCTCTGCACTGGCACCTCCGATTCCTGCAAAAAAGCTGAGTGGAATACTGATGACCAGCGCACACGGGCAGCTGATAACCAGAAATGTCAGTGCACGGTAAATCCAGATGCCCCAGTCTGCCGGAAGCCCCATAAACAGCATGCGGACAAGCGGTGGCAGTATTGCCAGTGCCAGCGCGCCGTAGCAGACTGCCGGTGTATAATAATGTGCAAATCTGGAAATAAAATTCTCGGAACGTGATTTCTTGGAACTTGCATTCTCCACCAGATCAAGAATCTTAGAAACCGTAGACTCTCCAAACTCTTTTGTGGTGCGGATCTTTAACAGTCCGGAAATATTGATACATCCACTGATGATTTCCTCTCCCACAGCGACTTCCCGCGGAACACTCTCTCCCGTCAGTGCACTGGTATTCAGGGAAGAATGTCCTTCCACAACCACACCATCGATTGGAACTTTTTCGCCCGGCTGTACAATAATCACCGTGCCGATCTCCACCTCATCCGGGTCTACTTTTTCCATCTGACCGTCTGTTTCAATATTTGCATAATCCGGCCGGATATCCATCAGATCACTGATATTCCGGCGGCTCTTACCGACTGCATAACTCTGGAACAGCTCTCCGATCTGATAAAACAGCATAACTGCAACGCCTTCTTTGTAATCGCTGAGGGCAATCGCTCCGATGGTTGCCACTGCCATCAGAAAATTTTCATCAAACATCTGCCTGTTACAGATTCCTTTCCAGGCTTTCCGCAGAATATCATAACCGATCACAAAATACGGAACCAGATAGAAAAGAAACTCCAGCCACTTTGGTATGGAAACAACGCTTCCTGCAATCCCGATGATAACCAGAAGCACTGCCGCCACAATAATTCGTTTCAATACTTTTTTCTGCTTTTTATTCATGGTGCCCTCCAATCTGACTGATACCTATGGGAAAAGCCGGATTTAAAGAAAGATCTCACAATCATCTTCCACTTTCTTACAGTTCTTTAACACATCCTGCATAACCGCTTTCGCATCTGCACCCTCTTCAAATTCTACGTTCATCTTCAGTGTCATGAAATTTACAGTTGCATCCTTTACTCCGGTAGTAGCTTTTGCAGCTTCCTCCATTTTATTTGCACAGTTTGCACAATCCACATCAATTTTGTAAGTTTTCTTCATCGTCGGTTTCCTCCATACTGTCCTTTTTCATATGAGCATTTGTTCATATGTTTGATTCTATTATAGCGTATAGTTCGTAAATGTCAATATATTTTTAATACGCTGGGATTGTTTTGGAATTGAATTTTCCAGACCATTTTTTAACAAACCGATTTGCATGTGTTTTTTAAGAAAATCAAGTGTTCTATCACTTTCCAAATTGATAGTGGACATATAGAAAATAAAAGATTAATTATGTCCCACTTGCATCGTGTGTTGGGACATATATGATATATTTTTCCAACTATGTCCCACTTATCACCGCCATCGGGACATATGTTCTCCTTGTGAAATCTGTAAGATTTATTACAGGATTTATAATAAACGGGTTATGTAAGATGTACTATCCGGTTTCTGTAATCCTTTTGTAAAAACAAAAAGAGTGGATGCTTTGGGACATCCACTCCACATGACGGCCTATGCCATGCCGTTTACGGTTTTATATTTATAGAGCATCTCCGCGTGGTTTTGTTCTTCCACCTGGATATCTGCCAGAAGTTTGCGCACATCGGAATCCCCGAATGCAAACACATCGGTATTATACGTTCCGGACACCATTTTTTCAGAACCAATGCTGTCTGTAGCAAGGAAATTATCGTTTTTCTTATCTTCCGGATTGGTCATGGAATCATATGTTGCCTTTGGCTCATACATCTTTCCATCCCTGTCATTGACGTTGCAGGACGGGACACTGCCTTTCATGACCTGTTCCAGAGACTCCACATGCTTTTGCTCCTTTTTTTCCAGATCGGCAAACAAATCCCGAAGCACCGGGTCCTTTGCTTCCTGTCCGTAACGTTTGTACTTCTCCACGCAGGAAAGTTCCTGTGTGTGCAGATCCTCAATTGTAGCCATCTCTTTTTCTGTTAAAACCATGGTTTATACCTCTTTCTTTCCATAAGATAATCTTGTTGATTGCAGAACATGAACACTCCGCAACCTTCTCCTCTAGTATCTGTAAAAAAATACAACACATACCTGGTAAAATTTCATCAAAAAGGGTTGAAACTTCTCACAACAGATTGTATAATTTCGTTTGTATTTTATACAATGTTTACAAAAAGGTGGATTATTTTATGGAAGAACGAGAAAAATTAAAATCCCGTCTGGGATTCATTCTCCTGTCAGCCGGATGTGCGATCGGAATCGGAAACGTATGGAAATTTCCATACACTGCCGGACAGGGCGGAGGCGGTGCCTTTGTGCTGTTTTATCTGTTGTTTCTGATTATTCTCGGACTCCCGATCATGACGATGGAATTTGCGGTTGGGCGTGCCAGCCAGAAAAGTCCGGTCAAAGCCTACCATGCACTGGAAAAACCCGGACAGAAATGGCATATCCACGGGATTATCACATTGATCGGCTGCTATCTTCTTATGATGTTTTATACAACGGTCACCGGCTGGATGCTTCATTATTTTTATATGACGGTCACCGGACAGTTTCAGGGACTGGATGCCGACGGTGTATCCGGACAGTTTACCACAATGCTGAGCAAACCTCTGACCATGGGCTTCTGGATGGTGGTAGTTGTTTGCGCCGGCGTATTTGTCTGCTCCCGTGGACTGCAGAACGGTCTGGAAAAAGTAACAAAGGTCATGATGACTTCTTTGCTTATCATCATGATCATTCTGGCGGTCAACAGCTTTTTTATGGATGGGGCAAAAGAAGGCCTTGCCTTTTATCTGATCCCGGACTTTGAACGGATGAAACAGATCGGTATTGCAAAAACCATTACGGGTGCCATGAACCAGGCATTTTTCACGTTAAGCCTTGGAATCGGCGCGATGGCAATTTTGGGAAGTTATATCGGAAAGGAACGCTCTCTGCTTGGTGAATCGGTAAATATTGCCATTCTGGATACATTTGTTGCTATCACCTCCGGACTTATCATTTTTCCGGCATGCTTTACGTTCCATGTTGACCAGACTTCCGGACCAAGCCTGATTTTTATCACCCTGCCGAATATTTTTAACCATATTCCGCTTGGCAGACTCTGGGGAAGCCTGTTCTTTTTGTTTATGTTTTTTGCAGCGTTTTCCACAATCCTGGCAGTATTTGAGAACATCATCTCCTGCGGTATGGAACTGACCGGATGCAGCCGCCAGAAATCCTGTGCCGTTAATCTGGTACTGATCATTGTACTCTCCCTGCCATGTGTACTCGGATACAATGTATGGAACTGGAAAGGTTTTTCAATCTTTGGCGGGTCTGTGCTTGACCTGGAAGATTTTCTGGTAAGCAACCTATTCCTGCCTCTCGGTTCCCTGGTATATCTGCTGTTTTGCACAAGCCGCTACGGCTGGGGCTGGAAAAACTACACAACCGAAGCCAATACCGGAAAAGGATTAAAAATTAAAAACTGGATGCGCGGCTACATTACCTATATTCTGCCGCTGATTGTGCTTTTTATCTTTGGATTTGGCATTTATGATAAATTTTTTACAAACTAAGGAGGATTTCTTATGTATCACGCAAATGAATCACGTTACGAAACCATGAAATACCACCGCTGCGGCGACAGCGGACTGATGCTGCCGGAAGTATCTTTGGGCTTCTGGCACAATTTCGGAGATACCGGTGTGTATGAAAATATGAGACAGATGTGCTTTACGGCATTTGACCACGGGATCACACATTTTGATCTGGCAAACAACTATGGACCGCAGCCGGGCAGTGCGGAGGAAAATCTCGGGAAGATCCTTCGGGAAGAGCTTTCTTCCTACCGCGATGAACTGATCATCAGTTCCAAAGCCGGTTTTGACATGTGGCCGGGACCTTATGGAAACTGGGGCAGCCGCAAGTACCTGATTGCCAGCCTTGACCAGAGCTTAAAACGGCTCGGTCTGGACTATGTGGATATTTTCTATCACCACCGCATGGATCCGGATACGCCGCTGGAAGAAACCATGGGTGCACTCGACCAGATCGTGCGAAGCGGAAAAGCACTGTATGTCGGTCTGTCCAACTACGACGGGGAAACCATGAAACGCGCAGCTGCCATCTTAGAAGATCTGCACTGCCCATTTATTATCAACCAGAATTCCTACAATATCTTTAACCGTACCATTGAAGAAAACGGTTTAAAACAGGCCGCAGCAGATGGGAAGAAAGGAATTATTTCTTTCAGCCCGCTCGCACAGGGTATGCTGACCGACCGTTATCTGCACGGCATTCCAAAGGACAGCCGTGTCAATACCGACGGACGTTTTCTGCATGCCGACCAGTTCGATGAAAAGCGGCTGAACAGTATCCGGAGTCTGAATGAGATTGCGGCTGCCCGTGGTGAAAGCCTCGCACAGATGGCACTCAAATGGGTCATCCGTGACGGTGTGGTCACTTCCGTTCTGATCGGAGCTTCCCGCCCGGCACAGATTCTTGAAAATCTGAAAGTGTTAAACTCTGCTCCGTTTACGGAGGAGGAACTGGAAAAAATTGATCAGTGTGCACTTTCTCTCTAGGTAAAACAAAAACCCCGGATATTTATTTCCGGGGTTTTGTCTTTTCCTGCATCTGCTATTTGACTTTGACTTTTAATTTTAAAACTTTGGTCTTTCCATTGTTTAAGGTTACTGTCACGCGAATGGACGCAGTTCCTTTTTTGTTCGATTTTATGGTACCCTTCTTGTTTACAGATGCAATTTTTTTGTTATTGCTCTGATAAGAAATGCTTTTTACATTGTCCATATTTAAGGTGGCTGCCAGAGAAACCTTCTTTTGTTTTCCCTTCTTCACCTGAACGGTTTTATTCTTCAATGTAACCGTTTTTAATATTTTCGTTGTGACCTGATCCATATCTTTCTGATCCATAAGGACGTAATTCTTATTGGAATCTGCTGAAAAATTCACATTTCCGGCTTTTGTAACCGTATAACTCTTGTCGTTTACAAGGACATAGGCACCTGTCTTTTGATCTTTTGCACACACATACAGCTTGTTTCCGGTCTGTATGTCTGCTGTATTTACGGTCAGTGTATAGCTTACGTTGCCAGCCGGATCGGTGACCCGGATCGTCACATCTGTGTGTTTTCCATTGTTTTCTTCCATGGTTTGTTTTATCAGATCAGCGGTCACCGTTGTTTTGATGGCTTTATTTTTCCGGGTTCCGGTAACGGTCACGGTTGGTGTATTTTGTCCGGCCGTGTTTCCATCGGACGGTGTTTCTATACCAGCTGTATTTCCGTCAGACGGTGTTTCTTCATCGGTTTTGTTTCCGTTGGATGGTGTTCCCCCTCCGGCTGTGTCACCACTCGAAGTATTTCCGCCACCAGAACTTCCTCCGGAAGATGAGCCGCCTCCAGTTGCTCCACCACCTCCGGAAGATGAACCGCCTCCGGTTGCTCCACCGCCTCCGGAAGATGAGCCGCCTCCGGTCGTTCCACCGCCTCCGGAAGATGAGCCACCTCCGGTTGTTCCACTTCCTCCGGTGGAACTGTCCTCTTTGATTGTAACGGTCGTGGCTTCACTTGTCACTGTTTCGTAATAAGTCTGTCCATCCTTATCATCCGGCTCATATACTGCCTTAAACCGATAAGAACCGCCACGTTTTAAGCCTGATACAACCGTATCGGCTTCCCCATATACGAGTTTTTCCTGTGCCTTTATTATGGTTCCGTCCTGATAAAAAGAAATCGAACCAAGCGGAATACTGCCATTTCGGACTCCATCTACCTTTGCATACAGATGTACGGAATTACCGTTTTCTGTCTCTGCCGTAAGACGAATCGATGGTTTCGCCGCTGTAATGGTAAAGGTTCCGACTTTTTCCTCTATCACATCGTACTGGTTTCCATCCACTTTAAACCAGACATCATAACTGCCCGGCTGCACCGGAACAACATTTTTCCCATCCTGCCGATAGAAAACTTCAGGCTTTACCTGCGAATCTACCGTCTTTCCGTTGTCCTTTCGGACTACATTTACCGTGGAAACAAAGCAGCTCTGTTTCAGCCCTGTGTATGCAGCTGTCTGCTGGATGGTATCATACTGCATCTTTACGGCAATTGGATTTACCGTCACGGTTTCGTTTGCCTGGGAAGGAAGTGCCCTGTAGTTTTCATTGGCTGCTCCTGCATAAGAAACTGTAATTGCATTTTCTCCCATATGAAATCCGTTTGCCTCTGAAACCGGAATCTTTATGGCTGCCACTCCGTTTTGAAGCGTGATGCCGGATACTTCATAAGGGGTCTGGTTAATGTATACCGAAAAACCAGCAGATGGCACGTGTCCCTGTAAGCTGCTATCTGTATAGACCGTCTGCACGGTAAGATTCAGTTCATCCTGCATGGACACGGCCGTTGGTAATCCATTTATCGTAGTGGTTGTTTCCTTTGAAGTAGCCGTCGAACCGGATGTATCCGGATCTTTGTTTACAATCAGAACTACCTTCTGCTCAATTTGTTCACCTGCTGAAAATGGACGGATTGTGATATGGTAGGTTCCCGGTTTTACCGTAGAACTATTAGCCGTGCGATAGCACATTAGTGTGATCGCATTCTCCTCTATTCCCGTTTCGAACATCAAATTAAAATCCGGAATACAAATAAAACTACCTTCATCATTCGTAACCGTCTCTGAAGAAAGTGTTTTCCCATTAAATGTCACTTCATATTGTAACGGAACATAGATTAACTCTTTATATGTCTCATCTGTTTCATCCGGCCAGCTCACGTCTGCCAGATATGACTTTCTACCTCCAGAAATCTCTGAAACCGTTGTGGTAATTACCGGATTATTTATGGTCATATTTTTTACCGCAACCGGTCCATCCCCTGACAACTCACTGGTTTTCCAGATTTCTCCATTTCCAGACGATGTCCGTTCCAGTGTCATCCCTGCCTGTCCGTCTGTCGGTGTAAAAGAAACCGCCGTATCCGCAGCCCTTCCAAGTTCCAGATAGGTGTGATTATACTCCGCAATTCCAGATTTTCCATTTCTTCCATTCAGGGTTTCAAATGTAAGTGCACCCGTAATGGTATCTGTAACATTCAGCTTCTGTTCTTTTCCTAAGATCAGTCGGTTTCCTGCTGAATCCGCACTCACAATCGAATGTACCTGTGGAGTTTCCATCTGGGAAAGATCAATCGCACTTGCCCCTTCCAGCCTGACCGTACAGCTGTCCAACGCTGCCGGTGCAAATGTTCCACCGCCCTTTACTGTGAGGTTTCCTACTTTGCTTATACCTGGAATTCCGGTATAGGACTGGTCGGTATCTATGGTCAGAAATGTCTTCCCTGCGTGATTTTCAGATACTCCGTACACCTGTTTCGTATCGGAACCGGTAAGTGAAATTTCCACATCGCCGGAAACCGTATATTGTCCATCCGCTGCCGGTGGATCCGGCTCCTGCGTGGAAAACCAGTCATCCTGATTTACATATGGTTCAATGGCACCGGATGCATAGATTTCCCCATTTTGCGTACCGGAAACGTGCGCAAGCACGATCTGTGTCTTACCGTCATATGTTCCGTTCATGGAACCGGCATAAATATTCCCCAGATTGGTACCACCACCCGTAATCAGAATCTGTGCCTCTGATCCCGGATGATTCCCCATATTCTTTCCATTCTCATAAAGGGATCCGCCAAAGATATCTACATAGCGGAATCCGCTGTCGCACGTAACATTCTCAAGAACAAGTTTATGCCCATTTGCAAAAATTGCATCGTGCAGACGATTGGAAAACCGCAGCGTAATGTTTTTAAATGTCACATCCGTATTCAGGATAAATCCCCCCTTACGGTTGGAAAAAGTATTTCCATTTCCGTTGACGGTCACGCTTTTATCAAAAATAAACGGTTCCGCAGCCTCGGCATTTAAAAAAGCACCACTTCCCAAAATTGAGATTTCATCCCCATTGCCGGCAGCCGCATAGGCATCCTCAAATAAATTGTAGGGATTTCCATAGCTTCCATCTCCGGAACGAGTAGAATTTCCATGTTTAAATTCCGTATAGATCGTTCTTGCCGCTGTCTGCACAGCCTCCTGCGCCTTTGCCGGCACGACAGGCTGCACGGTAATACACATGGTGAGCACGATAAAAAATGCCCATAGACGTTTTGCTACATTGTCTGGTTTCATCTGATTGTTCTTTTTCATCCATTTCTCCTGATAATAAGAACAGGGGGATGAGTCAAAAACTCATTCCCCTGTCACTTCATTGATAGTCTCTACCATCATCCTAACATGGTTTCCTATCATCGTCAACAAATTTATGACCTGTTTTTATACCTATATCATCTGCTGATTTTATATTTTATTATTTCTATCTGTTCTATCTGTGTGATATCAATCTTCTGATTGAAAATATAACGAGCCCCACAATATTTCATTTCACTTGCAGATGCATAGCCATCTCCAAGCTCTTCAAGATCTGTATCATCCATGAAAGGATGTTTCTTTTTTTCAGTTCCTTTTCTGTCATCGATAAGAGGTAACTCTCCTATGGAATATTGCTTTCCGTCTTTTGTTGTTGCAACTACATGATAAAAACACCCTTTTTCTCTCCAGTCATTGACGGGACAAATACTAACCGTATAAGGTGTAATTTCAACAGGGATTGTTTTTTTTGTTTTCTTAACATCCGCTTTTAACATCTTCTCCTTCATTGGAACAACTTTTCCATTAACCAAAACATTTTTTAATGGCGTATTTGAATTATCCGGTGATTGAAATCCCTTATATACTTTCGGATTTTTCCACGCAGTATCATCGGAATAAAAGCCGCACACATTGATCTGAATACCATCACCTGTATCTATTACATCCACCTTACTGGTAGTATCTAACCCACCTAACCAATAATTTGTTCCTTCCAAAGATTTTACGTTCGGAAGGAACACCTTTGCACGCATAACCTTCGTATTTGAAGCAACCTGAATTGATGATATGATTATCTTTTGTTCTTTTCTGCCATCATCTTCTCTACTGTTTGATTTTGCATCAGAATTTTTTCCACACGCACACAGACAATATAGCATTGTAAAAATTAATAAGTACAGACTGATTTTCTTCATTCATAATCCTCCAATTTCTTTTTCTTTAAAACACTAAGGATTAATATGCTTCCTATCACTATAATTCCAATGCCAGCCACATATTTCATCGAACTTCTGCTCTGTACTCCAGCTCCTGTACTTACCTCAGAATCTTCAATATAAGTATCTGAAATCTCCGCTACAGAATCAAATGAATAGACACCGCTTTCCACATTTTGAGTTTCCGGAATTTTCTCCATAACCGGATACTGATACCCCAACGAAATCCAGATACGTGCTGTTTCATCATCCATCCCAAGTGCAACCGGCTGTCTCATTCCCGGTTGACTTCCCACCAGTACTACTCTCGTACAGTCCGATAATGCCTCTCGTTTTTCCAGAAGTATATCATAGTAAGGTTCCACTGTATGTTCTGCTGTCTCTGTAATCATCCATTTTCCGGCATGATTTTTTACTTCTTCCTGTTCTGCTTTTGTCAATACAGACTTTGCTTCTTCACTCAAAGGAAGTCCTTTGGCTACGGTAAACATTCCATATGTCTTTTCCATTTTAAAAGGAATGACCCATACATAATTTGCACTTTCCAGAGCACTTGTGAGTTTTTTCGTATCTGCCGTCTGCAATTTTATAAGATTACAATCCACATATACTTTTAATGCCTTGTCATAATCGATGGTTGCATCCGGCTCTTCTTTTTTCATTTCATCCTGTAAATTACTGATTTCTGTCCAATCGCTGCTCGTTATTAACTGATCCTGATCTGAAACCGGTATTTCCGCGGCATAGACAGCAGAACCTGCTATCGTAAAAATTGTAATCATCATAAGCATTATTTTTAAAATATTTTTCATGGCTATTTCCCCTCTCTTGTGTATACTATACTTCATTTTTCCCATTATTCTTTCTGCATGTTAAAATTGGTTTGATTTTCGTCAAAATCTGCATTAAAAATCCCATAGCATACACCATGGGATTTTTTCAAAGATATAACACAATCTGAACCTCAAATATATTTTCATCGATATTTATAGATTTCCATCCCCCGTATTTGTCTACAACATCTGAAATATTCTGCATACCGATTCCATGCAATGCCTGTTGTTTCTTCCTTGTCAGTAAACGTTCTCCCTGTTTATTGACTTTTCCATCAAACGTATTTTTCACCT
>ENA-UEYL01002418-UEYL01002418.1-human-gut-metagenome-genome-assembly--contig:-NODE-2418-length-13916-cov-7.065106_pt1 | contig 13916 bp, 11 predicted proteins | sample MGYA00242941_ERZ507946 | MGnify/ENA primary metagenome ERZ507946 (study PRJEB26167, sample SAMN06115482) | human gut metagenome | host: Homo sapiens | place: China:Guizhou | collected 2015-03-11...
CGTACAGCTCGCAGAACACCAGCTCCCAGTTGTACTTCTGCTCCTTCTCATTCCAGTCCACCGGACAGCCCCGGCCCTGGTCCTCCACCTGGATGGATTTGTCCAGAAAACGGGTTACCGTAATCAGGCTGCCGTGGCCCTCCCGGGCCTCGTCGATGGCGTTGGACATAATTTCAAAGACGGCGTGCTCGCATCCCTCCAGCCCGTCCGAGCCGAAAATAACACCGGGCCGCTTCCGTACCCGGTCGGCCCCCTTCAGGGCGGAAATGGATTCGTTGCCGTAGCTTGCTTTTTTCTGAGCCATACCTTTTTCGTCCTCACAATAAAAAAATCCACAATGTAACAGTATAATGATACTCCATTTCCCCGGAAAAAGTCAAGGAATGGGCGTCATGCTGTGTTTATCGTATAAAATTCTCCATTCCACCCAAACTGTATTCCAAAAGGGGGAGAATTCATGGGCTGTTTTGAAGTATTGGAATCGGGAGAGGGAATTCAGGACGAGATCGCCCGGCGGCTCCAGGACACCGGTGCCCTGGCCTGCGGCTGGTCCAGCCCCAGCCGCCCCGCCCTGCTGATCATCTCTCCCCGGGTAGCCGCCCAAATGCCCCGCCTGGAGGGCGGGTGCCGCACGGTGCTGCTGCCTGGGGATGCCCCGGCGGAGCACTGGCAGCTCCAGGCGGCCAGCGCCGTCAGCTATGGCCCCGGTCCCCGGGATACCCTGACCCTGTCCAGCCGGGAGGGAGATCGGCTGTGGCTGGCCCTGCAGCGGGAGGTGGTCACCGTCCAGGGCCAGGTGGTGGAGCGGCAGGAATTTCCCTTTCGCTCCACAGCGGCCCAGCCTACTCAGGCCGCCTTGGCGGTGGCAGGGGCGCTGCTTTTGCTTGGAGTTCGCCCAGAGCATCTGAGTTAGCCTTTGCTATTTCCTACTTGACAAGCAGGGATTTATGGACTACAATCAAGATACCCCCCACCCCAGGGGGGTGTCATCTATAAGAAAGTAGGTGAACCCTTTGAAACAGACCTTTCCGATGCCCGGCATCCCCTGTTCCGCCTGCTTCACATCTCGTCCAAACCACATTGCCTGGGCGAGGATAAACAAGAGGTACATGAAATGAAGCAAACATTCAACGTAACCGGCATGACCTGCTCTGCTTGCTCCGCCCATGTGGAAAAGGCAGTCAACAAGCTGGAGGCCGTCAACAAAGCCGAGGTCAGCCTGATGACCAACTCCATGTCGGTGGAGTACGACTCTGACGCCCTCAGCCCCCAGGACATTATCCACGCTGTCGAGCAGGCGGGCTATGGGGCCTCTCTCCCCCAGAAAGACAAATCCGCTCCCCTTCCCGATCCCAACAGCCAGTTGGCTCAGGAGCTGAGCGCCATGAAGCGGCGCCTCATCTGGTCCTTTGTCTTTCTCATTCCCCTCTTTTACATCTCTATGGGACACATGCTGGGCGCCCCCCTCCCCTCCTTCCTGGTGGGCATGGAAAACGCCCTGGCCTTCGGCCTCACTCAGCTGCTGCTCACCCTGCCTATCTTATATATCAACGATACCTACTATAAGGTCGGCTTCAAAACCCTGTGGCACCGCGCCCCCAACATGGACTCTCTCATCGCCGTAGGCTCGGCGGCGGCAGTGATTTACGGTATCTTCGCCATCTACCAAATTGGCTACGGCCTGGGCCACGGCGACATGGAGCTGGTGGAACGCTACCACATGGACCTGTACTTCGAGTCCGCCGGCATGATCCTCACCCTCATCACCCTAGGCAAGTTTTTGGAGAAGCGCTCCAAGGGCAAGACCTCCCAGGCCATCAACCGCCTGATGGATCTGGCCCCTAAAACCGCCCATGTTCTCCGGGACGGCTCAGAGGTGGAGATTCCCGTAGAAGATGTTCGGGTGGGCGACCGTATTGTGGTCCGGCCCGGTCAGTCCATCCCGGTAGACGGCGTGGTGGTGGAGGGCAGCTCCGCCGTGGACGAGTCTGCCCTCACCGGCGAGTCCCTCCCGGTGGACAAAGGGCCGGGGGACAAGGTGGCTGCCGCGTCCATGAACCGCTCCGGTTCCTTCACCTTTGAGGCCCTGCGGGTTGGCGAGGACACCACCCTGGCCCAGATGATCCGCCTGGTGGAGGAGGCCGCCGCCTCCAAGGCTCCCATCGCCAAGCTGGCCGACAAGGTGGCTGGGGTATTTGTCCCGGTGGTTATGGCTATCGCCGCCGTCACCGCCCTGGTGTGGTTCTTTGTCAGCGGCTATGACGTGACAAAGGCCCTCACCGCCGGAGTGGCCGTGCTGGTCATCTCCTGTCCCTGTGCCCTGGGCCTGGCCACCCCCGTGGCCATCATGGTGGGTACCGGCAAGGGTGCTGAAAACGGTATCCTGATTAAATCCGCCGAGGCTCTGGAGACCCTTCACAGCATCGACACGGTGGTGCTGGACAAGACCGGCACCCTCACTCAGGGCAAACCGGTGGTCACCGACATTCTCCCCGGCGACGAGACCGACGAGGCCGGCCTTCTCACCCTGGCCGCCTGTCTGGAGGCTCCCTCGGAGCATCCCCTGGCCGCCGCCATTGTAGAGGAGAGCCGCCGCCGCGGCCTATCCTCCGCTGCGGTCACCGACTTTACCGCCGTCCACGGCCGGGGTGTGCGAGCCATTCTGAAGAGCCATCCTTTCCTGGCGGGCAATCAGGCCATGATGGAGGAGGCAGGCGTGTCCTTAGGCAACTTCCCCCAGAAGGCGGAGGAACTGGCCGCTCAGGGCAAGACGCCGTTGTACTTCGCTGACGAGAAGCAGGTGCTGGGCATTATTGCCGTGGCCGACACCCCCAAACCTACCAGCGCCCAGGCAGTGTCCGCCTTCCGGCAGCTGGGTCTGGATGTGGTCATGCTTACCGGCGACAACCAGCGAACCGCCGACGCCATCGGCAAGGAGCTGGGGGTCACCCAGGTGATGGCCCAGGTGCTCCCCCAGGACAAGGAGGCCAAGGTACGCCAGCTCCAGGAGCAGGGTAAGAAGGTGGCCATGGTGGGCGACGGCATCAACGATGCCCCCGCTCTGGCCCGGGCCGACGTGGGTCTGGCCATCGGAGCGGGTACTGATGTGGCCATCGAGAGCGCCGATATCGTGCTGATGAAGTCCGACCTGCTGGACGCCGCCGCCGCGGTGGAGCTCAGCCGGGCCACCATCCGCAACATCAAGGAAAACCTGTTCTGGGCCTTCTTCTACAATACCCTTGGCATCCCTCTGGCCGCCGGTGTATTCTACCATTGGACCCACTGGCAGCTTAACCCCATGTTTGCCGCCGCAGCTATGAGCCTGAGTTCCTTCTGCGTAGTGTCCAACGCCCTGCGTCTGCGCTTCTTTAAGAGCAAATTCCGTCCCGCTCCCTGCACTGGAACCTGTCCTCTAGAGCAGCCGGAGCCCGACGAGTCCAACCAAACCAATGAGAAAAAAGGAGACGAACAAACCATGGAAAAGAAAATTCAGATCGAAGGCATGATGTGTCAGCACTGTGTGGCCCACGTGGAAAAGGCTCTCACCGCTCTTGGCGGGGTCAGTGCCGCCCAGGCCGACCTGGAGGGCAAGTGCGCTACTGTCACCCTGTCCGCTCCGGTCTCTGATGAGGAGCTCAAGGAGGCGGTCACCGCCGCCGGCTACGAGGTGGTGGGCATCCAGTGAAAGCCGACCACGACCAGATCACCCGCCTGCTGAAAACGGCTCGTGGACAGATCGACGGCATTTTGAAGATGGTGGAGGAGGACCGCTACTGCCTGGATGTGTCCAACCAGCTCATGGCCACCCAGTCTATCTTGAAAAAGGCCAACCGCATGGTGCTGAAAGCCCATATGAACAGCTGCGTGCGCCAGGCGGTGGTCTCCGGCGATCCGGAGGAGAAACTCAATGAACTGGCCCTGCTCTTGGATAAGCTGGCCGACTGAGGCAAAAAACGGAAGGTCTGTAAAGCTATCTTAAGCTTCCTACACCTTTCTTGCCCTCCAGCCTAGAATTATGGTATGTTGAGCACGCGGACAGGGCGGCATTCCCCCTCTACCCCGCCCAACGTCCCGCCGATTTATCTTGCTTTTCTTCCTCTCCAAAGTACAGCGCGCGCCTTGCAGAACAAGGCGCGCGCTGTGCTGTTTTTTTAGATTATCCGGCAGCAAGAACTTTCAAGGCCGCCACCAGAGCCTGCTGCTCCTCCGGACCATCGCAGGGTGCGGCGATCCCGGAGGTTGGCGGCTCATTAAAATAGGGGTATCCCGTTTGATCCCCGCAGCCATCACGCTGAGGATACTCTTTCCGTTGACGCTTTTATCTCCCACCTTGATGGTCACCTTGCAGGGATAGTTGGCTACCGCGCTGACAAATTCCTGAGCGGGCCGCATATGAAGTCCACTTTCATGTAACACCGTGGTTTTCGCACATACCATATGTCCGTTTCTCTCCTTACTGACCCGATTTTTTCACAGTCTCTGGTTCCGGTTGGTCCTTTTTCTTCTTCAGCACAGCCAGCAGCACCATTCCTACCAGGGATCCCACCGCCAAGGCTGCCAGATATCCCCCGGGATTGATCATCACCGGGCACAGGAAAATTCCTCCGTGTGGTGCCGGAAGGGCACAGCCAAACAGCATGGACAGACCGCCGGATACGGCAGATCCCACAATGCAGGCCGGCAGCACCCGCAGCGGATCTCCCGCGGCAAAGGGCACCGCTCCTTCTGTGATAAAACACAGTCCCAGAATATAGTTCACAGTGTCTGACTTACATTCCTCCTGGGTAAAGCGGCTTTTAAAGAAGGTGGTGGCCAGAGCAATGGACAGCGGTGGCACCATACCTCCGATCATCACCGCCGCCATCACATCCGAGCGCTGCCCGCTGGCTAACGCTGCCAGCGTAGACGTACCAAACAGGTAGGCCGCCTTATTAAAGGGACCGCCCATATCGATGGCCATCATAGCCGCCAGCAGCGCCCCCAACGCCACGCGGCTCTCCGGTCCCAGAGTCTGCAGCGTACCGTACAGCGCCTCATTCAGTGCCCCCACAAAGGGATTGATCAGACACATGAAGAGCCCTACCATCAGAAGGCCCGCCACCGGGTAGAGCAAAATAGGCTTGACCCCCTCCATAGCCCGGGGCAGCCGATCCAGCAGCTTTTTCAGCCCCAGCATCAGATAGCCTCCGGCAAATCCGGCGATCATAGCCCCCAAAAAGCCCGCCGCTACGCCGGATCCCTCCGGGGCAGCAAAGGTGGAGCCCGATGCCGCCAGCGCGCCTCCCACGAAGCCAACCATCAGGCCGGGCCGGTCGGCAATGGACACCGCGGTAAATCCCGCCAGAATGGGCAGCATAAAGCTCAGCGCCGCCTGACCCATGGCCCGCAGCCAGGCCGAAACAGGGGTATTGGAACCAAAATGGGCATAGCCCAGGGACAGATCGTCCAGCAAGAAGGCCAGGGCAATGAGGATTCCTCCGCCAATGACAAAGGGCAGCATGTGGCTTACCCCGTTCATCAGCTGGCGGTAGGCCCGTACGCCCGCCCGTTCGATGCGTACCACCTCCCGGGGCAAGTCCACGCCGCCGTATACCGGAGCATCCCCTGACGCGGCCTTCTGTACCAGCTCCTCTGCCCGGTAGATTCCCTCGTTCACCGATACCCGCAGTACCTTGATCCCTTGGAAGCGGCTCATATCCACCTCCCGTCCGGCAGCGATAACAACTGCGGTACACTGCCGGATCTCCTGCGAGGTCAGCTTGTTCTTTGTTCCACCCGCCCCCTGGGTCTCCACCTTCACCGAGATACCCAGACGCTGCCCCGCCCGCTCCAGAGCGTCGGCTGCCATATAGGTGTGGGCAATTCCTGTGGGGCAAGCGGTCACCGCCAGCACCTTGGCGGTGGGAGCCTCCTGCCATCGGCTGTCCAGCTGGGGCAGGCGCTGCTCAAACTTATCGACAATCTCCAGAAATTCCTCTGGCGTGATCGCCTGGCGCAGCTGCTCCAGAAATTCCGGCTCCAAAAGCAGCCTGGTCAGCCGGGCCAGCACTGCCATATGGAGTTCTGCGTCGGCGGGGGCTGCAATCATAAAAAAGATATCTGAGGGCACCCCATCCAAAGCCCCGCAGTCAATTCCTTCTCTCAAGGTGACCACCGCAAGACTGGGATAGCGTACCGCTGCAGATTTGGCGTGGGGCACCGCCACACCGGCCTCCACCGCCGTTCCCCCCTGAGCTTCCCGGGCCATCATGTCCCGGCGAAAGGCCTCCAGGTCCAGGATGGCCTCTCCATAACCTTCCAACTTCACTAGCCGCTCCAACACGGCCTGCTTGTCCTGCAGGGGAAGATTCAATTCGATGCGCTGTGGACTGAGCAGATCTGCAACTCCCATGGACAGCGCTCCTTTCCCTACCCCGGTCCTTTTTCAGCCGAAACCGCTCTTATGGTACTATACCATGTCCGCCGCCCCAGTTCAAACCTTCTTCCCTATATTTTTCCACCCAACAGGGCAAAACGGCCGGTTTTGCTTTTTCCAGCCGGATGTGCTATGATGGTCCGGACAACGATTTGGAAGAAATGAGGTCGTTTCAGCCATGGAAAAGCTCTATGAAGCACAGCCCTACCTCACCCATTTTTCTGCCACGGTGGAGTCCTGTACCCAGGGCAAAAAGGGGTGGGATATTCTCTTGGACCAGACCGCCTTTTACCCCGAGGGCGGCGGACAGCCCTATGACACCGGCACGCTGGGAGGTGTACCGGTGCTGGAGGTCCACCAGCGTGAGGGACGGGTCGTCCACACCTGCGCCGCTCCACTGGAGGCAGGCAGCCAGGTGGAGGGGCAGATCGACTGGCCCCGCCGCTTTGATCTCATGCAGCATCACTCGGGAGAGCACATCGTCTCCGGCATCGCCCACAGCCTCTACGGCTGTGACAATGTGGGCTTCCACATGGGCAGCGACGTGATCACCATTGATCTGAATGTAGAGCTCACTCCGGAGCAGGTGGCCCAGCTGGAGGCACGGGCCAACCAGTACATCTGGGAGGACCATCCCATCGCCGTCACCTATCCCACTCCCCAGGAGTTGGAGGTGTTGGAGTATCGCAGCAAGAAGGCTCTCACCGGCCAGGTGCGCATTGTCTCCTTCCCTGGAGCCGACACCTGCGCTTGCTGCGGCACCCATGTATCCTCCTCGGGACAGGTGGGGCTGGTCAAGCTGCTCTCCTGCCAGAAGTTCCGCGATGGGGTACGCATCGAGCTGGTATGCGGCAAGCGGGCTCTGGACTACCTGTCTCAGGTCTGGGAACAGAACCACCAGATCTCCAATCTGCTCTCCGCCAAGACCATGCAGACCAGCGGGGCAGTGCGCCGCCTGCTGGATGAAAATGCCGCCCTCAAGTCCCGCATTCTCACCATGGAGGAGCGTCAGTTTGCCGCCCTGGCACAGCGGTATACCGGCCAAGGAGATGTGGTGGTCTTTGAGGAAGGCCTGTCCCCCGACAGCCTGCGCCGTCTGTGCGGCGCGGTACAGGCCGCATGCGGCGGGCGCTGCGCCTGCTTCTCCGGAGAGGACGGCGCAGGCTACCAATATGCGGTGGGTCAGCCCGGCGGAGACCTGCGTCCCCTGGCCAAGGCCCTGAACCAGGCTCTCCAGGGCCGTGGCGGCGGCAAGCCCGACTTTATTCAGGGCACCGTCTCTGCCCCGCGTGAGCAGATCCTAACCTTCTTCCAGGAGCACGTATAAGGAGTATATATGGACTATTCTGCCTATCAACTTCTGTGGTTTTTCCTGGTCTATGCCTTCCTTGGCTGGCTGGGTGAAACTGCACTGGCCGCTGCAAAAAAGCGGCGGCTGCTCAACCGCGGCTTCCTCAGCGCCCCCTTCTCCCCCGTCTACGGCCTGGCCGGAGTTCTGTTTGCCCTCTTCCTGCCTGAGCTGCGGGAAGACATCTTCTTCCTGTTCTTGTTCGGTATGATCCTGGCCACCGCTCTGGAGCTGGCCACCGGCGTGCTGCTGGAGCGGATCTTCCGCCAGAAATGGTGGGACTATTCCGACGAGCCCTGGAACTTCCAGGGACACATCTGCCTGAAATACTCCCTGATCTGGGGCGTCCTGGCCGTTATATGTATCTTTTTTGCCAATCCGCTGCTGATCCGGCTGATCGATCTGATCCCCCGCCCGGTGGGCAATCTTCTGGTGTGGGTCCTCTTGATTTTGCTGACGGTGGACTTTCTGGGTTCCTGGGCCGCTCTGGTGCAGCTCAACGGCGAACTGAAGGAACCCTCCGAGATCTCCCGGCGCTGGAAACGGATCTCCACCGCCCTGGACAACGCGGTCACCCGCTCCATCCAGCGCCGTATGGCCCGGGCCTATCCCAGTCTGGATAAAGAGCGTATCCGCACCCAGCGCAAGGCCGCTCCGGTGCGGGACAGCCAGGTATTTGCCGCCGGATGCAGCTTTTACAAACTGGCCTGTCTCTTCTTTATCGGTGCTTTTCTGGGCGACATCATCGAGACCATCTTCTGCCGGGCTACTGCCGGAGTGTGGATGAGCCGGAGCAGCGTGGTCTACGGTCCCTTCTCCATTGTATGGGGGCTGGGCGCGGTGCTGTTGACCGCGGTGCTCTACCGCTATCGGGACCGCAGCGACAGCTTTGTCTTTCTCTTTGGCACCGTACTGGGCGGAGCCTATGAGTACGTCTGCTCCGTCTTCACGGAGCTGGTCTTCGGTACCGTCTTCTGGGATTACAGCCACCTGCCCTTCAATCTGGGCGGCCGCATCAACCTTTTGTTCTGCTTCTTCTGGGGTATTGCGGCGGTAGTGTGGCTCAAGCTGTGCTATCCCCGGCTGTCCGGCCTGATCGAGCGTCTCCCGATCCGCCTTGGAAAGCGACTCACCTGGATCATGATTGTGTTTATGGTCATCAATATTTTGGTTTCCGCCCTGGCATTGGCACGTTATACTCAGCGCCACACCATGCCCGATGCTCCTCCTACCGCCCTGAGCCAGCTTCTGGACCAGCGCTTCCCGGACGAGCGCATGGAGCATATCTATCCCAACGCCAAATTGGTGGATTGACCCACGGCCCCTTCGGGGGCCGTTTTTTTATGAAAAACAGATCCGCACCGCCCAGGCCGCCGCTAGAAACCCAGTGGATTTGGGTCTACCCAAAGAAAATCCGGACGGACAGGGCTGCGGCGAAAAAACCAGTCAGATCAGCCACCAGCGCGGCAGGAACTGTGTGCCGAGTCTTATAAATACCGGCAGAGCCGAAGTAGACGGCAATGGTATAAAAGGTGGTCTCGGTGGAGCCCAGCATAACTGCCGCGGTCCGCCCCAACTGAGAGTCCGGACCGTAAGTCTGTATGAGCTCTGCCCCCACACCCAGCGCCGCAGAACCGCTGATGGGGCGCACCAGCATCAGGGGCAGAAGCTGGGCGGGAAGTCCCACCCGGTCCAACAGCGGAGCCAGAACCTCCGCAGCCAACTCCAGAGCCCCGGAGGCCCGCAGCATAGCCACCGCCGTCATCAGGCCCACCAGGGCAGGAAAGATCCGCAGCATGACCTCCAGACCTCCGCCGGCCCCTTGGACCAGAGCATCGTACACATCCACGCCCCGCCCTAACCCATACATAGCCACTCCGGCAATGGTCAGGGGAACCACCATGGTAAACAGCAGCTCCATCGCTAATCCCTCCACACTCTGGAAAGCAATTTACATACTAGAATCCCCACTCCTACCGATAAGCTGGAAGCAAGCCACACGGCGGGCAGAATATCAAAGGGCGTCTGACTGCCTGCCGCAGCCCGGACCGTAGCCACGGTGGTAGGGATGAGCTGAATGGACGCGGTATTGCACACCACCAACATACACAGCTCGTCGTTGGCCCTTCCGGGACTACTTCTACTCATCCGCTGGGCCGCCTGGATCCCAAGCGGTGTGGCGGCATTGCCCAGTCCCAGCAGATTGGCCGACACATTGGCACAAATGCAATCCATAGTCTCCCGGTCCCGGGCCGCTTTGGGAAAGATCAGCCGCAGCACAGGACTCAGCAGCCGGGACAGACCATCCGCCAGCCCGGAGCGGCGCATCACCTCCATTACTCCCATCCACAGGCACAGCATCCCTGCAATCCCCAGACATAGCTCCACCGCCGCGCCTGCTCCCTCCACCGCCGCCGCAGCCACCTGCTCTCCTCGGCCTGTGGCCAGCCCGCACAAAACCGACAGCACCGCCATTGCCGTCCAAATCACTGACATGGTCATCTTGTCCCCTCCCTACCTCACATCTATACTGGTTTGCATGGAAAATAATTCCACCTCTATTCTCGACATTTTCCTTAAGTTATTGCAATTTTTCTTAATCTCTGTAAATTTTTATTCTATTTTTTCAATATTTTCACATTTATGGTTGACAGGATGATTCTTTGTAGTATAATTATCGTGTTGTTTTTAGTCCGCTTTTACATCTTTCGAGCCGTAACGACCATCGTATTTCGAAACATTGGTCTATTAGGAAAGGAATGGTTAATTTGAAATCTACCGGCATCGTACGCAAAGTAGACGAACTGGGCCGTATCGTTCTGCCCATCGAGCTGCGCCGCACTCTGGACATTGCTGAGAAGGACTCTTTGGAAATCTACATGGATGGTCCCTCCATTGTTCTGAAAAAATACCAGCCCGCCTGTATCTTTTGTGATGACGCGAAAGATGTGATTGTATTCCACGGAAAGAATATTTGCCCCAAGTGCATCCGTGCTCTTCAGGATGCTATGGACAAAGAGTAACTTATATTTATGCTCCGGCCCCAGGTCGGAGTATTTATTTTGCACTGTCGGTTTTTCCTTTCCTGACCTTTCTTTTCTTCCTACAAGCAAAAAATCCCAGTCTGAGCTCTTTCAAGCTTCAGACTGGGATTTTTCCATTTTTTATCCGATTCCGCCCAAAACTGCACCCAGTACCAACACGACCAGAGTCACTCCGCAGAAGAGGTACTTGGCCATGGGGTAAAACCAGCTGCCCAGCGGTTTCTCACGGGCCAGATTGACCTGCTCCAGCACATAGTCCTTCTTGCATACCCAGAAGAACATCACTGCCGCCAGCAGGGCGCCGATAGGGCAAATATACGTAGAGCATACGTCCATCCAATCGGACACAATGGGCGCGATCACAATGCCCACCACAATACCGATTCCACCAATAATACAGGAGGCCGCCGTACGGGACAGATGGAACATCTCCTGCAGCGTAGCGGTAGGCGCCTCAAAGAGATTGATCAGCGAGGTCAGTGCGGCAAAGGTGACCGCCAGGAAGAAAACAATCAGGATGATGAATCCGCCCGGAATGCTGGAGAGCACATTGGGCAGGAAGATAAACATCAGTCCCGGGCCGCTCTGATTCAGCTGCTGTCCTGCCACCGCCATAGCGGGAATAATGACCAAGGCGGCCAGCATAGCAGCCAGAGTATCAAAGATAGCCACCATGCGGGCATCCGCGGGAATATTGGAATCTTTGCTCAAATAGGAGCCATAGATTAGGGTACCATTTCCCGCCACAGACAGGGAGAAAAATGCCTGCCCCAAGGCATATACCCAAACCAGAGGATCCAGCAGACCTTTGGGATCCAGAACAAAGATGTACCGATACCCCTCCCATGCAGCGGGCAGCGTCATCAGGTAGATGGCCAGCCCGACGAACAGTACAAAGAACAAGGGGGTCATTACCTTATTGGCCTGTTCAATTCCCTTCCCGATACCAAAAATCAGGATCAGAATGGTAATCGCCATTCCCACCAGCTGCCACACCAGGTTATTGCTGGCAGTGGCATTAAACAGCTGGTTAAAGCCGTCCAGGCCCTCTTGATTGAGTACAGTTCCGGTAAAAGAGCCGGCCAGATAGCGGAAAATCCAACCCGTAACCACAGAATACCCGATAGCCAGCGCCAGAGAGCCCAGCACCGGGATCAGACCCAGCAGTTTACCGGGGCGGTCGGTCCCCCACCGCTGCTTTGTCGCTGCGCCAAAGGCGCCGATGGGACCCGAACGGGTAGCCCGTCCAAACGCCATCTCTCCGATCACTCCGGTAGAACCAATAATCACCACAAAGATCAGATAGGGAATGAGAAATGTGGCGCCGCCATAGGCAGAAATCCGCGCTGGGAACAGCCAGATATTTCCCATACCTACCGCTGAGCCGATGCACGCCAGAATAAAGCCCCATTTGGAGCCCCAGGAATCTCGTTTTGTACTCATCTTATCACGTCCTATCGTGTGGTCGCAGTTGACCAGTCGTAGCTTATATCATAGCATGAAATACTGGTAAATGCAAAGCAAACGCACGAATATTTATGCATCTATGAAAAAAGGACGAACAAAACTGTTCGTCCTTTTTGTGTTGGCGTTACCTATCTTCCCGGTCCGTCTCCAGACAAGTATTTTCGGCAGAAGCGAGCTTAACTTCCGTGTTCGGAATGGGAACGGGTGGACCCTCGCCCTAATCAACACCAACTATTTTAACCGCTTGCGCGACTAAAATCACTATAAACTTTTGAATGGTACTGGTGACCCGTACGGGAATCGAACCCATGTTTGCGGCGTGAGAGGCCGCCGTCTTAACCGCTTGACCAACGGGCCAGATGGTGCGCCTTCACGGATTCGAACCGGGGACCCACTGATTAAGAGTCAGTTGCTCTACCAGCTGAGCTAAAGGCGCATGTCGTCGACACAAGCTCCATATCACTCGCTTCCGTCTTACGCCGAAAGCTCGCTCATTTCGCTGTGTCTCCTCTTCAAATCAAACCCGCTTCGCTGGGCTTTGATTTGAGTTTCGGGTGCGCTTTTTTCTGTACCCTGAAAACCGAACAGTGAAACAACTTCCATCGCTTACAAGCGCCTGCATCTTTCTTTGACCTTTAGGTCAAGCCCTCGGCTTATTAGTATCGGTCAGCTACATGCCTCGCAGCACTTCCACCTCCGACCTATCAACGACATAGTCTACGTCGAGCCTTACTCCTTTCGGATGAGAGATCTTATCTTAGGGGGAGTTTCACGCTTAGATGCTTTCAGCGTTTATCTCGTCCAGACGTAGCTACCCAGCTGTGCCGTTGGCACGACAACTGGTGCACCAGAGGTCTGTCCATCCCGGTCCTCTCGTACTAAGGACAGCTCCCTTCAAATCTCTTACGCCCGCAACAGATAGGGACCGAACTGTCTCACGACGTTCTGAACCCAGCTCGCGTGCCACTTTAATCGGCGAACAGCCGAACCCTTGGGACCGAATTCAGCCCCAGGATGTGACGAGCCGACATCGAGGTGCCAAACCTCCCCGTCGCTGTGGACGCTTGGGGGAGATCAGCCTGTTATCCCCAGGGTAGCTTTTATCCGTTGAGCGACGGCATTTCCACTCACATACCGCCGGATCACTAACTCCAACTTTCGTTACTGCTCGACCCGTCGGTCTCGCAGTTAGGCTCGTTTATGCGTTTACACTCACTGCACGATTTCCGTCCGTGCTGAACGAACCTTTGAGCGCCTCCGTTACCTTTTAGGAGGCGACCGCCCCAGTCAAACTGCCCACCTAACAGTGTCCCCCGACCGGATTCACGGCCGCAGGTTAGAAAACCAGCAAATCAAGGGTGGTATCCCAAGGGTGACTCCACCAAAGCTGACGCCCTGGCTTCCAAGTCTCCCACCTATCCTGTACATGATTTACCGATTTCCAGTATTAAGCTACAGTAAAGCTCCATGGGGTCTTTCCGTCTAGTTGCGGGTAACTGGCTTCTTCACCAGTACAACAATTTCGCCGGGTGGGCTGTTGAGACAGCGCCCAAATCGTTACGCCATTCGTGCGGGTCAGAACTTACCTGACAAGGAATTTCGCTACCTTAGGACCGTTATAGTTACGGCCGCCGTTTACTGG
>ENA-UEYL01002423-UEYL01002423.1-human-gut-metagenome-genome-assembly--contig:-NODE-2423-length-13895-cov-3.050297_pt1 | contig 13895 bp, 10 predicted proteins | sample MGYA00242941_ERZ507946 | MGnify/ENA primary metagenome ERZ507946 (study PRJEB26167, sample SAMN06115482) | human gut metagenome | host: Homo sapiens | place: China:Guizhou | collected 2015-03-11...
AATCCCCCCTATTGAGTGATTTCTCTACCACCCATATCGCTCCCGATCCCATCTCCTATTTCCCCCCACCGGGAAAGCCGCGGCGAATGTTGACCTGGCCTGCAGCTCGCAGGTTACTTAGAACGGAATCCCATTGCGCTGCAATGGGATTCCGTTTTTTCTTTCAGAACACACGTTTTCCTGCATCCTGCGGCAGCCTCATGCCCCCTCGGTTCCTTTCTGCCCTTCCCCGCCTTCCTGCGCAACATTCCCGTGCTCGGCCCGCTGCTGTTCCAGCACAACATTCTGACGTATTTCGCCCTCGCGCTTGCCATCTTCCTTGCATGGTTCCTGAATAAGACGCGCAAGGGCCTGTATCTCCGGGCCGTCGGCGAATCCCCCGCAACGGCGGACGCTGCCGGTATCAACGTCACCCGCTACAAATACCTGGCCACCGTGCTGGGCGGCGGCATCTCCGCCATCGGCGGCGTTGCCTCCATCACCGGCATCGCAGGCTGCGTGTGGAACCACGAGGGCCTGTCCGGCGTCGGCTGGCTGGCTGTCGCGCTCGTCATCTTCTGCCTTTGGAAGCCATCCGCAGCCATCTGGGGCAGCATCCTATTCGGCTGCCTGCAGAACCTGTACCTGCGCCTGAGCATTCCGTTCATTCCCTCGCAGATCTACAAGATCCTGCCGTACATCGTCACAGTGCTCGTGCTCATCTTCAGCAGTCTGCGCAACAACCGCGAAAAGCAGCCGCCCGCTGCACTCGGCGTCCCGTACTTCCGCGAAGAGCGCTGAGTCTCCCAAAAACAACCTGCGCCGCATCCCAGAGCCGGGATGCGGCGCGATTTTTCGTTCTTCAGGCAGCAGCGGCTGCCCGGTATACATTATAATTGTATCAGCCCGCAGGGGCAAAATCGGCAGGGCGCTCGGCGCGCAGGCCGAAGTGCCAGGCGATCGCGTCGGCAATGCGCTCGCAGGCGTGGCCGTCTCCATAGGGGTTCACGGCATGCGCCATGCGATGGTAGGCAGCAGGATCGTCGAGCAGCGTGCAGGCCTCACGGAGCACATCGTCGTGCGCAACGCCCGCCAGGCGGACCGTTCCGGCCGCAACGGCCTCGGGCCGCTCCGTCTCGCGGCGGAGCACCAGCACCGGCTTGCCGAGCGCGGGCGCTTCCTCCTGCAGGCCGCCGGAGTCCGTCATAACGAAGCAGCAGCGCGCCATGAGATTATGCATCTCCTCCACGTCGACCGGGTCGATGAGGTGCACATGCGGCACACCGCCCAACTCCTCCTGCGCGCAGGCGCGCACGGCCGGGCTGAGGTGGACGGGATAGACGATCTCGACGTCCTCACACCGCTCCGCAACGTCTCGCACGGCCCGCAGAATGTCATGCATAGGCTGGCCATAGTTCTCGCGGCGGTGGCATGTCAGAACGATAACGCGGCGGCTCTTGAAATCCAACTCGTTGAGCTCCGCCGTGGCAAAACGGTAATCCGGGCGCACGGTCGTGCGCATGGCGTCAATGACGGTGTTGCCCGTGCGGAAGATCTCACCCTGTACGGACTCACGGCGCAGATTTTCGACATTGGCCGACGTCGGCGCGAAGTGCAGCGCCGCGATATCGCTGACGAGCGTGCGGTTCATCTCCTCGGGGAAGGGGGAATACCTGTCATAGGTCCGCAGGCCCGCCTCGACATGGCCGACCGGGACCTTCTGATAGAAGGCCGCCAGCGCCCCGGCGAACGTCGTGGACGTATCGCCGTGCACCAGGACAAGGTCCGGCTGTGCCTCCTGCAGGGCCTGCTCCATGCCGAGCAAGGCGCGCGTTGTGATGGACGACAGCGTCTGCTGCTTCTGCATGATATTCAGGTCATACTGCGCCGTCAGGCGGAAGATCTGCATGACGGAGTCCAGCATCTCGCGGTGCTGGCCCGTAAGGCAGCAGATACTCTCAAATTCCGGCCGCTGCGCCAGCGTCTGCACCAGCGGGGCCATTTTGATCGCCTCCGGCCGCGTGCCGAAGACGGACATCACCTTAATTTTCTTCATGCGATTTCTCCTCCGGCTTTTCCGTGGTCTCGTCCTGCTTGTCCGGGTGGCGATGGAAAATAACCAGCACACCGATCGCGCCCACCACGATCACGGCGCCGATGAAGATCAGGGCCTTCATCTCGCCGTCATTCGTCAGCACGACGGCCGCCATGCCGAGAATGGCCGAGAGCATATAGGCGATGGCGACGGCCTGCTTCTGGCTGAAGCCCATGTCGATCAGGCGATGGGGCACATGGCCGCGGTCGGCATGCATCGGGCTCTGACCCTTGGAGACGCGGCGGATGACCGCGAAGCAGATGTCAAAGATCGGCAGGCCCAGTACAAGGAATGGCACGGCAAACGAAATGATCGCATACATCTTGAACAGGCCGTAGATGGAGATGGACGAGAGCATAAAGCCGAGGAATGTCGAGCCGGTGTCGCCCATGAAGATCTTTGCCGGGTTGAAATTATACGGGATGAAGCCCGCGCACGCGCCGACGATGGCCGCTAGCAGGATGGCGGAGTTGTAATCCGGTACGAGCAGCGCCACGACGAGCATGGAGCCGGCCGAGATCGCAGACACGCCGGCAGCAAGGCCGTCGAGACCGTCGATGAAGTTCACGGCGTTCGTGATGGCCACGATCCAGATCACGCTGACGGGATAGGAAAGCCACGTTGCCAGACGGAAACCCATAAAATGCTCGATCCGGCAGCCGTGCAGAACGGCGATAACGGCCGCAACGATCTGCACGGCAAATTTCGGCAGGGCATTGAGCGTCAGGATATCGTCAAGAATGCCGAGCACGACGATGATCGTCGCACCGAGCAAGATGCCGCGCAGCTCACGGTCGATCCCGGCAAAGCACAGCACCGCGATAAGGAACGCGAAGAAGATGGCGAGGCCGCCCATGCGCGGGATGGGGATCTTGTGCATGCGGCGCTCGTCCTTCGGCACGTCCATCGCGCCGACGCGCTGTGCCAGCCGCTTGACGAGCGGCGTGACCGCAAAGGCCAGCGCCGCCGCCACAATGAGCGACAGCAGGACCTTGACAATGAAATTCGGATCCATAATCATGTTCTGCTCCCCGGTCAGCGCGCCACGAAGCCGACCTTCTTATAAACCTTGCGCAGCGTTTTTTCCGCAACATAGGCCGCCTTCTGCGCGCCGCTCTCGCAGACGCTCTGCAGATAGGCCTTGTCGGCCAGCAGGCGCTGGCTCTCCTCGCGGATGGGCCGCAGCAGCTCCACGACGGCCTCGCCGACCGTCTTCTTGAAGTCGCCGTAGCCGCGCCCTGCAAATTCCGCCTCGATCTCGGCGAACGTCCGCCCGGTCGCAGCGGAGTAGATGGTCATCAGGTTCGAAACGCCCTTCTTGTGCTCGGGGTCATAGCGCACCTCGGAGTCGCAGTCCGTGATGGCGCGCTTGAACAGGCGCATGATATCCTCCGGCTTATCCATCAGGCAGACGCGGCCGGGATCGTCGTTCTCGGACTTCGACATTTTGGCCTCGGGGTTGGCAAGGCTCATGATGCGCGCGCCGACCTTGGGGATATACGGCTCCGGCAGCTTGAACACATCGCCGTAGATGCCGTTGAACCGCTTGGCGATGTTGCGCGTCAGCTCGACGTGCTGCTTCTGGTCCTCGCCCACCGGAACAAGATCCGCCTGATACAGCAGGATATCCGCCGCCATCAGCGCAGGATAGGTAACCAGGCCGCCGTTGATATTGTCGGCATTTTTCGCGCTTTTATCCTTGAACTGCGTCATGCGGCTCAGCTCGCCGAACATGGAATAGCAGTTGAGCACCCAGCCGAGCTCCGCGTGCTGATGCACATGGCTCTGGATGAACAGCACGTTCTTCTCCGGGTCCAGACCGCAGGCGATATACTGCGCCAGCTGCTCCATCGTGCGGCGGCGCAGGTCGGCCGGGTTCTGCCGGACGGTAATGGCGTGAAGGTCCGCCATAAAGTAATAGCAATCGAATTCCTCTGCACGGCCGCGCCAGTTCCGGATCGCGCCGAGGTAAGAGCCGAGCGTCAGGTCGCCCGACGGCTTGATGCCGGAGAGCATACGCTTGCGCGGCGCAGTTCTTTCCGTAGTCTGTTCTGTCATAAGATCACGCCTCTTTCTCAGAAAACAGAGTTGTGCCCAGGGCACTTGATTCTATATATTCTAGCATAATTCCCGCCGATACGCAAGGCCCATGTCGTATCCTTGCGGTCCGCGTCTTTTTTTCGAAAAAAAGAAAAAAGCGCTTGACAAAAGGGCAGCCTTCTGGTATACTATGCCTTGCTGACGGACGATTAGCTCAGCTGGCTAGAGCATCCGCTTGACGTGCGGAAGGTCATAGGTTCGAGTCCTATATCGTCCACCATACAAATCCCGCTGACAGCAGTCAGCGGGACTTTTTTTGTCTATCTCTGCAAATCAGCCGGGCGGCGGACTTTTTCGGTCCGCCGCCCGGCGTTTTTCTGCTTATGCCGCGCCGAGGTAGCGCATCAGGATGACGGCGACCTGCGCGCGCGTGGCGTTCTGCTGCGGCGCAAGGTAGTCCACCCCGCCCTCGCGCGTTCCGGCGATCAGTCCCGCCGCGTTGGCCCACGACAGGGCGTCATAGGCCCAGCCGCTGACGGCTCCGCCGTCCGGGAAGCTGCTGAGGTCCGCGCGCCCGCCGGTTGGAACGCCGCGCAGGCCTGCATAGCGATACAGGATCGTGGCGATCTGCTCACGCGTGACATTGCCGTCCGGCTCGAATTTCCCGCCGCCGACGCCGTTGACGACGCCGTTTTCGGCCGCCCACGCGACGGCCTCCGTATACCACTGGCCGCGCGGCACATCCGTAAAACTACTGCCGCCCGCCGTGTCGGGCTTACCGTCCATGCGCCAAAGCACCGTAACGAGCATGGCGCGCGTCATCGGCTCGTCCGGGCTGAACGTATCGGCCGCCGTGCCCTGGAACAGGCCGTGCTGATAGGCGAATTTCACACCGGAATAGAACCAGTCGCTCGCACGGACGTCGCGGAACGGGTCGTTCCACGGCAGCTCCGGTCCGGACCAGCGCGGGTCCTTCGCGCCGCACACTGTGCACGCGCCGTTGCGGTACTGATGTCCCGCAGCCGGGACGGCCTCGCCGTGCGTGATCTCCGTGCCGCAGGCCTTACAGACCGTGTCGCCGGTGTAACCCGCCTCCGTGCAGGTGGCCGCGCGGGCGTCGCGCAGCTCCGTCTCCAGATGGGCGCAGCGCGCAGAGGCGGAAAGCGCCGGATAGGCTCCGTTGTCCAGCATGAAGCAGCCGTTTTTGTCCAGCTGCCGCAGGAAGGACAGCGCAGCGAATTCTGCCGCCGTGCGCGCCGCCGTGCCGGGTGCCTCCGCCTTGCCGCCGACGGCGGTACCGCAGGAATCCGCGCGGTAATAGAGATTTTCGCGCACATTTGTCGAACGGCTGCTGTCCCGGCCGATCAGGCCGCCCGCCGTTCCGGCCGCCGCGCTGACCGCGCCGTAGCTGAAGCAATTTTCTGCGCGGTAATCGTTTCCGTAGCCGATCAGGCCGCCCGTGCCGGAGGAGGCATAGGTATGGGCATTGCGCACCTCGCCGGCGCTGTAGCAGTCGGTGAGTGACGACGCTCCCTCCGTCATGCACGCACCGGCCACGCCGCCCAGATACCAGCCGCTGCCGGTGACGGCTCCGTAATTCGCGCAGCGGAGCAGGCTGCCGCCGATGCGTCCGGCCACGCCGCCGATGCCCGTGGCCGCACCGTTTCCGGTCACGGCGCCGCGGTTCACGCAGCCGGTCAGTGTGCTTTCCTTGTCGTTGACCACACCGGCGAGGCCGCCGACGCCGTCCGTGCCCGTGACGGCCCCGAGGTTGGTGCAGCCCGTCAGGCTGCTTGCCCCGTCGAGGAGTGCGGCGATGCCGCCCGCCTTTTCGCCGGTCGAAGTCACGGCCGCTTCATTCACGCAGCCAAGGAACTGCGTGTTCTTCGCCTGCGCCGCGATCCCGGCCGCGCTGCCGTTGGCCCTCGCCGTGCCGGAGACGCGGATATTCCGGAGCACTGCGCCGTCCGCCGCAAGGAACAGGGCAGCGCCGCTTCCGGTCGACTCCGCCGTCATCTCCGTGATGCGGTAGCCGTTGCCGTCAAACGTGCCCGCAAACGGGGCCTGCGTGCTGCCGATACCGTCGAACCAGCGGATACCGCGGTTGAAGGTCTTGTCGTCATTTGCCAGCGAGATATCCGCGCCGAGCAGGACGGTCTTGCCCGCGAAGGAATTGCCCTGCTTGACCAGCTGGGCCAGGCCCGCCAGCTGCCGCGCGGACGTCAGGGTGAAGCGGTCGGCAGACGGCGTATACCAGTCCGTCTCGGCCAGCTGCGTCCAGACCTTGTGCGTCGTGTAGGCCGTGGCGCGCAGGCGCAGTGAGGCGCTCGTGATCCGGCTCGTGACGGTGAATTTCCCGGTGTCCGTGCTTTTCTCCGTCTGGGCCGCATCCTGGAAGGTGAAATAGTAACGGAATTTCCCGTTGTAGACATAGCTCAGATCCTCCGGCTCTGCGCCTTCCGCCAGCGTGGCCGTAGCCGTCAGCATGTCGCCCTCATAGAGCGGGTCGCCGTCCGCCACGGGATAGTCCGTCACGCGCCGCGCGGTCCCGTTTTCCATCACCGTGCCGTCCTTTTTCACCGTGATGGTGAAGGCCAGGGCGTTCTCGATGTACAGCGCGCCCGCCGTCATGCGGGAGAACACGCCGCTGACAGCCGCGTCCGCCGTCACGGTCGCATAGGGGCCGGTCAGGGTCTCGCCGTTCAGCGTATAGGTTCGGAAGGCCCAGCCGATATCCGGCGTATTGGAAAGATGGAGCACCGTGCCGAAGGCCACAGTCTCGCCTGCATCGGCGGCGATCGTACCGCCCTCCGGCTGCGTGATGCGGACGCTGCAGGCCGCCGGGCTGCGCTCAGCCTCCCACGCCAGAACGGGATAGCTCCCCTGCACGGCGGCATAGGCCGCGCCGTTGCAGTTCAGCGCGTCAACGAGCTTCTGCGAGCGCATGTCCGCCTTCGACATGGCCGTGACGGAGACGACGCACGAGAGCGCCGTGCCGCTGTACCAGCCGTTCGAGGCCGGATCGTCGTCGCAGCCCTCGAGATAATAGCAGTCCGATACGGTGTAGCTGCCGTTGTTATGGCCGCCGATGGCGCGGCCGCGATGGCTGCCGTTCGAATCGATCACGCCGGCGTTATAACAGTTATAAATGTCCAGCCCGCCGTTGCTGCCGCAGATGCCGCCCGCCGGGCAGGCATAGCCCGTCGTGACCGAGCCGGTGTTGTAGCAGTTGACGATTGCGCCCTTGCTCCAGCCCGCGCCGACGATGCCGCCGACGCCCTTGGAGTCCGTGTTTTTGACGGAGGCGTGATTCGCGCAGTTCTCCAGATAGATGCCCGTGGGGATGCTGCCGGTGCGGCCGATGATGCCGCCGACCATGCGGCGGCCGTAGATGCTGCCGCTGACGGAGAGGTTTCGCACGGCTGGGGCCGTTTCCGGCGCGGCCTCGCCGTCATAGAGGTCGCCCATGTGGCCGATGAGGCCAACGCCCTGCGAATAGGCATAGCCCTTTTCGGCATAGCGGTCGCAGAACAGGTTCGTGATGCGGTGGCCCTGCCCGTCGAGCGTGCCGTTGAAATATGCTACGATCACACGCTCCGTGTTGTCGCGGTCCATCGGATACAGGCCGCCGATCGGCGTCCAGTTGCTCGAGCCGCCCATGTCGAGGTCGGCCGTCAGATAGACAGTCTTGTCTGAAAAATCGTGTGCGGCATCGCCGACATAGGCCGTGCCGTACTGGCTGCCGCCGCCCGCGCCGACGAGCAGATAGTCGTCGACCCGCGTGGAGACGAGCTCGCTGCGGTCGCCCTTGATGCGGTAGTCCGGCGTGCCCGCGTCGACCTGCCCGTTGACGAGGGCCGCAAGGCCCGCGAGCTTTGCAGGCGTGTCGATGGAAAACACCGTCTGCGATGCGTCATACCATGAGATATCGACCGTGCCGTCCCAGACCGTGGTAGAAAAATATTCCGGCTTTACGGTGTAGGTCCCGGCGGGACAGTCAAAGGCATAGGCATAGCCGGCCGCCGTCTCCTCGACCGAAGCAAAGAAGTAGCTTCCGTCGGCCAACTCACAGCGCACCGACGCAAGGTCATAGCCCGCGCGGCGCTCCAGCGTTCCGGTCACCCGCTCTGCGGCAGCTGCGCCGGGCACGAGGCACAGCAGCAGGCAAAGGGAAAGGATCCAGCAAAGAAGTCGTTTCATTCCATGTCCTCCGTTACAATCAGGCTGCGGACCGTGCCGCGATCCGTCGGCACCTCCGCAAGGATGGCTTGAATTCCGTAAAGCGTCTGAAGAAGCTGCGGCGTCAGCGCCGTCTCCGTCGGGCCGTCCGCCGCAATATGACCGTCCTGCAGCGCAAGGACCCGTTGGGCATAGTGCAGGGCATGCTCCGGATTGTGCGTGGAGAGCAGGACGGTGTAGCCGCGCGCAGTCAGCGCCCGGATCTGCGCCAGCACGCGCTGCTGATTGCCAAAGTCCAGATTGGCCGTCGGCTCGTCCATGATGAGAATTTCCGCATTCTGTACGAGTGCACGGGCAATGAGCGCCAGCTGCCGCTCGCCGCCGGAAATGGTGCCGATGCCCCGCTGCGCAAGCGCCTCGATGCCAAGCCGCTGCAGGGCCTGCATGGCCGCCTCCTGCTGCCGCCGGCCGGGGCGCTGCAGGACATTCATCGTGCCGGTCGTGCCCATGAGCACGGTGTCGATCACGGTATAGTTGAAGATCGGCTCCGACGACTGCGGGATATAGGCAAGCTTCCCCGCAGCCTCCCGCCGGGAATAGGCGGAAAGCGGTCTGCCGGAGAGTCGGATCTCCCCCGCCTGCGGTGTCAGAAAGCCCAGCAGGCAGCGAAACAGCGTGCTTTTCCCAGCGCCGTTTGCACCGAGCACCGCCGTGAGCGTGCCCTTCTGCACGGAAAAGCTCACATTCCGCAAAGCGGGCTGCTTTCCGTAGGAAAACGTCAGGTTCTGGACCTCAATTTCCACGCCGCGCACCTCCCGTCAGGATCAGATAGAGGAAGATCGGCGCACCGACGAAGGCCGTCAGAATGCCGAGCGGAATTTCTCCGGCCGTGGCGAGCCGCGCAATGTCGTCCACGATGATCAGGAACGAGGCACCGAACAGGGCCGCTGCCGGGATCAGCCGCCGGTAGTCATAGCCGAACAGCATCCGGCAGAAATGCGGGATGACGAGGCCGACCCAGCCGATCATGCCGGAGACCGCAACGGACGCCGCCGTCAGCAGCGTTGCGCAGAGAATGACGGTGAATCGCAGCAGGCGGGTATTCACGCCCATAGAGCGCGCCTCCTCCTCGCCGAGCGTCAGCAGGTTCATGCGCCAGCTCAGGATCAGCAGCGGCACGAGCCCAAGCGTGACCGGGATCACAAGAAACAGCACATCCCGCGGCTTGATGGAGGAAAGGCTGCCCATCAGCCAGTAGGTAATGGCCGGGAGCTGCTGCTGCGTATCGGCGACGAGCTTGAGATAGGACGTGCCCGCCGAAAAGAGCGACGAGACCATCATGCCGGCCAGAATGAGGGCAATAGTCTGGTTCGTGCGGCTCATGCAGCTGACAAGATAGGCCGCCGCAACTGCCAGAAGGCCGAACACGAAGGCCGACATCGAAATGCCGAAATAGCCTGCGCCGAGCAGGATGGCCAGCGCCGCGCCGAAGCCCGCCCCGGTCGACGCGCCCAAAATATCCGGCGAGACCATGGGGTTGCGGAACATGCCCTGATAGGACACGCCCGCAGCCGCCAGCGCGGCCCCGATGAGGGCCGCCGCCGCAACGCGCGGAAGGCGGATCTGGAACACAACGTTCTCCGCGCCGTCCCGCCAGCCCGGCTCCGTCTCGGTCAAGCGGGAGAGCAGCAGGCGGAACAGCTCCTTCGGCGTGACGGAAAAGCGCCCGAGCAGCACGGAGCCGAACAGTGCCGCCGCAAAGACGGCCCCCAGCACGGCAAAGCGGCGGGGATAGGCGTGGTTCTGCAGTTTCATGGGCTTAATTTCCGTTTTCTATAATGTAGTATTTTCCTGTCTCGGCGTCGTAGTAGACCTCGCCGAGCTTTTCCATGCCCTCGTCGGTCTCGCCCTCGGTAGAGTCCATTTGCTCCAGCTCCTCCGGCGTGAACGACAGGGCGTCATCGCGGTCAATGGCGCTCTGACCGCCCTGCCCCTCGGCCGCGACGGTCTCGCCGACGTTCTCGGAGCTTCTGCCGCCGGTGGAGATGTCCACGTTCCAGTGGACGATGAGGGCCAGCATCATGCCGACGGCGAGGACGAGCATCGCATCGGACAGGTTCGAAACATAGTTCATCGGGTCGACGCTCTCCTCCGAGAAGCGTTCCCCGCGGCGTCTTCTTCTCTTCATGCCGCTTCCTCTTCGCACACGCAGTCCATCAGCGTCTCGAGGTCGGCCATGTAGCCGCCGTACCAGCGCTTGCGCAGCGTGGTCACAACGAGGCACACGGCCGCGGCGCACAGGCCCGCGATCGTCGTGTCGAACGCCGTCAGCAGAGACGTGGACAGCGTCTGCGTGTCGCCCTGCCCCAGTGCGATGATGCCGGGGCCGAGCGGGATGAGCGTGCCGAGCAGGCCGAGCATCGGGGCCAGCTTGCTGACAAGCTCCGTGCATTTCAGGATATGGTCATAGTGGCTCTGCTCCCGCTCCAGCAGGTTCGCGGCCAGACTTTCGCGCAGCCCGCTGCTGAAATCAGGGTGCTCCGTCAGCTCGAGCAGGGCGGCCTTCTGCCGCCGGTTGAGTTGACTTTTCCGGATGAGCGCGGCCGTGTCGGCCCCCTGCTCCCGCAGCGCGTCGAGCAGGCGCGGCAGGTCTTCCCGCATGTGGCGGTGCTCCGTAAAATACTCGCAGATCAGCCAGCCAACGGAAAACACGGCAAAGCCGAGCGCCAGCACAAGAAATACGACGTCCGGAATTTCCATCGCACCGGCGACGGCGCGCAGAATTTTGTGGAATACAGAAGTCATGATGATCTCCTCCCTCTGGTATAGTAGCGCAGCGCGCACAGCGCGCCGAGCACGGCAAGTGCAAGTGCTCCCGCGCCCGTCAGCAGCAGGAGCTTCCGGTCATCCTCCGGCTGCACCGTGACGACGGTGACAGGCACCGGATCGGCCGCGCCCGGCGCTTCCGCCTGCCCGCCGCCCTGCAGCTGCAAAGCCAGCGCATCGGGCAGGGCGTACATGCGGATGGTCTCCGGGTCCACGGCCGCCGTCGGCTCGACCGGTTCGGACGGTGCTGCCTCGGATGGCATGGACGCGGACGGCGTCGTCTCCCGCGGTTCGGCTCCGCCGGTCGGGGCGGAGGGCCCGCCGCCCGGTCCCTCGGACGGCTCCGTGGACGGCGTTGTCTCCGCCGGCTTCGTCGGTTCCGTCGGCTTTTCCTCGGGCTGCTTTGTCGTGACCTGCCGGTTTTCGGCGATGGACGTCCCGCCGAAGCCGAACGACAGCTCAACCTCTCCCTCGGCGTGCACGGTGTAGTGCACCGTCACAGTCGCAAGGTCGGAATACTGCGCGTCCGGCGTGACGGTGATGCCGGTGATCTCCAGAACGGAGCTGTCGGACGAGGCGATGTCCAGATACTGCGCCAGCGCATCGCGCAGGGCCCGCTGGCCGACGGAAATCTGAAATGTCGCCGAATGCGAGCCGAGCGTGCCGTCCAGCTCCGGCGGCTCCTCCGTGATCTTCGGCGCGCCCTGCAGGGTGATGAACAGCGTGTGCGTATATTTTGCACTCTGGTTCGTGCGGCACTCGAGCGGATAGGACTGGCCGAACAGCAGGCGGAAGCGGTTGCCCGTTCCGAGCGAGGAGTAGTTCGGCGCGGTGTGCTCCGTGCCGATCTCATAGCTCACCCAGCTGTCCTCCAGCGCCAGCATCGGCTGGACCGTCCAGCAGTCGTTCCATGCCTCGTCGCCGTCATAGCCGGTCAGCGTGCCGTTTTCGTCATAGACCGGGCTGATGTGCGCAGAGAGATCATTATAATAGTATCGCTGCGTGCCGAACAGGTCGGCATAGGTGAACGAGGTGAAAAAGCCGACGCTCTGGTCGCGGGTGTAGAACGCGACGACCGCAATATCGCCGCTGTAAATCCCGGCGTAGTCCAGCAGGTCCGCAAGATAAAAGCCATAGGCCGAGTCGATGACCGTGTTGTAGGTCCCGTCGTCCGTGCTGCGGAAGAAGGAATAGGCCTCGTTGTGCAGCGGCAGGGCGTCATAGAGCTCGCTCCAGTGGTAGGTCGCGACCTCCACATAGCGGTCCTGCTCCATGCCGTAGTAGCCGACCCTGACCGTCAGCGTATCCGTCACGGTCCCGGCCGCCTCGGCCCCGAGGCAAAGGGACAGGCACAAAAGACCCGCGACCAGGAAGGACATCTTTCGCTTCATTGGCCCTCCCTCCTAGTCTTGCGCGTGGAGCGCGCGAGCAGCTGCTCCGCCTCCTCCGCAGAAAGCTCGTAGTGCCAGAACAGGCGATAGAACTCCTGCGCCTTTTCGACCATGTCATAGTCATAAAGCTCGGGGTACAGCAGATTCCCCAGCCAGTAGATACCCAGCACGCGGTTGATGGACGGCGGGGAGGACATCCAGTCATACGGCAGGTTCGGAATTTCATAATATGTCCCGTTTTTCACGGCCGTCAGGCCGGACCATTCGCTCTCCGCCAGCGTGTCATACGGCCCGCCCGCCGCCAGAAGGATCACATCCGGATCGCAGGCGTAGACCTCCTCGAGGTTCACGGTCGTGCCGCCGTTGCGGTTGCTGATCTCCTCGGAATGGATAGCGTTTCTGGCTCCGACGAGCGACAGCACGTCCGCCTGCACCGAGCCCTCGGCATTGCAGGCAAGGCCCGTCGCGCCCGTGCCGAACAGCACGGTCTTGCGCGCGTCCTGCGGCAGCTTTGCCGAATTCTCCGCCGCCATGGCAAGCGTCTGCTCCAGATAGACCGCCAGCACCTCAGCCTCGGCCTCCCGGTGAAGAAGCCGGCCGAGCTTGCGGTAGGCCTGCGGCATTTCTTCGAGCGTCGCTTCGAGGAAGACCGTCGGGATGCCGGTCTGCTTCTGGATGCCGTCCATATCGCTGCGGACGTTCTCCTTGGCATCGCCAAGGTCGACGATGAGCTGCGGCTCGGCGTCGATCAGTGCCTCCATGTTGAGGTTGGCCTTGCTGCCGTAGAACTGGCCGAACGTCGGCAGCGTCCACATCTCCGCCGGGAAATACGGCCGCTGCGCCGTGCTGGGCGAGCTGGCAAGGCCGACGAGCAGCTCCGGCACGAGCGTCATCAGGATCATCTGCGCCGTTGAGCCGCTGGCCGCAATGCGCGTGATATCGGCCGGGACCGTCACATCGCGCCCGGCATCGTCGGTGAACACCGTCGTCTCCACGCCCGCCAGCGGGTCATACTGCTTCCCGCCGCAGCCGGAGAACAGGCCCAGCAGCAGGGCGAGGCAGAGCGTCAGCGTCAGGATCTTTTTCATTGGGACCTCCCCGTGATACTTTTCCGAGAATTACCAAAAGGACAAAAAAGCGGATCACTTGCAGGCAAGTCATCCGTGAATACACCATATCACAGACTTCCTTTTGACCATGCAGAAGATCGTGCCTTTCCGGAAATCGCTTCTTTGGGTATTATGATACAATGTGCGCCGGGAAATTGCAAGCGATATTTTGCGGGTTCGACAAAGGCGAACGCGGGCAGATTCCGGGGCACAAGGCTTCCGGCCGCGCATTGTATGGGAGGCGGGCGTTCGTCCACTGCCAGCTGCCGTTAGAAT
>ENA-UEYL01002424-UEYL01002424.1-human-gut-metagenome-genome-assembly--contig:-NODE-2424-length-13892-cov-3.660442_pt1 | contig 13892 bp, 15 predicted proteins | sample MGYA00242941_ERZ507946 | MGnify/ENA primary metagenome ERZ507946 (study PRJEB26167, sample SAMN06115482) | human gut metagenome | host: Homo sapiens | place: China:Guizhou | collected 2015-03-11...
ACCTCGGGGGCGGTGCGGTTGCGGTTGTCGGTGAGGGCCTCTACGATGACGGCCACGCCGTTGGGGCCGTAGCCCTCGTACACCACGCTCTCGAAGTTGTCGGTGTTGCCCGCGCCCAGAGCCTTGTCGATGGTGCGCTTGATGTTGTCGTTGGGCATGTTGGCAGCCTTGGCCTTGGCGATAACGGCGGCCAGGCGGGAGTTGTTGGCGGGATCGCCGCTGCCGCCGGTCTTGACGGCCACGATCATCTCACGGGCGATCTTGGTAAAAATCTGAGAGCGCTTGGCGTCGGCCGCGCCCTTGGTCTTTTGAATATTGTGCCACTTGGAATGTCCGGACATAGTATCGTTCCCTTCTCTTTTTTCGGTTCAAATAGCGGAGGTATTATACCACTCCCCCGGGCGTTTGACAACCCCGTGGGGAGAAAGAAGCCATCATCTAAACGGTTTTCCGTCGATATCCAGTACCTCACGGCGGTGGAAGGTGACAAAATCGGGGGCGTACTCGGGGTAGGCCTGACAGAAGGCCGCCCGGATGAGCTCCGGGTTGAGTCCCGGATTCTGGGCGCACAGCACCGCATCCAGGGTGAGGGTGTCGCTCTGGCACTCCAGATTGAAGCCCTTGATGAGGGGGATGAGGTCCACCTCGGTGTAGCCCTTTTTGGACTTGTTGGACTTCTTCTGCATCACCAGGCTCTCCCGGCTCAGCAGCTCCCGCATGGCGGGCTCGGAGGCCTGAGGACGGCCCTCAGAGTACTCAAAATTGATGATGTAGTTGACAAAAGCCAGCTCCTTGAGCTTGCGCTCGGCGGGGTAGCACTGGTGGATGATGATGCCCTCAGGCATAGCCGCGGTGAGCCGGGCGGGCACCTCCTCGGCGGTGGCTCCCCCCACCAGACCGAACTCCAAAATCTCACACTGGCTGGAATAGCCCACCGACAGGGGCAGGGCGATGGACACAAAGGGGTGCTTGTGGAAGCCCTGGGTGTGTTTGATTTCAATGCCAGCTCGGGTGAAGGCCCGCTGGAAGGTGCGCATCAGGTCCAGGTGGGAGATATACTTGGCCCGGCCGGCCTTGGAAAAGAGCAGACGGTCAGCCATTGCACACCCCTCCTTTCAGCAGGCGGTTGGCTCCACAGCCGGAACAGCGGGTGCGGCAGTCCGGGGTGGTCTGGGACTGGTAGCACAGCTCCCGCTCATGCCACAGGAAGGCGGGGGTGACCATGGGGTCGATGCGGCACCAGGGGAATACCTCGTCCCGGGGCCGCTCCCGGTGGGCGTAGAAGTCGCCGTCCAGGCCGCAGGCGGACAGGGCGTCCATCCAGCGATGGAAGTCAAAATACTCGCTCCAGGAGTCGAACTTGGCCCCGTTCTGCCAGGCGTGCTCCAGCACGTCGGCCAGGCGGCGGTCGCCCCGGGAGAAGATGGCCTCCAGATAGCTGGTCTGGGGGTCATGCCAGTTGTAGGTGATGGAACGGTCCCGCTTCAGAGCGTCCCGCAGCAGGTTCACCCGCCGCTGGTACTCCTCCACCGGGATCTGGGCGTCCCACTGGAAGGCAGTGTGGGGCTTGGGGACAAACCAGGAGGTGGACACGGTGATGCGCACCCCGCGGGCGCGGTTGGGAGTGCACTCCCGCCAGCACTGGTACACCTTCCGGGCCAGATCAGCGATGCCCAGCACGTCCTCGTCGGTCTCGGTGGGCAGGCCCAGCATGAAGTAGAGCTTTACGCCGCTCCAGCCGCCGGAGAAGGCGGTGCGGCAGGACTGCAGCAGGTCCTCCTCCCGCAGGTTCTTGTTGATGGCGTCGCGCAGACGCTGTGTGCCCGCCTCCGGGGCAAAGGTCAGACCGCCCTTGCGCACCCGCTGCAGGCGCTCCATGAGGTTCATAGAGAAGGTGTCCGCCCGCAGAGAGGGCAGGGACACGCCGATGTCCTTAGGCGCGCAGTAGTCCAGCAGGTCATCACACAGCTCCAGCAGGCAGGGGTAGTCGGTGGAGCTGAGGCTGGACAGGGTCATCTCCTGATAGCCGGAATCCTGACAAGCCGCCTTGCCGTACTCAGCCAGCAGCTGAGGATTGCGGTTTCGCACCGGGCGGTACACATAGCCTGCCTGGCAGAACCGGCAGCCACGGATGCAGCCACGGAACAGCTCCAGCATGACGCGGTCGTGGACGATCTCGGTGGAGGGGATGATGGTCTTCACCGGGAAGTAGGACTTGTCCATGTCCTGGACCACCCGCTTGCGCACCTGCTCCGGCGCGCCGGAGCCCTCCTTGATGCGCATTTCCTCCAGGGTGCCATTAGGACGGTAGACGGGCTCATAGAAGGACGGGACGTAGATGCCCTCGATCTGGGCAGCTTCCCGCAAAAACTCCTCCTTGCTCCAGCACTCCTCCTTGGCCTGGCGGTACAGGGCGATGTACTCCAGGGTGACCTCCTCCCCTTCGCCCAAGACAAACAGGTCCACGAAGGGGGCCAGAGGCTCCGGGTTATAGCAGCAGGTGCCGCCCGCCACGATGAGAGGCGTGAGTTCCGGCCGCTGCTCGCTGCGCAGAGGCAGCCCCGCCAGGTCCAGCATGTTCAGGACATTGGTGTAGGCCATCTCATAGCCCAGCGAGAAGCCGATGATATCAAAGTCAGAAATAGGGTCGCCGCTCTCCAGGGCGTAGAGCAGCAACCCCTCCCGGCGCATTTCCTCCTCCATATCTCCCCAGGGGGCGTAGCAGCGCTCGCACCACAGCCCCTCCTGCTCGTTCATCAGGCCGTACAAAATACGGCAGCCCAGGTTGGACATGCCGATTTCATAGGTGTCCGGAAAGCAAAGGGCAAAGCGGGTGTCTACCGTGCGTTTGTCTTTTACCACGGCGTTATATTCTCCGCCCGTGTAGCGGGCAGGTTTTTGTACTTTGGGCAAAATATGCTCCAGCGTGCGATTCATGTCGTTCCCCCAGTTCTATCTTGAGACGCGGTAGAACTATTTTACTCGTTTCCCCCCTATCTGGCAACCCCTTTTTCCTTCCTTTTCACGCCAAATGGAAGAAAATAGCCATCCTGCGGTAAAAAGCAGGGTGATGCTGCCCCCATTCCAGGCCAAAATGACCCCTCCGGCTACCAGTACACCTACCAAAAATCCGTCCAGAAGGCCGGCTGTCCGCTCCGCTGCCTCCGGTCCGGCCAGGGCGCACAGGGTGCAGTGGAGCGCCCTCCCCCCGTCCAGGCCGCTCACCGGCAGCAGGTTAAAGAGGGCCAGCACCAAGTTGATGCCCGCAAACAGAGCGCCGCCGGGCAGGAAATGCCCCAGCCAGGCCAGAGCTAGGCTCACCCCCGGCCCGGCCAGGGCGCACAGGGCTTCCCTGGGGTAGGACAGAGGACGGCCCAGCTCCATCTCTGCTCCCGCGATTCCCAGCCGCATGCGCCTCACCTTACCGCCCACGGCCTGGATGGCCAGCCAATGTCCCCCCTCATGCAGGGCGCAGGAGACAACGGCCTGGGGGATCAGCCCCTGGGTATCGGTATAGTTGAGCCAGGCCAGCAGCAAAAGAAAGCCGCCGCTGACCTCTACCCTGCCCAGACGCACTCAGTCGGTAAGGAAGGTGACGTAGTAGGCCGGGTCCACGTGCACCCCGTTGCATTTGATCTCCAGATGCAGGTGAGGGCCGGTAGATACCCCGGTAGAGCCAACCAGGGCCACCGTCTCCCCTGCCGCCACAGTCTGGCCCTGGGAGACACACAGCTTGCTGCAGTGGGCATAGAAGCTCTTGACTCCGTTGCCGTGGTCGATCTGCAGATACAGCCCGTGGTCGTCATTCTCGCCGATGTACTCTACCGTCCCGGCGGCAAAGGCACCGATGGGGTCCCCCATCTGTCCGCCGATGTCCACTCCGTTGTGGAATTTATACTCCCCGTCCACCGGGTGGTCCCGGTAGCCGTACACCGAGTTGAGGTGGCCCAGAATTGGGTTGACGGTCTCCAGCGCTCCCAGGGACAGTTTATCCATAGTATAATTGTTGGGCAGTGCCGGGCCTTCGTAGTTTGCCGACAGCAGCACCGTGCCTACCGCCGGCACGGTCTCCTCCGGCTGGGCCGCCGCTGCCTCGGGCTGAGTTTGGGCCTGAGGCTCTGGTGCTGTCTCCGGGGTTTCCGACACAGTCTCTCCCCCGCTCAGCCAGTCCTGAGGCATATCCTCCAGGCGCAGGTAGTGGGCGGCCAGGTCGGCGGAGGAGGCCCCGGCATTGAGAAAGGCCTGCTCCTGCTGAGTCTGGCTTTGACCCTCCAAATCGTCACCGGCCCCGGAAGGTTGGATGCCAAAGACCTCCACGCAGAAGTCCTCCAGCTCCCCCAGCACCGAGTCCTGGGTTCCCAGGGACTCCCCCAACTTAGAAAAAGCGGCGCGGAAGTCGGTGTCTGCCGTCAGCGCCGACACCAGCTTGTTTTGAATCTGGGCCAGCTGCTGCGGGAAGGCTCCCTTCCCCACAAACACCGCCAGAAACAGCACCAGGCACACACACAGCTGTACCAGGCGCACCCGCTCCTTGGGCGAGAGCCCGCTTTGATTGCCTCGGTTCCGCCTGGCGGCGGAACGGCCGCTTGTCCGGTATGCGCGGTAGGATGCGCTGGTATGCTCCATCCCCACTCCCCCTTTTGATGTTTTTGATAAAATAGGATATTCCATGGAGAATTCCATTATTCCTCTTGACATCGTCAGGGAAGAAATTTATAATGTATAAGCTATAGTCGTGAAAACGACAATCAGCATCCGGGTGTAGCGCAGTTGGTAGCGCGCATGGTTCGGGTCCATGAGGCCGTGGGTTCAAATCCCGCCACTCGGACCACCTTAGGAGCCTTGAAATCAAAGGATTTCAAGGCTCCTTTGCTGTTTTCAGCCTGAAGTTTCCCTTTTCTTCTCCCTTTTCGCCTCAGCAACCGTGCGGATGTAGGCATCCATCCGATCTGCGCTGTCTTGCTGCATCTGCGCCGTCACATGGCCATAGACATCCAGGGTGAAGGATGCGGTGTGGTGCCCCAGGTTGCTCTGTACGGTCTTGATATTGTCCCCAGCTCGCAAGGAAGCCACCGCATAGCTGTGTCGCAGATCATGAAGCCGTGCAGCAGGCATACCGATGTCACTGGCAACCCGCTTGAAATTGTGGTAGACTGTGCTCGGCGACAAGTGCTCACCAACAGCGTTGCAGAACACATAGCCCTCATCATGCCACAGTTCTCCCACCAACCGCTTTATCTCCTCCTGCTCCGCCTTCTGTTGGCGGAGCAGGTCGACCACAAAGTGACTGGCCTTGAGCGTGCGGCTCTTACCATTTTTGGTGGAGACCAAGCGGTATGAGCCAGGCTGTCCGGGGATGTTCTGGAGCTGCTTGTTGATGGTAATTGTGCCGTGCTCCAGATCCACACAGTCCCAGCGCAGGCCACAGACTTCTCCCCGGCGCAGGCCGGTAAACAGCGTGGTCAGGAACAGGGCCCGGAAGGGATGGTTCTGAACCGCCTCCATGAAACGGGAGATATCCCCGTCATCTAAAGGACGGATCTCCTTCTTCTCCACCCGACTCAACTCGCAGCTGTCCGCCGGATTGGTGCGAATGTACTCCAGCTTTACGGCCTTTTCCAGCGCCTTATGCAGCACGCCATGGATGTTCTTGACCGTCTTGGCTGACAAGGGAACCGATACGTAAACCGGCTGCCCGTCTTTTTTCATAACATTGCCGTCCTTGTCATGGCAACGAATTTTTCCTCCTTCCCGGAGCAGCTGGTTGTAGAATTTCTGGATGTCAGGTCCGCTCAGCTGTTGAAGCTTCCGGTTCCCAAGCGCAGGGATAATGTGATTGCGAATATGCTGGGAGTAATTGAGCTTAGTAAAGGGCTTGACCCCAATCAGGAAATCCCGTTCCCAGGTCTCCAGCCACTCGCCAACCGTCATCTTAGTGGGTTCCTGGTACTGGTGGTTATTCAGGTCAACCAGTGCGGCCTGCATCTTCTGGCGGACTTCCCGCTGGGTCTTGCCTGAAAACGAACGCTGAATCTGCTTGCCCGTGCTCAGATCATAACCCGTGGTGACTCTTGCCTCCCACCATTCATAGGTGTGTCCATCCCGTTCGACTGTCCGATGGCGGATCGAACCGCCATTGGAAGCACCTCTCTTGTTGCCTTTCTGGGCCATATGTATCACCTCTTCCTCGCTGTGGCCTTACGCAGGCGTTCCTTCCGTCATCCCCAGAAATTCAAAAATAGCAGCTCTAGGAACCAGGATTCGCTTGCCGATCTTGATGCTGCGCAGCTGCCCGCAGCGCGTCAATTCATAACACCGCCCAAGGCCGATGCGGAGCTTCTTGGCAGCCTCCGGTACGGTAAGCACCAAAGGAAGGGACTCCGTTTTAAAGTCAGACCGAGAAGTATTATTGTAAATTTGATCCATAAGATAGACCTCCCATAAAAATTTGAGTGTATATGCCCTTCTTATGCTAAAATCTTATCACTACTCTGAACACAACACGAAGTTCCCGCAATATTGGGCATAAGAAAAAGCACAGCATCAAGGAGAGATATAAATGGCATATAAATCACAATCTATTGAAGATGGCTACAGTCTAGATTTTTTTAAGCTAGAGTGCTATTGTAATCGAATAAATCTCTCTTTGAGTTCTTTGTCTACTGCAATAGGAAAATCAAGAAATTGGCTTTCGGAGTTAAAACGTGCAGAGAAAGCCAAAGCAAAGCCTTCAATAATCGATTTATCAGATGCATTACTCATTGCAAATCAACTTGACTGCACTATTGAAGATATAAGGTCGTATTCTGCTATTTATAGAGTCAAAGACCTTGATCCTTTAGCCTCATCAAAGCTTGAAGCTCATGTAAAAGAACTGACAGAAAAGCTTTTACAGTCAGAGCAACCCTTGCCAGCAGAATTTGATGGTCAAGTCGATTTATTAATTAAACAAACTGTCTCTTATCAGAAAAATGATTTTATCACTCCATTTACCTTCGATTATGAACAACTTTTTTCAGATGTAATTCAAAACATGAGCGATTCAAACAAAACCATCTTGGCTTTGTTCTTGTTACATATGTGGCGAGCAGACGAAGATGAACAGAAGGATTTAAAATTTCTTTTATTGAGCAGTCTCGTTTATCCGATGTGTAGTTCCAAAGATGGTTTTGCTATAAAATATGGAAAAGATTGGTGGATCAATCTCTTCTTATTGAGACTTCGTGACGAAATTTTCAAAGCTAAACTTACACCCCATATCCCAACTGAGACTGAGTTGCGAAGAATATACAACTCGCACTTAGAAAGAGATTCTAACGGGAGAATAACGGATCAATCTTTCCAGAATGCAAAGAAAGCTCTTGCAACTTCACTGAAAACCGCGATAGATAGGATTCTAGATGCAGTATTTGAAGACGCTTCTACTTCAGCCAATATTGTACAAATGTGTGCAGAATATTTGGCAAATTATTTTAGACACCCTGAGCATCTGGTTGCAGAACAAATTATCTTATTTAAAGAGGGCCATTTCTAGCTAAAATCTGTATGCTTGTAAATATCTCAAGATCTGCTCTTTTTGCAAGCTCTCAAACCGATCACTCCCCTCCGGTGCCCCGCATAGGAAGAATGTTCCGGCCACGATGTCATAGATACGTCCTTCTTCATCCCGCAAAGCCCGATTGAGTGGAAGACCCAGCAGCTTTCCCTCATCGTTGCAGATCAGGGCCACTGGCTTCTCAAAGGGATAGAGGGCCTGGATGGTGCCGCCCACGATCTCCTTCATCGACTTTAGCGATCCATCAATCTCTTTCAAAATGGGCCGTTTGCCTGGCTCCACCAATAAAATTCTCATGGTCTTCCTCCTTACATATCATATTTCTAACTTCAAATGTCCCTCGATGGCCTCTTCCACTTCCCGCGGCTGGATGCCGATGTACCTCTGGGTAACAGCCGCACTGCTGTGCTGGAGAAGCTGCTGGACCAGGGCGATGTTGTAGTGGCTGTTCTTATAGATTTCGGTGGCATAGTACTTCCGGAAACTGTGGGTGCTGATATCCCGATAGCCTAAGTAGTCACAGACGGTCTTGAGATGGCGCTGAACGGTCCGCTCAGTCATTGGGAAAATCTTCTGCTGCTCCGGGATGCCCTGGTCTAGGCAGTAGCACCGGATGAACTGATAGAGTGCCAACGGAACGGTGAACACCCTCGACTTCCCGGTCTTTTGCTCCGTGATGGCCAGTCGGTAACGCTCCCCGTCCTTGACGATGTCGGAGAGGCGGAGCTTTAAGATGTCAGAGATCCGCAGTCCCAGGTTTGCCTCCAGCATCAGGGCTGTGACTACTGCCGGATTAGGACGGCTACCGGAAAAGCCCTTCTTCATAGTGGAGATGATCTCCTTATACTGCTGTGTGGTCAGGGCAATGGTTCGCTTATTCAATGGGATTCACCTCACTTTTTGTGGCCAAAATACGACATTTCAGCCTTGAAAATACGACACTTTGCGTTTTAATTCGGAAAATCATTGAGAACACTCAATTTTACCCGTCGTTTTTTTCTACAAATACGTCAAAAAGAAATGACCACCCGTCAGAGCAGCGTTGTGCTGCATCTGGCGGGTGGTCTGCTTTTGTTCAGTCTTCCTGGCTGCGATGGAAAATTTCCAGCGCCAGGTTGGCAGCGGTTAGAAACCCGCGCTCAAATTCTATCCGGCCCTGCTGTGCTTCTAACTGTTGGCTTTTTTCCTGATACGCCTTCCAGAGCTCCGCCTGCTCTTCTCCCAGCCTGGCCTGGATTTGAATCTCTAGGTTCCCCCTCTTATCCTGTTCCCGTCCCAGCTTCCCTTCCTCCATCCAACTGCCTGGAAAAACAATCTCACTGGAAAACAGGAATTCTAGCATTGATTTCATAGCCCCCTCCTTCATAACTCCCCGCAGTAGAGGAAATCTTCTAATTCTTCTGGGGAAAATCCCATCTTTGCCAATCGGTCGATCTCCTCCGGAGCATAGCCAAATGCAGAGGCTACTGACTTGATCTCCTCCAGGTAGCTGTCTTCCGGAGCGGGAATCTCCCTTTCTCCCCAGGGGCGACGATAAGGCATGTCCCATATAGAGGCCCGCCAGCGGGCAAAGAGCCGATAGTCGTCAAACTCGCTCCGAGTCAATGCTCCGTCCCGGTCGATTCGCAGAATCTCCCCACAGTCCAGAGAGATGCGGCAGGGCTTGCAGACGCCCAAGTCCATCTGGGACATGGCCCGTCGCAAAATTTCCTCCGTGGAGGCATACAGATAGAGCCCCAGAGACGGAAGGTGAAGCAGGCAGAGGGGATTGTCCCCTTTGACGATGTACAGTCGATCTCGGCGATCCAGCACCGTAAATGTAAAAGAGCCCTCAACTTCCTCAGCCATATATTTCAGGCTGTCGAAGTTGAGGGCTTTCTTTTGCTCAATAAGCTGTACGGCAATGTAGCTGTCGGTTTGGATCTTTGTTTTCGGTAGGTGCAGTCCCTTACGAAGGGTCATATCGTTGTAGAGCACGCCGTTGTGAGCCAGGGCAAACACATCCTTCACGGCAACACCTAAGAACGGATGATTGTTATAGTTTCGCTTTGCACTGCCCTGGGTGGTCATCCGGGTGTGTCCCATAATAACCCGGGCAGTGTCCGGCACCCGGAAGCGCAGGCAGTGGGCCGGAGCGGGGCGCTTGTAGATTCGAAGAGCCCCGCCCACATTGTAGGCGATGCCGGTGGCGTCCGTTCCACGTGCCTCACAGGCAGAGGCCAACACGGAAAGCATTTGATTTTTCTGCCTTCCAGTGAGGCTATGGCCATAGTCGATCAGTCCAAATAAGCAGCACATCTCAGATCTCCTCCTCTGCCGAAATCACATCGTTCACATACAGTCGTCGCTCCTTCAGATACTGAATCAGCTCCGGAGCCTGACAGCCCGCCACAAAGGTAGACCAGGGCATGGCCTTGATCTCTTCGTCAGACAAAAAGATCGCCACATCGCAGATGCGGCTAACCATCTGCAGTGTGGCGATTAAAGTGTTGTATTTCAATGTCCCGCGGAAAATACGGAATTCAATGGTGTTGCTGTTCTGGAGGTTGACACAGGTGTACCGCCCGGCGTGGCAGCCCTTTTTAGCGTGCTCCAGAATGTCCCGGGGCTGCTCCTTGTAGCCGTACCGGGCTGCCCAGCGGTCCAGCTGCCTCTGGGTACGGCGGCTGAACTTCAGTAGCTCATCCCAGTTCTTCTCGAAGAAGTACAAAACCCTGGCGATGGCAGCATCCTGTTCTGCCTCCGTATTCCCAAAGGCGGCTCGGCTTACGTGGACATGGAGACCGCAGGTGCCAGCCTGATGGCTGGTATAGCCCATTTCCACAGCACGATGCAGTATTTTCTTCCAGGGCATCTTATCCATGTGGTATCTCAGAGTCATGGGGTGGGTCACCAGTTCAAAGCCGTCGCTCAGGGAACCATCGTGTTTACAGTAGAGCCGCTTCTCCCCTTCCCCATTGGCGATGCTGAGCAGTTCCCAGGCGTTACGGTCGCTCTCCCCTGCGTCATCGATCTCTAACTCCACCCCGAAGAACCGGGTACCCGCTCCAAAGAAATTCGGAGCAGGTTTGTAGTAGTAGTCCTGGATGGCATTGGCTCGCTCCATTCTGGTGTAGCAGCCCTGGCACATGGGATACTCCTCGTCCTCATCGTCAGGAGCATAGCAGGCCTCCTCCAGTCGAATGAGCGCGCCGCAGCGGTCGCAGCTGGTGTAGTAATTGTCATAGCACCGCTGGCAAAGCGGAGTCTCCACCGTCCCGGCATTGTCATAGCTCCAGATCCGCTCTCCGCATACAGAGCAGACGGTGGTTTCCTCCCGGAAGCACTCTGGGCAGAGATTCCGTCCGTCGAACTCATGCAGCTGCTCCATCGGAAACTCTTCCAGACAGCCGCCGCAGGTAAAGGTTACTTCTTTTTTGCTCTCTTTCATGGGTATTTCCTCCTGAACATGTTCTTTCCCCTGGTCGATCCAGGGTATATCAGGAAGATAATATGTAATTGTATTTTTCTACTTTTTCATGGAATAAACCAACATTTTAATAATCTTACAGGAGGTGAGATCACCAATGACAACGAAACAAAGTCGATTGATTGCTTTAAGAACCGGAGAGGTGCCAGCAGAACACTCCGGGGAGTATTGGAGTAAGGCAGACATTCAATTGCTGGAACGGCTCTATTGTCAGGATGGTATCGATATATCTGATATCGCTTTGCAGCTTGGGCGTACCGAGGGGGCGGTGTGTCAGCAGCTTACTAAAATGGGCCTCTTATCCCCTCAAAGTAAACATCGCAGCCGGAAAAAGAAAGAGCCAATCCCCCAATGTTATTGCTCGATCTGTCAGGTAAAGGACTGTGTCAATTGTGGAAAGGAGCGCCCTTATGCTGGAACTGTATGATGACCTGCTAACCGCTGATGAGGCTTGCGAAGCGCTGAGAATCGGAAAAAACGCTCTGTACCGTCTCTTAAACAGCCATAAGCTGAAAGCTTACCGGAACGGGCGAGTTTGGCGCATCCCCCGCCAGGCGGTGGAGGAATACATCCGAACCCAAGCAAGGCTATAAAAAACACCCTGGACGGCATTTCGTCCAGGGTGTCATGTCCATATCATTGATATCTCAGAAAAGAGAAGTTACCTCGTCCATAATTCGAAGCACCTGATCCAGCTTTTCCTCAGGAACTCGGGCGAGCATTGCTGCCGCCCTACTATTATATTCCGATGGATGTGTTGGACGGTCATCGGATTGAAGCAGTTCGGCTGGAGATACCTCCAAAGCACTGGCAATCTTACACAGAGTGTCGATCGTGGGGCATTTCACCCCACGCTCTACCTGTCCAAAGTAGGCGGGGTTCAAATTAGCTTGCAGAGCCAGTTCCTCCTGGCTGACAGACTTCAGTCGGCGGAAGTATTTAATTCGATCTCCCACTTCTTTCATGATCCTCTGCTTCTGATCGTCCATACCGCTTCACCGCCTATAAACAGGTATTGTCTATAGGGTATCGGACTTTTATGCTTGTTTCAAATTCCTATATACTAGATTTAAATGTATATAGGCATTGACTCAGAAGGGAAAGATAGGTAGAATGGTAACTAAAGGATTCCACTATATTCGCGCAATAAAGCAAATATAATCCATGTAATTTCCTTCTAAAGATATAAATAGCAGGAGGGGCCAATATGGTTCGATACACTCTATTGGGAACCCCCATCGCATTTGACGATGGGGCAGAGCGTTTCTTTGATCTTCAATATAGGAGCTGGACAGCACAAGATCGCGCCTTTGAAGAATTTTCAAAATGGTATAAAAAATATGACAATATTGAGGCAATCCTCTCAAAATATCGCCAATTCAGCAAAGAGCTTATTGAAAAGCATGCTGTAAAGCCTTTGTTTTCTACCCTGACGACAAGCAGTATTTTTGATGTCAGCAAGGAAAGCTACTACCGTACATGCTTGGATTTAAGCCCTGTAGATGAGGCATTGCAATCCGTCAGTTCAAAATACCAACAGATCGAACAAACACAGGCAGCACAGGAACGATATCGTCAGGTTCGGAAAGCAAGTCGTGGACGTTGGCAAGGCGGCGGCTTTGGCCTAAGTGGAGCGCTGAAGGGAGCTGCCCAAGCAGGCGCATTAAATATGGTGTCAGGTCTGGGACACAGTATGGTTAATGCCGTTGGTAATGCTGGTTCTGCAGTGGCCGCCTCATCTTCTAAGCAGGCGCTGTTTAAAAATCAAGCTACTTTTAATTTGCTCTTTCAAGGAATTGAATTAAGTATATATTCGGCTTATGAAGCACATATGGAATTATTAAACAGCAGAAAAGGTTCCGGGTATATCCGTTCTCAGTTTGATTTTGATCGTTCATCAGCTTTGTTTGAAAACGCGAAGAAGCTACCAAATCGAAAAGAAGAACTTTTGACGCAAGCCGTTTTATTTTGTCCTTGGAATTACGAGTTAATCAAATATTTGTTCCTGGAATATCCAATGGAGCGCAAAGACGTCTGTGCTATTGCCAAACGATTCCATGTTGACCTGTCTGCACTGTATGAAACGATTTTCGCCCAGGAATACACCGAGGAAGCTCACGAATCAGAAGCATCCGCTCAGGCGGCAAGAGACCGAATTATTAAATTGATGGAAGAATTCAGCGTAACGGAAAGCTCAACGCTGAATCAACTAGAGCACGATCGCCTGGGAATTATCTGTACCGGCATTGAACAGGCAGATGAAATTCAGTGCAACAAACTAAAAGAACAGGTAGAAAGCTACAAAGCTTTAGATAAAAATAAAGCGCCGTTCCTCGACAAAATTCAGGCACGAATTCAGGAAATTTGGTCCCAGGAGGATGGCGAGGTTTTCAATGCGCTATATGAAAAGACAGATCTTTTCAGTTCAGAAGATGTTAAAGCTGCGCAGACTTACATTGAGCAACATGGACGTACTGATGACGCAAAGCAATACCTGACCGCACTTGAATCTTGTACACCTAAAAATATCCGTGCAGCCAAGCTCTATCAGCATAAAAGTCGCCCCAGACTATTTCGCATTCTGCTTCTGTTTAGTTTTTCCATGTTTGTATGCAACTTGGTTTTATTTCACGCTGGGATACTAGTTGGTATCTCCTTTCTGGCGCTCTGGATCTGTTTTCTTCTGAAACGCTCCAGTCTATCGGATGCATGGAATAAACTAACTGTGAAAGGCAGAGTCCTCCATCCAGCAATCACCGCAGAACTTTCTCCAGCAGAAAAGCGTCTTACCCCCAGCACATGGGTACTGTTGGCGCTTCTAGCTGCAGTTTGCGTCCTGACTGCATATAACGTGATCAGTTCTACAAC
>ENA-UEYL01002425-UEYL01002425.1-human-gut-metagenome-genome-assembly--contig:-NODE-2425-length-13890-cov-4.369652_pt1 | contig 13890 bp, 15 predicted proteins | sample MGYA00242941_ERZ507946 | MGnify/ENA primary metagenome ERZ507946 (study PRJEB26167, sample SAMN06115482) | human gut metagenome | host: Homo sapiens | place: China:Guizhou | collected 2015-03-11...
TTCAGTATGTAGAAAATTAGGCGAAAATATAAAAGGTGTATTTCAACCTTGCGCCTATGGGTCAGCATTTCAGATAACAAATTAGAATTTGTCAATCTTTATCTTTGTCATTCTTTTTCTTCTCGTTATAGATAGCAACCGCCACTCCTATACCTATTGAAAGAATTACACAAATCATAATCAATCCAAAGTTTGGTATCATAATTTTTGCACTCCTTTGTCAAATTCTTATTAGCTTAATACCTTTTACTCTGTGGTTTCATTTAGTTCATCAGTAGAAATGCAATATTGACTACAATTCCCACACACGAAAAGATAAGACCAAAACTATAAATTCATCTATATAGACGTAAACATTTCTTTGATGTTTTACTCTTTATTATTTTATCATCCGTGAATGCTTCCTGCAAGGCACACTGGTGAAATCGCCGGAGTTGGAATCATCAGCACTTAGCTTGAACAGGGACCTTTCCCCATTTTTCTGGACTTTTTTCTTCACCCATGCTATAATAATTTTTTGTCCGCGTCCGGAGGGCAGGAGACCCGCCCTCCGTTTCTTTTCGTCTATTCATGTCAGGAGTGATCCCGTTGCAGCAGATGTCCGGCACCCTTCTTGATCTGATCCTCTATCTGGCTCTGGTGGCTCTTGGGGCCTTTCTGGGCTCCCGCCCCCAGATCCAGTCCCTTCCCATGCCCTGGCTGGGCCGGTTTCAGACGGCGGCTCTGCTGCTGATCGTGACCCTGGGGGCCGAGCTGGGGTCCAACGAGGAGATCATCTCTTCCCTGGGCACCATTGGGCTCAACGCCCTGGCGGTCACCCTCACCTCCATGGTGGGCAGCATGCTGGCTGTCCACGCCCTGAGAAAATATCTGCTGAAGCTGAACGCTCAGGGCCGTTCCTGCCAGGAGGCACCGGAGGACAGCGACCCGGGTTCCGGGGAGGCGGTCCACGTGGACCACAGCCTGACCTTCGCCATCGTCTTCACCGTAGCGGCGGGCATTCTGGCGGGCCGCTTCCTGCTCCCCGACGCCGCCGTAGCCCACTGTGGCACGGTCATCCGCTGGGGGCTGTACCTGCTCCTCTTTCTGGTGGGCCTGGATATGGGCCGGCAGGGCAGCCTGATCCGGGATATTCGGGCCGCCGGGCTCCGGGTCCTTCTGGTCCCGCTGGCGGTTATGGCGGGCACCTTTGCGGTGACGGCCCTGGTAGGGCTGTTCCTGCCCCTGGGCCCCAAGGACTGCGTAGCGGCAGCGGCCGGATTCGGCTGGTATTCCCTGGCCCCCACCCTGCTGGCTCCGTACTCCCTCACCGTATCTGCCACCGCTTTCCTGTCCAACATCATGCACGAGCTGTTTTCCATTGTGGCCGTCCCCATCGTGGCCCAGAAGCTGGGCTATATCGAGGCGGTGGCCCTCCCCGGTGCCACAGCTATGGATACCCTGCTACCGGTGGTAGTCAGCGCCACTGCCGACCGCATGGCCATCTACTCCTTTGCCTCGGGACTGATTCTCTCCCTAGCCGTCCCAGTGCTGGTCCCCGCCATCATCGCGCTCCCCCTCTGAACACTTTCCAGAACAAGAGCACCGGCTCAGGCCCACGCCCAAGCCGGTGCTCTATTTTTCCCGCATGGCGTCCACCAGACGCTCCAGCGCCTCCGCCTCCCGCTCCGAAAGGCCGTCCATCCGCAGACACCTGCTCTCCTCCCTGCTCTGGAACACCAGAGCATCCACGGAGAGATCCAGAAGCTCCATCATCTGGAACAGAAGAGGCACCGAGGGCTTCCGACGGGAGCCCTCGATATTCTTCAAATGAGTGGGCGTGATATCCAGAAGCTCCGAAAGCGCATCCTGAGTCAGCCCCTTCTTCATGCGGGCCGCGCGGATGGCATCCCCCAGGGCCCTTGTTTCCATGCTCATTTCTGACAACTCCCTCTCCGTTATCTTACAGATAATCTTTTCCCTTGCGAATTATCTAAAAGAGTGCTAGCATAGTATCTATAAGATAACCAAAAAAGATACCTGAGACGAAGAGGCCGCCGTCTATGATGAAGTCCGTCATTCTGCTTTTGATGATATTAGGGGTGGGAGGATGGGTCCTTTCTCACAGTGCCTCTTATATCGCCCACAGGAGGGCGGCTCATGGGCCGCTGACCCGAGACTTTTTTCATGGAAACTCAGAGATACCCCCGGCATTCCGCCAGGCCCTGGAGGAGACCATCGTCTTCCTGGATAACCGGCGGGACTGGGCCGCCGGGAGTGCGCTGGACGCCGGCACGACGGACCTGTGCTGGATCGAGATCAAGGACTGTGACCTCTTGCTCCGGGCTGGTCTCTTTTCTCCTGGAAACTTGGGACGCCTCCAGATCCGCAGGCGCCTGCCCCTCCTGCCCCCGGGTGCGCTGCCCCTCAGCGGATCGGAGGCGGCCCAACTGACTCATTTTCTCCTCGCCGCTCTTCAGGTGTATTACCGGGGCGCACCGGAGGTCACTTCCGCCGGCCCCCGGTGTCTCCGTGCGGACTTCTCCCCTCTCCATGGCACTCCAGAGCACTAAAAGGGCGCGGGGCCCGATCCGCAGATCGGGCCCCGCGCTCCTCCAATATGGGCACCGTATCACCTTCCCCCATTGGAAAGGTTTTGGCATGTTCTCTCCCCTTGACAGAAACATATGTTTGGTCTATTATAATACATATGTTCGATTTCAAGGGAGGGAGACCCCATGGACCTGATGGACAAGCTGACCATCCTGGCGGACGCCGCCAAGTATGACGCCGCCTGCACCTCCAGCGGACTGGACCGGGCCGGACGGGCGGGCCGGCTGGGCTCCACCATGGCGGCGGGCTGCTGCCACTCCTTCTCCGCTGACGGGCGGTGCATCTCCCTCCTGAAGATCCTCTATACGAACATCTGCGCCTACGACTGCCAGTACTGTGTCAACCGCCGGTCCAACGATCCGCCCCGGGCTGCTTTTACTCCCCGGGAGCTGGCCGAACTCACCATCCAGTTCTACCGCCGCAACTATATTGAGGGGCTCTTTCTCTCCTCCGCCGTGCTGCGGGACCCGGATTATACCACCGAGCGGATGATCGAGGCACTGCGCCTGCTCCGCCAGGATTATGGCTTCGGCGGCTATATCCACGCCAAGGCCATCCCAGGTGCAGATCCCCTCCTCACCCAGCAGCTGGGCCTGCTGGCCGACCGGCTCAGCGTCAACATCGAGCTGCCCAGCGCCAAAAGCCTGGCCCTGCTGGCCCCGGACAAGGGCCGGGCCGGTATCCTGGCCCCCATGGCCCAGATCCGGGATGGGATCACCCAGTCCCGGCAGGAGCTGGCCAAATACCACCATGCCCCCCGCTTCGCCCCGGCGGGCCAGTCCACTCAGATGATCGTAGGTGCCACGCCGGAGAGCGACCGCCACATCCTGATGCTCACCCAGGGGCTCTACGACAAGTACCATCTGAAGCGGGTCTTCTACTCCGCCTATATCCCCGTCTCCTCCAGCTCCCTGCTCCCCGCTCCCCAGGGCTTTCAGCCGCCCCTGCTGCGTGAACACCGGCTGTATCAGGCGGACTGGCTGCTGCGCTTCTACCACTTTCGGGCCGAGGAGCTGCTGGACGAGGGGCGGCCCGACTTCGACCTCCGTCTGGACCCCAAGTGCGGCTGGGCCCTGCGCCACCTGGACCAGTTTCCTGTGGAGGTCCAGCGGGCCGACTATGAGGCCCTGCTCCGGGTGCCCGGCATCGGGGTCACCAGCGCCAAGCGCATCCTCACAGCCCGGCGGGCCGGACCCCTGTCCTTCTCCGGCCTGAAAAAGCTGGGGGTGGTCCTCAAGCGGGCCCAGTACTTCATCACCTGCTCCGGCCGCATGCTGGAGGGTCTGCGAGTGCGGGAGGATGGCATCCTGTCCCATCTGGCTGCCCTGGATCGCCCCGCCCTGGCCCAGGTCCAGCCGGAGCAGCTCTCCCTCTTTGGAGAGGAGGGGGCCTCATGAGCTGGCAGCAGGTCTGCTTCGATTATGACGGCAGTTATCCCGGCTTTCTCACCTGTGTGTTTGAGAGCTATGCCCACCGCGAGGAGGCCGTCTGCTTCACCTCACCGGAAGAGGACCGCCTCACCCTCTGGCCGGAGCGGCATGTGGACACCGACCAGGCCAAGGCGGAGCGGGTGTACCGCTCTCTGTCCAAAAAGATCTCCCCCCAGGCCTGCCGGCTGGTGACCCAGGCTTTTCTCACCTGTCTGCCCGAGCGGGAGCTGCACATGTACCGTTTCCTGCGGCTGGGCTACCAACGGGGGGCGGACATCACCCGGGATCTCACCGACGACCGGGTCCACGTGCTGTGGAAGGCGGTGCAGCACCTGGGGAGCGAGGCCCATCTGCTCAAGGGGTTCCTCCGCTTCTCCGATCAGCAGGGGGTGCTGGTAGGGGAGATCGAGCCCAAAAACCGGGTGCTTCCCCTCCTCCGCCCCCACTTCTGCACCCGGTACTCTGAGGAGCACTTCCTCATCTACGACCACACCCACCGGGAGCTGCTGATCCATCAGCCCGGTCGGTGGGCCATTCTGCCCGCGGAAGACTTTGCCCCTGCCCCGCCGGGGCAGGAGGAGGTGACCTACCGGCGTCTGTGGAGGCGGTTCTATGACACCATCGCCATCCGGGAACGGGAAAATCCCCGGTGCCGGATGACCAACATGCCAAAGCGGTTCTGGGGCACTATGACGGAATTCCAGCCCGACGAGGGCGCACTCCCCGCCCCTGGACCGCGGGGGAAGGGATGGTGAAAAAAGCGCAGCGCCTGGAGAATACTCCGGGCGCTGCGCCTTATTTGCAGAGCTTTCTGTCTGGTCAGCCCAGGCTCTCCCGGAAGATCTGAAGGATCTCCTCCCGATCCAGATCCTTGTAGCCCCCGGTGAGGTGGATGGTCACGTCAGCCAGCCCCTCCAGCATGTCCTCCGTCACGCCCAGCGCACTGGTATTCATGGTCAGCCCAAGCTCCTTCATCCAGCCCTCCATGGCCGCCAGCCCCTCCTCCGCCGGGTCCACTCCCCACACCTGGACGGCGAACCGCTTGAATTTGTCCAGCCCATAGGGGAGGATGTGCCGGTAGTAGGGTAGGGAGACCGCCGCCAGCGTCATGCCGTGGGTGGCGTTGGTGTAGCCCCCCACCGCCTGGCCCAGCATGTGCACCATCCAGTCGGTGGACTTGCCCCGGGACACCAGGGTGTTCAGCGCCCAGGTGGCGGTCCACATGATGTTGCTCCTGGCCTCGTAGTCCTGGGGATCCCGGTTGGCAGCCCGGCTGGAGCACAGGAGGGAGCGCATCAGCCCCTCGCTGAGATAGTCGCTGGTGTTGTCATCCTCCCCGGAGAAGTACTGCTCGCAGATGTGGTTGAAGATGTCGTAGATACCCGCGACCATCTGCTCCCGGGGCAGGGTGAGGGTGAAGCGGGGATTCAAAATGGAGAAGCGGGGCATCACCGCCTCGTCCGCAAAGACGTGGCCGATCTTCTGCCGGGTCTCCTGGTTGGTGATCACCGAGCCGGCGTTCATCTCTGAGCCAGTGCCCACCATGGTGAGCACACAGCCCACCGGCAGGATGGGGCATTCTGGCTCCTCAAAGCGGAGATAGTATTTCTCCCATGGGTCCTCCGGACAGTGGACCGACACAGCGACCGCCTTGGCATAGTCGCACACCGAGCCTCCGCCCACCGCCAGCAGCAGGTCAGCCCGGTGCGCCCGAGCGACCCCAATGCCCTCATACAGTTTGGCCAGGGTGGGGTTTGGCATGACTCCGGCGATCTCCGCCACCTGTTTTCCCTCCTGGTCCAGAATGGCCCGCACGGCGTCATAGATACCGTTGCGCTTGATGGAGCCCCCGCCGTAGATGAGGACCACCCGGTCCCCATATTTGGGCAGCTCCTTGTGGAGCCCCTCCAGCGACTGCTCTCCAAAGTACAGCTTGGTGGGGTTGCAGTAAGTAAAATTTCCCAGCATGACAGTTCCTCCTTATACTTGACGGCCCATGGCCCGGGCCCGCTCCAGGGCGGGATGCCCGACAGTCTCCCCCGGTCCATTCACCCCTCCGGCAAAGACTGTCCCTGCCAGTCTGGCCTTTTCAAAACAGTCGATCCACCCGGTCAGGCCGCTCTCCGCCCGCGCCGGGACCTGGTCATCCTCCTCCGCCGCCGCGGTGAGCAGATAGATGTCCCGGAAGGCGTAGTCCGACGCAAACAGGGCATTGGCTCGGTCCAGCAGGGTCTTCATCTGCCCGCTCATCTCGTAGTAATAAATGGGGGTGGCAAAGGCGATGACCTCTGCCCGGCCCATTTTCTCCGCGATCTCCACTGCGTCGTCCTGGATCACACACTGGCCGGCGCTTTGACAGGCCAGACAGCCCATGCAGAAGGCGATGGATCTTCCCCGCAGGGAGATCTGCTCCACCTGGTGACCCGCCTCCCGCGCGCCGGCGGCAAAGGCGTCCCCCAGGGCTTGGGAGTTGCTCTTCTCCCTCAGGCTGGTGCTGATGACCAAAATTCGTTTTGACATATTCGTTCCTCCTTATTCCTGTTCTGCTGCATCTGCGGACCCATCATAAACCCTGGAGTCCACTTCAAGTCAAGCGTTTTTTTACTGATTTTTTTGGGGGGAGCCGGTCTCCCGTCCCCCGATGTCCCCTGAAGCAAAACAGGCCGGCCGGCGCAGCTCTTTGGCTGCGCCGGCCGGCACAAAAATCGTGCGTTTTCAGTTTTCTTGATCTCGATCGCACTCCCGGGACAGAGCCCTCCCCTGGTGTCCCCATCTCCCGGTGGCGGGGACTCAAAAACAGATCGAGACTTGGAACTTGGGGAAAGCCTTCCGGCTCACACCATCAGGGAGCAGACCAGCTGCGCGTACTCCGCCGGGTCCTCCAGCGGCAGATCTGCCAGCAGGAGAGCCTGTCCGTAGAGCAGCTTGGCGTATTTGGAGACCGTATCCTTGTCCCCTGCCTCCACCGCCTTTTGGAGCGCGGCAAAGGGAGCGGAATCCGGGTTGAGCTCCAGCACCCGCTGGGCCCGGGCGGCGCGGTCCCCATCCACCTTCCGCATATACTTCTCCATCTCCAGGGAGACCGGGCCGTCAGCCGTCAGGCACACCGCCCCCGACTTCAGGATGGAGGAGGCACGGACCTCCTTCACCTCCTCGCCCAGGGCCTCCTTGACAGCCTCCAGCACAGGTTTGCCCGCCTCCGCCTTCTCCTCGGCCGTCTTCTTCTCCTCATCGCTCTGGGGCAGGGCATCCTCGTCATTCACCGACTTGAACGCCTTCCCGTCGATCTCTCCCAGGCCGCGCATGACAAAGTCATCCACGTCCTCGGTGCAGTACAGGATCTCGTACCCCTTGTCCAAAATGCGCTCCACCTGGGGCAGCTTTGCGATCTTCTCAGCGCTCTCGCCGCAGGCGTAGTAGTAATAGGGCTGATCCTCTGGCATCCGCTCCCGGTACTCCGCCAGGGTGGTGTCCTTCCCCTCCTTAGAGGACCAGAACAGCAGCAGATCCTGGAGCAGCTCCTTGTGCTGGCCGTACTCGGCTACCACGCCATACTTGATCTGGGTACCGAAGGACTTCCAGAATGTCTCGTACTTCTCCCGGTCCTCCTTCTGGAGCTTCATCAGCTCCCCCTTGATCTTCTTCTCCAGGGCAGATGCAATGACCTTCAGCTGGCGGGTGTGCTGGAGCACCTCCCGGCTGATGTTCAGGGAGAAATCCTGGGAGTCCACCACGCCCCTGACAAAGCGGAAGTGGTCAGGGAGCAGGTCGGCACACTTGTCCATGATGAGCACGCCGGAGCTGTAAAGCTGAAGTCCTTTCTCATACTCCCGGGTATAGAAGTCGTAGGGGGTGTGGGAGGGGATATAGAGCATGGCCTTGTAGGTGACGGCGCCCTCGGCGCTGGTGTGGATCACGGTCAGGGGGTCCTGCCAGTCCCCAAATTTCTCCTTGTAGAAGGCGTTGTACTCCTCCGGCTTCACTTTGCTCTTCTGCCGCTGCCACAGGGGCACCATGGAGTTGAGGGTCTTCCACTCCTTCACTGTCTCCCACTCGGGCTTGTAGTCCTCTCCGGCGTCGGCGGGCTTCTCCTTCTGACGGTAGTCCTCCACCTCCATCACGATGGGATAGCGGATATAGTCGGAGTATTTTTTGATCAGCTCTTGTAATTTATAGGTCTCAAGATACTGATCGTAGTTCTCCTCGTCGGCGTTGGGCTTGATGTGCATGATGATATCGGTGCCCGGCGTCTCCTTCTCGCACTGGGTGACGGTGTAGCCATCCGTGCCAGCGGACTGCCACATCCACGCCTCCTCCGCGCCATAGGCCCGGGAGATGACGGTGACCGCGTCCGCCACCATAAAGGCGGAGTAGAAGCCCACGCCGAACTGACCGATCACATCCACCTTGGAGGCCGCCTTGTCGTCCCGCTCCAGCTCCTGCTTGAACTGGAGGGAGCCGCTCTTGGCGATGGTGCCCAGGTTGGACTCCAGCTCGTCCTTCGTCATGCCCACTCCGTTGTCGGACACGGTGAGGGTCCGCTTCTCCTTGTCGGGAACGATGGTGATCTTCAGATCCTTGCGCTTGACCTCTACGCTGTCATCGGTGAGGGCACGGTAGGCCAGCTTGTCCTCTGCGTCGCTGGCGTTGGAGATGATCTCCCGCAGAAAGATCTCCTTGTGGGTGTAGATGGAGTTGATCATCAGGTCCAGCAGCCGTTTGGACTCGGCTTTAAATTGCTTTTTGGCCATAGAAAATGCACTTCCTTTGTTTCTTTTTTCACAACATTGCAAGTATATCACATTGAACAAAACAAATAAATGACCAATTTGTAAATTTCAGGATAAAGCGGTTGTGCGCCGCCGTATTTGCGAGTAAAATAAAAAAAATAAAAAAACGGCACTGGTGCCGGAAAGGAAGTTGTACACCATGGGAGTGTTCCGTCAGGCTGCAAATGCGATCACCCGGTTCATGTATGGACGCAACGGCGTCGATGCGCTGAACCGGGCGCTGCTGTGGGTGTATGTGCTGGTATGTCTCATTCGGACCGTTGTGGCGGCCGGACTGCGCAGCCGCGTGGGCGCGGCGGTGTGTGATGTGGCGCTGTGGGTTTTGATGCTGCTGATCTTTTTCCGCATGTTCTCCAAAAACCTTTACAAGCGCCGCCAGGAAAATCAAAAGTGGGTGAACTGGTGGTGGAGCGTCAAAAACCGGGGCGCCGGCGCCCGGGCCCGCCACGCGGACAAGGAGCACCGCTATTTCACCTGCAAGCAGTGCAAGACCATCTGCCGGGTGCCGGTGGGCAAGGGGAAGATCATCATCACCTGCCCCAAGTGCGGCGCCCAGATCCACGGCAAGACCTGAGCAACGAGCATACAAAGGCAAAAAAAGCTCCCGGAACGAAAGTTCCGGGAGCTTTTTATCGGTTCTTGGAGAACGTTTGAGGCGATGCTCAGCCCTTGCACACGGGGACGATCCAGCCCTTGGTGTCGGGGATCTTGCCCCACTGCATGCCGGTCATGGTGTCGTAGAGCTTCTGGGTCAGGGGGCCGATCTTGCCCTCGCTGATGAACACCTTGTCGCCCTTCCAGTCCAGCTCCTTGACGGGAGAGACCACGGCGGCGGTGCCGGTGCCGAAGACCTCTTCCAGAGTGCCGTCGTGGCCGGCCTTCATGACGTCGGCGATGGCCAGGCGGTCTTCCACCACTTCATAGTCCCAGTCCTTGAGCAGCTCAATGCAGCTGCGGCGGGTGACGCCGGGCAGCACGGTACCCACGCAGGGAGCGGTATAGATCTTGCCGGCAATCTTGAACATGATGTTCATGCTGCCGACTTCCTCGACGTACTTCTTCTCCACGCCGTCCAGCCACAGCACCTGGGCAAAGCCCTGCTCCTCGGCCAGCTCGCCGGCCTTGATGGAGGCGGCGTAGTTGCCGCCGCACTTGGTGAAGCCGGTCAGGCCGGGGGCGGCACGGATATACTCATCTTCCACGTAGATCTTCACGGGGTTGATGCCCTCGGCGTAGTAGGCGCCGGAGGGAGCGCAGATGATGCAGAAAACATACTCGTGGCTGGCGTGGACGCCCAGACCCACATCAGAAGCAAAGATGAAGGGACGGATATACAGGGAGGTACCGTCGGTGTGGGGAACCCAGTCCTTCTCCACTTCCACCAGAGCCTTGACGGCCTGGACGAAATCCTCCTCCGGAATGGGGGGAATGCACAGACGGTCGGCAGAGTCCTGCAGACGCTTGGCATTGCAGTCAGGCCGGAAGAGCTGAATGGTGTTGTCCATGGAGCGATAGGCCTTCATGCCCTCGAAGATCTCCTGTGCGTAGTGGAGCACCACGCAGGCCGGATCCATCTGGAAGGGCTGATAGGGGACGATGCGGGCATCGTGCCAGCCCTGGCCCTTGGTGTAGTCCATCAGGAACATATGATCGGAGAAGATCTTGCCAAAGCCCAGCTTGCTCTCGTCGGCGGGTTTGGCCTTGGGGGTTGTGGTTCTGGTGATCTTAATATCCAACATGATAATACGCGCTCCCTTGTTATAGTTTGAAGTTTCTCAGCGGATATAAAAAAAGACCTCCGCCGTGCCTGCATCTGCATGCAGGAGAGGCGAAAGTCAAACTTCCGTGGTACCACTCTCGTTGCCGCCCTGGGCGGCCGCTCGTTGTGCCCGGGTATCGGTGGGCAGCCGGCGGGGCGTACTGCGGGAAGAAGTTCCCGGTTCCGTCCGCTGCTCCCGGGTGAGGCCGGCAAAAGCGTCCCCGCTGCCTTTCACCACACGGCAGCTCTCTAAAGAGGCGTTTTTTTGCGGCATGTCCCGTTCATCGCGTTGGGATGATTGCCAATTTAGTTCATTTATACGCTGTTAACGCGATAAAGTCAATGGGTAAAATGCACAGAATCCCCGGAAAATGGAAGGCGATCCGGGACGGACCGGCAAAGCTGCCGGTCCGTCCCGGAGACAGACGGCGGATGCGGAATCAGGCGATGGCCTTCATGCCGCGGCGGAAGGCCTCAATATTCAGGGGAACCAGCTTGGCCTTGGGGCCGGTGAACATGGCCTGAATCATAGCCTCGATGGTCTCGGGCTTGAGCAGGCCCGTGGCTGCCACATAGGCACCCAGCATGACCATGTTGCTCACTTTGGGATTGCCGATCTCCTCGGCGATGTGGGAGCAGGGAATGTAATAGGCGGTCAGATCGGTCCGGGAGACGCGGTCGGTGACGACGTCGCTGTTGACAAACACCATGCCGCCGGACTGGACGCCGGCCTCAAACTTATCCAGGGAGGGCGCGTTGAGGGCGATCAGCTCGGTGGGATGGGCAAAGACCGGGGAGCCCACGGGCTTGTCGGAGACCACCACGGAGCAGTTGGCGGTGCCGCCCCGCATCTCGGGGCCGTAGGAGGGAGCCCAGGTGACATAGAACCCTTGGGCCATGCCGGCCTCCGCCAGGTTCTTGCCGATAGCCAGACCGCCCTGTCCGCCGAAGCCGGAAATGATGATTTCTTTTTTCATCTTATTTCACCTCCGCGCCGGTATCCTTGATGACACCCAGGGGATAGTAGGGGATCATGTTCTCCTTGAGCCATTCCACGGCCTTGATGGGGGTCATGCCCCAGTTGGTAGGGCAGGTGGACAGGACTTCCACAAAGGTGAAGCCCTCCCGGTTCATCTGCTTTTCAAAGGCCTTCTTGATGGCGCGCTTGGCCTTGTTGATGTTGGCGATATCGGTGACGCACACCCGCTCGGCATAGACGCATCCGTCCAGAGTGGAGAGCATCTCGGCCATGCGGATGGGCATACCGGCCTGCTCCACTGTACGGCCGGACTGGCAGGTGGTGGCCCGCTGGCCGATCAGGGTGGTGGGGGCCATCTGGCCGCCGGTCATACCGTAGATGGCGTTGTTGACGAAGATGGTGGTGAATTTCTCACCGCGCATGGCGGCGTGGACGATCTCCGCGGCGCCGATGGAGGCCAGGTCGCCGTCGCCCTGATAGGTAAAGACGGCCTGAGTGGGATGGGTGCGCTTGATGCCGGTGGCCACGGCGGGAGCCCGGCCGTGAGCGGCTTCCAGCATGTCGCAGCTGAAGTAGTTGTAGGCGAAGACCGAGCAGCCTACCGGGCAGACGCCGATGGCGTCGTCCAGCAGCCCCAGTTCCACCAGGGACTCGGCCACCAGCTTATGGATAATGCCGTGATTGCAGCCGGGGCAGTAGTGCAGTTCACTGTCGGTCAATCCGGCGGACTTTTGATATACAATCGCCATGTCACTTGACCTCCTTCTCCAGGCGCTTGACGGATTCCACCATTTCTTCCACCGTGGGCATCACACCGCCGGCGTGGCCCAGGTAATGGACGGGCTTTTGGCCTTCCACCGCCAGGCGGACGTCGTCGAGCATCTGACCGGAGGAGCTCATCTCCACATCCAGGAACGCCCGGACGTGGGCGGCACCGGCCAGCTCATGGAGGGCCTTCTCCGGGAAGGGCCACAGGGTGATGGGACGGAAGAGGCCGACCTTGATGCCCTCGGCCCGCAGGGCCTCCAGAGCGGTCAGGGCAATGCGGGCGGGAGTGCCGTAGGCGGTGATGACGATTTTGGCGTCATCGCAGTGGACCGCTTCCCAGCGGGTTTCGTTGGCCTGGATCTGGGCGTATTTTTCTTCCAGATGGAGGTTGTGGCGGTCACATTCCTCGGGGTCCATGTACAGGGAGTTAATCACATTGTGATGGTCCCGGTCCCGGCGGCCGCAGGCCGCCCAGTCCTTGGCAGGCAGATCCCGCTTGGGAACGGGATGCCACTCGATGGGCTCCATCATCTGGCCGATGAGGCCGTCGCACACCACCATGACGGGATTGCGGTACTGGTCGGCAATGTCAAAGGCCTGCTGGACGAAGTCCACGGTCTCCTGCACGTTGGACGGCGCCAGCACCACGGTGCGGTAGTCGCCGTTGCCGCCGCCGCGGGTGGCCTGGAAGTAATCGCCTTGGCTGGGCTGAATGGTGCCCAGGCCCGGACCGCCGCGCATGCAGTTGACAATGACGCAGGGCAGCTCCGCGCCGGCCAGATAGGAGATTCCCTCCTGCTTGAGGCTGATGCCCGGGGAGGAGGACGAGGTCATGGCCCGCATGCCGGAGCCCGCAGCGCCGTAGACCATGTTGATGGCGGCCACCTCAGACTCGGACTGGACAAATACGCCGCCGGCCTCGGGCAGATGGACGGACATATATTCCGGGACCTCGCTCTGCGGGGTGATGGGATAACCGAAGAAGCAGTTGCAGCCGGCCCGAATGGCAGCCTCCGCAATGGCTTCATTGCCTTTCCAGAGTTCCTTTTCCACGATTGACGACCTCCTTCGTCAGAACTTTTCCACAGTGATGACGGAATCCGGGCAGATCTTGGCGCAGCTGGCACAGGCGATGCACTGACTCATGTCGGTGACGGTGGCGGGATGATAGCCCTTGCGGTTGATGACAGACTTGTCGATGGCCACAATGTGCTTGGGACAAACTGTGGTGCACAGCTCGCACCCCTTGCAGCGGTCAGACTGGAACGTGACTTTCGCACTCATGATGGTGTGGACCTCCTTCCCCATGTGCCGGGTCATTCCCACGGCTTTTTCATCTGGATGGTAATTGGAAATACCGTTTCCGGCAGATCGGACAATGAATCGGCGAAGCGCTGCTCGGCCATGTGGCAGATCACGGGGATACCGGTGGCCTCCCGGACGGCGGCGGCAAGGGCTGCGCCCTTGCGGATCTCCCGGGGGGTGGTTTCGCCGCACAGGTGCGTGTTGTTCACAAGGCCTGTGCATGTCAGACCTGTGGTCTGCTCAATGCCCCGCAGATAGCGCACCGCC
>ENA-UEYL01002428-UEYL01002428.1-human-gut-metagenome-genome-assembly--contig:-NODE-2428-length-13863-cov-4.229943_pt1 | contig 13863 bp, 14 predicted proteins | sample MGYA00242941_ERZ507946 | MGnify/ENA primary metagenome ERZ507946 (study PRJEB26167, sample SAMN06115482) | human gut metagenome | host: Homo sapiens | place: China:Guizhou | collected 2015-03-11...
GAAAAAACCCCGAAACCGTTGCGGCTTCGGGGTTTTCCGGTGCGATATCTTTTTTGGTCGCACAATGTGGTTGCGGGGGGCGGACTTGAACCACCGACCTCCGGGTTATGAGCTGCGATCTGGATGTGGTTTTTACTCCTTTGAGGACTTTTGAACCCTTTCCGTTTGGAACCAAGATACTATTTAGGCCTGTTTGCTCCATTGGTTCCACCCAGTCCAAATCCCGTATGGGTCAGGGTTTGGGTCAGACGGAAAAGATATCTAGGGATCTTTGAAGGGCCCGCAGTTTTTGCACCGCTGTAAACAAGAGGAGCCAAAAGATGCTGGATGCGTGCGGATGGCAGCGCATCCGGCTGCAGCTCGGCGGATGGTAATTGAGTATTTGACCGCTACCAATAATTCCATAGACTGTTTTTCCTGAAATCAAAAAGCATCTGTCGTTCTCACAGGGGAATTGGCAGGCACTGGTTGCTAAGTGATATAGTTTTGGGCGAAGAAAAGACGCGGCCTGACTTTTAGCTTTGCCGTCTCCTTTGGCGTTATAGAATTAGATGAAAATAATTTTCCTTGGGGGATTGACATGATTGGCTATGCGTATTATTGCGTTGTGTAGTATATACCAATTATTTAATTTGCACAATTATATCCTATCAAACTTTAGCAAGACTACAAAAATAAAGGAAGAAAACACTTTCTTATTGATATTTTCCACCAAAGGATGATATAATAACACCGTCGAAACTGGAAACGTTTCCAGTAGCGTTTCCAAAAGAAATAAGAATGAAATTTAGGAGGTCATTGGAAATGAAAAAGAAGCTCTTTGCTCTTGGTCTGGCAACAGCACTGTCCCTGTCTCTCCTGAGTGGTTGCGGCGGCAATCCAGCCCCCTCCGGCAGCGGCGACACGCTCTCCGGCGGCAAGGTCTACTACCTGAACTTTAAGCCTGAGCAGGATGCTCAGTGGCAGGAGTTGGCGGAACTCTACACGAAGGAAACCGGCGTGGAGGTTACCGTACTGACCGCTGCCTCCGGTAACTATGAGACCACCCTAAAGTCCGAGATGGCTAAGACCGATGCCCCCACGCTCTTTCAGGTTAACGGACCTGTTGGCCTGGCCGCGTGGAAGGACTACTGCTACGATCTGAGCGGCTCCGACGTGGCAGGAGAGCTGACCAGCAACGAGTTTGCCCTGATGGACGGGGATAAGATGGCTGGTATCGGCTATGTCATCGAGACTTACGGCATCATCTACAACAAGTCCCTGTTGGAGCAGGCTGGCTACTCCGCCGAGGACATCAAGAGCTTTGATGATCTGAAGAAGGTGGCCGAGGACATTACCGCCCGCAAGGATGAGTTGGGCTTCTCCGCCTTCACCTCTGCCGGTATGGATGGCTCCTCCGACTGGCGTTTCAAGACCCACTTGGCCAACCTGCCTATCTACTATGAGTACCAGGCTGACGGCATTGATACAACCGACGCCATCAAAGGCACCTATCTGGATAACTACCGCCAGATCTGGGATCTGTACATCAACAATGCCACCTGCGAGCCCAACCTGCTGTCCACCAAAACCGGCGATGACGCCGTGGCTGAGTTTGTGACCGGCAAGGCTGTGTTCTATCAGAATGGCACTTGGGCCTACAACGATGTGGCCGAGCTGGGTGATGATAACCTTGGCATGCTGCCCATCTACATCGGCGTGGAAGGCGAGGAAAATCAGGGCCTGTGCACCGGCACCGAGAACTATTGGTGCGTCAACGCCAAGGCTTCCGAGGCCGACATCCAGGCTACCTTGGACTTTATGAATTGGTGTGTCACCTCTGAGACCGGCACCAAGGCCATGTGCGGTGGCGAAGGTGCCATGCCCTCTGGCCAGGTCGGCATGGGCTTTGTGATCCCCTTTAAGGGCAATCTTGAGTCCACCAACCCCCTGGTGAACATCGGTAACCAGTATGTGGCCGATGGCTATAAGTCTGTGTCCTGGAACTTCTCCACCATGCCTTCCGAGGAGTGGAAAAACGGGGTTGGTTCCGCTCTCACCACCTATGCGGCTGACCAGACCGACGCCAACTGGGACGCTGTGGTGACCGCTTTTGTGGATGGCTGGGCCAAGGAGGCTGCCGCCGTCAACGGCTGAGCCGCATACAAGAAACACTGACCTGAGCAGCGGGCGGGCAGAGCGCCCGCCCGCTGTTTCTCTTTGTTGGAACTCTAAGAGAGGAGGTTAACTCTATGGAAAAAGCCATCAAGCGATATGCTCCTATTTTTCTGCTCCCGACCCTTGCGGCTTTTATGATTGGATTTATTGTGCCGTTCCTCATGGGAATCTGGCTATCCTTTTGTAATTTTACTACAGTTACAGACGCCACCTTCAGCGGCCTGAGCAACTATGTCAAGGCCCTGGAGGACACCATTTTCCGCCACGCCTTCTGGTACACGGCCCTGTTTGCGGTAGTGTCCCTGGTGGTCATTAATGTGATTGCCTTTGCAATTGCGCTTGCTCTCACTCAGAGAATACGCGGCACCAATATCTTCCGTACCGTGTTCTTCATGCCTAACCTGATCGGCGGTATCGTACTGGGCTACATTTGGCAGCTGATTTTTAATGGTATTCTGGCCGCCTACTCCACTGCCCTTAACCTCAACGAGTGGTACGGTTTTGCCGGATTGGTGATCCTGGTATCCTGGCAGCAGATCGGCTATATGATGATCATCTATATTGCCGGGCTCCAATCCATTCCCGGTGATGTGATGGAGGCTGCCGCCATTGACGGCGCCACTGGCCCCCAACGTCTGTTTCGGGTGACCATTCCCATGATGATGCCTTCCATCACCATCTGTACCTTCCTGTCGGTGATCAACGGCTTCAAACTCTTTGACCAAAACCTGTCCCTTACCGCCGGCGAGCCCTCCAAGCTGTCCGAGATGCTGGCCCTCAACATCTATAATACCTTTTATGGCCGTACCGGCTGGGAGGGCGTGGGCCAGGCCAAGGCGGTCATTTTCTTTATCCTGGTGGTCATCATCGGACTGTTCCAGCTTAGAGCCACCCGTTCCAAGGAGGTGCAGCAGTAATGAAACGAAAAGAACATTTGAGCAAGCTGGGGACCGGCCTGTTCGCTTTTATCAGTCTCTTCTATGTACTGCCTATTGTGGTAGTGCTGTTCAACTCCTTTAAGAAAAAATCCTACATCAATCTGGAGCCCTTTAAACTGCCTGACAGTACCACCTTTATCGGCACCGACAACTACATTGCCGCCATTGATCAATATGGCTTTCTTGAAGCGGTAGGCTGGACGGTGTTTATCACAGTTGGTTCGGTGCTGGTCATCCTGATCTGCACCTCTATGTGCGCCTGGTTTATTACCCGTGTGCATAATCGCTTTACCAAGGGGATCTACCTTCTGTGCGTGTTCTCCATGGTGGTACCCTTTCAGATGGTCATGTTCACCCTTTCCCTGGTCACTGACCGGCTGGGGCTGGGCACACCCTGGGGCCTGATCATTATCTATCTCGGCTTTGGCGCAGGGCTGGCAGTATTTATGTTCTGCGGCTTTGTCAAATCTATTCCCATTGAGATTGAGGAGGCGGCCCTCATTGATGGCTGCTCCCCGCTGCGTATGTTTTTCTCTGTGGTGCTGCCCATCATGAAGCCCACCTATATTTCGGTGGGGATCCTGGAAACCATGTGGATCTGGAACGACTTTTTGCTGCCCTACCTGACTCTGGACATCAAGAAGTACAAGACCATCTCCATCGTAATCCAATATATGAAGGGCTCCTATGGCCGGGTGGATATGGGTGCCATTATGGCCGCCTTGATTATGGCGGTGATTCCGGTGGTAGTTTTTTACCTAAGCTGCCAGAAGTATATCATCAAGGGCGTTGCCGCCGGCGCTGTCAAGGGCTGAGCCGCTCCTATCCCGTGACCGGTAAAGTATTGGAAGTGAAGCTATGACGATTAAAGATATTGCCCGCCTGTCCGGATACAGCCTGGGCACCGTCTCCCGGGTCCTAAACAACCACCCGGATGTCAGTGAAAAGGCCCGGGCGCGGGTCATGGCGGTGATACAGGAGCAAGGGTTTGAGCCAAACGCCAATGCCAAACATCTAAAAATGCAGGCACAGTCGGCCATTGCCGTATTGGTAAAAGGCTCCAAAAACCTTCTGTTTGCTGGCATTTTGGAGCGGATCCAATCTCTCCTGCAGGACAGCGGAGAAGAAGTATATGTGACCTACCTGGACGAGGATGCCGACGAGGTGCAGTATGCCGCCCAGCTGGTTAAGCTGCGCCGGCCGAAGGGCTTTCTCTTCTTAGGCGGTGACCTGGAGTGCTTTCGGCGGGGATTTCAACAGATCACAGCGCCCTGTGTTCTGTTGACCAACGATGCCCAGACACTGGGCTTTGAGAATCTGTCCAGTTTCTCCACCGATGATACAGCGGCGGCCAGCGCCGTAATTGAATATCTCTACCGCCACGGGCATCGGAAAATCGGTGTGCTGGGAGGTAATCTGGCCAGTGAACAAATCAGCGTCAAGCGTCTGCGGGGCGTCCAGCGCAGTATGAGACGGCTGGAGTTGCCATTTGACACACAGACCCATCATGTCCCCTGTCGATTCTCCATGGCGGACGGATATGCAGCCACAAGAAAGCTGCTGGAACGGGAGCCAGATTTGACAGCCCTTTTTGCCTTGGGCGATGTCATCGCCCTGGGGGCCATGCGGGCCATCTGTGATTTGGGACTGCGGGTTCCCAGCGACATCTCGATCGTAGGGTATGACGGGATCGAAGCCACCAACTTCTGCATTCCCCGGCTGACCACCATTCGGCAGGATGCTGCACAGCTGGCGGCGCGGGGCGTTCAGACCCTGCTTCAAGCGATCCACTATAAAAATCCACCGGTGTACGAGACCATTGACTTTGAACTGTTGGAACATGAGAGCGTTTGCTTCGTGGAGCCGCAGTAATATTTACTGCAGGAAGGTTGGTGTTTTACGATGCGAAGTGCCGGTATTTTGATGCCGATCACCGCACTGCCTTCGCCGTGGGGCGTAGGAACTCTAGGTATGTCTGCCAGAGCTTTTTTGGACTTTTTGGTGGAGAGTGGCCAGACATACTGGCAAATGTTGCCCATTGGGCCCACCGGCTACGGGGACTCTCCATACCAGCCTTTTTCCTCCTATGCGGGAAACCCCTACTTCATTGATTTGGATGATCTCTCCCAGATGGGGCTGCTACGGCCTGAGGAGTATCAGAACTTGGACTGGAGCCCCGACCCCGCCTGTGTGGACTATGGACTTCTGTATCAAAAGCGGTTCCAAGTGCTTCGGAAAGCGGTGGAACGACTCTGGGCCAGGGATAAAAAAATTGTGCAGTCTTTTTGCGATGAAGAACGTTACTGGCTGGATGACTACGCCCTGTTCATGTCTCTGAAGAATCATTTTGACGGCGTCCCATGGCAGGACTGGCCGGACGACCTGCGCCGCCGACAAGCCCAGGCTCTGGAACGGGCCCGGCGGCAGATGGAGCAGGATATTCAGTTCTGGAAGGGAGTTCAGTTCCTATTCTTTACCCAATGGGACCGCCTGAAGCGCTTGGCGGAGAAAAAGGGTATCTCTATTATCGGCGACCTACCGATTTATGTGGCGGAGGACAGCGCCGATGTATGGGCCCATCCGGAGCAGTTCCAGATGGACGCCCACTTGCATCCGACCCGGGTGGCTGGCTGCCCGCCGGACGGGTTTTCCGCGGACGGGCAGTTGTGGGGCAATCCCCTGTTTGACTGGGAAAGAATGCGGGCAGATGGTTATCGCTGGTGGATGCGGCGTATTTCTTTCCAGTTCCGGTTTTACGATGTGCTTCGCATCGATCACTTCCGGGGCTTCGACGCCTACTACGCCATTCCCGCTTCGGCGGAAAATGCTAAAAAAGGCACATGGGAGCCCGGTCCGGGCCTCTCCTTTTTCCGAGAAATGGAAAAGGCTGTGGGACAACGGCCCATCATCGCAGAGGATTTGGGCTTTCTCACCCCCTCCGTACAGGAACTGCTGGCGGACACCGGCTACCCCGGCATGAAGGTTCTGGAATTTGCCTTCGACAGTCGGGATGGCGGCGGTCGGGTGTATCAGCCCCACAATTACCCCACTCACTGTGTAGCCTATGTGGGTACCCACGACAACGACACCGCTTTGGGATGGCTCAGCACAGCCGACCCGGAGGATGTGGCTTTGGCTCGGGAATATTTGCATCTGGACCCGTCTGAGGGTGAAAACTGGGGCATGATGCGGGCCATCTGGAGCAGCGCTGCCGACTGTGCCATCGTTCAGATGCAGGATCTGCTGGGCCTGGGTGCGGAAGGACGGATGAACACACCATCCACCCTGGGCGGGAACTGGCAGTGGCGGGCTCTGCCCGGCTTTGATAGCCCGACTCTGGCCAGACGGCTGCGGCGGAAGATGGAACTATATGAACGGCTGCCCCAGGGCAGGAAGGGAGAACAAGTATGAACATCCAGCCTTATTTAGAGACATTTTTGACTCACCGTGGCGTCAGCCTGGATACCTGCTCCGATCAGGACCTGCTGTACGGACTGACCGCCGCGGTTCGGGAACTGCAAAAGCCTATGCGTCACGCTCAGGGGGAGCGGAAGCTGTACTACTTCTCCGCGGAATTTCTGGTGGGACGGCTGCTGCGGGCCAATCTGATCAACTTGGGCCTGCTGGAGGAAGTGGAGACTTTGCTCGCCGCCCATGGCCGCTCGCTGGCTCAGGTTGAGGATCAGGAGCCGGAGCCTTCCCTGGGAAATGGTGGATTGGGCCGGCTGGCCGCCTGCTTTCTGGATTCCATTGCTTCCCTGGGCCTTAACGGAGACGGCGTAGGTCTTAACTATCACTATGGCCTGTTCCGCCAGCGGCTGGATACCGGACGGCAGACGGAGGAGCCGGACCCCTGGATCGCACCGGAGTCCTGGCTGCTGGATACCGGTGCCTCCTACCAGGTGGACTTCGGCGGCTTCTCTCTGACGGCCAAGCAGTACGATCTGGAGATCCCCGGTTATGAGAACGACACGTGCAACCGTCTGCACCTGTTTGATGTGGAGCGGCCCGCACAGGCGCCCACGGATGGCATCCAGTTTGACAAAACAGACGTTGCCGGACATCTCACCTCCTTCCTGTATCCCGATGACAGCGACGAGGCAGGCCGGCTGCTGCGTCTCTATCAGCAGTATTTTATGGTCTCTGCCGGCGCTCAACTGATCCTGCGGGAGCTGGAGGCGCGGGGCCATTCCCTGCTGGAGCTGGACAAATATGCGGTAATCCATATCAACGATACCCACCCCTCCATGGTGATCCCGGAGCTGCTCCGGTTGCTGACCGGGCGGGGTGTGGAGCTGGAGCAGGCCATGGATCTGGTGGAGCGCACCTGTGCCTACACCAATCACACCATTTTGGCTGAAGCCCTGGAAAAGTGGCCGGCCGCCTATTTGGAACAGGTGGCACCCCAGCTTCTCCCCTTCATTCGTGCTCTGGATCAGCGAGCTCGGCAGCGTTGTGACGATCCGCAAACAGCCATCTGGGATGCGCATGATGTGATCCACATGGCCCACATGGATATCCACAGCAGCGCCAAGGTCAACGGCGTGGCGGAGCTGCACACGGAGATCCTGAAAAACACCGAGCTACACCCCTTTTATGTCCTGTATCCAGAGAAGTTCAACAACAAAACCAATGGTATTACCTTCCGCCGGTGGCTGATGGGCTGCAACCCCGCCTTGGCTGACCTGGTCACTCAGGCCATTGGTCCTGAGTGGAAGCGGGATGCCGGTCAGCTGGAAGGACTGCTGGACTACAAAGAGGACAGCGTCTTCCTGAAGAAACTACTGGCCGTCAAAGAGGAAAACAAATCGGCGCTGGCCCAATGGCTGGGAGCCAGGGGGGCTGTCATCGATCCCCACAGTATCCTGGATATTCAGATCAAGCGGCTGCATCAGTATAAACGCCAGCAGATGAACGCCCTGTATGCCATCTGGAAGTATTTACAGATCAAGGAGGGCCATACGCCCCTTCGACCCGTGACCATGGTATTCGGAGCTAAGGCGGCCCCGGCTTACACGCTGGCCAAGGACACTATCCACCTGCTTCTGTGCCTGAGCAAACTGATTGAGCGAGATCCCCAGGTCTCCCCCTGGCTGAAGTTGGTCATGGTAGAAAACTACAATGTCTCCGCCGCCGAGCAGCTAGTTCCCGCCTGTGATGTGTCTGAACAGATCTCCCTGGCCTCCAAGGAGGCCAGCGGCACCGGAAACATGAAGCTGATGGCCAACGGAGCCGTCACTCTGGGCACGCTGGACGGGGCAAATGTAGAGATCTCTCGGCTGGTGGGTGCGGACAATATCTATCTGTTCGGTCGCTCTGCCGACGAGGTCATTGCCCTCTACCGGGATAATGCCTATCGCAGCAGCGACTACTGGCAGAAGCCGGAATTGGAGCGGCTGGTGGACTTCATCCTCAGTCCGGAACTGCTGGCAATGGGTGACGCCGGGTGCCTGAGCCGGGTTTACAAGGACTTTATCGCCAAGGACTACTTTATGGCGCTTCTGGACCTGCAGGACTACATTGCGGTGAAGGAGCGGTGCCTGGCCGACTATGAGGATCGGAATACCTGGAGCCGCAAGATGCTGGTTAACATCGCACGTTCCGGATTCTTCTCCTCCGACCGTACCATCGCGGAGTATAACCGGGATATCTGGCATTTGAAATAAGTGCCACGGCAGAAAGTGTGTATATTATGTCTGAAGCCTTCCCTAAAAAAGCAAGTTGTTGGAAGCAAGAAAGCGGCTTTATTAAAATCAACGTATCACTACATAGCTGCAAACATGCTGTACCGCGCAAAGAGGTGCGCTGGTAGCCAGTCAGCGTAGAATAGACAGCTCCACCGAATCGCCGGGCGCATGAGTAAAATACAGAACCGGGCAGTCTCTTGCCGGTCACTGTGTTATTCTCATGCGCCCGGTTTGTTTTTCTCATGGTCAATTACGTGCTGTCCGCAATATTTTTTAATGCGGACATCTACCGTCCTCTTACCCTGTTACACTGGCTTCCGTAGATAAAAATCCTATACTTTTTATTTTGGTAGATTGTAAAATCAAATTGAGGGGGTATGCTCAGGCACAAGAAATCGGTGAAGCGTTCCCCGGTCAGGAGTCAAGAGGTACCGATGCAAAAATCAGTCTACAAAAGCTACGATGACCTGCCGCTGTTTCTCAACGCAGAGATGGTGGCAAAGGCGTTGGAGTCTCAAACCACCTGCTTTTTCTATTCTGTCTTATTTCTGCTATCTCCGCACGCACAGCAAAAAGTTTGCTGCACCTGGTTTGGATTGTATCGCGGCGCAACTGCATATGAGTGTGGACATGGCACAGGGGCACAGCGCTGATCTGATCCGCCGAGACCTGCTGGATGAACAGATCGTTCCCACACTTGCAAATCCCGACAAGAATTTTTTCTGTCTGCCCTATGAGCTGTTTTCTTTGTATCTTGGTCACGGTGCAATTACAGTCTATGCCTATCTGGTCCTCTGCGAAGATCACCGCACTCATCAGTGCTTCCCCAGCTATAAGGCCATCCCCGCCGCGGTAGATTCTTGCTACCAACAACAGCTGTGATAGTACATTAAAGTGTAAAATTATCCGAGACAACAAGGAGCACATGCCATGAAAATCGTAAGTAGGAAGACGAAACTTCTTTTGCTGGCAAGCCTTATGCTGATTGCTCTGCTGGCTCTGTGTGCCTGGCTGTTTGGCTGAGGTGGGGGAGAGATCAGGGTATTGGAGTTCTCCCCGGAAGATGTGGAACGCATTGAGTTGTGGCACACAAGTGTGGATTTGCCCATGGAGCGGGTAGTGGTTACGAATCAGGAAGACATTCAGAACATTCTGGACGGGGTCAATTCCTTTCATTTTACCGGTAGTTCTATCAAGGATATTTTCCGGTATGGGCTTTTTTCTGGGGGAAGCGTGCTGTATGGCTTTGATGTTTTCCTCACTGGCGGTGGTGAGAAGGAAATTACTTTCGCGTCCAACAATGGGGATCAGTCAATGGGAGACATAGAGGTAAGCTATTGGATCAGCGCCCCCACCAAAGAAGACGGTATCCCAAGTACGGCCAGAGGCTCCCTGGAGTTCTTTGCTCAGTTTTACGAAGATGATTTGTCATCTTAAACACAAACAAAAACTAACACGCAATACAAAGAAAGAGGCGGCAGCGGCAGTATCCCCGCTGTTTGCCCCTGTGAGCCGCTATGTGACCGCTTTGCGGGCTGGGTAGAGTAGCTATCCCAATAAGGGGTTCGAGGCAAATTGGGGACGGAGCGGGCTTGGATGAGGGCGCAGGGCCGGTGTCAAAAAAAGCAGGAGAAAGACCTGGCGCTTTTCCAGCGCCTGGTCGCTCACATCTTCCCGCAGTGCGGGCAGTTTGCGGGAGTTTCAGATGACGCTTTTTCACCCTAAGCAAAAGGACTGTGACGCTTTTCCTTTCTAAAAGTATAGTTTGCCTTAGTGTCCCAGGGCTTTCCCAAAACGCTTTTTAAAAATGAGCATGATTTGGGCACCACACTACGCTCACAAGTGCGGTGCCCTGACTCTGTCCGCCCCCTCAGAAATTGCACCGCAAAACAAAAGAAAGCCCCTTCTGAAAATAGAACGCTGTTAACAAAGAATTCCTATGCCAAACAAAGCCTTATTCTGAATTGTTACAGTTCTGATAACTCTGTCCGTTTGCCCTGGCTATTGTCAAAGAGTAGGAGTATTGTGTGTTGCTGCAAAGGAGGCGAGGCACAATGAACGACTACATGACCGCCCTGCACCAACGGTTCTTCCGAGAACCGGATTTCAGTGAGTTGGAGAAAGAAATTGAACAGACCCGCCAGGAGGTGCGGGACTGCCTGGACCAGGTGCAGAAGCGCAAATTGATGCAACTGGTGGATGCCCAAAACCTGCTACGGGAGGAAACCTCTCTGGTCAGCTTCACAGCCGGCTTCAAGCTGGCCTGGGGCATTGCAAAAGAGCTGGAGGCGGATGGCCTGTACTCTTTCGACTATGAAGTAGAACAGAAAGCTTGCAAGGCAGCAGGACAGGAGGAGACGTCCCATGGCAAAGAAAAGAGCTAACGGAGAAGGCAGCATCCGCAAGCGGAAAGACGGCCGCTGGGAAGGCCGGTACACAGCAGGGCATGACCCGGAGACGGGGCGAGCCATCTACAAAAATGTGCTGGGCCGGACCCAGGCCGAAGTGAAGGAGAAGCTGAAAGCTGCCATCAAAGAGACACAAGCCTTGGATCAGACCAAGGTGGGAAAATACACGGTAGGGGAGTGGATGGAGGTGTGGTTTGAGGACTATGCCAGGATCAAAGTCCGGCCCTCCTCCCACCAGACCTACCGAGGGTACATCGACAACCACATAAATCCCAATATCGGCGACATCCCGCTGGAAAAGCTCACCTCTCTGGACTTACAGAAGCTCTACAAGAAGTTGTTGACCAAAGGCCGGGTAGACCGGCTGGAAGCCAAAGGACAGCCCAAAGGGCTCAGCGCCAAGACGGTGCGGAACATTCACCAAATTCTCTCCTCTGCCTTAAAACTGGCCCAGGAGCAGCGCATTCTCTTCACCAACCCGGCGGAGGGCTGTGCTCTGCCCAAGGTAGAGCACAGAGAGATGCAGACCCTTCCAGTGGAGCAGCTCCAGTCCTTCCTGCGGGAGGCCAGAGAGAGCGGTGTGTTTGAGCTCTACTACCTGGAGTTGACGACAGGTCTGAGAAGGGGAGAGCTGTTGGGACTGAAGTGGGAGGACATTGATTTAGAACGGGGCGACCTCCGGGTTCGGCGGCAGATCTCCCGGATCAACGGAGAAGTGGTGCAAGCACCCCTGAAAACGAAAAACGCCTACCGCACCCTGCCGCTGGCAGAGGATACGATAAGCGTATTGAAAGAGCAGAGAAGAAAAGTGGGCAGCTGCCCCTGGGTATTCCCGTCCCCCAACGGCGGCCCCATCTCCCCGGACAGCGTCCTGCACATGCTCCACCGGGTGCTGAAGCGCGCGGGACTCCCTAAGGTGCGGTTTCATGACCTCCGGCACACCTTCGCCACCCTGGCCCTGCAAAACGGGGTGGACGTGAAAACTGTGTCCGGGATGCTGGGCCACTTCTCCGCAGGCTTCACCTTGGACACCTATGCCCACGTGACCAGCGCCGCCCAGCGTCAGGCGGCACAGACCATGGGGAATGTCCTCTCCGGTGCGGTATAAACCCTTCCGGCCCTTTCCGCTGAAATTTCCCGTATGGGTCACGGTTTGGGTCAGAAAAAACGGCCAAAAATAATCCGCTCGGAAAAATGATGAAAAACAAAAATAATCCGCTGAAATCACATGATTTCAGCGGATTTCTGGTTGCGGGGGGCGGACTTGAACCACCGACCTCCGGGTTATGAGAAGACTAATGCAGTCTGTTTTTTGCTTTAAACCGTGCCGTTAGTCAGCAGATGATAGAAGATCGTGTATATTTCTAGCTATATCATAGTGGATGGTACGGCCTCTTTTTACAACGTGGTGCGCTAAATGTGCGCCAGATTTTTAAATACATTGAAAAAATGCCTGGAACTGAAGTAGCCCACTATAAGAGAGATATCCTTGACAGGGATATCCCGTCTGGTGGATAAAATGAGCTTGGCCTGATTGATGCGCAGCATGGACAAATAGGCAGAAAAGGTCTGGCCGGTTCCCTCGTGAAACAGCTTACTGAAGCAATTCGGTGTCATATCCAGCCGTTCAGCCAACTAAGCCATACTAGTATCCTGCATGTAGTGCTTTTCCATGAACTCTACGGCATGGGACATGGGCACGCTGTGTGCGGTGGTTTCATGCAGAAATATAAAACTTTTCTCAAGTAGTTAGCTTCCTTTTTTAACAGGGGGACAGGAATATCCCAGTTCCACCGCAGTCTCCAACACACCTTTTCTTAGAAGTCCTCTTATATCGGCAACTCCGTTCAGGGCCTCATTCCTTTGGCGATGTTCAGTTTTTTGAAAATATTCTCATGTTTGGGGTGGGGAGGACTCCTCCAGCGAGATGGTGCTGGCGTGCTGAGACATTTTGCGTAAAAGGGCGTTAAGAATTCCAATCTCTTCCTGGGAAAAACACTCCAGCAGTTTATTCCAATAGTTTCGCTGGATTTCCAGGCTTTTTTCAGCAAGCTTCTCTCCCAACGGAGTGAGGTGCAGGTTATAGTTGCGCCGATTATCTTCGTCTCGTTGCTTAATAACATAACCACGATCTTCTAGGTCCCTCAGGATACGTGAAATAACCCCTGGAGCCATGGCGATTTTATCCGCTAGTGCGCGCTGGTTAATCCCTTCTCGGCGGTAGATGCCGACCAAAACAATTGATTGGGCATGTGAGAGAGTTAGCTCCTTAGAAACAGCCGCCATCTGAACAGCGGAATTGCGATACAGATAAGAAATAAACCAGCCGCAAACCGCTGGATCCTCCTGCCAGTGGAGTTTTAAATCATAATTCATAATTTCATTTGCCTTCTCTCAATACTGGCTGTAGTTAGAATAGTTCTATAATAACACAAAACATGGCATAAGAAAAGGTTAATCATGGTACTTTGGGAAGGCAGACGAGAGAGCGGCGGAACTGCGAATCAACAGCATGGCAGCGCCGAAGGCAGTGACACCGCCTACAAATTTGCCGATCATTACAGGGACGCACAGTTCAGGGGCGACCTGAGAGGTATAGGCCAGATGATCGCCTAGAATACAGCCTGCCGAGGTGAGAAAGGCGATATTCAGAAACTTTCCCCGGTCGTCCAT
>ENA-UEYL01002431-UEYL01002431.1-human-gut-metagenome-genome-assembly--contig:-NODE-2431-length-13858-cov-3.186634_pt1 | contig 13858 bp, 10 predicted proteins | sample MGYA00242941_ERZ507946 | MGnify/ENA primary metagenome ERZ507946 (study PRJEB26167, sample SAMN06115482) | human gut metagenome | host: Homo sapiens | place: China:Guizhou | collected 2015-03-11...
GCGCGTAGGTGGAGGGACGGCCGATGCCCTGCTCTTCCATAGCGCGGATGAGGGTGGCATCGGTATAGTGGGCGGGCGGCTGGGTGAAGTGCTGATCCCGGCTGAAGTCCTTCAGACCCAGCACCTCTCCTTCCCGCAGGGCGGGCAGGGGGGACTCCTTCTCCTCCTTCTCCTCATCCCGGCCCTCTTCATACACGGCGGTGTATCCGGAGAACTTCAGGCTGGAGGAGCTGGTGCGGAAGCTGTGCTCTCCCGCCTCGATCTCCACGGAGACGCTGTCATAGACGGCATTGGCCATCTGGCAGGCCACAAACCGGCTCCACACCAGCCGGTAGAGCCGGTACTGCTCACCGGTCAGATCCTTTTTCAGCATCTCCGGCGTCCAGTTGACGTTGCTGGGGCGGATGGCCTCGTGGGCGTCCTGGGCGCTGGCCTTGGCCTTGTAGTGGTTGGGCCGGGCGGGATAGTACTCCTTGCCGTAACGGCCCACGATAAACTCCTTGGCGGCGGCCATGGCCTCCTCGGAAATACGCAGGGAGTCCGTTCTCATATAGGTAATCAGACCCACGGTGCCCTCGCCCTCGATGTCCACGCCCTCATAGAGCTGCTGGGCAATGGCCATGGTGCGCCGGGGCGTCATGGAGAGCTTGCGGGACGCCTCCTGCTGCATGGTGGAGGTAGTGAAAGGCGGAGAGGGAGAACGCTGCTTATCCGTGCGCTTGACGGACTTGACCGTAAAGGGCAAATTCTCCGTCTCGTGGACCACAGCGTCCACTTCCGCCTCGGATTTAAGCTCCGCCTTCTTGCCGTTCTTGCCGTGATACCGGGCGGCAAAGGGGATCTTTTTCACGTCGCTGCCGGTGAGGTTGGCATCCAGCGTCCAGTACTCCTCCGGCTGGAATGCCTCGATCTCCCGCTCCCGGTCGTCCACCATGCGGGTGGCCACGGACTGGACCCGGCCGGCGGAAAGGCCCCGGCGGATCTTTTTCCACAGCAGGGGGCTGAGCTCATAGCCCACGATCCGGTCCAGGATGCGGCGGGCCTGCTGGGCGTCCACCAGATCCTGGTCGATGCCACGGGGCTCGCGGATGCTCTCCTGCACCACCTTTTTGGTGATCTCATTGAACGTGACCCGGCGGGTCTTTTCGTCCGGCAGGTTCAAAAGCTGCTTCAAGTGCCAGGAGATGGCCTCGCCCTCCCGGTCCGGGTCGGTTGCGAGGTATACCATCTTGGCGCCCTTGGCCGCCTTCTTCAAATCGCTGATAATGTCCTCTTTTCCCTTGATGGGCTTGTAGACCGGCTCGAAGTCGTGCTCCAAGTCCACGCCCAGGGTGCTTTTGGGCAGGTCCCGCAAATGGCCCATGCAGGCCTTGACCTCAAAGTCCTTGCCCAGGTATTTTCCGATGGTCTTGGCCTTCGCGGGAGACTCCACGATGACCAGGCTGTATTCTGCCATATTTACCTCCAGGCGCCCCGCAGGGCGCGTATTGATTCCTTAATTTATTCATGAAGCGTCACAGCGCGGGTATAGCGCTTGCCGCTGTGCTGTGTCACAAGCCCTTCGATCTCCAGCAGTGTCAGGGCCGAGAGCACCCGCCGGGTGGGGATGCCCGTCTGCTCGATCAGATCGTCCACCAGCATGGGGGTGTCTCCGTCCAGTGCCCGCAGCAGCGCCGTCTGGTCGTCGGTGAGGCCCCGCTCCGCAGGGTCCACCAGGGGCTTTGCCGGCCGGGCCGGCTCCGCCTTCTCGGTCTGATAACCCGTCACCTGCGGCCGGGGCGATGCCTGTCCGGGCGGACAGAGCTTTTCCGGGAAGTGCCCTTCGTATTCCCGCAGGATATCCCACGCATCACTCACCAATCCCGCGCCGTCCCGGATGAGCTGGTTACACCCGGCGCTGGCCGGCGCGTCGATGGGACCGGGCACGGCAAATACGTCCTTGCCCTGCTCCAGTGCGGCAGCAGCGGTAATAAGCGCACCGCTGCGCTCCGGCGCCTCCACCACCAATGCGGCGACGGAAAGGCCGGACAGGATACGATTGCGGCGGGGGAAGTGGCTCCCCACCGGCCGGGTGCCGGGCGGATACTCGCTGATAAGACACCCGGCGGCCGCCACATCCTCATAGAGATATTGGTTCTCCCTGGGATAGACCACATCCAGTCCGTTTCCCAGAACTGCTGCGGCACGTCCGTTTGCCCGGAGGGCGCCCCGCAGCGCGGCGCTGTCGATCCCGGCGGCAAGGCCGCTGACCACCAGGCCGCCGCACCGGGCGATGCCGTAGCCCAGCTTTTCCGCGCAGGAGATCCCGTAGGGCGTACAGGACCGGGTGCCCACCACGGCCACGGCCGCCTCCTCGTCAAAGGCAGGGAGCCGTCCCCGCACATAGAGCAGGCACGGCGGATCGTAAATGTTGAGTAATCTCCGGGGATAGGCCGCATCCTGAATGGTCAGCAGCGACAGTCCCAGTTCCTCGCACCGGCCCAGGATCTTCTGGGCCCCGGCAAGGTCGTGGTCATCCAGACGCGCCGCCTGCTCCGGCGTCATGCCGTCGGTCAGCAAGATCTCTTCCCGGTCGGCGTAATAGACAGCCTCCGGAGAGCCGAAATGGCGCAGCAGCGCCAGGCGGGTCTCGTTTTGCAGTCCCCGCAGCTCACTGAGCCAAAGCCAGAATTTCAGCACGCCCCACGCCTCCTCTCACCGGCCTCTGCCCGCTTCCCACAAAAGTACGGTGGCCGCGGCGGCAGCGTTGAGGGACTCGCACCGCGCCCGCATGGGGATGCGGATGGTCCGGTCGCACAAAGAGAGCATGGTCTCGGAAAGTCCCCGCCCCTCGCTGCCGATGGCCAGGGCGCAGCGGGTGTAATCCACATTTCGTGCATCCACGGTGTCCTCGCGCAGCGCGGCGCCGTAGAGCGGGATGCCGCTTGCATCCAGCAGGGCGCGCAGGGCCTGAGGCTCCGCGGTCCAGGCGCTCAGGCGGAACACGGCGCCCATGGTGGCCCGGACGGTCTTTGGGTTATAGAGGTCCGCGCAGCCAGGGAGCAAAAAGACGCCGTCGGCGCCCAGCGCATCCGCCGTACGCAAAATGGTGCCCACATTGCCGGGGTCCTGTACGCCGTCCAGCACCATATAGACAGCTCCCGCCAGCTGGGCAGGCGCGCTCTGGGGCGTCATGGCACACACGGACAAAACGCCCTGAGGCGTCTGTGCCGGGGAGACGGAGGCCATCACATCCTCCGGTACCTGCACCGCCCGCACGCCCTCGGGCAGCGGCGGCAGCGTGACCGACGGCGTGGCCACCACCGTGCGCACCTCCGCGCCGTGGGTCAGGGCCTCGTCCAGCAGCTTGGGGCTGTCACAAAGAAACTCTCCGCACCTGCGGCGATAGGCGCCGGAGGAGGAGAGTTTGCGCAGATGGGTACAAAGCGGATTGCTGCGGCTGGTAATCATCTCCATCTCTTCACGGCCCCCTTTCCACGGGAAATAGGGGGACACGGTCCCCCTGATTCTTTATATGTGTCCTTTATCATAAAGGTATCCCCCCAGGTTGTCAAGCCATGGTTTTCTCTCTTTTTCCACATCATCTCCCCAAAATCGCGGTTTTTTCCCATTCCGTCGGCTCTCTTTCCCGCTCCCAACGCCGGAAAAAAATGGGAGGAGCCGCCCATTGTGCGGCTCCTCCCTGCTCTCTCAGCCGATGGAGAGCACCTTGTAATCCTGGGCCTCCACGGCAGTGCGGAGCGCATCGTCGGCAACCGGAGCGCTCATGCGCACCACGGCGGTACCCTGCTCGTGGCTCACCACGGCCTCCTCCACGCCGGGCACGGCCTCCAGGCACTTTTTCACCCGGGCCTCGCAATGGCCGCACATCATGCCTTCGATCTTCATCGTCTTTTCCATCGTCTTTTTCTCCTTTTTTTGTCTGATTTTATGGTCTTTTTTCGTACTGTGCACATCAAATAGATTCAGCCGCAGCGCGTTGCTCACCACGCAGAAGCTGGAAAGGCTCATGGCCGCCGCGCCGAACATGGGGTTCAGCTGCCAGCCGGTCAGAGGGATCCACACACCAGCTGCCAGGGGGATGCCCACCACGTTGTAGAAAAACGCCCAGAAAAGGTTTTCGTGGATGTTGCGCAGCGTGGCCCGGCTGAGACGGATGGCCGCGGGCACGTCGCCCAGGCGGCTCTTCACCAGCACCACGTCCGCCGCGTCCACTGCCACGTCCGCGCCCGCGCCGATGGCCACGCCGATGTCCGCCCGGGTCAGGGCCGGGGCGTCGTTGATGCCGTCGCCCACCATGGCTACCTTTCCATGGCGCTGCAGATCGCGGATCACCTGCTCCTTGCCGTCGGGCAGCACACCGGCCACCACCTCGTCCACGCCCGCCTGGGCGCCGATGGCCCGGGCGGTGCGCTGGTTGTCGCCGGTGAGCATGACCACCCGCACGCCCATGTTTTTCAGCTGCCGGACCGCCTCGCCGCTGTCCTCTTTGATGACGTCCGCCACGGCGATGATGCCCAGCAGCCGATCATCCCAGGCAAAGAGCAGCGGGGTCTTTCCCTCTTCCGCCAGCTTCTCCGCCCCGCGGCGCAGGGCCTCGTCCACCTGCACCCGGCCGCCGATGAAGTCCATACTGCCGCCCCAGAGCGCCGCTCCGTTCAGCCGGGCGGTGAGGCCGCTGCCGGGCAGGGCCCGGAAGCCCTCCACCTTCTCCAGCGGGAGCTGCCGCTCCTCCGCCAGGCGCAGAACCGCACCGGCCAGAGGATGCTCACTGCACGCTTCCAGCGCGTAGGCCGCACCCAGCAGCTCCTCTTCCGTCACGCCCTCCGCCGCCAGCACGTCGGTCACGGCGGGCTGGCCGCTGGTGATGGTGCCGGTTTTGTCCAGAGCCACGATGTTCACCTTGCCCATCTCCTCCAGGGAGACGGCCGTTTTGAAGAGGATGCCGTTTTTGGCGCCCATGCCGCTGCCCACCATGATGGCCACCGGCGTGGCAAGGCCCAGGGCGCAGGGGCAGGAGATCACCAGCACGGAGATGCCCCGTGCCAGGGCAAAGCCCACGCTCTCGCCGGCCAGCAGCCATACCACGGTTGTGACGGCGGCAATGGCCATGACCACCGGCACGAATACGCCGGACACACGGTCCGCCACCTTGGCGATGGGGGCCTTGGTGGCCGCCGCGTCACTGACCATGCGGATGATCTGGGCCAGGGTGGTGTCCTCCCCCACACGGGTGGCCTCGCACCGGAGGAACCCGGAGCGGTTCACCGTGGCGGCAGACACGCCGTCTCCGGCGGCTTTGTCCACCGGAATGCTCTCGCCGGTGAGGGCGGACTCATCCACGGCGCTCTCCCCCTCCAGCACTACGCCGTCCACGGGGATGCTCTCGCCAGGCCGGACCAAAAACACGTCGCCCCGGCGCACCTGGGCCACCGGGATGGTCTGCTCCGCGCCGCCCCGCACCACGCAGGCCGTCTTGGGCGTCAGGCGCATGAGCCCCTTGAGGGCGTCGGTGGTCTTGCCCTTGGACCTGGCTTCCAGCATCTTGCCCACGGTGATGAGGGTGAGGATCATGGCCGCCGACTCAAAGTAGAACTCATGGAGATACCCCATGGCAGCAGCGCTGTCTCCCCGGGCCTGTGCCGCGGTCAGGGCGAACAGGGCGTACACGCTGTACACAAAGGACGCCCCGGACCCCAGCGCCACCAGCGTGTCCATATTGGGCGAGCGGTGCAAAAGGCCCCGGAAGCCGCTGATGAAAAACCGCTGGTTGATGACCATGACCGCCGCCGTCAGCAGCAGCTGGGCAAGACCCAGGGCCGCCGGGTTGCCCGCCAGAAAGGACGGCAGGGGCCAGCCCCACATGGTGTGTCCCATGGAAAGGTACATGAGCACCAGCAAAAATCCGAGGGACGCCAGAAGCCGCCGCTTCAATCGGGGCGTCTCGTGATCCGCCAGGGCCTCCTCCTGGGCCGCAGGGGTCGGCGCTGCTTCCGCCGCGCCCTTGACCGCGGCACCGTAGCCCGCCTGCTCCACGGCGGCAATGACCGCCGCCGGATCGGCGCTGCCCTCTACCCCCATGGAGTTGGTCAGAAGGCTCACAGAGCACCCCGTGACCCCCGGCACCTTCGATACCGCTTTTTCCACACGGGCGCTGCATGCGGCGCAGCTCATGCCCGTGACCTGATATTGTTCCATAGCTTCCTCCTGTGCGGTGCGCCGCTCACTTCATCAGCTTGCGCAGCGTCACCAGCAGCTCGTCAATGGTCTCGTCCTTTCCTGCGCGGATGTCCTGTGCCACGCAGGTTTTGATGTGGTTTGCCAGCAGCTCCTTGCTGAAGGCGTTGAGGGCCGCGTTGGCCGCGGCCACCTGGGCCAGGATATCCGGGCAGTAGGCGCTTTTTTCCACCATGCCCCGGATGCCCCGGATCTGGCCCTCGATCCGGTTGAGCCGGTGGATGAGCCGCTTGTACTCCTCCTCCGACCGCTCTTTCGTTCTGTGACAGCCGCAAGTCTCCATGGCCGATCCCTCACTTTCTGTGCCGCATTATATACCCCCACCGGGTATATGTCAAGGCTCCGGGAGCAAAAAAAGAAAATACCCCAATGGGGTATTTTCTTTTTTCCATATTTTGCATGTTCCGACATTCATCCGCCGCCGTGCCGGGCCGCGAGAAACGCCGCCAGGGCCGCCGGCTCGTCCAGCGGGAACTGGGGGCAGGGCACGTCCAACGCCGTGTCCGTCACCACCGCCAGGCACTCCTCCGGCTCCGCCGCCAGAGGCTTTCCAGAAGCAGCCCGATAAATGCCGATCTTTGGATAGGGGGACGCCTTGAATCCCTCCACCAGCACCAGATCCGTGGGCGGCAGCAGGGCCAGCACCTCCTCCAATGTAGGCTCGGCGCGGCGGTGCAGCAGCACTTCCCCGCCGCATACCACCGCCGTGGCCTCCGCTCCGGCACGAAACAGCCGGTGGGAGTCCTTGCCGGGACGGTCCAGGGCAAGGCCGTGGACATCGTGCTTCACCACCGCCGCCGTCAGGCCCAACTGTCCAAGGCAGGGAATGAGCTTTTCCAGATACGCCGTCTTGCCCGTGCCGGACCAGGCGGCAAATACATAGACCTCCGCCATAGCGGCTATCCTCACAGTTCCCCGGCCGGGCGCACTTCCACCAGATTGGTGTGCTGGCCGTTGCCCCGGGCGTAGGGGGTAGGCCGCAGGGAGGTGAGCACGTTGATGCAGCCGCCGTGGTCCGTGCCATTCTCATCGGGATTGTACCAGGCTCCCTGGGAGAGGGCCACCACGCCAGGCATGATCCTCTCCGTCAGGTGGGCGCCGATCTGCACCCGGCCCCGGTCGTTCCAGATGAGCACCTGCTGTCCCTCGGTGATGCCCCGGGCCTGTGCATCCTTGGGATGCATCCACAGCGCCTGGGGATCGATGGCATGCATGGCCAGGTTATTGTCATGGATGGAGTGGCAGCGGCGCTTGGTGTGCCAGCCGATGAGCTGGAGAGGATACCGTTCCCGCAGGGGATCGTTGGGCCCCTCCGGCGGGTCCACATACCGGGGAATGGCGGGCATGAAGTCCCGGAACTGGGTTTGCCAGATCTTCGGGGAGAACAGCTCCACCTTCCCGCTGGGGGTGGGGAACGGGTGATGGTCGATGTCCCGGCGCTGGTCGGCAAAGGCAATGCGCACGGGGGTGTTTTGATAGCGGTAGATGCCCGCCTTTTTGAAGGTCTCGTAGTCCGGCAGCTCCGGCTCCTTGCGCCGTAAATCCTCGTAGCACCACTCCAGCCACTGTCCCAGCGTACGGCCTTCGGTGAACTGGGGGCCAAGACCGATCTTCTCCGCCACCTCGCTGAGCCAATCGTACTCAAACCGTCCCTCGTACAGCGGCTCGATCACCTGGTTGTTGAAGCCCACAAAGTCTCCATACTGCCAGGGCTGGGTAATATTCTCCCCTTCGAACATGGAAACGCCCGGCAGCAGCACATCGGCAAACTTGGCACTGGCGGTCATGAAGAGGTCGCTGCACACGATGAACTCACACTTGGAGGTGTCCCGCAGGATCTCCGCCGTGCGGTTGATGTCCCCGTGCTGGTTGATGAGGCAGTTGCCCGCAAGGTTCAGGATCATCTTGATATCGCTTTGCAGCTGTTTTCCTCCGGTGACGCCGTCCAGTTCCGTCAGCTCGTGGCCCCGCACCACCGCCTCTGTCCAGAGGTAGGTGGGGATCTCCATGGGATAGGGGTTGGGCACGTCCGGCATGTCCACCCAGGGGTGCTGGGTGCAAAGGCCGCTGCCGCTGGCCCAGCCGCCGGAGACGCCCACGTTGCCGGTCATGCAGGCAAGCAATATGCCGCCCCGGGCGCCCTGCTCGCCATAGGCATGGCGCTGAGCGCCGAAGCCCTGTACCAGCGCCGCGGGTCTGGCCGTGGCATAGCGGATGGCAAGGGAGCGGATCGTCTCAGCCGGGATGCCGGTGATGGTCTGGGCCCATTCCGGGGTTTTGGCCACGCCGTCTTTCTCGCCAGTGAGGTAAGAAAGCACACACTCTGACGGGTCCACCTCCTCGGGCATGTGGGCCTTGTCAAAGCCCAGGCAGCAGCGGTCCAGGAAGTCCTGGTCCTGCAATCCCTCCTCCACGATCACATAGGCCATAGCGTCCTGCAGCGCCGCGTCCGTGGCGGGCCGCAGGGGGATCCACTCGGCCCCCAGCTGCTCCGCCGTGTCGTTGCGGCGGGGGTCCACCACGATGATGGGGATGCCCTTCTTCCTGGCCCGGCGCAGGTAATACATGGTCTCGCTGTCAAATTTGGTCTCCGCGGGGTTGTGGCCCCAGAGGACGATGAGGTTGCTGTTCAGCCAGTCGATGAGGCTGTTGCCTGTCTCGCAGGTGCCGTACATCAGGTCTGTTGCCTTGCGGATGCAGGCGGTGGAGTAGCTGTTGTAATAGCCCAAATACCCGCCATCCAGCTTCAAAAGGCGCTTGGCCAGGCTGCTGCCGCTGATGGCGGCGCTGATGCCGGTGGCGTAGTTGACATAGCGGGAGCCGGGGCCGTAGGTGTCCCGAATGCGCACCCACTCCCGGGCGATCAGGTCCGTGGCCTCCTCCCAGCTGATGCGCTGGAATTTCCCCTCGCCCCGCTGGCCCACCCGCTTCATGGGGTAGCGGAGCCGGTCGGGGCCCAGAAAGGTCTTATGATAGTTCAATCCCCGGACGCAGGCACAAAGGGGCACGTCGTCCCCCGCCGCCTGGGGCGTGTCCGTGGTGAGCTTTTCGATCTGCCCGTTTTTGACGTGGGCATGGATGATACACCGGCCGCCGCAGTTGTTGCGGCCCGTGGTGTGGATGATCTTGGTTTCGTTCTGCTGGTCCATACGGTTCACCTGCCTGTGGTCTCGATTGCACCAGCCGCCGGAATGGGCGGCTGGTGCCGGTTTGATTCAGTATACCTGATTCCCTCGGCGCTGACAACGAAAAAATCCCCCGTGCCGAAGCACAGGGGATTTTCTGCACAAATCACGTCCGGCTGTTTCTCAATAGAGCTTGGCGCCGGCGGGGATGTGGTCGTCCACCATCAGGCAGTGGAGCTTCTCCACACCTTCCTCGTGGTGGATGGCGGAGATGATCATGCCGCAGGAGTCGATGCCCATCATCTTCCGGGGAGGCAGGTTGGTGATGGCGATAAGGGTCTTGCCCACCAGCTCCTCCGGCTCATAGGTGTCGTGGATGCCGCTCAGGATCACACGGTCCTCGCCGGTGCCGTCATCCAGAACGAACTTCAGCAGCTTCTTGCTCTTGGGCACGGCGGTGCACTCCTTGACCTTCACGGCCCGGAAGTCGGACTTGGCAAAGGTCTCGAAGTCCACGAACTCCTGGAACAGGGGCTCAATCTCCACCTTGGAGAAGTCCACCGGGCCCTGCTCGGCGGCGGGGACAGCGCAGTTGGTTCCAGCCGCGGCGCGCTTGGCGGACTCAGGCTTGTCCAGGGGCTTCATGGTGGGGAAGAGGATCACGTCGCGGATGGAGTCGGAGTCGGTGAGCAGCATCACGCAGCGGTCGATGCCGATACCCATGCCGCCCGTGGGGGGCAGGCCGTACTCCAGGGCGTTGATGAAATCCTCGTCCATCATGCCGGCCTCGTCGTTGCCCATCTCACGCAGGGCCAGCTCGTGCTCGAAGCGGCCGCGCTGGTCGATGGGATCGTTGAGCTCGGAGAAGGCGTTGGCAAACTCACAGTGGTTGATAAACAGCTCGAAGCGCTCGGTGAGGCGGGGATCCTTGGGGGAGCGCTTGGTCAGCGGGGACACCTCCACCGGATACATGGTGATGAAGGTGGGCTGGATCAGCTTCTCCTCCACCCGCTGGTCAAAGGCCTCGTACAGGGCGGTGCCCCAGGTGCGCTCGCAGCCCTCCAGATCGATGCCCTTGGCCTCGGCGGCCTTGCAGGCCTCCTCGTCGTCGGAGATGGCCTCAAAGTCCACGCCCACATACTCCCGGACGGCATCGATCATGGTCATGCGCTTCCAGCCGGGAGTCAGGTCAATCTCGTTGCCCAGCCAAGTCACACGATAGGAGCCCAGGATCTCCTTGGCAGCGGTGGAGAGAACCCCCTCGGCAATGTCCATCATGTCGTGGAAGTCGGCATAGGCCTCATAGAGCTCGATGGTGGTGAACTCCGGGTTGTGCTTGGGATCCATGCCCTCGTTGCGGAAGATGCGGCCGATCTCATACACCCGCTCAAAGCCGCCCACAGTGAGCCGCTTCAGGTTCAGCTCGGTGGCGATGCGCATATACATGTCGATGTCCAGGGTGTTGTGGTGGGTGATGAAGGGCCGGGCGGTGGCGCCACCGGAGATGGTGTTGAGGACAGGGGTCTCCACCTCCAGGTAGTCCCGCTCGTCCAGATACCGGCGCATATGCTTGATGAAGGCGGTGCGGATACGGAAGGTACGGCGCACGTCCTCGTTCATGATCAGATCCACATAGCGCTGGCGGTAGCGCATCTCCTTGTCGGTCAGGCCGTGGAATTTCTCGGGCAGAGGCTGGAGGGACTTGGAGAGAAGCGTCACCTTGTGGGCCTTGACGGAGATCTCGCCCCGCTTGGTCTTGAAGACCTCGCCTTCCACGCCCACGATGTCGCCGATGTCGGTCTTTTTGAACTTGGCGAAGGCCTCCTCGCCCAGCTCGTCCACGCGGACGTAGAGCTGGATGCGGCCCTTGCCGTCCTGCAGATCGCAGAACACGGCCTTGCCCATGCCCCGCTTGGACATGATGCGGCCGGCCACGGAGGTCATAGCGCCCTCCAGGGCCTCAAAGCCCTCCTTAATGTCGGCGGAGTGGTGCTTCACCACAAATTTGGTGATCTGGAAGGGGTCCTGGCCCGCATCCTGCAGCTCCTTGAGCTTGGCGCGGCGGATCAGGCGCTGTTCGGACAGGGACGGCTGCTCCTCGGGCTGGTTGACGCTTCTCTCTTCTGTGCTCATGACTCTGCTCCTTACTTTTGAATCTCTAAAATACGGTACCTCAGTACGCCGGCGGGGGCCTCCACCTGAACCTCGTCACCCACTGCGTTGCCCAGCAGGGCCTTGCCGAAGGGGGAGTCCTCGGAGATACGGCCGTTCATGGGGTCAGCCTCCTGGGAGCCCACCACCTGGTAGCTCTCCTCCTCCTCGAACTCCAGATCCAGTACCTTGACCTTGGAGCCCAGGCGGACGGAATTGGGGTCGGTCTCATGCTCCTCGATGACCACATAGTTGGCCAGGATGTTCTCCACCTCCGCGATGCGGGAGTAGAGCTTGCCCTGCTCGTTCTTTGCCTCGTCGTACTCGCTGTTCTCGGACAGGTCGCCGAAGGAGCGGGCCTCCTTGATCTGGTCGGCGACCTCCTTCTCCCGGACGGTCTTCAGATAGTTGAGCTCCTGCTTGAGCTCCTCCAAGCGCTCCGCGCTCAGCTTAAATTCTTTCGCCATTGCCGTATGCGCACACCTTTCTTTTTTGCTTCTTCCTTATCGGTCAAAAGGCCTCAACCAGGCCTCTTCTGAAATCTCAACAGAAACATTACGCCACGTTAATACGATATTATAGGTAGTTTCCCACCTTCTGTCAAGTCAATTATTTCCCATCATGTGGCATGAATCCGGATCTGTCCCTCTGTCAGGCGGCCGCACTCCCACAACAGGGACAGCAGCGGAAGGGGGGCCAGGTCCGGCGGCAGCCCGCCCTCCTCCGGTGTGGGGCGCAGGCCGGCCAGCCCGGGCACGGGGCCGTACAGCCGGAGCACCGTTCCCCTCTCCTCCCCGCCCGGGCCGAAGGCCAGGGTCACGTCGGGGGCCGCCCCGCCGGGCCGCAGCACCGCCGCGCCATACTCCTCCCGCAGCCACGCCGCCAGTTCCTCCCCCTCGCCGGGCACATCCACCACCAGATGGCGCACCTGGGGACACAGGCGCGCCGCCGCAGCAAACAGCGGCCGGCTCACCCGGGGGCCGGACAGGGCCACAGTGGCCCGCACCCGCAGTATGCCCGCCCGCCGGAGCGCGGCCAGGGCCAGGGGGACGGCGATAGCCTGGCAGAAGGGCTCCGGGTCCACACTCCGCAGCCCCTGTCCCTCCAGCGCGGGCCAGTCGGGAAAATCCTCCGCCGTCAGCGCCCGCCGTACTCCTGCACGGTACAGGGCCGCCGCCCCCTGCTCCGCCCGTCTCTTCCGCCTGTCATCCCGCAGACCAGGGCGGACCGGCACCGACACCCGCAGACAGCGCAGGCCCAGCACCCGCTCCTCCGTCACCACCGGGCGGCGGCCCCGCCGCTCCTCCAGCGCCACAATTCCCACCAACCCCATCACCTCGGGAACAGGATATGCGCCGGGGCCCGGTTTATGCGGGCGGAGGATATCGGAAGCGCCGGGGGTTAGTGCCCCCGGCGCTTCTCCTTCTTTTTCTCCTGGCGGAGGCGGAACCTGCGCTCCTCCTCCGCCGCGTCCCTTTGGCGATGCCGCTGCGCCCGTTCCGCCCTGCGCGCCTCCCGCTGGAGCTGGAGGGCCTGCTGGGCCTTCGTGCCGGCGCCGGTTTTCTCTGGACGGTTCCGCGCCTGCCGCCGGGCCCGCTTGGGATTCTCCCGGCCAGATGGACGCCGGGGCGCCTCTACCGCTGGACTAAAGTCCAGGCCCCGCCACGCCGACAGGAGCCACTGCCAAACCTCTCCATCCTTCGGCTCGGCGCCGAAGGTATGGCGGCACACCTCCAGGCGCCCCTCCGCCTCCCGCTCATACACGCCCACCCAGAAGGGGTCGGCAAACCAGACCGTCAGCCTCGCATAGCCGCATTCCATATGAAGTTGTCCTCCTTAAATATAGGTCTTGCGCGGAGCGCGGACAACCAAGGAGGCAGGTTACTGACGGTCCCGGGGGCGGGACGCTCCCCCGGACCGCGCCCGGACTACCAACCGGGCCGTGTTTTTCGTTCCGCCCTCTGATTATCACTCCGGTTCCGCCGCTTGTCAACCCCCGCGCCTCACCTTTCCTTTACGATATCTTACAAAGAGTTTAGCTTGTTTTACACCACGCTGATAGCGCACTCCCCAATCTATCCGCTATCATGGCAGCGTACCGAGCGTATCAAAATAACTTTGGAGGAATCAGAATGAATTGGAAGCGTCCCCTGGCCCTGTCCACGGCCGCCCTGACGCTGGGCACGGCCCTGGCTGCCTGCGGCAATCCCACGGCCGCCGCGCCCGATCCCACCCCCACGCCTGCCGCCGAGGTTCAGTCCCTCTCCACCACCGGCTCCACCGTCAAAGCCCCCAAATACGTGTTTCTCTTCATTGGCGACGGCATGAGCTATCCCCAGTTCCAG
>ENA-UEYL01002437-UEYL01002437.1-human-gut-metagenome-genome-assembly--contig:-NODE-2437-length-13829-cov-5.434628_pt1 | contig 13829 bp, 12 predicted proteins | sample MGYA00242941_ERZ507946 | MGnify/ENA primary metagenome ERZ507946 (study PRJEB26167, sample SAMN06115482) | human gut metagenome | host: Homo sapiens | place: China:Guizhou | collected 2015-03-11...
AAAGCAGGGCTTTCATTTATATTGCTGATAAGTGGTATTATAATGAATGCCCTGGATTTCTCTTTTTTTCATAAAGAGTATGTAGCCTTAATCTGGTATATTGTAGCTTATCTTCCCGTTGGACTCCCTGTTATAAAAGAAGCATGGGAGAGCATGAAAGAGAAAGACTGCTTCAGTGAGTTTACTCTAATGATTGTTGCCACAATCGGAGCTTTCTATATTGGTGAATATCCGGAGGGGGTAGCTGTGATGCTGTTTTATACCATCGGAGAACTGTTTCAGGACAAGGCAGTCGATAAAGCAAAACGCAATATCGGTGCTTTATTGGATGTAAGGCCGGAGAAGGCTTTGGTATTGAGAGATAACAGTCTGATTACAGAAAGCCCGAAGAATGTAAAGGTCGGTGAGATTATAGAAATAAAATCGGGCGAGAGAGTCCCTTTGGACGGAGTGATGCTCGGCGAAGTCGCCGCTTTTAATACGGCGGCATTGACAGGTGAAAGCGTTCCCCGCAATATTCGCGAAGGCGAAGAAGTGCTTGCCGGAATGATTGTGACGGATAAAGTGATTCGGATCAAGGTGACAAGACCATTTGATAAGAGTGCGCTTGCCCGGATATTGGAACTTGTGCAAAATGCTTCGGAGCGAAAAGCCCCGGCAGAATTGTTTATCCGTAAATTTGCACGTATCTATACACCTATTGTTATAGGACTGGCGGTATTGATCGTACTCCTTCCGTTCGTTTATTCATTCATTGATACGCAGTTTGCGTTTGTGTTTAATGACTGGCTGTACAGAGCCTTGGTCTTCCTGGTGATTTCGTGCCCGTGTGCTTTGGTTGTGAGTATTCCATTGGGATATTTTGGTGGCATCGGAGCTGCTTCCCGATTGGGAATCTTATTCAAAGGTGGTAATTATCTGGATGCAATTACTAAAATCAACACGGTTGTGTTCGATAAAACAGGTACTCTGACTAAAGGAACATTTGAAGTGCAGGAGTGTAAATCCGCATCCGGTATTTCAGAAAAGGAATTGATTGGAATGGTAGCTTCGGTAGAGAGTGACAGTACGCATCCGATTGCTAAAGCCATCGTGAACTATGCAAAGCTGCAAAACGTAGAACTGTCACCGGTTACCGGCACAAAAGAATATGCCGGATTCGGCTTGGAAGCAATGATTAACGGAACTCCGGTATGGGTCGGAAACTGTCGTTTACTATCCAAATTCAATATCGAATATCCGGCAGAGTTATTACAGATTACCGATACGATTGTAGTCTGCGCCATTGGAACAGATTATGCAGGTTATTTGTTACTGGCTGATACACTGAAAGATGATGCAAAGAAAGCTATTGATGATTTAAAAATGTTGCATATCAAAAACATTCAGATATTATCCGGTGATAAACAAAGTATTGTTACTAACTTTGCGGAAAAGCTCGGTATCACAAGTGCTTATGGCGATTTGTTGCCGGAAGGGAAAGTGCGGCATTTGGAAGAACTGCGGCAGGACGGGACGAATCAGATTGCATTTGTCGGCGACGGAATGAATGACGCGCCGGTACTTGCGTTGAGCCATGTCGGTATTGCCATGGGAGGATTGGGTAGCGATGCGGCCATTGAAACAGCCGATGTCGTGATACAGACAGACCAGCCCTCTAAAGTGGCCGAAGCCATAAAGGTAGGAAAGCTGACACGCAGGATTATCTGGCAGAATGTTTCACTGGCATTCGGAGTGAAACTGCTCGTACTGATATTGGGAGCCGGTGGTATAGCTACCCTTTGGGAAGCGGTCTTTGCAGACGTCGGTGTTGCGCTGCTCGCCATTATGAATGCCGTAAGAATACAGAAAATGATAAAATAAGAGACTATGGAAGAGAATATTTATTTGGATAAGTTGGCACGGAGAGATATCAAGCCGACAGCAATAAGGCTTCTCATACTAAAGAATATGATGGAAGTTGAACGTGCGGTATCATTGCTCGATTTGGAAACTCTGCTGGATACGGTGGATAAATCAACCATCTCCCGGACAATAGCTCTCTTTTTGTCTCATCACCTGATACATAGCATAGATGATGGAAGCGGTTCGTTGAAATATGCTGTTTGTGATAATTCCTGCAATTGTGTGGTGCAGGATTTACATTCACATTTCTATTGTGAGAAATGCCACAAGACATTCTGCCTGGAAGGTACGCATATTCCTGTGATTGATTTGCCGAAAGGGTTTGCTTTGCATAGCATTAACTATGTATTAAAGGGGATTTGCCCGGAGTGTTCTTCTCGAAAATAGCTTGACAATTTAGTTTATAAATAAAAAAGCCGGAACTCTGATAACTGAATTATCGTTGAGTTCCGGCTTCCTGCTGCTAATATTGTATGTTTACTTGATGTTAGGATTCAGCGTATGCCAGTCCTTGATAGCGGGGATAATTCCCATTTCAATCACCTCATCACGAAGTTTGCACAGATGTTCGTAGCTCTTTTCCAGTTCCTGCTGTTCGGCGGGAGTTCCGGCTACTTCTTTATAGGTAACACCGTCTTTAGTGATTGAAGTTTCCATTGCCATCATGATATGGTCGAATTTGCCGTTGGAAACATAAGTTCCGGCAGGCCAGCGGAAAGGTTGTCCGCCCATAGCGGCAGCAATCATTTCGATAGAAAGATAAGCCGGGCTTTGGAAAGAAGAACGTCCGCGAAGGTCGATGATATGCTTTCCGCCTTGGATGACACGTACTTTCAGTGCTTCCCATTCGGTCAGCGGGAGGCGGGTAGTACCGATGAAATCAGTCAGCGGTTCTCCTTTTACTTTGGTTGTAGATGCGAATACAGCCATTTGTTCGCCATGTCCGCCGTAGGTGCGGCAATTCTGGATGTCGGAAGCGGGGATATGGAAATATTTCACCAGTTCAGTCTGTAGGCGCGTGCTGTCCAATGCAGCTAAGGTAGAAACCTGTGAAGGTTTCAAGCCTGAATATAATAAGGTAATCAGACCGGTGATATCTGCCGGATTGAATATGACAACGATATGTTTCACATTCGGGCAATATTGACGGACGTCTTTACCAAACTGGGCGGCAATCTCTGCGTTTCCTTTCAGTAAATCTTCACGGGTCATACCAGCTTTGCGGGCTGCTCCACCGGAAGATACGATATACGATGCTCCGGTCAATGCTTCCTTGATGTCGGACGTATAAGTAAGGTTGACACCTTCGAAGCCGCAGTGATACAGTTCTTCTGCCACTCCTTCCAAAGCAGGAGCGAACGGATCATACAGGCAAATATTCGGAGTGAGTTTCATCATCATGGCTGTTTGCGCCATATTAGAGCCGATCATTCCGGCAGCTCCTACAATCGTAAGTTTCTCGTTGGTTAAGAATTCCATAAAGCTTAATATATTTAAAGGTGAATAATTTTATCTTTCTTTTTGCCGCTACAAAGATAACATTTTACAGCCCTGATTGTTCATAGCAAATAGTTTTATCCGATAACGAAAAGTTATAGTAACTTGATAGAAAGTTCTGTTGAAAATAGACTATCTTTGTATTTAATAAGACTAATAAAACAGAGTAGATTAAAAATATGAGCATCGAATTAGGAAAATATAATCAGCTTGAAGTTGTGAAGGAAGTAGATTTCGGCGTATATCTTGACGGCGGAGAAGAGGGTGAGATTTTGTTGCCTACCCGCTATGTGCCCGAGGATTGCAAGATAGGGGACATTCTGAATGTGTTTCTTTATCTGGATATGGATGAAAGGCTGATTGCGACGACGTTGACTCCGTATGTGCAGGTCGGTCAGTTTGCTTGTCTCGAGGTATCGTGGGTGAATGAATACGGGGCTTTTTTGAACTGGGGACTGATGAAGGACTTGTTTGTCCCGTTCAGGGAACAGAAGATGAAGATGCAGGTGGGACGCAAATATGTGATTCATGCGCATCTGGACGAAGAGAGTTATCGTATCGTGGCTTCGGCAAAGGTGGAGCGTTATCTGTCGAAAGACAAACCGGAGTATGCTTCGGGTGACGAAGTGAATATCCTTATCTGGCAGAAAACAGACTTGGGCTTTAAGGCTATTATAGATAATAAGTATAGCGGCTTGCTGTATGAGAATGAAATATTCACTTCGTTGGAGACAGGGATGGAGATGAAAGCTTTTGTGAAACAGGTGCGTGAAGATGGTAAGGTAGACTTGATTCTTCAGAAACCGGGTTTCGAGAAGATTGATGATTTCGCGAAAACATTGCTGGATTATATCAGGGAGCAGGGTGGACGAATCAGCCTGAATGATAAGAGTCCGGCGGAAGATATTTATGATACGTTCGGTGTGAGTAAGAAAACCTTCAAGAAAGGAGTGGGCGACTTGTATAAGAAACGTTTGATTTCCCTGCATGAGGATGGCATCACTTTGGCGGAATCCTAAACAGAATAGGGAAATCCCTACATATGAATAGAGAGAATCATTGGGGTGGGGAGTTTCCTCACCCTATTTTTGTGGTATAAGAATAAAGATATTAATAATAAAAACTAGATATGCTATGCGTAAGATAATAATAAGTTTCTGTATCCTGCTCGCTGCTCTTTCCTTAAAAGCGCAATCTATCAGCGGAATCCGTATCGACGGTGGAAACACTCCGATTCTTGTTTACTTTGGCGGAAATCAGATGTGTATGCCGACTACCACTTGTTTCGTGGCTAATTTGAAATCAGGATATTATACCGTTGAAGTGTATTCTACCCGCTTTTCCCGTCCGGGAGAACGAGTATGGAAAGGGGAGAGATTGTATAAAGACAATGTTTATTTCAATGGAATCGGAGTAACGGAAATTGTGGTGGATGGACGCGACGAAATACGACCGGACAACAGACCCGGACGCCCGGGACATGGTGGACATCGCCCGGATTATGACCAATATGACAGAGTGATGAATAGTCAACTCTTTAATACATTCCTTAATAGTGTGAAGAAAGTGCCTTTCAAAGATGATCGCATGGCGTTGATTAATACAGCTTTGGCAAGTTCGGATTTCACTTCAGGCCAATGTCTTCAATTGACGAAACTTTATACCTTTGATGATGACCGGATGGAGATTATGAAGATCATGTATCCCCGGATTGTTGACAAAGAGGCTTTCTTTACAGTCATTGCTACGTTGACATTCTCTTCCAATAAGGATGAAATGAATGAGTTTGTGCAGAATTACGGAAGACGTTGATATTGGTTAACTAACTAAAACGATACAGTTATGAAAAAGATACTCCCGATCAAGTGGATGTGATGAAGATGTTGTATCCGTATGTCAGAGATAAGCAGAATTTTAACAAGGTGATTGATATCTTATTCACTAATATATATAAAGATGAGGTGCATAAGTTTATCAAGGAGTATCATCAGAATAATAAATGATAGGAGATTGAATTATGAAACGAATACTGTTTTTACTCTTTGCTGTCGGTCTGGGTGCCAGTATGACCGTGATGGCTGGAATGAGTACCAGCAAAGTGCGTAAGGAGACACGTTTCCTTACGGATAAGATGGCATATGAATTGAGCCTGAGCACTCAACAATATAATGATGCGTATGAGATTAATTACGACTTTATTTATTCTGTCCGTAATATAATGGATTATGTGGCACGTGGCTATGAATGGGCATTGGATGATTACTATGAAGCATTGGATATTCGTAATGATGATCTTCGTTGGGTATTGAGTGATGTACAGTATCGCCGGTTTATGGGAGCTGATTATTTCTATCGGCCGATATACGTAACCGGAGGAAGATGGAATTTCCGTGTTTATATCAATTATCCGAATCGTAGCTTGTTCTATTTCGGAGTACCTTATCATTATCGTACCTATTGTGGGGCACATTATCGCCCGTATATCCATCATACAAGTTATTATCGGGGGCGGTATAATAATTTCCACCATTATTCTACGCCGCATCGGATGAGGGATGAGAGGGTATATCATTCTTATCGCCGTTCGGATTTTGGGTCGGTTCATTTCCGTCCGAATTCTTCCAATCGTCCGCATAATGCACCTACCCGTCCGGGAGTTGCTGTACGTCCGGGAAATTCTTCCCGTCCCGGCAGTTCTTCTCGTCCCGGAACGTCAACAAGTTCTCGTCCCGGAACAGAACATAGACCATCAACTTCTACCAGACCGTCGACTCCGTCCGGGAATGAAAAACCGAATAAAGAGGTTAAGCCTGATAGAAACAATAACAGAGGCGAGGGAAATTCCTATCGTCGACCGGAAACGAATTCAAGCTCATCCGGCTCAAGTCGTAGACCAACAGGTGGAAGCTCGACTACTTCAGGTTCCAATCGTGAAAGCGGACGTACAAATAGTAGTTCAGCAGGAAGCTCAAGTAGACGAAGTGAAAGTAGTTCCTCTAGTAGAAACAAGAGTTCCGAAAGAACAAATAGTTCTTCCAGTCGGAGAACCGGTAGCTCCAGTCGTAGTAGCAGTAGCACCAGTTCCAGCCGGAGTAATGTTTCCAGAGGACAAACAGAAAAACGTTCTTCTTCAGGAAGTGCGAGAAGCAGTAACACAAGCTCTTCCCGTTCATCTGAAAGAGGTAACGGTTCAAGAAGATAACCTATTCCTTTATTATTAATATCATTATCATTGCTCCTCAGCGGTAGGAGAACTAGACTCCGGCTTCTCGCCGGCTAGACTATTCCGGGCGTTGCCCGTAACTTGGATTTCGGGACGGATATTATCCGCCCCGATTTCACTTATAAGTCTACAACTGTTCATTTATCTATTTCAGTCTATCTACGTATCGTTTATTTAACGAGCGGCAAATATTCTCCATAACCTTCTTCTTTCATCTTTTCTTTGGGGATAAAGCGAAGTGAAGCACTGTTGATGCAATAGCGAAGTCCGCCTTTGTCCTTCGGGCCGTCCGTGAATACATGTCCCAAATGAGCGTCACCACTTTTACTGCGTACCTCTGTCCGGAGCATTCCATAAGAAGTATCTTTTTTCTCTGCAATCAAGTCTTTTTGAATAGGCTTGGAGAAACTAGGCCATCCGCAACCCGAATCGAACTTGTCAGTGGAAACAAACAACGGCTCGCCAGTAGTAATATCAACATAGATACCCGGGCGATGCTCGTTCCAATATTCATTCCGGAAAGCTGGTTCCGTTGCACTCTTCTGAGTTACGGCATATTGTTCTGCCGATAGCTTTTTCCGCAAAGTAGCGTCATCCGGCTTTTGATAACTCTTCGTTTGAAGGGCATTGGCTTTCCGTGCCATTTCAAATAAAGCCGGATTGATATGGCAATATCCGTTCGGATTCTTATCCAGATAATCCTGATGATAGTTCTCTGCCGGATAAAAGTTTGTCAATGGCTTCACTTCTATGGCAATCGGACTCTTGTATTGGGTGGCCAGTACTTGAATAGCCTGATTAATGACAGGCATATCGGCTTTATTGGTATAATAAATCCCTGTTCTGTACTGCGTACCACGGTCATTCCCTTGTCGGTTGAGGCTGGTCGGGTCGATTGTTTTAAAATACAAATCGAGTAATAGAGTCAAATTGACGACTTCGGGATCATAGACCACTTTCACTGTTTCGGCTGCATCGGTCTTTCCCGAACACACCTGTTCGTAACTAGGATTGTCAACAATACTGTTAGCATATCCTGCCTGAGTACTTTCTACTCCTCTGATTTGTTTCAGGAAATGTTCAGTTCCCCAAAAACATCCCCCTGCGAGATAGATTTCTGCTTGATTTTTCATTGGTTTAGCAACTCCTAAAAATACATTACTAATCGTCAGAATCACTAAGATAATAAAATGGTTCATATCCGTTGGTTCTTTCTATAATAACGAATAAACCAACGGATATGTTTAAGGGAATCACTATGTTCAGTTCAAGTGTGATTCTTGTTATTCAATAATCTGTCCTTTGTAGAAATCTAAAATCTTTGTGCAGAACAAATAATCATATTTGGCTTGCAGCCTGTCTGATAACGCTTTTGTCAGATTGAGCTTTGATTCGTTATATTCTACAAAAGTAGCTTTACCATTATTGAATTTCTCATTCATTAGCCGGAAAGATTCTTCATTAGCTTTCACGGCGACTTCACTGGAATTATATTTGCTTTCTGCTGCTAAAGCATTGTACCAGGATTGTTGAATTTCCTTGTAGAGCGTTTTTTTAGCATTGTCAAGTTGCAGTGTAAGATTGTTCTGCAGTAAGCGGGCTGTCCGTACTTTATTACGTGTAGAAAAACGGTTGAAGAGCGGAACACTAAGATTGAATCCTACATATTTATTCAGATTGTTTTTCATCTGATTGCCGAAGCCGCCTTCTGATTTACCGTTTACTGTATAATAATTACTTCCCAAACCTGCACTGAAAGATAATTGTGGATAGAAATTACCTTGTGCAATACGGATACTGTTGATGCTACCTTGCAATCTGTATTCTGCCGATTTAATGCTTGGTTTGCAGGCAAGTGCTTGCGTATAAATATCATCCGGTGGAGTGAGAGGGGTAAATTCCAATTCCTCTTTCGGATTCTCAAGAACGAATCCTTCCGGTGTAGGGAGTTCCAGGAGTTGGCTAAGATCCAACAGTGATAATTTGTATTTATTGTCGGCTTGTACGGCGGTCATTTCATCCTGTGCTACACGAGCCTGTGCTTCAGCCACTTCAGACGGGGAAGCTTTGCCTACTCCGAAAAGTCCTTGAATACGTTTTAGCTGGTCTTTACTTAAATCTACCTGATTGTGGGCAACCTTACTTAATTCCAGATTAAATAATACCTGCAAATAGGCAGAGGTGACATTAATGGCAATATCTTCTTTGGCTTTATTGAGGTCTTCAATGGCCGCTTTCAAATCCAGTTTGGCCAGTGAATATTGATTGGATAGTTGCAAACCGGTGAATATAGGTACATTTGTGCCTAAACTGAAACTTGTATTGGCACTATTGATATCGCTATATGAGTTATCTACCGGAGAGGCTGTACGTCCCCAACTCCAGTTTTGGCTGGCACTACCACTCAAATTCGGGAGACGTGCCCATTTGGTGGTATGCACATCTACTTTACTTATTTCGGCATCGTTGGCAGATTTGCGAATCCCTGTATTATGCTCGATGGCATAGTCGATACATTGCCGCAATGTCCATGTTTGCGACGAGTTGTTGTCTTGCGCCTGAATGGAAATTATTCCGATTCCTGAGAGCAGGAGCACTGATATGGTTTTACGGATTGTTTTCATTGAAGTCTGTTATTTGTCTTTTTTCTCTGCACCACGTATTTTGTCCTGTGCGGTTATTCCTTTCTTTATTTCTATCTTGATACCGTCACTCATCCCTGTTGTCACCTGTGTGCGTTGGAACTTTTGTTTCGGCACGGAATCCGTCATAAGATACACAAAGGTAGAGTCTCCGCTAAATTCAACTGTACTTTCGGGCACAGCCAACACCTGATTAGCGCGTTGCAGCACGATTTCCGCATTGGCAGAGTAACCGGAACGGATTTGTACGGAATCCGGTACGGAAATCGCGGCCTTGATTTCAAACTGGTTGGCTCCGTTTGTTTCTACTCCTTTCGGAGAGATATATTCCAGAATAGCGTTGAAAGTCAAATTCTGTAAAGCACCGATTGTAAGTTTTATCGGCATCTGTTCATGGATACGTCCCACTTCGGTTTCGTCAATGTTGCCACGGAAAATCAGGTCATTCATATTGGCTACCGTAGCGATAGTCGTTCCGTCATTAAAAGTATTACTCATGATAACCGAGTTACCGGCTTTTACGGGCACATCCAGAATCAATCCGTCAATCGTGGAACGAATCATGGTGCTGCTGAAGGAAGCATTATTCTTAGTGATTCCTTCTTTGATGATTTCCAGATTGTCTTTGGCAGTCTGTTTTTCTTCACGTGCCTGTTTTAGGGCAATTTCGCTTTTTTCATACTCTTCCCGGCTGATAAGCTGGTCGTCATACAACTTTTTGATACGGTTAAAATCCGTCTCAGCCTGTGCGGTGTTGATTTCTGCCAGCCGTACACGGCTTTCTGCGGCGTTCAGTTGTCCGAGTTCGGGGATAACCTTCACTTTGGCTATAACTTCTCCTTTCTTCACGGTTTGTCCCGCTTCTTTATAGACATCGTCGATAATACCGGAAATCTGCGGCTTGATTAAGATTTCATCTCTCGGCTCCACCTTTCCGGTAGCCACGGTAGCCTTTTGCAAGTCTGTTATTTCCGCCTTCACTGTTTCGTAGACAGTAATTTTCGGCTGCGATTTCTGATAAAGGAATACGAACGTTCCAATAAGGATTACGGCAATGATTACCAATAATGCGATTTTCAGATACTTTTTCATCTTGAATATATATGTTTAATTTTTAATTCTTCGTTCTCAACTCTCCATTCTCAACTTCTACTCGTCCCTGATCGCTTCAATCGGCTTGATAGCCATAGCCCGGTAAGCGGGTGCCAGTCCTGCCAACATACCTAACGCGATCAGCAACGCACAAGTACCGATTGCCAGTCCGAAGCTGACTTGGAAATGAGTGTCTCCACCGTCTGAATTTACTCCCATTTCCAACAGTTGCAATATCATGACGGCAAAGGAGATTCCGCACATTCCCGCGATGGTTGTCAGCACCATACTCTCAGAGAGAATTTGCTGCATGATGTCTCTCGGCCGTGCTCCGATAGCCCGGCGGATACCAATCTCAGTAGTACGTTCTTTAACGGTTACCATCATGATATTCGATACGCCGATAGCGCCGGCGAGCAAAGTTCCCAAGCCAACCATCCATACCAATATATTGATACCGGTAAATAAGTTGTCAACCATTGAAAACATAGCTTCCGCATTCAGGTACATAAGCGCCTGTTTGTCATTGGGGGCGATATAATGCGCGGCTTTGATAATCTGCTCCATTTCCGGCTGAACGTCGGATACTTTGACACCATGTTTCACGGTGAAGCAGATAACATCAATTCTTCCGCCCAAGTTGTATGTTTGCTGCATGGTGGTGAAGGGTAGGGTGACGGCTTCTGAAGCCCGTCCCTGTATATTCATGTCTCCTTCGGAAGAAGACATTCCGATAATCCGGTAATAAATACCGTCTACACGGATATACTTGCCGCAAGGGTCTTCACCTGCCTTGAAAAGACTTTCATAAACCCGTTTTCCGATAACGCATACTTTGCGCGCTTCCTTTATGTCCACATCATTGATAAACCTGCCGTAAGCCATTTCTTGTGATTCGATGTGAAGGTAGTCGGGGTACAATCCCTTTACGCTGCAATCATATTTCTTGTCTTCATATACGGCTTTCGACCCCCAACGGGCGATGGAAGGAGTAATAACTTCTATTTCTTTGACTTGTGAACGGAGACGTTCGATGTCGACAGCTTCCAAGTCCCACCATCTTCCTTTACGAAAGCCCTTGTAGGCTTCGCCCGTCCTTTGCGAAGCGAGGAAGCCGGAATTGGTGGCGAATCCTTCAAAGTTCTTCTTCATCATATCTTCCAGTCCCTGTCCGCCGCCGATAAGGGCAACGAGCATGAAGATTCCCCAGAACACGCCGAAGGCAGTCAACAGGCTTCTCGTCTTGTTTCTTGTGATGGTTATGAGGATTTCCTCACAGGTATCCATGTCTATTCTCATACTCTTAATCTGCTCTAAGTGCTTCAATCGGCCGGATACTGACTGCCTTTCGGGCGGGGAACAATCCGGCTAACGTACCAGCTATTACTAATGTGAGTGTAGCCTGTATGGCAACTCTTATGTCTACGGTCGGATTCAGGAACACCGTTTCTGTCCACACTCCGGTATCCATTGTCTGATTTCCGAAGGCATTGTTCATCCACTCGGTCACTCCGATGCCGGCTACCATGCCGATGTATCCGAATATAGTGGTGATGATTATGCTTTCTACAATAATCAGCCAAAGAATTGAGCTTGGCTTAGCTCCTAACGCCTTGCGGATACCGAACTCGCGTGTACGTTCTTTAACGGTAATCAGCATGATATTGGATACCCCTACAATGCCGCTTAAAAGGGTGAAGATACCGATCACCCAGATTCCGGTGCGTAGAATGGCCATGCCTTTCTGTTGTTGCAGATAATTGGTGAACCGGTTCCATATCCAGATAGCACTATGGTCGGTAGGATCAAAACGGTGGTTGGCACCTAGCGCTTTCCGGTATTCTTTTTCAAAGTTCTCATTCGCTTCGATTGTTTCCAGATTTTTTGTTGCGATGGTCAGGCAGCTCAGCTTGTCTCCTTTATTATAGATTATTTGCAGGGTGGAAAAAGGTATGAGAGCGGGATTCTCTCCACTGTCTCCTTTGTCGTTGCAAAGTCCTACTACCTGATAGGCAACATTTCCCATGTTGACAAATTGCCCGATAGGTTCGGTATGTGTCTTATTAAAAAGTATTTCAGCCGTCTTTTTATGCAGGACGATTACTTTCCGTCTTTCTTTTATATCCGTCTCATTAATGAAACGCCCTTTATAGAGCTTTATGGTTTCCATATCCGTATGGTTGGGGAAGACTCCCGCCAGTCCGACACTGGCATACTCCGAACCGAAACTGATGTTGACCGAACCTTGCCAGATGGATGCTCCTGTCGTAATGACATTGTCGGGAAAATGGGTATCGGTAATCAGGAAATCTTTGTTGTCCAGTTGAATCTGCCGCCCCTCTTTTAATCCGTCATAAGACTTGGAAGTCCAGCCCGGATAGATTTTAATACTGTTCAGCGCACGTTCCGAAGCAGACTCTTCGAAAGCATGGATCAGCCCGTTGCCTGCGCCCAGCAGGACGATAAGCATAAAGATACCCCATGCTACGGCAAATCCGGTGAGAAAAGTCCTCAGCTTGTTGCGCTTGATGGTACTGTATATTTCTTGCCAAATATCAATCATGATAATGTTTGTATAGTAGTGGTGGATTCTGGTTTATTTCATGATGCCGTCCTTGCCGAAAGGAGAAGCGTCGTGGTCGATGTTATCTTCGATTCGTTCGATAATACCATCTTTGATATGTATAATCTTGTCCGTCTGGTTGGCAACGCCACTCTCATGGGTGACGACTATGATTGTCATCCCCATCCGGTGCAAATCTTTCAGAATCTGCATCACTTCCACAGACGTCTTGCTGTCCAATGCTCCGGTCGGTTCGTCCGCCAGGATAATTTGTGGTTGGGTGATGAGTGCACGTGCGATGGCTACACGTTGTTTCTGACCGCCGCTCATTTCGTTGGGCATATGATGTGCCCATTCTTTCAAGCCCAGCCGGTCGAGATATTCCAGTGCAAGCGCATTGCGTTTCTTGCGACTTACCCCCTGATAGAATAAAGGAAGTGCTACATTCTCTACGGCATCTTTAAAGGAAATCAGGTTGAATGACTGGAAGATAAATCCTATCATACGGTTCCGGTATTCGGCAGCTTTGGTCTCGCTGAGATTTTTGATAAGCACATTATTCAGATAATAATCTCCGGTATCGTAATTATCAAGAATACCTAATATATTAAGTAAGGTTGATTTGCCCGAACCCGACGCTCCCATGATGGAAACAAACTCGCCCCGTTCTATTTTGAGGTTGATGCCTTTGAGTACATGGAGCGGTGCTCCGTTGTTGTAAGTCTTGTTGACGTTTGTAAGTTGTATCACAATTTCCTTTATTTAGTTTCTGTTTTCTTATGAATTTCTACTATTAGACGGTCGAAAGATACGAAAAGTTGCAAAGCAGGTGAACTTTTTTTGAAAAACATTTTGTAGACTCAATCTTCTTTACGTAATTTGTGTGCAGTAAACTTAATGATTAACT
>ENA-UEYL01002438-UEYL01002438.1-human-gut-metagenome-genome-assembly--contig:-NODE-2438-length-13820-cov-3.776250_pt1 | contig 13820 bp, 14 predicted proteins | sample MGYA00242941_ERZ507946 | MGnify/ENA primary metagenome ERZ507946 (study PRJEB26167, sample SAMN06115482) | human gut metagenome | host: Homo sapiens | place: China:Guizhou | collected 2015-03-11...
GTAGCTCATCTGGTAGAGCGCCACCTTGCCAAGGTGGAGGTAGCGAGTTCGAGCCTCGTCACTCGCTCCAAAAAGAAAGACACGCTTCTAAGCGTGTCTTTTTTTGACCTCTTTGTCCGGACGGACAGATGTCCTCTTCCGGCGGAACACCCTCCATTCCCCGGCCTTTGGCCAGAAAGGAACCTCTTCATGGAACTGCTTTGCAAATGGAACCAGCTCAGCCTGGTCAAACGTATTCTGATCGGCCTGATCCTGGGCGCTGTCCTGGGCTTCCTCCTGCCCGGCGCCTCCTTCCTCAGCCTCCTGGGCACCCTGTTCGTAGGCGCGCTGAAGGCCCTGGCCCCCCTGCTTGTCTTTTTCCTGGTCTTGCACTCCCTGGCACAGCACAAGAAAGGGGCCAAGAGCAATATGAGCACCGTCATCGCGCTCTACCTCATCGGCACCCTTCTGGCTGCGCTGTGTGCGGTGGTTGCCAGCTTTCTGTTTCCCTCCACCCTGGCGCTGGCCCAGGAGGCGGCCTCCAGCGCCCCCGGCGGCATCGGCGAGATCCTCCATACCCTGCTCAACAACGCGGTGAGCAACCCCATCTCCGCTATGGCGGAGGCCAACTATATCGGGGTGCTGCTGTGGGCTGTGGGCTGTGGTCTTCGGCATCGCCCTGCGGGACGCCTCCGACCGCACCAAGCAGGTGCTGGGCGACCTGTCTGACGCCCTCTCCACCGCCATCCGCTGGGTCATCAGCTGCGCCCCCTTCGGCATCCTGGGTCTGGTGTTCACCACGGTATCGGAGACCGGCTTCTCCTCCTTCATGGACTACGGCCGCCTGCTCTGCGTCCTGGCGGGCTGTATGTTCTTCGTGGCCTTGATCGTCAACCCCATTCTGGTCTTCCTGTGCATCCGGCGCAACCCCTATCCCCTGGTGTTCCGCTGCCTGAAGGAGAGCGGCATCATGGCCTTCTTCACCCGCAGCTCCGCCGCTAATATCCCGGTCAACCTGCGGCTGTGCAAGGAGCTGGGCCTGGACGAGGAGAAGTACTCCGTCTCCATCCCCTTGGGAGCCACCATCAACATGGCTGGGGCCGCCATCACCATCTCGGTCCTCACCCTGGCCGCTGCCAACACCCTGGGCATCTCGGTGGACTTTCCTACCGCCTTCCTGCTCAGCGTGGTAGCCTCCATCGCCGCCTGCGGCTCCTCCGGTGTGGCGGGGGGCTCCCTGCTGCTGATTCCCATGGCGTGCAGCCTGTTCGGCATTCCCAACGACATCGCCATGCAGGTGGTGGGCATCGGCTTCATCATCGGCGTCGTCCAGGACTCCTGCGAGACGGCACTGAACTCCTCCTCCGACGTGCTGTTCACCGCGGCCGCCGAGTTCCGCAGCCGCCGCCTGGCCGCTCGTCAGGACTGACCAAACGCCAAAAAGAGGCCCGGGATCAGAAGATCCCGGGCCTCTTTTCTCTTCAGATCTGGTGCGCCGCGAAGAAGGTTTTGGCGGTCTCCAGGCAGCGCCTGGCGTGCTCCAGCTTGCCCCGGATCGCCACCTCCGCCGCGTTGGGCAGCTCGATGGAATAGTAGGGGGGATCAGGGATGTTCTTCAGCATCCCCGCCAGGTCGATGCCGCCCTCTCCCACGTACAGCCGCCCGCCCCGGGCCACGCCCACCATGTCCGGGTGGTCCACCGGCGGGATGAAGGCCGGACCGTCGCACAGGTGGACGAAGCCGAATCGCTCCGCCGCTACCTCCCGCAGCTGTTCTGGGGTGACCTTCACCCGGTGGGCGTGCAGAGTGTCCACCAGCACCTGCACATTGGGCCGGTCCATCAGGTCCATCCAGGCCAGGGCTTCGGTCAGGCCGGGGATGTTTGAGAAGGGGACGAACTCCAGATTGAGCTTCATGCCGTATTTGTCCGCCAGATCGCACATCTTCTCGAACTGCACCCGGGAGAAGTCCCGGTCCGCACTCCACACGCTGGCGATAGCGTATTTCGCCCCCAACGCGGCCCCCAGGGCGACCTCCTTCTCGTAGCTCATTACGTCCACCCCGTCCGCCACCCGGGCCAGTTCGATGTCCATCAGCCTCACGCCGGTGCGCTCCAGGGCAGCGCGGACCATCTGGAACATTCGGCCGTTGGCCAGGGCGTAGTCCGGCTCTCCGGGCAGGTGCTGGGAGATGGTCCGCAGGCCCACCCCCTCATAGCCGCACTGGGCGGCGATCTCGATCTGATCCACCGGGTGGGTGTTGGGCAGAGTCAGATAGGCCAGGGAAAAAAACTTGCTCATAAGAGAGACCTCCTTATTCTGTGGGGCGTTCGCCCGTCTGTTTGATTGCTGGAAGGGGAATGCCCCCTTACGGCCCGCTCTGACCAGCGGACCGCAAAGAGGCATTCGGTTTAAGAGGAGCAACAGGAAGAAACTGCTGCTAAGCGGAATATCGCGGGATAGATCAGCCCTGAGCGGCGGCAAGCTCCTCCTGAAGGGTGGTGCCCAGACCATTTACATCTGCATCGATCTTATCGTAGAGGGCCTGGACAGTATCCAGCGCCAGGATCTCCTGATAGAAAGAATCATCATATTCGATGAGAGTCATACCCCCGTCCACCAAAGCCTGCTTGCTGGTCTCATCAATATTCTTCATTTCAGGTTTCATTTCCTCAATGGCTTCCTCCACCGCCTGCACGATAGCCGCCTGATAGGCGGGGTCCAGAGAGTCATACTTCTCCTTGTTCATGGACAGCTGGTTGGCGTACAGGATGTGGTTGGTGCAGGCCAGGTACTTCTGCACCTCCTGAATATTGGCCCCGAGAACAGTATCCGCCGCATTTTCGTGGGCATCGATGGTCCCGTTCTGCAGGGCAATAAACACCTCAGCCCAGGCCAGAGGGGTGGGGGCGGCACCGATGGCAGTCCAGAAGGCCATGTGGTTGCCGTTCTCCATGGTGCGGATCTGAAGCCCCTTAAAGTCTGCCAAGGTCTTCAAGTCCCGGTTGGCGGTGGTGAGGCGGTAGGTGGCGTACTGCTGGATGCCCAGCAGTTCCAGACCGGCGGTCTCATAGGCGGCGGACATGGCGGCATGGGTCTGGCTGTCGCCGTTGAGCACCTGGTCGATGGTCTCGCCGTCATACTGGGCAAACACCATGGGCAGGTCGAAGATAGCCATCTCAGGGACAAAGTTTACGACCGCTGCGATCTGGGAGCCCACTAAATCAAGGTGTCCATCCTGCATCTGGGAAAGTATGTCCATGTCACTGCCCAGTTCTCCATTCTGATAGAGATAGACTGTCAGTTTTCCGCCAGTGATCTCCTCCACTTTCTCCGCAAACAGGCGGTCGAAAGTCTCTCCAGCCGCCCCCACCGCGGCAGCATCTGCCAGAGACAGCTCCACAGGCTCCAGATCCGCATAGGCCCCGGAAGCAGAACCGGAAGAGACCGTACCAGATGTGCTGCTACCGCCGGAAGCAGCCGGGGGATTGGAAGCGGCTCCGGAGCCGCTTCCACCGCCTGAGCAGGCGGCCAGGCTCAGGGACATGGCCAGGGTCAGAATCAGGGCAATCGCTTTTTTCATTGTCTTTCCTCCTCGTTTTATGTATCAGCTATGGATCAGCGCCGTTTTCACGGCTTTTGCACAAAGGATCTGCCGGCCTCAATACTGGAGGCCGCCGTTCACATCCAGCACCTCGCCGGTGGTCCAGGCGGCGTCGTCGCTGCCCAGATAGGCGATGGCGGCGGCCACGTCGCTCAGTTCGCCCATCCTCTGGAGGCGGATACCGGCGGACAGGGATTCGATACGGTCCTGGGTCATGCCGGCGAACATCTTTCCCTTCAGGGGGCCGGGGGCCACGCTGTTCACCGTGATCTGCCAGGGCCCCAGCTCATAGCCCAGGCACATCACCAACCCGTTCACACCGGCCTTGGTGGCAGCGTAGTTGACACCCACGCCGGGACGGCCCGTCCGACCTCCAATGGAGGAGATGACCACGATATGTCCGTATTTCCGCTCCTTCATGGAGGGGACCACCGACTTCACCGCGTGGAACACGCCGGTGAGGTTGATGTCCACAACATCCTGCCACTGGGCTTCAGTCATCTCGTCGATAGGACAGTGGCGGATGATGCCGGCGGTGGCTACCAGGGTGTCGATCTGCCCCCACCTGGCCAGGACGGCATTGGCCGCCGCCTCGCACTCCTCATACTTCCGCACGTCGCACTTTATGCCCATAAGGCGCTCCCCGTCCCACCCCTCGGCCTTCAGCCCGGAGATGGCTGCGTCCAGCGCCTCCTGGGAGAAGTCAGAGAAAGCCACCTTTGCTCCCTCACACAGCAGCCGCTTAGCAGCCGCCTCGGCCACGTCACCCGCACCGGTGATCAGCACCACTTTATCCTGATAACGCTCCATATCGATCCCTCATTTCTAAAGCTCTTTGTTTGGATATTATCACAAATCTAATTGGGTTTTCTTTTCCTTTTCCTGTCTCTATTATCCAGCCAAGCCGTCAAAAAGTAAAATACCAATTCATTGCCTTTTTGATAGATTTAATTTTATCAATATTTGTTTATTTCTTGACAAACTTCTCAATTTTTAATAAAATATAGGGAAATATATAGGATATTTTTCCGCATTTTTGGGGAGGTGCAGCAATTTGACATTGAATCAGCTCTATTATTTTAGGACAGCAGCCGGACAGCTGAACTTCCACCGGACCGCGGAACAGCTGATGATCTCCCAGCCCTCCCTCAGCGCCGCCATCGCCAGCCTGGAACGGGAGCTGGGAGTCCCCCTCTTTCTCCGAAAGGGACGCCACCTGGAACTGAGCAAATACGGCCTGCTCTATTTTAAGGAGGTGGACGCCCTCCTGGGCCGCCTGGACTCTGTGAACGCCACCCTGAAGCGGGCCGCCCGCCCGGGGCAGGGCCACATCGACGTGGGCTACATCGCCCCCCTCTCCCCCAAATTCATGCCCGAGACGGTGCGGGCCTTTCTCCAGCAGCCAGGCTATGAGCAGGTCACCTTCGGCTTTCGGGAGCTGCCCACCCGGGAGCTGCTGGACGGGCTGAAGACCTTCCTCTATGACGTGGTCTTCTGTATCTACGAGGAGGGCGAGCCGGAGGTGGAGTTCGTCCCCCTGCTGGACCAGGAGCTGGTGGCCATCGTGCCGCCGGACCATCCGCTGGCTGCGGAGGACCAGATCCTGCTCAGTCAGCTCGCCCCCTACCCCTTTATCACCTATATGCCCCATGTCCAGATCTACCGGGATATCATGGCGTACATCTCCCAGAGCGGCTGGACGCCTCAGGTATTCTGCAATGCCACCGGAGAGGCCAGCATCTCCTCTCTGGTGGCCAGCGGCTTCGGAGTCTCCATCGTGGCCAAAACGGATGTGCTGGACAACAGCCAAGTGAAGCTCCTTCACCTGAAGGACCGCCTCTACAAGCGCACCATCTATATGGCCTATCGCCGGGATGAGGAGCAGCCCCCCTCTATGCAGGCCTTCCTGCGTTTCGTCCTCCAGCGGGCCCGGGCGCAGTCCGACTCTCAGCGGCACAGCTGAACGGGCTGCGAAAAGCCCGGATGGGACCCTATGGTCCCATCCGGGCTCTTTCATGCAGATCCTGCTGGGCGTCAAACGCCTGCCGGTCCCTCCGGGTATCCGGCGAAGGCCTCCACCGCCTTGGCGTCGGCCTCTCTCCGCTCCTCAATGGCGTCTCTGAGCAGGAGCTCCTTCACCTTCATCAGGCGTATGGTGTTGGCCCGCTCGTTTTCGTCCAGCTTCATGGTGATATATTTGATATTTTCCTGCATCTCCGGGATCTTTACATACTCCAGGGCATTGACTCGGCGGCGGGTCTTTTCGATCTCCTCCGCCAGCAGCTGGGAGGTCTTTTCGATCTCGGCCAGCTTCAGCATATCCTGGAACACCTGGGACATGGCAGAGACCGCGTCATCCAGCTCTCCTGAGGTGTTGGCGAAGCCGTAGGGGTAGATCTCCCCCGGGTCCTGGCTGTGGGTCCTGAAGTGGTACTGAGGCACATCCACCGACATGATATTCTGAAAAGTCATGTCCAGTTCTACGCTCTGCTTGGGATAGAGCAGGGACTGCTCCAGCATCTCCGGGGACATGACAGCGGCAGCCACCGTGAAGGAGCTCTGGGCGCGCATCAGCTGCTCCTCCACCCGGCGGCGGAGGGCCCGGTTCTCCCGCACCATCTCCATGAACTGCTTCATCAGCTCATCCCGCTTGTCCTTGAGCAGCTTGTGGCCCCGCTGGGCGGTGCGCAGGCGGCCCTTCAGGCGGGTCAGCTCCATACGGGTGGGATTTATGGTCGTGGAAGGCATTCTGGTCCCCCCTTAGCCCTTTTGGGGCAGATACTTCTCGATCAGCTCCGGCTTGATGCGCTTGAGCTCCGCGGTGGGCAGGATAGACAGCAGCTCCCAGCCCAGGTCCAGTGTCTCCTGGATGGAGCGGTTCTCCTCTGTTCCCTGGGAAACATAGCGCTTTTCAAACTCGTCGGCGAACTTGGCGTACAGCAGGTCGGTGGGGCTGAGGGCTGCCTCGCCCAGAATGGTCATCAGCTCCTTGGCCTCCTTGCCGCTGGCGTAGGCGGCGAAGAGCTGGTTCATGGTGCCCGAGTGGTCCTCCCGGGTCCTGCCCACGCCGATGCCCTTGTCCTTCAGGCGGGACAGGGAGGGCAGCACGTCCACCGGCGGATTGATGCCCCGGCGGAACAGCTCCCGGGAGAGGATGATCTGTCCCTCGGTGATATACCCCGTCAGATCAGGGATGGGGTGGGTCTTGTCATCCTCCGGCATGGTCAGGATGGGGATGAGGGTGATAGAGCCCTCCTTGCCCAGCTGGCGGCCCGCCCGCTCGTAGATGGTGGCCAGGTTGGTGTACAGATAGCCGGGGTAGCCCCGGCGGCCCGGGCCCTCCTTCTTGGCGGCGGAGATCTCCCGCAGGGCCTCGGCGTAGTTGGTGATGTCGGTCATGATGACCAGTACGTGCATCCCCTTTTCAAAGGCCAGGTACTCCGCAGCGGTCAGGGCCATACGGGGGGTGGCAATGCGCTCCACCGCCGGGTCGTTGGCCAGGTTGGTGAAGAGCACCGTGCGGTCGATGGCACCGGTGCGCTTAAACTCGCTGACAAAGAACTCCGACTCCTCAAAGGTGATGCCGATGGCGGCAAAGACCACCGCGAAGTTGGATTCCCCATCCAGCACTTTGGCCTGGCGGGCGATCTGAGCGGCCAGCGCGGCGTGGGGCAGGCCGGACCCGCTGAAAATTGGCAGCTTCTGGCCCCGGACCAGGGTGTTCAGTCCGTCGATGGTGGAGATGCCCGTCTGGATGAACTCGTTGGGGTAGTCCCGGCCGGCAGGGTTCATGGGCAGGCCGTTGATATCCCGGTACTCGTCAGCCAGGATGGCAGGTCCGCCGTCGATGGGCCGGCCCATGCCGTTAAAGACCCGGCCCAGCATGTCCTCCGACACCCCCAGCTGGAGGGGGTGCCCCAAAAAGCGGATCTTGGACTCCGCCAGATTGATGCCCGCAGAGCTCTCAAACAGCTGCACCACGGCGGAATCGCCGTTGACCTCCAGCACCTGGCAGCGGCGGATGGTACCGTCAGACAGCTCGATCTCCCCCAGCTCGTCATAGGTGACGCCCTGCACATGGTCCACCACCATCAGGGGGCCGGAGATCTCCTGGATCGTCTTATATTCCCGAATCACAGCGCTTCCTCTCCCTTCTCAGCCACGGCGGAGATCTGCTCCTCCATCTGGCGGACCAGCTGGGCATAGGCCTCCACATACCGGTCGGCGGGGACAGACTTGGCCCGGCCGATGCCCTCCCGGGCGGGGATGGTGAACAGCTCGGCCAGCGCCCCGCCCTTCTCAGCGGCGGCCCGGCACTGCCGGTCATAGCTTCGGATCATGGCCAGCATCTTCTCCTGCCGGTCATACTCGGAGAAGGAATCGATGTCCACAAAGGAGTTCTGCTGGAGGAAATCCTCCCGGATCATCTTGGCCGTCTCCAGGGTGATCTGGTCCTTGGCGGACAGGGAATCCTTGCCCACCAGCTGGACGATCTCGTTCAGGCTGGCCTCCTCCTGGAGGACCGCCATAGCCCACTCCCGGTTCTGGAGGAACTCAGGGCCCAGGTGCTCGTCGTACCAGGGCTTCAGGGAGTCCAGATAGAGGGAGTAGGAGTTGAGCCAGTTGATGGCGGGGAAGTGGCGGCGGTAGGCCAGGGAGGAGTCCAGGGCCCAGAACACCTTGACGATGCGCATGGTGGCCTGGGACACGGGCTCGGACAGGTCGCCGCCAGGGGGCGAGACCGCGCCCACAGCGGTGAGGGAGCCTCTGCGGTCCTCCTCAGAGCCCAGACAGGACACCGAGCCCGCCCGCTCATAGAACTGGGCCAGGCGGGAGGACAGGTAGGCGGGGTAGCCCTCCTCGCCGGGCATCTCCTCCAGGCGGCCGGACATCTCCCGCAGCGCCTCCGCCCAGCGGGAGGTGGAGTCGGCGATGACGGCCACGGCGTAGCCCATGTCCCGGAAATACTCGGCGATGGTGATGCCGGTGTAGATGGACGCCTCCCGGGCGGCCACCGGCATGTCGGAGGTGTTGGCGATCAGCACAGTGCGCTTCATCAGGGTCTCGCCGGTGCGGGGGTCCACCAGCTCGGGGAATTCCCGCAGCACGTCGGTCATCTCGTTGCCCCGCTCGCCGCAGCCGATATACACCACCATGTCCACATCAGACCACTTGGCCAGGGCGTGCTGCATCACCGTCTTGCCCGAGCCGAAGGGACCGGGGATGGCGGCTGTGCCGCCCTTGGCCACCGGGAAGAAGGTGTCCACGATGCGCTGGCCGGAGGACAGTGGGACCACAGGGGGATATTTGTGCTTATAGGGCCGTCCCACGCGGACGGGCCACTTCTGCATCATGGGCAGCTCTACCCGGGAGCCGTCCTCCCGTTCCAGCACGGCCACTGTTTCGGTGACGGTGTAGGAGCCGGACTGGATGGAGACGATCTTCCCTTGCATCCTGGGCGGGATCATGATCTTGTGGAGGATAGAGGGGGTCTCCTGCACCGTGCCGATGATGTCGCCCCCTACTACCTGGGTGCCCGGCTCCACCACGGCCTGGAAATCCCACTTCTTCTCCCGGTCCAGGGCGGGCACCTCCACACCTCTGGGGAGGTTATTTCCCTTCACCGTCTCCATGATGACCTCCAGCGGGCGCTGGATGCCGTCGTAGATGTTCTCGATCAGGCCGGGGCCCAGTTCCACGGACAGGGGGGCGCCGGTGGTGACCACCTCCGCCCCGGGACCCAGGCCGGAGGTCTCCTCATAGACCTGGATGGAGGCGGTGTCCCCATTCATGGTCAGCACTTCTCCGATCAGGCCCTGCTCGCCCACCCGGACCACGTCGGCCATGTTGGCCTCCTGGAGCCCGGTGGCCACCACCAGCGGGCCGGAGACCTTGACGATTTTTCCCATTGGCTCAAACCTTCTTTCTGATCCTTCCTGTGCCGCCGTCCCGCTCAGTCCCGGGACCCCAGGGGGTACTGAAGGAGATCCCCGAGATACCCCTGGTCCTCCACAGGCGCCACAAATCGGAAGCCAAAACGTTCATAATAATCATGCAAAACCGGGTTGTCCCGGGCGCAGTCCAGGCGGAGATAGTCCTGCCCCCGCTCCGCGGCCAGGGCCAGGCAGCGCCTGAGCAGCTCCGTGCCCGCTCCGGAGAAGTGGAGGCTGGCCGCCAGATTATGCACATAGAGCGCTTTCCCGCCATAGCCGGCCCAGCGCGGGTCCTCCTCCAACACCACGGCCCCCGCGGCCAGAGCGCCGCACTCCGTCCACAGGGCGTAGAGCTGTCCCTCTTCAGCGCACTGCCGGAAATAGTCCAAGGGATACCGCCTGAGGTAGCCGGGGTGGTTCCACTGCTGGATGCCCCGCTCATCCATCCAGGCGATCCGCTGCCGGATCAGGTCAAAGACCTGCTCCGCCTCCCCTGCTGCCGCCCTGCGGAAGGTACCGAATCCATCTCTCATAGGATATCCGCCCCCACCGCCCGCTCCACGGCGGTCTTCACATTGGCCATCCCGATCCCCAGGGAGCCCTCTTTGCCCGGGATCAGGATGATAGCGGGGGTGAGGGCGTCCTTATAGCGCTGAAGCTCACTCTGGAGCTGGACCGCCAGCTGCTCCGTGAGGTAGAGGATGGCACAGTTCTCTTTCGCCAGACGGTGGATGATCTCTCTGGCCTCGTCCGCGCTCTGGGCAGGGCAGACCTCCAGCCCCAGGGCCTTGAAGCCCAGCACGCTGTCTCGGTCGCCCACCACCGCGATCTTATACATGCTCCTCTCCCCCTTATACATAGGTGGCCCGCAGGCGGCTGCGGATGGTCTCCCCATCCAGGCCGGCCATGCGTCCCGCCATGATGATGCGCACAGCGGTGATCTCCGCCTCCCGGGCGTAGAGATAGCCGATCACCGTCTCCTCCCCGAAGGGGACCCGGCTGGCCGAGGCCAGATATCCCGTGACCGCATTATCACACAGGCGCTCAAATTCGGTGAGAGGACCAGAATCCGGCTGGGTCCGGGCCGCCCCCAGCGCCGCCGCCTGGGCCAGGGGCCCGCTGCGGAAGCGCTCTGCCAGTTCCTCCGGTCTCGCTCCGGCCAGGGCGCGCTCCGATACGTTCCCACCGGGGAGCAGGATCTGGTTCAAAAACTCGCTGCCCTTGCCCATCCGGGCTGCCCGGACAGCGGCGCGCAGATTAGCGGCGTCCACCGACAGGCGGACATAGCCCTGCAGGAAAGCGCTGCCGCATGCCCGTGCCAGGCTCTCCATCTCCTGAAAGCAGGCCCGGTCCAGCACCAGGTCGGCCTGCTGAGGATCTCCGGTGGCGGACAGCACCTCCCTGGCCCGGAGCACCGCCTGGCGGAACACCTCGCCCCAGTCCCGAAGGTCATCCCGAAGGAAATCCTCCCGCAGCCGCTGGGGATCGTACCGCCCGCCCTGGGAGAGCAGACGCGCCTCGTCCAGCCCCATGGCCTGGGCCTTGATCAGCACCTTGGCGTTGTGGTAGTCGTATTTCAGCTGAAAGACCTCCACCAGCCGCCGGTCAGGCACCGAGTCCGCCATGTCCCGGAAGGTGTTCCGCCGGGCATCGGCCAGCAGCTCTTCCAGCGCCGCCGAGGTCAGCTGGGTCAGCTCGCCGTACCCGCACTCGCTGAGCACCTTGGCTGCTTCGCCGCTGTCCTTGGCGTCGATCATCCGCTCCATCCGTTCCCGGGTCAGCATGCGGTTTTCCATCGCGTGGATGCGGGTGGAGACGGCTAAATAATCCGTATCTCGTTTCTGGGACAAAATACCACCCCTTTCGGGTCAGAGCAGAGCGCCGCGCGTATCTCTGCGGGCAGTCTTTGCTTCCTGCGGAATCTGGCAATGGGCACCCGGGCCCTCCGTTCCCCCGCTCCGCTCCTCACTCTTCACTTTTGAAACAGGATCTCCGCCACCGGCTTTTCCAGCTGCTCCTGCTGGGCACGCACCATGGCCTCAAAGGCGCAGTTGACCTCCACCGGGCCGTCCACCATGATGAAGCCGCCCCGGATGGGCCTCGTCTCCTCGGACAGGGTCAAAAGCCCGGTGCCGGTGATCTGCGCCGCAGCGCTGTTGACCACCTTGCCCAGGAAGGCCCCCACCTTGGAGTCGGTGATGGCGTCGGGCAGCTCCGGAGCCACCTGCTTCACCAGAGCGTCGTTGGCCGCCATCACCACCGCCTTGCCGATACGCGTCCGGTCCTTGGGGGAGAAGATCAGCTGCTCCCGGCCGGTGGAGGACGCCTGCACCGCCAGGCGGGCCAGCAGCTGGATGTACTGCTCCTCCGGCAGCGAGCACATCTCCTCCAGAGCCTGGCGGAACGCCTCGTCCAGCACCTCCTGCTTGGCAGCCAGGGACATCTTCCGCCCCTCCATCTGAGCGGCAGAGATCAGGCGGGCCTTCCGCTCCTCCGCGGACCGGCGGCCCCGGGCGAGCAGCTCGCCCTTCTCCTTCTCCGCCTGGGCCCTGGCCTGGGCCAGCAGTTCTTCTGGAATAGAGTTGATATATTCATTACCGACCAAGATTACAAGACCGGCTAATTTTTTCTGGATACATTCTAAAATGAGATCCTTAAGTTTATCGGCGCTGTGCACAATGCCGGTAATAAACAGCAGCTCGCCGCCGTGTACCCATTGCGAGACAGTTGAAGTCTGTCCTACGTAGGGCCAGGTGACCGTACGGTCCAGGCCGTTTGGCCCGGCAACCAGCTTGATACGTTCAAAATATTTTAAAGTCAATAGATCCTGACAGGTAACAGACATGGTAGGCCTCCTTGTGGTCGAATAGTCAAATGCTTATTTTATTATATCAAATTCCAATACTCGGCAGCAGGAAATTTAAGCGGCCGAATAAAGTGTAGCTAGTGTTACAAAAATTATTTATTATTATTTATACTCTAAAACATGAATTTTCAGAAACTGCGTGCTATAATTAAAGTAATAAGAAAAATAATAATTTATGGGAAGGTGTGAGTTATATGACGGCAGAATTCAAAAAATGCTGGATGCTTAAAATTTATACGGGCGAGGACGTTATAGTAGGCAACGATCCCCTGTACAGAACGATTCTTGAAGAAGCCCGCCGTTTAAAGATCGCCGGCGCTACCGTCATTAAAGGTATCGAAGGTTATGCGACCGAAGTGCGTGGGATCGACCGTCGTCCGGTATCACTTTTTACCGGTGTTTCCAACCTGCCTGTTTTGGTGACGATCGTCGATCAGAAAGAAAATTTGGAAAAGCTGATCCCGTTTTTAGAGAAAAAGGCTACGCATGCGCTGGTGTTGTTTGAAGAAAGTACGGCTTTGGTTACTGACTATATGCGTCAGGTGATTGCCAAACGTCAGGCTGACGGGCTGGAAAAATAAGTTTTGCCCTTATAAAAAAATTTGGCCGCAGGTTTTACAGCCTGCGGTTTTTTATGCCCGACAGCGTATTTATCGGCAGGACTTAGCAGGATTTTTCGGGAAGATTGCGAATAATAATAAGTGGTTTACTATGCCTGAAGGAGGGTATGCAAATGGATATGAATCAGGAAACTAAGGTCACTGTCATTGACGACCGGCTGCGTCAGGAGGAAGCTGAAACTTTGTGCCGCTGGGCTGCTGCCCGCGCCGGGGTTATCGTTGTTGCTCCGTTGCTTGGAACAATGGCGCTGATTGCTAATGATGTGTATCTGGTGATAAAATTAGGCAGTGTTTATGAAGAAGAAATCGGAGAAAAGGCGGCCGTAAGCCTGCTGAGTTCTTTAGGAGCTTATTTTGTAGGCAGTACGCTGACGACACTGATCCCGTTTGCTCCCTTGCAGATACCTGTAGCTGTAGGGACTACCTATGCGCTGGGACGGGTCGTTACCGAATGGCTGAAGGCCGGTAAACCGGCGGACCTGAGTCCGTTTAAAACTGTGTATGATGATGCTTTGCGTGAAGCAAAGAAAAATATTGAGCTTTTTAAAAATGACCCTAAAAAAGATGAACCACTGGGTGATGAAAGTAAAAAATACGATTTGTGATCAAACCATAATGAATGGAGGTCCTTTATGTACGAGAACTATGATGTAGCGATTATCGGCGGTGGCCCTGCGGCTGTTTTCGCAGCTTATGAATTTACTCTGAAATATCCGACGGTCAGTCTGATCATGCTGGAGGAAGGCAATCCAATCGAACGGCGTCAATGTCCGCTGGCTGCAAAAAAAGTGGATCATTGCCTGCGTTGTGTACCTTGTG
>ENA-UEYL01002443-UEYL01002443.1-human-gut-metagenome-genome-assembly--contig:-NODE-2443-length-13813-cov-3.937973_pt1 | contig 13813 bp, 13 predicted proteins | sample MGYA00242941_ERZ507946 | MGnify/ENA primary metagenome ERZ507946 (study PRJEB26167, sample SAMN06115482) | human gut metagenome | host: Homo sapiens | place: China:Guizhou | collected 2015-03-11...
GCTTGACGCATACAAGCATGTTCATTTCTGTGTTTCCTCCTATTACGTTTTTTGGGACTGCGGCATACACCGGGTCCCATGGCGTTTTTCAAGTTCTTCCCAACAAATGGGCGCACTTGTCCAAAGCCATTTTTCCCATGGAACATCATATACCGGGACGGGCCCATTGTCAATTGGAAAACCATTGGTGCTACCAGATTTTTAGAAATTTTCCTGACCTCAAATCCCACTCTTTGGCATTTTATACAAACTTTCCGTTCCAAATCTGGGCAATTCAACTGTGTCTCTCCCATTCTACTTTTTCTCTTTACATTGGTAGTTTATCGTGGTACTATGTTAAAGTCCTCGGGCGCGTCCCGACACAACCTGACAAAATGGAGGATACTTGTATGCTGAAGAAAAATCGTCTCGCTGCGCTGCTCCTGGCGCCGTGTCTGTGCCTGTCCCTGGCCGCCTGCTCCGGCGGCAATTCGGCGGCCACCCCCGCGCCCGCCGACACCGAGCCGGTGGAGACCATCGGCGGCGCTGACGGCCCCACGGACATCCTGCTCACCGAGGAAGAAAGCGATGTGGCCTACATCCAGGACAAGGGCACGCTGGTAGTGGGCATCACCAACTTTGAGCCCATGGATTACCGCGATGCGTCCGGCGAATGGATCGGCTTCGACGCCGACATGGCCAAGGCCTTCGCTGAAAGCCTGGGCGTAAATGTGGAGTTTCAGGAGATCACCTGGGATTATAAGGTGGAAGAACTCAACTCCCGGGCCATTGACTGCGTGTGGAACGGCATGACCCTGAGCGAGGATGTTCTGGCCGCCATGGGTACCTCCACTCCCTACTGCACCAACTATCAAACTCTGGTATATCCCGCTGACAAGGCCGCGGACTTTGAGGGTCTGACCTCCCTGGAAGGCCTGAATATCGCCGTAGAATCCGGCTCCGCCGGTGAGGATGCCGCTGAGGCTCTGGGCGCCACCACCGTGCCCGTTCAGGCACAGGCCAACGCCCTGATGGAGGTTTCCGCCGGTACGTCCGACGCCGCCGTCATCGACGTTTTGATGGCTGCCGAGATGACTGGCGAGGGCACCAGCTACGCGGATCTTGCCTACAGCCTCAACCTCAACGACAGCCAGGGCCTGCCTTCTGAGGAGTACGGTGTGGGCTTCCGGCAGGGTTCCGACCTGGTGGATGCCTTCAACTCCTTCTGGGCGGAGAAAGTCGCCGACGGTACGGTGCTGGAGACGGCTACCACCTATGGCCTTCAGGACGCCGTGATTCTGGAGTAATCCCCCTTCCCCGCAAACCTGACAGTTGGAAAAGCAGAGCGCGCCTCCACAGCGTGCTCTGCTTTTCAGCGGCTGACCCTTCCATTACATACACCACCTTGAGAGGACGATACCATGTTGGAATTTTTCACCTCCACCACCTTCCAGACCGTTTTGTCCGCCCTGAACAGCGGATTTTTGAAAACCCTGCAGCTGTTTTTCATCACTCTGATTGGAGCTCTTCCGTTGGGTCTGATTATCAGCTTTGGCTCCATGAGCCGTCTGGCACCTTTGTCCCGTCCCGTACACTGGTACCTGCGGAAAAACAAGCGTGAGCCGGGCAAGATCGCCAAGCTGCTCATTGCGTTCCAGCCCATCCGCTTGGTCTGCCGCCTGATGGTTTGGATCATTCGGGGCACCCCCCTGGTTCTGCAGATCATTGCCCTGTTCTACGTGCCGGGCATCCAGAAGTGGTTCAACTGGCCCAGTGGCGAAACCGGCCGGATGATGGCGGTCTGTGTGGCCTTCATCATCAACTATGCCTGCTACTTCTCCGAGATCTACCGGGGCGGCATTCAGGGTGTGCCCAACGGCCAGAGAGAAGCCGGCCAGGTGCTGGGCATGACCAAGGCCCAGATCTTCCGTCATATCACACTGGTGCAGATGATCAAGCGCATCGTGCCTCCCATGTCCAACGAAATCATCACCCTGGTCAAGGATACCTCTCTGGCCCGGGTGATCGCCCTGCAGGAAGTCATTTGGATGGGCGAATCCTTTATGAAGGGCAATTCCGGCATTGCCGGTCTCACCTGGCCCCTCTTCTTCACCGCCATTTATTATCTGGTCTTCAGCGGTGTGGTTACCGTGCTCCTGGGCAAGCTGGAGCAGAAGCTGGCATTCTTTCAGTAAGGAGGGAACGACGTCATGGCAATTTTGGAAGTACAGCACATTGAAAAGCATTTTGGCGCCACCAAGGTTCTGGAGGATATCAGCTTCTCACTGGAAAAGGGACAGGCGCTGTCCATCATTGGTTCCTCCGGCTCCGGAAAGACCACGCTTCTGCGCTGCCTGAACTTTCTGGAAACACCGGACCGGGGCATCATCCGCGTCCAGGACGAAACCCTCTTTGATGCCGCCGATCCTGCCACGCAGCGGGAAAACGAGGTGCGCCGCAAGCGACTTCACTTCGGCATGGTGTTCCAGTCCTTCAACCTCTTCCCCCAATACACCGCGCTGAAAAACGTCACTCTGGCCAAGGAGCTGCTCAGCCAGGAGCGGCCGGATTTCAAGGAGAACAAAAAGGCCATTCTGGAAGAGATCCAGGCCGAAGGACAGGAACTCCTGGGAAAAATGGGTCTGGCAGACCGGGCGGGACACTACCCGCACCAGCTCTCCGGCGGCCAGCAGCAGCGGGTTGCCATTGCCCGTGCCCTGGCACTGCATCCGGATATTTTGTGCTTCGACGAACCCACCTCCGCTTTGGACCCGGAGCTCACCGGCGAGGTGCTCAAGGTCATCCGCTCCCTGGCGGAACAGCGGACCACCATGATTATCGTCACCCATGAGATGGCCTTCGCCCGGGATGTGGCGGACCAGGTGATCTTCATGGACGGCGGTGTCATCGTCGAGCAGGGCGATCCGCACCAGGTCATCGAACATCCCCGGGAAGAGCGCACCCGGCAGTTCCTCTCCCGCTACGCCCAGAATTAACCGGCTTCCCAACAAAAACCAAGCCCCGGCGGATTTGAAAATCCGCCGGGGCATTCTTGTTGCCTGTCGGGCCTGATGCGTCTCACGCACGCTTGCGGGGGATCAGCAGCAGCTTCTCCCGCGGAATTGCCTCTTCGCTTTCCAGCTGGTTGGCGGCCAGCAGATCCCGGATGGTTGTGTTGCATGCCTTGGCCAGATCCCAGGCGCTCTCCTGCTTGCCCAGGCACCGCAGCACCAGGGACGGCTTTCCCGTCATGTCCCGGGGACTGTCGGTGTCCACACGGGCACTGGAGATACAAACCCGCTTGGTCCGGGAGGCTGCCTCAATGCAAAAGTCCACCGGGAAGCGTACCTCGATGCCCCGGTCCCCGATGCCGGTCTGCACCTCCTCGGTGCAGACCGCCCGGGCTGTCACCTTGCAGCTTTCCGGCAGCTCCACCTGACAGGATACGTCCAGGCAGCGCTCCGCCACCAGAGGGGTTCCGCCTTCATCCTGGTAGAGAACCCGAACCGTGGCGCCGGTGCGCAATGTCACATTCTCCCCTTCCCGATTGACCTGCACGCCGCCGCAGCAAACGGATACCGTCAGAACAGATTCTGCCTCTACACCGATTTCCAATACCTCCCGCACCGTCTGCCGCCGGGTCATGGTTTCCATAAAACCGGTCAGGCTCACCGGCACAGCCTCATAGCTCATATCATAGGCAGTGGAATACAGGTCCCCCAGAAGGGTCAGCTCCTGCTCCTGGCGCAGCAATGCCGTGGCATGGAAATAAAGCGTCACGGCAATCTGACGGCCCTCGTCGTCATCACTGTCCAGCTGCAGATCCGTACCGGTCAGCTGAATCTGGACATCCGCGGTGTGATCTTCCGCCGCGCCTTCCACCTCCATGATCTGGGAGAACGGCAGTTCCGCCGAAGACGAGCAGCACAAACTGGAGCTGGTGCGGTAAAGCACTGTAATATGGAATACCCCTTTGAAAATCAGCTTGCTGCCTACAATCTTTGCCTCCGATACCGCAGCGCTGACCCGGTTGCCCAGCAGCTCCACCGCTCCATCCCGTCCCGGCGAGAGATTCATCTCTCCGGAATAGGTGAAATCCTTTTCCGCGATATGGGTCAGCAGCACGGCGTGCTGGTGCTCCTGGCGCTTTTCTACGCACAGTGCCGGTTCCGCGTCCGCATCCGTGCACACACACAAAGTACTTTTCTGATATCCGGTCAGCACCGTCACCAGCTTGCAGTGCGTGAAGATCTTGCGCGGGTTGAGCGTTCTGGTCTCCAGGAATTCCGTCTGGGTCTGTGCGCCTAAGTACTGGCAGCCCGGCAGAGCCCGGCTGTCGCTCTCAACGGTAAAGGGGATGGAAAAGTCCAGTGTCCGAATACCGCCCTCCCCTTCCGGTGTGTAGAGGACCGTAACCCGCACCGTTCCGGATACCTCCGCCTTCCCATCCCGCAGTTCCCGGCTGTGGAGGAAGACGCGCCCTTCTGTTTCAATAATCCGGGCAATATCCGGCAGATAGTCCGGTACAATAGTCTCCGCAGTTTCCTCCTGTGTCAGTGTCAGTTCTCCGCCTGTCTCATAGGCGTCCAGGCTTGTTTTTTTCAATTCCAGTTCCATCTTCGAGGCCCTTCCTTTCCCGGCTGTATCATCCATGCCACACTCTATGCCGGGCGGGCCGTCATTATGACGCGATCTTACTCTCCGGCTTTGACGCCGAACAGCCGCCGCAGAATGCCCCGCAGAGCCTTTGGGGATTTCCAGACCACAATGTTCATTGATATTGCTCCTTTCTCCGCTAACGCCTGCAGCAGGCGCAGCCGCACGCGATCAGTACGAACGCTACCAGAAACAACAGAGCTCCCACCGGAAAAATTGCCGTAATGAGGATTCCGGCTCCCAGAGCTACTGCGAAAATACCCAGCAGCCAGCAGCCGCCTCCCCTTCCATGAAACATGCGCCCTGCGCCTCCTTTCCTCTCCAGTATAAGCACCAAACCCATTCAGGGTGCAAAAAAACTGCCGGAGGCACGTGTCCTCCGGCAGTTTGATTACTTTTTGGTCTCCTGCCAATCCTTCAGAGGCTTGAGCTCCTCATAGAGCCGCAGGTAACTGTTGTGGCGGCTTTTCTGGATCTCGCCCCGCTTCACAGCTTCCAAGACGGCACAGCCCTTTTCCTTGGTATGGCTGCACCCAACAAACCGGCACGAATCCAGATATGGTTGGAACTCCCGGAATGTCTCGGGCAAGTGGTGTTTGAGTTCCAGATTCAGCTCCTCCGTCTCAAAAGAGGAAAAGCCCGGAGAGTCCACCACCTCTGCCCCGCAGGCCAGATGATACAGCTCCACATGCCGGGTGGTATGCCGTCCCCGTCCGAGAGCGTCGCTCACTTCGCCCACCTGGAGATGAAACTCCGGATCCAGGGCATTGAGAATGCTGGATTTTCCCACGCCGGAATTTCCTGTAAAGGCAGATAACTTCCCAGCAATGAGGGGCTTGAGTTCCTCCAGTCCCTCCCCGGTCTCCGCACTGACACGCAGGGTGGGAAAGCCTGCCGCATGGTAAATCTCATAAAGACTGTCCGCCCGGTCCAGATCGCTCTTGTTGAGCAGGATGATGACCTCGCAGGACTTGAGGGCCGCAATGGCCGCCACCCGGTCAATGAGGAAGGGGTCCGTCCGGGGCACCGCCCCGGAGGCGATGACCACCAGCTGATCAATATTGGCCACCGCCGGCCGGGAAAAGGCATTGCGCCGGGGCAGGATCTTCTCCACGAAGCCCTCGCCGCCGCCCAGCTCCCGCACCTCCACCCGGTCCCCGACCAGTGGGGAGACGCCTTCCTTCCGGAATTTGCCCCGGGCCCGGCAGGTCAGCAGTTCGGAACCGGTATTGACATAATAGAACCCACTCAGGGCCTTTTGAATCCGTCCCTGTGTCATATGCTCACCGCTGCTCATGAAAATGATGTCGGTCCGCCTTGGCTCTGGTCCAGGGCACCGTCGAAATACACCCGGACATTCTCCATCCCGGAGCCGGAGAGGGTAACCCGCACCTGACCGTCGGAGTACTTCACCGTCTCGTCGTACTGCGGCTCATCCTCATTTCCCACGTATACCTGCACGTGAACGGTGGTGGCGTCGCCCTGAGGTTCGGGCAGCTCGTAGAACTGGGTGATGGTAGTCTCGGCCAGTCCGGCGCTGACCTGGAACTTGATGGTGTCCCACTCCTCAGCCATGGTATTGACCGGGATGCTCTGCCAAATCACAGTCCCGCCGGGCTCATCGCTGGAAACCGTCTCGATGTCCTCGGCGTTGCAGGTCAGATTCAGGGCCTTGACTTCCTCCAGCACTTCATCAATCTGCTTGCCCACAAACTGCGGAACGGGAACCTGCTTGATCTCCGGTCCCTTGCTGATGACAAAGTGAATCGTGTCGCCCTTTTTCAGAGGTTCGTCGGCAGCGGGGTCCGTGGAGATGATATAGTTCTCCGTCACCTCGTCGCTGTACACATACTCCTCTTCGGTAGGCTCTACCAGCTCCAGATCGTACTGTTCAATGAGGGATTTGAGCTCCACCTTGGCCGCGGCATAGGTCATGTTGGTCACGTCAATCATGGTGCCGATGTCCTCACCGGCGCTGACCCAGACCTGAATCACCGTGTTGTCGCCCTTGCGGAACTCCCCTTCCTTGGGGTCCTGCTTCACAATCTCTCCGGCCTCATACTTGTCGCTGTATACGGTCTCCTCCTGAACGACAATGGTGAAGATCCCGTTGACTTCCGGCAAGTCTTCTGCCGCCTCCACCGTCATACCGATGACGTTGGGCACGGCAAACTGATTCTGCACCGGATTATTGAAGGAGGTCAAAATCGACTTAAACAACAGCACGACAACCAAACACGCGGCCAGTACACCGGCCACAATAGCCAGTGTCCGGGTAGAGTTCCGCTTTCCGCGGCGGCGCGGCGGTTCGTCGTCATAATCGTCGTAATCCCGGCGCCGCTCCCGTTCCTTCTGGACGTTGGAGCGCATGGAGCCGGTGGATCCGCCGGCATGGGCAGGGGGTGTGCGCAGCAGCTGCGTCGGCTCATCGGATTCCTCCGGCCGCAGATCGGAGAGCTCAAAGTCCAGGTTGATGCCGGGATTTTTCCGGAAGGCCTCCAGATCCGCGATCATGGCGTCTGCGGAGGGATAGCGGCGGTCCGGATCCGGCGCCATGGCCTTCATGCAGATCAGCTCCAGCTGCTCCGGAATCTCGGGATTGATCTCCCGGGGTGCCAGGGGGATGGAGCTCAGGTGCTGGATGGCCACGGATACGGCGGAATCCCCTTCGAAAGGCAGCCGTCCGGCCAGCATCTCGTAGAGCACCACACCGGCGGAATAGATATCACTGCGGGCGTCGGTGCGGTCTCCCCGGGCCTGCTCGGGTGAGATATAGTGAACGGAGCCCAGGGCTTCCTGGGTCAGGGTCTGGGCGGAGTTTTCCAGGCAGGCGATACCGAAATCGGCCACCTTCACGCTGCCGTCCCGCAGGACCATGATGTTCTGGGGCTTGATGTCCCGGTGGATGATGCCCCGGCTGTGGGCATGGCTCAGCGCCCGCATGATCTGGGTGATGAAGTGCAGCGCCTCCCGCCAGTTCAGCTGGCCGCGCTTTTCCATGTACTGCTTCAGGGTGATGCCGTCGATGAGCTCCATGACGATATACTCCGTGTCGCCGCCACGGGACACGTCGTAAACCGACACGATGTTGGCATGGGACAGCTGGGCGACCGCCTGGGACTCGGCATTGAACCGACGGCGGAAGTCCTCATCCTGGGCCAGATCCGCTTTGAGAATCTTGATGGCCACCAGTCGGTTGAGACGATGGCACTTGGCCTTATAGACAACCGCCATGCCGCCGGTGCCGATGCGCTCCAGAATCTCATAGCGGTTATCCAGCATTTTTCCGATATAAGGGTCCATACGTCTCCTCCTTTACGCGTTTTTCATCAGCACAGCCGTCACATTGTCCGGCGCGCCGCGGCTTTTGGAAATGGCCAGCAGACGGTCCAGGCAGGTGTCCGGACTGTCGCCGTGGAGGACTTCAAAGAGCATCTCCTGGTCGGTCACAGTGTCAATGAGGCCGTCGGTGCAAAGCAGGAGATACTCCCCCACATGCAGTTCGCAGAGATAACCGTCGCACTCCACCAGAGCATCCGGACCCAGGGCCCGGGTGATGAGGTTGCGGTTGGGATGGCGGCGGGCTTCCTCTGCGGTAATATCGCCCCGCTCCACCATGCTCTCCACCAGGGAATGGTCCTTGGTGATCCGGGTGATGCCGGCCTGGGAGATGTGATAGGCTCGGCTGTCGCCTACGTTGATCACAGCGACCCCGTCGGGATAGGTCACAGCGGAAACCAGAGTGGTGCCCATATTGGCATATTCTTCCGTGTCCTTGGCCGCCTCCCGAATGGCCTTGTTGGCAAGAGACACCGCATAGGAGGAAGCCTCCCGCAGCTGTTGGGGCGTCATGCCCTTGGTCAAAACCTTCTCCAGTTCCGCCAGGAAGGTGTCCACCGCGATGCGGCTGGCCATCTTGCCGCCGGCGGGACCGCCCATGCCGTCACAGACCACACAGATGGTGTGTCCGGTGACGGGGTGCTCCAAAAATGCGTATGCGTCCTGATTTTCTTTCCGGCAAAGACCCACATCGGTCATGCCCCATACTTGAATCATTGGGAATCCTCCCCTTTCTTCGCCTCTTCCATGGCCTTGCGCCGCAGCTGACCGCAGGAAGCGTCTATGTCGCCGCCCAGGCTCCGCCGAACTGTAGCGGTAATGCCGTGGGACTCCAGCCGGCGCTGGAATGCTGCTACCCGTTTGGACGGTTTGAGCGGACTTTCCACCACATCATTGAGCGGAATCAGATTGACGTGCCCCGGCATGCCCTTGATCTTCCGGGCCAGCAGGTCCACCTGCCAGTCGTGATCCGTGACGCCGTCGATCATGGCGTACTCAAAGGAAATGCGCCGCCCGGTTTTTCGGAAATAATCGTGGCAGGCGGCAAATAACTCCTCCACGTCATAGGCCCGGTTCACCGGCATGATCTTTGAGCGAGTCTCGCTGTCCGGCGCATGGAGGGAAACCGACAGCGTCAGCTGCAGTCCCAGCTCCGCCAGGCGCCGGATTCCCGGAATGATGCCGCAGGTAGACAGAGAGATATGCCGCATGCCGATGTTCATCCCGTCGGGATGATTCACCAGTTCCAGGAACTTGAGTACCGCGTCCAGATTGTCCATGGGCTCGCCGATCCCCATGAGCACGATGTTGGAGATCTCCAGCCCGGAATCCAACTGGGTAAAGAGTACCTGATCCAGCATTTCGGCAGGCGTCAGGTTGCGGACCTTTCCGGCAATGGTAGATGCGCAGAATGCGCAGCCCATCCGGCAGCCCACCTGGGAGGAAATGCATACCGTGTTGCCGTGGTGATAGCGCATGAGGACGGACTCAATGCAGTTGCCGTCCGCCAGTTCCCATAAGTACTTGATGGTGCCGTCCTGCCGGGAAACCTGTTTGCGGGCCACTTTGGGAGGGGTCAGCTGACAGGTTTGGGCAAGGCTTTCCCGCAGGGGTTTGGGGAGATTGGTCATCTCCTCAAAGGATCGTGCGCCCTTGTGCAGCCAGACAAACACCTGTTTGCCCCGAAAGGCCGGCTGACCCAGAGAGCGCATCAGGTCCGTGATCTCCTGCTGGGACATGGATTTCAAATCGATCATAAGGGGTCCTCTCAAGCTTGCCGCCGCATGCGGCAGATGTAAAAGCCGTCGGTACCATGACGCTGGGGCCACAGGGTGATCCGGCCGTCCGTCTCTCCGACAGGCAGAGAAAACGGCTCCATGGAAAAGTCCGGGTGCTGAGCCAAAAAGGCGTCGGTCACCTGTTCGTTCTCCTCCGGCAGAATTGTGCAGGTGGAATAGACCAGCACACCGCCGGGACGGACATAGGACGCGGCGTTATCCAGAATTTCCGTCTGGATCACCGGCAGGGAAAACAGGTCGTTGGCCCGCTTGTACCGGGTATCCGGCTTCTTGCGGATGATGCCCAGGCCCGAGCAGGGCGCGTCCACCAATACCGTGTCAAAGGCGTCCCGCCACTCCGGCTGGTTGACCCGGCCGTCTGCCGCCTGGATCTCGATGCAGGTGATGCCCAGACGCCGTGCACTCTCCGTAATCCGCTGGAGTTTGTTTTCGTGGAGGTCGCAGGCCACGATCCGGCCCCGGTCCTTCATGGCAAAGGCAGCGGAGCAGGATTTTCCGCCCGGTGCGGCGCACACATCCAGTACGTTCTCTCCGGGCCGGACATCCGCCACAGAGGATACCAGCCGGGCCGCAGGGTCCTGAACCAGGAAGGCTCCCTCCCGGAAGGCGGACAGCGCCGTCAGGTCTCCCGTGCCGGTCAGCTCCAGGCAATCCGGCACCCAGGGATGCATCCGGGCAGATACCCCCTCCGCCTCCAGCCGCTCCAGAAGGGCCTGGGCGGTGGTGCGCAGGGGATTGACCTGGACGGTGATAGGCGCCGTGGCGTTGTCCGCAGCCAGAAAGGCCTCCGCCTCCTCCCGGCCCAGCAGGGCCAGCAGCCGCCGGACCAGCCATTTGGGATGGCTGTATCGAATGGACAGCGCTGTCACCTCATCCCGGTCCGGCAGAGCAGGCAGTTCCTGCTTGTTCTTGGAAATCTTACGGAGAACAGCATTGACAAGGCCGGACGCTTGCCCCCGCTTCATGATCTTGGCCAGCTCCACAGACTCGTTCACTGCGGCGCTGTCCGGGATTTTGTCCAGATACAGGATCTGATAGGCCCCCATCCGTAAGATATTCAGCAGCGGCGGCTGAAGATGATCCGGCTTCTGGGAGCAGTAAGCTGCCAGATAGAAGTCCAGCAGCATCTGATTTTGCAGCACACCGTAGACGATGCGGCTGCATAAGGCCGCGTCCGGGCCGTTGAGACCGTCCCGGCTCAGCTGCGCCTTCAGGGCGGCATCCGCCCAGGCGCCATGGGTCCGGCAGCTCTCCAGCACCCGCAGGGCTGTGATCCGGGCAGGCGTACTCAATCCCGTCCACCTCCCCGGTTATTGCGACCCAGGAAGATCAGCACGAACCGCAGCAGCTGCAAAGCCGACATCAGCAGTGCCGCCACATAGGTCATGGCTGCGGCCCGCAGGACCTTTTTGGCACCGGGCAGCTCGTCACTGTCCAGCAGCATCTGGCCGTCAATGGTCTCAATGGCCCGGGCGGAGGCATTGAACTCCACCGGCAGCGTCACCAGCTGGAAGATGGTGGTCAGGGAGAAGAGCAGAATGCCGCCCAGCAGCAACGACTGACTATAAAGCAGAATTCCGGCAAACAGCAGGATGAAAGAGAACTTGGAACCCAGCTGCGTGGCGGGAATGATGGCGCTGCGCAGCCGGATGGGGCCGTAATTCTCCGCATACTGCACGGCATGGCCCGCCTCATGCGCCGCCACGCCCACGGCCGCAATGGTGGGGGCGTTGTAGACATTCTCCGAGAGATAGATCGTATTGTCCCGGGGGTCATAATGGTCCGTCAGATTTCCCCGGCAGGGCCGGATGGGCACGTCATAAACACCGTGAGCCCGCAGCACCGCCTCCGCCGCCTGCGCGCCGGTAATGCGGCGGCGATTGGTTTGCTGGCTGTAGCGGCGGAAACTTCCGCTGACCTGGAACTGCGCCCACAAAGACAGTGCCAAAATGGGAATCAGCAGCAGGACATAGATATTGTTGGCAAGAAAGTCACTGTAGCCGTAAGACGGATAATAGTAAGGCATACACGATCTCCTTTAATTGGATGAAATCTCCATGGGATGACCCAGCAGATAGGCCGCCGCAGCCATACGCTTGCCGCCTTCGGCCTGAAGCTGCGTGAGATACAGGCTCCGCCCATCACCGCAGGCCACCTCAATGCCCTGCTTCCCGGCGGAGAGGATTGTACCTGGGGCGGAGTCGGTTTCCCGGCCCAAAACAGTCTCATAGATCTTGAATCTCTGTCCCGCCAGCTCCGCGGTGGCGCAGGGCCAGGGAATCAGACCCCGGACCTGGCAGTTGATCTGCCGGGCGGTGCGGTTCCAGTCAATGGGAGACATCTCCCGGGAGAGCATGGAGGCATAGGTCTGTTGGGACGCATCCTGCGGTGTACGTCCTGTGTAGATCTCGGTGGTCGCCGTATCATTAAAAAACAGGGCCTGGGCTCCCAGCTCCGCCAGCCGTGCGGTCAGCGTCTGGGCGTCCTCCTGTTCCCCAATGGGGGTGGTCTTCTGCAGGATCACATCTCCGGCGTCCAGCTCCTTGGCCATATACATGATGGACACGCCCGTTTCCGCTTCCCCGTCCAGAATTGCCCAGTTGATGGGGGCCGCGCCCCGGTACTTGGGAAGGAGCGAGGAGTGGACATTGATGGAGCCGTAGGGCGGGGTGTTAAGGATCTCCTCCGGAAGAATCTTTCCATAGGCCGCCACGACAATGAGCTCCGGGGCCAGCTGTTTGACCAGTGCCTCGGCCTCACCGTCCCGCATTTTCAGGGGCTGGTAGACCGGCAGGTTTTGTGTCAAAGCATATTCCTTTACAGGCGAGAACATCAGCTTATGTCCGCGGTTTTTGGGTTTGTCCGGCTGGGTGAAGACTCCGCAGATCTCGTGTCCGTCTTCCACCAGCCGCCGCAGGGACGCCACAGCGAACTCCGGCGTTCCCATAAACAGAATGCGCATGGGCGTCATTCTCCTTCCCTTTCTTCCCGTTCTTCCTTCTCCAGGTACTCCCGCAGCTCCTCTTCCGTGAGGAAGCGGTCAATGTGCTCGGTGTACAGATGGCCGTCCAGATGCTCGATCTCATGGCAGAAGCAGCGGGCCGTCAGGCCGTCGCCTTCCACCTCGAACCAGTCACCGTCGCGGTCCTGCGCCCGAACCCGGACGTGGCTGGGCCGGGTGACGATGCCCCACTTACCGGGGACGCTCAGGCAGCCCTCCAGACCGGTCTGCTCGCCGCTCTGGGCAATGATTTCCGGATTGACCAGCTCGATGTACTCACCGGACTCATCATCCATCACCAGGCACACCCGCCGCAGCACACCCACCTGGGGTGCGGCCAGGCCTGCGCCGTTGGCCTCCGCCAACGTCTCGGCCAAATCGTCCAGCAGCTCATGCAGATGGGGATTGAATTCCGTTACCGGGCGGCAGACCTTGGTCAGGCACTCCTCACCCTGTTCTACAATTTTCCGCAATGCCATTTTTTTCGATACCTCCTTGATCCCGCAACCCATGTTCTGATACATGTTCTCTTATTCCAGGGGATTGCAGTCCACAAATAAATTGGTTCCGCGGTTTGCGCGGTCTCCGGCAAACCGCTTCAAAAGCCAGCTCACCTGCTCCCGCGTTTGCCGGTTATTTCGGCCGATCAGTAAAATGCGATAGCGGTAGCGGTTGTTGACTTTCAACACCGGCGCCGGGGCGGGACCCAGTACCTCCGGCTCGTCAGCCGCCAACTCCGGCAGGCGGCAAATTTGACGCAATGCCTCTCGAACGCCTATGGCTGCACGCAGTACGTTCCCCTCCTCCGGTCCTGAAACCGTAAAGGTAAAAAGATCTGCAAAGGGCGGATAACGCCGCATGTGCCGCATGCGAAGCTCACTTTGATAAAAGCTCTTGTAGTCCTGCCGGGCCGCGCTTTGAATCACTTCGTTGTCCGGCGTATAGGTTTGAATAACCGCGCGCCCGGGCCGGCTGCCCCGGCCGGCCCGTCCCACCACCTGGGTCAGCAGATTAAAAGTCCGCTCCGCAGCCCGGTAGT
>ENA-UEYL01002448-UEYL01002448.1-human-gut-metagenome-genome-assembly--contig:-NODE-2448-length-13776-cov-5.519965_pt1 | contig 13776 bp, 12 predicted proteins | sample MGYA00242941_ERZ507946 | MGnify/ENA primary metagenome ERZ507946 (study PRJEB26167, sample SAMN06115482) | human gut metagenome | host: Homo sapiens | place: China:Guizhou | collected 2015-03-11...
GGTTGTCGCTTATCAGCGGCAACTTTTAGATTGTAACACACTGTCTTGCGCTTGTCAACAGTTTTTTTGAATTCCTTCAAGTTTCTGTCGGCCGCGCCGCGTATCTCGCGGACAGCTTGGTTAGAATACCAGACCTTCCTCCATTTGTCAACCCCTTTTTCAATCTTTTTTCATTTTTTTGAATCTCTACTATTACGGCCTCTTATTGCCCTTCCTCCACGGTTCTCCAAAACCCACTGGGCAAACCGGTTCCCTGGTGTTATAATGTCCCTGTTCTCTTTATTTTTATACAGTATCCCGTTCACACACTGATATTATTTGTATAGGAGGGATCCTTCTGCTGATCCGCCGTATGACCGCTACCTTCGGGAAGCTGCAGGGCAACACCCTGGAGCTCTCCCCTGGTCTCAATATTTTGGAAGCCCCCAACGAAACCGGCAAATCCACCTGGTGCGCTTTCTTACTGTCCATGCTCTACGGCATTAACAGCCGGGAACGGGACCGCGCCGGTTTTATTGCCGACAAAAACCGCTATGCCCCCTGGAACGGAAGCGCCATGTCCGGCCGTTTGGAATGCCGGGCCGGCAATCAGGATCTCACGCTCCTGCGGACAACCCGCCGCGCCAATGCGCCGCTCGGCGAATTTCAGGCCACCTATACCGGAACCGGCGATCCCGTCCCCGGCCTGACCGGCCCCACCTGCGGAGAGCTTTTGCTGGGTGTCAGCCGGGAAGTCTATGAGCGCAGCGCCTTTATCCGGCAAAGCGGACTGGCCATCAGTCAGGACGCCGGTCTGGAGCGGCGGATTGCCTCTCTCATTACTTCCGGCGAAGAGGATACGTCCTTTTCCGAAGCCACAGATGCTCTGAAAAAGCAGCTCAACCGCCGCCGTCACAATAAAACCGGACAGATCCCAACCCTGGAAACGGAACTGGCGGAAACGCAGAAGCAAATTGAGGATGCGCGGGCGCTGGAACAGGCGCTCAAACAGGCCCTGGCCCAGGCAGACGCCTTGACGCAGCAGGAAACGCTTCTGCGGGCGGAACTGGCCCATCTGGATGCCTGGGAGGCCCAGCAAAAGCGCAAAGACCTTGCGCAGGCGGAACAGGCCGCTCAGGACGCGAACCACCGGGCCGACACGCTGCGCTCCCAGTTGGAGGCGGAGCACATTCCCGCCAATGACACCATCGCCCGGCTCCGGGGCGCCATTGTCAATTTGGAAACCGTGCGCAAGAGTGTGGACAAGGCCCGCGCCGAACGGGACGAGGCCATGAAGCAGATGCTGCGGGCGGAAGCCGCGGTAAACGAAAGCCCCTTCGCCGGCCAATCGGTGGAACAGGTCCGCCGTGAGGTGGCAGCGCCTCCCTCCGGAACACCCTCCTACACGGCCGCCGCTGCGTTAGCCGTGTGCGGCCTGCTGGCTGCCGCTGCTTTGTGCTGGGGGCTGTGGTCTATGGGGCCGCTGCCCGCACTGGGGTGCTTTGCCGCAGTCAGCCTGGCATCCATAGGCGGCGCCTTTGCCCTGCGCCGTTCTGCCCGACAAAAAGCACAGGCAGATGCCCTGCTCAAGCGCTACGGCACCACCGACCCCGATGCCATTTCTGCCCTGGCCGATACTTATTATAAGTTGTGTGAAGCCCAGGAGGCCGCCCAGGCAAATGTCAACGCCAAAACTGCCACCGCCGATGCCCTGTACGCTACCCTGACCTCCAACGAGCAGGGAATCCTGCTGGAGGTCCGGCGCTTCGCCCCCGCCGCTTACGATATCCCCACAGCGGACGCACTGCTGCGTCAGTGTGCTGTGCGGCGCCGGGAGCTCCAGGAGGCGGAGGCATCCGCACGGGAAGCCGCCATGCGCCGGGATCTGACCGCCCGTCAGGTTCCCGCGCCGGAGGAAGGAGCCGTTTCCCTCACCCCGCCCACCCGCAGCCGGGACACTGTGACCGCCGCGCTGGAGGACGTCCGGGGGCAGTTGAGCGCCGCCCGTTCGACTGCCGACCAGCTCTCCGGACGGCTTCACGCCGCAGGAGATCCGGTGGTCCTGCAGTCCGCAGCCGCTTGTCTGGAAAATCAGATCCATACTTTAGAGGCCGAGTACGACGCCATTGCCATGGCCATGGAGGTTCTGGATCAGGCCAATACCACTCTGCAAAACCGGTTCTCGCCTGCTCTGGGCCGCCGGGCCGCGGAAATTTTCCGGGCCATGACCGGAGACCGCTACGGAAGCGTCACGCTGGACCGGAGCCTGCGCCTGACAGCAGAAACCGCTGCAGACGGCATCTACCGCGATGCAGCGCTGCTCTCCGCCGGAACAGTGGACCAGCTTTACCTGGCGGTCCGGCTTGCTATCTGCGACCTGGTGCTGCCGAATGAAGACCCCGCCCCCATTGTGCTGGACGATGCCCTGTCCAACTTCGACGATGCCCGCGCCCACGCGGCGCTGCGCTGGCTGAAAAAAGCCGCACAGAACCGGCAAATCCTGCTGTTCACCTGTCAAAGCCGGGAAGCGTCGTTTTTTGCTTCCGATCCGGAAGTTTCCATCCAGCGGTTGACGGATGCGTCCGAAGTGGTATAAGATAAGGAGCGGTCAATATCCGCTATGCAGGATGTTCGATTTTCTATTATATAATTGTAATATCGCATCATAGACCGATCGAAAATTGGAAAAGGAGAATTCATCGTTATGAGCGAATGCACCCACGATTGCGCCAGCTGCGGCGAAAACTGCGGCGAGCGGCAGGAACCTCAGTCCCTGCTCAAAGAACACAATCCTGCCGCCAAGGTAGGCAAGGTGTACGGCATCGTCTCCGGTAAGGGCGGTGTCGGCAAGTCCATGGTCACCAGCCAGCTGGCTGTCACCATGCGCCGCCGGGGATATGACGTCGGCATTCTGGACGCCGATATCACCGGTCCCTCCATTCCCAAGGCCTTCGGCGTCCACGGCCAGGCCGTGGGCAACGAGCAGGGTCTGTTCCCCATGGAGAGCAGAACCGGCATCCAGATCATGTCCACCAATCTGCTGCTGCCCAATGAGACCGACCCGGTCATCTGGCGGGGCCCCGTGATTTCCGGCGTGGTTCAGCAGTTCTGGACGGATGTGCTGTGGAACTGCGACTATCTGTTCGTGGATATGCCCCCGGGAACCGGTGACGTATCCCTGTCTGTGTTCCAGTCCATCCCCCTGGACGGCATCGTCATCGTCGCCTCCCCCCAGGAGCTGGTGAGCATGGTGGTGGAGAAGGCCGTGAAAATGGCCGAGATGATGGAGGTCCCCATTGTGGGCCTGGTGGAGAACATGAGCTACGTGTCCTGCCCCGACTGCGGCCGCAAGATCCACCTCTTCGGCGAGGGCAAGACGGCCGAAGCTGCCAAGCGCCACAACCTCCAGGTTCTGGCGGAGATGCCTATCGATCCCGCTCTGGCCGCTCTCACCGACGCCGGAGATATCGAGTCCTTCCAGGGCAGCTGGCTGGATGGCGCCGCTGATCGTCTGGAAAACAAGTAAGTCCTGTAAATCCACGCCGTGTCCGTCCACGGCGTGGATTTTTCTTGTTTTTGTCCATTCCATACAACTTCCCCCCTGCTCTCCCGGGTCCTGTCGGCGCTTTTTGTTTGGAAAAACAGTTGCAAAAACGGGCATAATTCGAGATAATAGAAAGTAAGCAACTCCATGCCTGCGCATGGTTCGAGAGGTAAATTAAAGAGAAAAAACAGAGGGGGACGCAACGTATGCAGGAACTCAAAGACCGCATCGTAAAAGAGGGCAAAGTGCTGCCCGGCAACATCATCAAGGTAGACGGTTTTTTGAATCACCGGATCGACACCGAGCTGATGGATCACATTGCTGAGGAATTCGGCAAGCATTTCAACATGGACGAGGTCACCGTTATCCTCACTGCTGAGGCCAGCGGCATTGCCCTGTCCGCCATCGTGGCCCAGCACTTCCACAAGCCCATGATCTTCGCCAAGAAGGCCAAGAGCGACAACATTGAAGGCGGTCTTTACCAGAGCGACATCTTCTCCTATACCTATAAGAAGAAGGTCACCCTTCTGGTGAGCAAGGAATGGCTCCGCTCCGACGACAAGGTCCTGGTCATCGATGACTTTATGGCCAACGGCGAGGCCATGCGCGGTCTGTGCGACATCGTCACCGCCGCCGGCGCTACCCTGGTGGGCATCGGCTGCGCCGTGGAAAAGGGCTTCCAGGGCGGCGGCGACCGTCTGCGTGCCGCCGGCGTGAACCTGAAGTCCCTGGCCATCATCGAATCCGCCGAGCCGGGCAACATCGTCTTCCGGGACGACGTTTAATTCTCTTCTTTCGAAACGCCGCACCTTATTTTTCGTCTTAACTGGCAGAAGCCCTGTTAAGTGAAAAAGGAGGTACGATGATGATTCGAACACGATTTGCTTTGCTGGCGGGCCTTGTCCTGGCGCTTTGCCTTTCCGGCTGTACGTCGGAGGATCCCGGCCAGATGAGCGCCAAGCCGGTCATTTACCTCTATCCGGAGGAAGAAACGGAAATCTCCGTCACCCTGGATTATGCCGGGGAGCTGACCTGTGTCTATCCCGCAATGGATGACTCGTCTTCCTGGACGGTGACCGCCGCGCCGGATGGAACCCTGACCGACGCCCAGGGCCAGACGTACAACTATCTCTACTGGGAAGGCGTCACCCATGCGGACTATGATTTCTCCTCCGGCTTTTGCGTAGCCGGAGCGGATACCGCCGCATTTTTGGAAGACGCGCTGGCCCAACTGGGGCTGACCCGCCGGGAGGCCAATGAATTTATCGTCTACTGGCTGCCCCGAATGGAATCCAACCCCTACAATTTGATTGCCTTCCAGCAAGACGCCTATACCAACCACGCCGCGCTCTCCATTACACCGGAGCCGGAGAGTTTGCTGCGGGTCTTTATGGCCTGGAAAGCCCTGGATGCCCCTGTGGACCTTCCCGCCCAGACGCTGCCGCACGTTGACCGCAGCGGCTTTACCGCGGTGGAGTGGGGCGGCACGGAGGTCTCATGAGTACTTTGAAAAAGGAGGAATCCCCTTGTCTCACCAGACTGTCATCGTCCTTGATTTCGGCGGTCAGTACAACCAGCTGATCGCCCGCCGCGTCCGTGAGTGCGGTGTGTATTGTGAGGTCAAGCCCTATACCACGTCTCTGGATGCGGTGAAGGCCCTCAACCCCATCGGCATCATCTTCACCGGCGGTCCCAACAGCGTTTACGACCCCAAGTCTCCGCAGGTGGACCCCGCTGTTTTTGAGATGGGTGTCCCGGTACTGGGCATCTGCTACGGCTGCCAGCTGATCGCGCACAATCTGGGCGGCCGGGTTGTGGCCGCCACCGATGACTCCGCCCGGGAGTACGGCAAAACGGAGACCTATTTCGATACCAGCTGCAAGCTGTTCAAGAACCTGCCTGCCCAGGGCATTACCTGGATGAGCCACGGCGACTATATGGAGAAGGTCCCCGAGGGCTTCTCCCTGGTGGCCCATTCCGACGCCTGCCCCAACGTGGCCATCTGCGACGAGGCCCGGGGATTCTACGGCGTGCAGTACCATCCCGAGGTCAATCACACGGAACACGGCACCGACATGATCCGCAACTTCCTCTATGAGGTGTGCGGAGCCACCGGCGACTGGACCATGGGCGATTACAAGGAAACCGCCATCCGCTCCATCCGGGAAAAGGTGGGCGACGGCAAGGTGCTGCTGGCGCTCAGCGGCGGCGTGGACTCCTCCGTGGCAGCTGCTCTGGTGGCAGAAGCCGTGGGCAATCAGCTCACCTGCGTGTTTGTAGACCACGGTCTCATGCGTCTCAACGAGGGCGATGAAGTGGAGGCCGCTTTCCAGAAGTGGGACATCAACTTTGTCCGCGCCAATGCCGAGGAGCTGTTTTTGAGCAAGCTGGCCGGCGTCTCCGAGCCGGAGCGCAAGCGCAAGATCATCGGTGAGGAATTCATCCGGGTCTTTGAGGCCGAGGCCAAGAAGATCGGCCAGGTGGACTATCTGGTCCAGGGCACCATTTACCCGGACGTCATCGAATCCGGCACTGGTGATGCCGCCGTTATCAAGAGCCACCACAATGTAGGCGGCCTGCCCGACTATGTGGACTTTAAGGAAATCATCGAGCCCCTGCGCATGCTGTTCAAGGACGAGGTCCGTCAGCTGGGCCGGGAACTGGGTCTGCCGGAGTATCTGGTCATGCGCCAGCCCTTCCCCGGTCCCGGTCTTGCCATTCGTGTGATCGGTGAAATCACCAAGGAGAAGCTGGACACCCTGCGTCTGGCAGACTTCATCTTCCGTGACGAGATCGCCAAGGCCCATCTGGAAGGCACCATGAACCAGTATTTCGCCGTGCTGACCAACATGCGCTCCGTGGGCGTCATGGGCGACGGCCGCACGTACGACTACACTTTGGCCCTGCGCTCCGTCACCACCACAGACTTCATGACTGCGGATTGGACCCGCATCCCCTACGACGTCCTGGATCGGGTCAGCGTACGGATTGTCAACGAGGTTCCCAATATCAACCGCATTGTCTACGACATCACGAGCAAACCTCCCGCAACCATCGAGTGGGAATGACGCTCAAAACGGCGCAAACCCGCATGAATACAGGCTTTTTTGCCCGTCCATATTGCTCTTGATACTGGATTGATACTATTTGTGTCCGCCCTGTACTCTCAAGAGAATAATCCCAAAAGGACAAGCAAAACCGCCCTGCTGAACGACAAATTCAGCAGGGCGGTTTTTTGCTTGTCTTATTTATTTTTCCGCCAGGTGACATAATACTGGCTTTCCTTGCTATCGTCACAGGTGTAAGGCCAGTTGAGTTTCCATTCAAAGTATTCGTCCCTGGTGATCTCCCCGGCGTCAAGTTCCTGCTGGCGCAATAGCCATTCATGCATAAACTCATCTACAAGTCCGTACTGAAAATAAATCCCCACGGGAGGATGGATGGGCCAGTCGTCGTTGTCATTGTAGCGCACGCTGGTATCATCGGAGGCCCCTGTCTTGCTGGGATTGCGGACAAGCTGGAACAGGCGGATAGAGCCTGGGCTGTCCTCGTCCAGCCAGAAAAATGTCCGCATGAAGTCCTCGGCAGAGCCGGGGGCGATGGTGTAGAAGTTCTGGCGGTCTACCCGCAGCGCCTCGGCCATCTTGTCCAGCAGCTCCCGTTTCGGGACACGGTAATTCGTCTCATACTGGGCGATCCGGTTGTCTGCACCCTTTTCCTCCAAACCGATGGCAAGGCCCAATTCCTTTTGCGTCATGCCCCGAAAGGTACGGATTTTCTTGATTTTATCCCCTACGGTCATATCATTCACCGCCTTTGAGGATAGTATAGCGCAAATAAGCGAAATATGCAAGATATATATTAACAAAAATGCGAAATAAATTCTTGACATTAACATCGGCGTTAATGTATAATGACAATGCGGATATTAACATATTTGCGAAACAAAAATAAGGAGGTGCTAACTATGGAAAAGGAGCTGTTTGTGAGGGCGGAGGAGGTCGCCAGGGAGCTGGGGATTTCCAAGCCCTACGCCTACAAGCTGGTGCGGGAGATGAACGAGGAGTTGAAGAAAAAAGGCTTTCTCACCATTCCCGGACGGGTGAGCAGGCGCTACTTCGAGGAAAAATTCTATGGGCTGCGGGACAGGCAGTAAGGAGGGAACCACAATGCCGGCATACAAAGACAAGGCAAAGGGCACATGGTATGCGTCCTTTTACTACGAGGACTGGACGGGCAAGAAAGTAAAGAAAATGAAACGGGGCTTTCCCACCAAGCGGGAGGCTCTGGAGTGGGAGCGGACATTCCTGCAACAGCAGACCGCCGACCTGGAAATGACCTTTGAAAACTTCGTAGCCGTCTATGTGGCGGACATGAAGGGCCGTATCAAGGAAAACACCTGGGGGACGAAAGAGCATATCCTCTACAAGAAGTTGGTGCCGTACTTCGGCAAGCGGAAGATGTGCGACATTCACTCCAAGGAGGTCATCGCCTGGCAGAACGAAATGCTCAATTACCGGGACAAGAACGGCAAACCCTACTCTCCGGTGTACTTAAAAACACTGCACAATCAGTTGAGCGCCGTGTTCAACCATGCGGTACGGCACTACAACCTAAAGGTCAATCCCGCTGCCCAGGCGGGCAACATGGGAAAACCCAAGGGACGGGAAATGCTGTTCTGGACAAAGGCGGAGTATCTGAAATTTGCCGAGGCCATGATGGACAAGCCCCTTTCCTATTACGCCTTTGAAATGCTCTACTGGTGCGGCGTCCGGGAGGGGGAGCTGCTGGCCCTCACTCCTGGCGACTTCGATTTTGAGAAACAGACCGTCACCATCTCCAAGTCCTACCAGCGGATTAAGGGCAAGGATGTGATTACTGACCCCAAGACCCCTAAGAGCAACCGGGTCATTCAAATGCCCGCTTTTCTCTGTGAAGAAATGCGGGACTATATCAAGAGCCTGTATGGGGTGAAGCCCACCGACCGCATTTTCACGGTGACAAAATCCTACCTCCACCGGGAGATGGACAGGGGTGCGAAAGAGGCCGGGGTCAAGCGGATCAGAATACACGACCTGCGGCACTCCCACATTTCCCTGCTCATTGACATGGGCTTTACGGCCCTGGCAATCGCTGACCGGGTGGGACATGAAAGCATTGATATTACCTACCGCTACGCCCACCTGTTTCCCACCCGGCAGACAGAGATGGCGGACAAACTGGACATGGAGCGAAAGGGGGCCTAAATCATGTCAGCAAAAAATTTTGACCGACACAACCGCTGGAGAAACAAAACTGTGGCTTTCCGGGTGTCCCCGGAGGAGGACAGGGAAATCGAAACCGCCGTGCGGCTCTCCGGCCTTACCAAGCAGGACTACATCACCCGGCGGCTGCTGTGCCGGGATGTGGTGGTACAGGGCAATCCCAGGGTGTATAAGGCCCTGCGGAACGAGCTGGCCGCCGTTCTGGAAGAACTGGGGCGTATCGAGGCCGGGAGTGGCGTGGATGGGGAGCTGCTGGACACAATCCGGCTGATCGCCGCCATCATGGACGGCATGAAGGAGGATTGATAGATGGATGGATTGAAAACGAAAACGACCGTCCCATATCCGTCTGTTGCAGCAGACGGGGGACAGTCGCTTTCACAAAAACCTAACCAAAGTATAGCAGAGGGTGTGGCAGAACACAAGCCCCCGGAAAGAGATTTGGAGGAAATCATGCGGCAGATAAGCCGGGTCAACGACCCGGCCTATCTGCCTACCGTGTCTATGAATGACCTCTACGAGCAGGTGTACCCCGGCAGACCTCCTGTGATAGACGGTCTGCTCTATGCGGGGACATATCTGTTTGTGGGCGCTCCTAAGGTGGGAAAGTCCTTTCTCATGGCCCAGCTTGCCTATCATGTGAGTATGGGCCTTTCCCTGTGGGGGTATGAGGTGCGCCAGGGGACAGTCCTCTATCTGGCCCTGGAGGACGATCACCGCCGCTTACAGGAGCGGCTGTACCGGATGTTTGGGGTAGAGAGTACCGGAAACCTGTTCTTTGCCATCGGAGCCAAGCAGCTCGGCGGTGGCCTGGAGGAGCAGTTAAAAGGCTTTGTCCGGGAACACCCGGACACCCGGCTCATTATCATTGACACCCTGCAAAAAGTACGGGAGGAGGACGGCGGAAAGTACAGCTATGCCAACGACTATGAGGTAATCACCAGACTGAAACGGTTTGCCGATATAAGCGGGGTCTGCCTCCTGGTGGTACATCACACCCGCAAGCAGCAGGCCGATGATAAGTTTGATATGATCTCCGGCACCAACGGCTTGTTGGGTGCGGCAGACGGGGCCTTCCTGCTCCAAAAGGAGCGGCGGACAGACAACGCCGCCACGCTGGACATTTCCGGGCGGGATCAGCAAGACCAGCGCCTCTACCTCAAACGGGACGAGGAACGGCTTGTGTGGGAGCTGGAGCGGCGGGAAACGGAACTGCGGCAGGAGCCGCCTGATCCGGTGTTGGAGGCTGTTGCCGCCCTGGTGACGGCGGAACGGCCAGAGTGGAGGGGGACGGCCACGGAACTTGTCGCCGCTCTGGGGCTGGATATGAAACCCAATGCCCTGGCTATGCGGCTGAATGTCCGGGCATGGCGGCTGTCCTATGAGTACCACATCCAATATGAAAGCGCCCGAACCCATGCCGGACGGAGTATCAGCCTTACGCTGGAGGAACCCCAGTCGTGACGACCGTGACGGCTGTGACAGCTTTTCGGAGTGTGGAGGCGGTGTGTAAAACATCGTCACGGTCGTCACGGCTGTCACGGGGAGCGGGGGCGAAAGTCAAGGGGGCATACCTGCGGGTGGAGATTGCCGCAAGGCAATACAACCCGTACCCCTTGACTTTCGGCCCACGGAAAACACTTGCCGGGCGGTGGAAAGGCCCCTGGCCTTTCCACCCTGCCCAACGGCGAGTGACAAAGTTTAGGCGGGGTGCAGGGTGCCCTTTTCAAAGGGCGGCCCTGCTGGGGGAGGCAACCGCAGTTGCCGGGGGCAAAGCCCCCACACCACCCCGTAGGGCGCAAATGCGCTTTTGATGGCCGTCAGGCTGTCAAAAGTGCTTTTGCGTTACTTTCGCAGAAAGTAACAAAGGCCCGCCGCTTGCGCGGCGGAAAAGGAAGGAGGGATTGATTTGAAAAGGACGATCAGCGCCATGGTGGGCCAAGGATCAGTGAACCATAACAGCAGAAAATTCCACGCCAAGAACACCGACCCGGAACGCTCTCATTTGAATGTCACCTACTGCCAGGAGAATATCAAGACGGTGTACCGTGAACTCTTTGACGAGGCTCTGGAACGCTACAACGCCAAACAGACCAGGGCCGACAGAAGAATTGAGGATTACTATGAGAAGATCCGCTCCGGCAAGCAGGAAAAACCGTTCCATGAAATCATCCTGCAAGTGGGCAATCGGGACGATATGAGCGCCGACAGTGAGGAGGGGCAGCTTGCGGCAGCGGTTTTGGACGAGTACATGAAGGGCTTTCAAGAGCGCAATCCCCAACTCCGGGTGTTCTCCGCCCACCTCCACATGGACGAGGCCACGCCCCATCTGCACATTGACTTTGTACCATTCACCACCGGGAGCAAGCGAGGGCTGGACACCAGGGTATCTCTAAAACAGGCGTTAGCGGCCCAAGGTTTCAAAGGCGGCTCCCGGGGGGACACGGAGTGGAGCCAGTGGGTGCGCTCGGAAAAGGAGCAGCTTTCCCTGGTTATGGAGCGCCACGGGATTGAATGGGAGGACAAGGGCACCCATGACAAGCACCTGTCTGTGCTGGACTACAAGAAAGAACAGCGGGCAAAGGAGATTGCCGTTCTGGAGACAGTCAAGGCTGAGAAAGAAAGCCAGGTGGAGAGCCAGGAACGGCGGCTCAAAGAACTGGCCCCGGCGGTGAAGAACATGGAGCGGTTGGCTGCGGACTTCTCCACCGACCCGGAGGAGATTTTACCGGAGCCGGGAACGCTGGAAACAGGCCGGGCCTACCGGGAGAAAAAGGCCAAGCCCCTGCTGGCTCAAATCGTCAAGGTGCTGCGCTCCCTGTATCTGGCCTATGTGGAGTTGCGAGGGAAATTTGAGCGTCTGCAAGGGGACTATGGCCGGGTGAGGGAAAGCAATGCCCGCCTGTCTGACCGATTGCAGGAGGTCAAGTTGGAAAACAAAGCCCTGCGGCAAGTCTCCGCCGATTATGAGCGGGTCAAGCGGGCCTTTGGCCCGGAACAAGTGGAGGTGGCGGTACAAGCGGACAAACAGCGGGAACAGGCGGAGAAAGGCCGAAAGCGGCCCCGGCGCTCTGTTGATCGGGGGGAGCGGTAAAAGTAAAGGATTTGTTTTTATACTTGATTATTCCATGCGTTTATGATACGCTAATATAAACATTAGAAGTGAGGTGGAAAGATGATTAACTTTTCTTGCAAATAAATTGGAATATACAGTGATACTGTGTTTTACAGTACCATTGTACCCATTGCAAGAAAGTTAAAAGTCTATTCACTCGATATATCGTAGGCGTATCACTCTTGATAGGGGTGGTACTATTATGCTGTGACGAGCTGCAAGAATTGACTTTCTTGCAGCTCTTATTTTATGTTCTTGATCCCTGGAATAAAGGAGGAATGCGATATGTCGATGATCCGAGTCGAGAACCTTACCTTTGCCTATCCATCCAGCTATGATAACATTTTTGAAAATGTCAATTTTCAAATTGATACAGATTGGAAACTTGGGTTTGTTGGAAGAAACGGTAGAGGGAAAACAACTTTTCTAAATCTATTGCTTGGAAAGTACGAATACCACGGGAAAATACAAGCCTCTGTGCAATTTGATTACTTTCCATATCCTGTGAACGACAAAAACAGATTAACTACGGATATTCTCTCGGAAGTCTGCCCGCTGGCGGAAGAGTGGGAGCTGTTGAGAGAACTATCCTATCTGGAAGTCCGTGATGATGTACTTTGGAGGCCATTTTTTACGCTTTCCAATGGAGAGCAGACCAAGGTGCTGCTTGCCGCTCTATTTCTGAATGATGGACACTTTTTACTGATTGATGAACCGACAAACCATTTGGATATGAAAGCCAGAGAAACCGTTTCAGCATACCTGAAACGGAAAAAGGGATTTATCTTAGTCTCTCATGATCGCTGTTTTTTAGATGGCTGTGTTGACCATATCCTGTCGATCAATCGGTCAAACATCGAAGTGCAAAGCGGAAATTTTTCTACTTGGTTCACCAACTTCCAGCGTCAACAAGAATTTGAACTCGCTCAAAATGTGAAGCTGAAAAAAAGCATTGATAATATGCAAAAGGCCGCTAAAAGAACTTCTGTCTGGTCAGACCGAATTGAAGCGTCAAAATATGGGAACGGCCCGGTTGACCGAGGGTATATTGGTCACAAATCTGCTAAAATGATGAAACGCTCAAAGGCTATCGAAGTGCGGCAGCAACGTGCAATCGAGGAAAAGTCCGGCCTTCTCAAAAATTTGGAAACCGTAGAAGATTTGAAAATCGCTCCGCTTCTCTATTTTTCAGATACCTTAGTGACTTTCTCTGATGTTGTACCGATTTTTGACGGCAAAAATGTCTGCCAGCCAATCTCGTTTACAGTAAAACAGGGAGAACGCATTGCACTTGATGGGAAAAATGGTTCTGGGAAAACGAGCCTTCTAAAGCTACTGGTCGGGCAACAAATAGAACATCGTGGGACAGTTGCAATAGGTTCTGGCATGATATTGTCCTATGTACCCCAAGATACTTCTATGCTGAACGGGTCGTTATCAGAGTTTGCGGAAGCCAATCGTGTTGATGAAACTTTGTTTAAGGCAATCTTACGGAAAATGGATTTTTCACGAATACAGTTTGAAAAGAAAACGGAAGATTTTTCAGCGGGACAAAAGAAAAAAGTGTTGATAGCAAAAAGCCTTTGTGAACAAGCACATCTGTATGTGTGGGATGAACCTCTTAACTATATTGACATCTATTCCCGAATGCAAATTGAAAATCTGATTAGAGAATTTTCTCCTACCATGATTTTTGTAGAACATGATCTTGCTTTCAGAAATGCGATTGCAACCCAAAACATACGCTTGACGGTCGGATAACAAAAGAGGGAAAGCCGAAAAATGGTCTTCTTCATGGCAGGTATGATATTCTGCTTTAGTTTTACAATTTTTTATGTTTCCCCCCAATAAAATAGAAGGCTCTGTCACAACAA
>ENA-UEYL01002449-UEYL01002449.1-human-gut-metagenome-genome-assembly--contig:-NODE-2449-length-13773-cov-4.027891_pt1 | contig 13773 bp, 10 predicted proteins | sample MGYA00242941_ERZ507946 | MGnify/ENA primary metagenome ERZ507946 (study PRJEB26167, sample SAMN06115482) | human gut metagenome | host: Homo sapiens | place: China:Guizhou | collected 2015-03-11...
GAGCCGTGCTTGGTTGGCGCGCACGGGGCCGGATGCGTGTTTTTCTCCGGGTGCAACCTGCGCTGCTGCTTCTGCCAAAACGGCGTTTTGTCCCGGGAGGGCTTCGGAAAGCCCATCACCGTGGAGCGCCTGCGGCAGATCTTTCATGAGCTGATCGATCAGGGTGCCGCCTGCCTCGATCTGGTGACGCCCACCCAGTTCACCCCCGCCATTTTGGAGGCGCTGGGAGATGAGAAATGGCCGGTGCCGGTGGTGTGGAACTGCGGCGGCTACGAAAAGGCGGAGACCATCCGGTGTTTGGAGGGAAAGGTGCAGGTGTACCTGCCGGACTTCAAGTATGCTCTGCCCGACGCGGCCCGGCGCTACTCCGGCGCGGCGGACTACTTTGACCGCTCCACGGAGGCGATTTTGGAGATGTACCGCCAGACGGGGCCCTATGTACTGGAGGACGGGCTTTTGAAGCGGGGCGTCCTCATCCGCCACCTGCTGCTGCCCGGCGAGCTGGAAAATACCCGCCGGTGCATCGACTGGGTAGCGGAGCACTTCGCCCCCGGTGCGGTGCTCTTCTCCCTCATGAGCCAGTATACGCCCCAGCCCGGCGCGGCGGGGAATCTTGCCCGCCACGTGACGGCGGCGGAGTACCGGGCCGCGGTGCAATATATGGAAAACTGCGGCATCACCGCCGGCTATACCCAGGAGCGTACCTCCGCCCGGGAGGAGTATACGCCGGACTTCGACCTTGCCGGCGTGTAAAAGGGGAAAATGGGGGTTGCAAAGCGTTTTTTTCGTATTATAATGAGGGGGCTGCCCGGTGGGGCGGCCCCTTTGATTTTTGTGTGTGAGACGGAGAAAACGACCATGAAGCTGGAAAACAACCTGGGTACCGACCCCATCCGCCCTCTGGTGGTGCGGGTGGCCATTCCCAGCATGCTGGCCCAGTTCGTCAGCGTGCTGTACAGCATCGTTGACCGCATTTACATCAGCAACCTGCCCGCCATCGGCGATGTGGCGCTGGCGGGCGTGGGCATCTGCGGCCCGGTGGTGACCATGATCGGCGCGTTTGCCTCTCTGGTGGGCGTAGGCGGCGCGCCGCTGATGAGCATCCGCATGGGCGCAGGCAAGACGGAGGAGGCCCGGCGCATCCTCTCCAACAGCTTTTTGATGCTGTGCGTATGCTCCGTAGTGCTGACGGGCGTGGCCTTTGCCCTGCGGGAGCCCATGCTGCTGGCCTTCGGCGCCAGCTCCGTCACGTTCCCCTATGCCGAGGAATATTTCACCGTGTACCTGACCGGCACGGTCTTCAACCTGCTGTCTTTGGGCATGAACCAATTCATCATCTGCCAGGGCTTTGCCAAAAAGGGCATGATCTCCGTTATGCTGGGCGCGGTGGTGAACATCGTGCTGGACCCGGTGTTCATGTTTGTGCTGGACATGGGCGTGATGGGCGCGGCAGTGGCCACGGTGATCTCCCAGTTTTGCAGCTGTGTGTATGTGCTGCGGTTCCTCTTCAGCAAAAAGGTGCCCATCCCCATCAGCTTCGGCGGCTACCGCCCCCGGCTCATGGGAAGGATCCTGCTCACAGGCATGACGCCCTTCCTCATCATCGCCGTGGACAACGTGATGATCATTGCCATGAACGCCGTGCTCCAGCGCTACGGCGGGGCGGAGCTGGGCGACCGGCTCATCACCTGCGCCACCATCGCCCAGAGCTTCATGCTGGTGGTGACCATGCCTCTGGGCGGCATCTCCGCCGGCACCCAGACCATTCTGGCCTTCAACTACGGCGCCCGGAACCGTGAGCGGATCGTCCAGGCGCAAAAGTACATCGTGCTCATGTGCGTGGGGTATGTGACGGTGCTGTTTGTGCTGGCCCGCCTGGCAGGCCCCCTCTTCGTGCGGCTTTTTACGGCGGACGCCGCCCTGGCCGCCGAGGCCTTTGACGCCATCAAGATCTGCACACTGGCCATCATTCCCCTGGGCATCCAGTATGCTTTGGTGGACGGCTTTACGGGCATGGGACTGGTGCAGCTGTCGCTGCCTCTTTCCACCTTCCGCAAGGTGGCGTATTTTGTGGCGCTGTTCGCGCTGCCGGCGGCCTTCGGCGCCCGCAGCGTCTTTTACGCCGAGCCCGTGTCCGACATCCTGGGACCGCTGATGAGCGTGATCGTGTATGCATTGACCATCCGAAAGATCTTGTCGTTCCCGCCCCATGAGGCGGCGGGGGACGGAAAGGAGCCGGTATGAAAACGGAGCGAAAGCCCTTGGGGCTCTATATCCACGTGCCCTTCTGCAAGCAAAAGTGCATCTACTGTGACTTTTACTCCCTGCCCCATCAGGAGTCCCGCATGGACGACTATACCGCCGCCGTGTGCGCCCACCTGACGGAGACGGCGCCCTTTGCCGCCGGACACTGCGTGGACACGGTCTACATCGGCGGCGGCACCCCCACCTATCTGGGGCCCGACCGGCTGGGGAAGATCCTCAAGACCGTCCATAAAAAATACCGTGTGGCCAAGGACGCGGAGATCACCCTGGAGGCAAACCCTGACTCCGCCGGGGACTGGAAGATATTGCGCGCCCTGCGGCGTGCCGGTGTGAACCGGGTGTCTCTTGGCATGCAGTCGGCCTGTGATGCGGAGCTCTCGGCCATCGGCCGGGTGCACACCCAGGCCCAGACGGCCGCGGCGGTGGAGGCCGTGCGCCGGGCGGGCATCAAAAACCTCTCCCTGGACCTCATTTACGGTCTGCCGGACCAGACCCCGGAGCGCTGGCAGGAGAACCTCTCCGCGGCTGTTGCCCTGGAGCCGGAGCATCTGAGCTGCTACGGGCTGAAGGTGGAGGAGGGCACGCCCCTTTTTCAGCGCCGGGAGGCGTACAACCTGCCCGGCGACGACGCTCAGGCGGATATGTACCTTTACACGGTGGAGTTTCTGGAGCGCATGGGCTACGCCCAGTACGAGATCTCCAACTTCGCCCGGCCGGGCAAGGAGTCCCGGCACAACCTCAAATACTGGCATCTGGACGAGTACGCCGGCTTCGGCCCCGGGGCCCATTCGGACTTCGGCGGCGTGCGCTACGCCTACGCCCGGGATCTGGACGCCTATATCCGGGGCGTGGCCACCGGCGCGCCCATGCTCTCGGAAAGTGAGCGCATCCCGGCTCTGGACCGGGACACGGAGTATGTGATGCTGGGCCTGCGGCTGCGGGAGGGGCTGGACCCCAAGGAGTTTGAGCGCCGGTTCCGCCGCCGGTTCAACTGCTTTGTCCCCTTTTTGGAGCAGTGCCGCCAAAACGGCTATGCCTGCGAGGAGGAGGGCCGCTGGCACCTGACGCCCAAGGGATTCCTGGTGTCCAACCAGATCATCGGCGGCATGCTGGACGCCCTGGCCCAGGACAAGCGGCGCCGGGCGGAGGCCGCTGCCCGGGGCGATTTCCGGGTGGAGCTTTGAAGCAAGCGGGGGAGGCGCACCAGGCGCCTCCCCCGCTTCTTTTTGTTCCGCTCAGCGTTTGATGCGGATGGCGTTCACCGGGCAGCCGTTGGCCGCGTCAAAGGCCCGGCGCTCCTGGGCGCCCTCCGGCTGGGCCTTCACCACGGACACGCCGCCCTCTACCGCGAAAACCCCCGGCACCGCCGCCGCGCACATGCCGCAGCCGATGCACCGCTTTGCGTCCACCGTTACCGTCATCGATCACACCGCCTTTCTCAGCCGCCCAGCAGAAAGTCCAGAACGTCCATCGTGCGGTCTCCGGCGGCGCGATAGAGCTCCGTATAGCCGCACTGGGCGCACGAGACCGTGATAAAGCGCTTGTTCTGGACGTCGAAGAGCTTGGCGAAGTTGCCGCCGGTGGCCTGGAACTGGTCGTGTTCATAGTGCCGGCAGCCGCACTTGGGACAAACATACTGCATCTGCTCCATGGGACGCGCCTCCTTTTTCTGTGGTCCCATTGTAATATGCGGCGGCGCCTTTGACAAGGGCGGCGGAACTTTTTGGGCCCGGCGTCGTCTTATAAGGGGAAAAAGTTGTCCCTTGGAAGGATTTGTTTTCCCTTTCCCGTTTACTTTGCCGGCAGGATGTGCTATCCTGTTAGATATTATGTATACCGAACCCGGAAACTGCTTGGAGGCTTACCATGAAAAAATTCCTTCGCCGCACCTTATCGTTGTGCCTTGCGTCGGCCCTGGCCTGCTCCTTGGGCGTGGGCGCCGCCGCGTCGGAGGCACTGGGAGAGGACCTGCTGTTTCAGGACACGCTGCTCAATGAACAGACCCAGCTTTCCACCAACGTGTTCTGGAGCACCAGCTACTCCGATCTGAGAACGGAGAACCTCATCACCTACACGCCCAATGAATCCGTCACGCCCGTAGTGACATACGGCAGCGTGCTCACCGCCTGCAATACCATCTCCTCCGCCGCCAAGACCCTGGAGAGCCAGGGCTACCGGGTGGTGGCCGGTATGAACGGCGACTTCTATAACTTCAGCACGGGCCTGCCCATCGGCCTTGTGATGACCGAGGGCCAGATCCGCAGCAGCGACGGCGGCTATTATGCCATCGGCTTCCGCTCCGACGGCACCGCCGTGCTGGGCAAGCCCTCCATCAAGGTCTCCGCCGACCTGGGCTATGCCGTGGTGGACGACTCCGGCTATTCCACGGAGGTGGTGCGCCAGCTGGCCGGCGTCAACAAGGCCCGGGTGTCCACCGGCGGCATCTACCTCTATACTTACGACTTCAACGCCAAGCACACCACCGGCACCACCGAGGCCGGCGTGGACGTGCTGTGCACCATCCAGGAGGGCACGCTGGGCCTGAACGAGCCCCTGGTGGTCACGGTGGACGAGGTGCGGGAGACTTCCACCGCCACGCCCATCGGGGAAAACCAGGTGGTCCTCTCCGCCAACGCCCAGTCCAACAGCTATTATGTGGATGCCCTGCGCAAGATCCCCGTGGGCTCCACCATCACCTTCACCGCCACCGCCTCCAGCGAGGAGTGGAACGACGTGGAGTACGCCCTGGGTGCGCTTTACTCCCTGGTGGAGAACGGAGCCGTGGTCTCCGGCCTGCCCTCCGGCATGGACCCCCGCACCGCCGTGGGCCAGAAGGCGGACGGCACGCTGGTGTTCTATACCATTGACGGCCGCAAGTCCGGCCACTCCATCGGCGCGTCCATGACCCAGGTGGCCCAGCGGCTCGTCGAGCTGGGCTGCGTGACTGCACTGTGCCTGGACGGCGGCGGCTCCACCACCATGACCGTCACGGCACCGGATTCCACCACCGCCCAGACCGTCAACACCCCCTCCGGCGGCAGCGAGCGCTCCGTCAGCAACCAGGTGTTCCTGGTGGCCACCAGCGAGCCCACCGACGAGCTGAGCCACTTCTATGTCCAGGCGGACAACCAGTATGTGCTGGCGGGCAGCAAGGTCCATATCTCCGCCTCCGCCGTGGATACCAACTTCATCCCCATGGACTCCGACTTTGACCTGACGGCGGACGCGGGCGAGCTGGACGGCAATGTGCTGACCACGCCCGATTACGGCTGCGACGTCACCGTCACCGCTGAGCGCCGGGGCAAGAGCGGCTCCACTACGGTCTATGCCATCGAGACGCCTGACTCCATCAGCGTGCAAAACGGCGGCAGCGCCGTCACGTCCATCAGCGTGGCGCCCGGCTCCTCCGCCACCCTCACCGCCTCCGCCGTGTACCAGCACCTGCCGCTCAAGGCAGACCCCGAGGCGTTCACCTGGTCCGTCAGCGGTGACATCGGCACCATCAGCTCCACCGGCGTCTTTACGGCCACCACCCCCGGCAGCGGCACCATCACCGTCTCCGCCGGCGGCAAGAGTGCCACCGTGCAGGTGACCGTTTCCAAGATCGCCCTGTCCACCCTGGAGGACTTTGAGGCCTCCGACCTCTACACCAAGTTCACGGATATGGGCAGCGGCATGTCCATGACCCAGGCCACCGACGGCGACCATGTGCGCATGGGCCGCGGCTCCGGCCGGATCGACTACGCCCTCCAGAGCGACGGCACCGCCACTCTGGGCGCTTACAAGACCTTCTCCAGCGCCTACTCCACGCTGAACTTCTGGGTGTACGGCGACGGCTCCGGCAATACCCTCAGCGTGCTCACCTCCGACGGCGGCGAGGAGATCGAGACCCAGGCGGCCGTGCTGGACTTCACCGGCTGGCGCCAGATCTCCGTCCAGCTGCCCACCGGCACCGTGACGCTGACGGGCCTCAAGCTCACCGGCGTGCCCCAGTACGGCACCGACGAGATGGGCTGGGAGACCGTCACCTATCCCAACAGCACCGGCGCCATTTACGTGGACCAGATGGTGGCCTCCTACAACGGCATCGTGGACGCTACGGTGCCCGCCGTCACCGCCTCGCTGGACTCTAACAGCGGGAAGGTCAGCGGCACCATCCTGGATGAGACCGACGGCGTGCTGCCCAAGTCCTCCGTGTCCGTTTCCTACAACGGCACGGCCGTGGACTTTGACTACAACACCTCTACCGGCAAGTTCTCCTTCACCCTGCCCAACTCCGGCGAGAGCCACGAGGCCATGCGCGTGACCGTCACCGCCCGGGACGCCTCCGGCAACATCGGCCGGGCCTCCGTGGATGTGGAGGCCCAGGGCGTGGGCCACAAGTTCACCGACATCGACGGTTACTGGGGCGCTACCTACGCCGACTTCCTCTATAACGCCGGCATCACCACCGGCTACGACGACGGCACCTTCCGGCCCAACCAGAACATCTCCCGGGCGCAGTTTTCCGTGATGCTCTACCGGTACCTGGGCCTGGACGCGGAGGACTATTCCGGCACGTCGCTGCCCTTTGCGGACCTTGCGTCCATCCCCGCCTACGCCCTGCCTGCCGTGCAGGCACTGTACAGCGAGGGCATCGTCAACGGCACCACCGGCGCCGACGGACAGCTTTACTTCAACCCCAGCGCCAGCCTGACCCGGGCCCAGGCGGCCACCATGATCGGCCGCACCCAGGAAAAGGGCTATGCCACCGTGGAGCTGACCTTCACGGACGCCGCCTCCATCCCCAGCTATGCCGCCTATTATATCCAGACCATGGCGGCTCAGGGGGTCATCGGCGGCTACTCCGACGGCTCCTTCCGCCCCAGCGCCAACATCACCCGGGGCCAGATGGCCAAGATCCTCTATAACCTCATGTGAGCATTCCAAAGGGAAAGCCGGCGCCCATGCGCCGGCTTCCTTTTTTTGCAAACCAGGCGTTGCAATTTGCCCGGGGATATGGTATGATACCTAACAATCATTGGCCGCTTGGCCAGGGAAGGAATCGTGAAATTTCGTGGACGAACCTCCGTTGCCCGCCCATACATACCCGGTATTCAAAGGACAGTCTGACTCCGCCAAGGGGTGAGACTGCCCTTTTTCGCGCTTCCGCCGGATTTTAAAATTTTTGAGGAGTGATGATTTCCCCCATGGACAGTTCCAGTATTGCCCAAATAATTGCCATTGTGCTGCTGATCGCCATGTCAGCCTATTTCTCCGCCACGGAGACCGCCTTTTCCAGCCTCAACAAGATCCGCCTCAAGAGCAAGGCGGAAGCGGGAGACAGCCGCGCCGCGCTGACGCTGCGCATGGCCGAGGACTATGACCGGCTGCTCTCCACCATCCTCATCGGCAACAACATCGTCAACATCACCGCCACCACTGTGGGCACCGTGCTCTTTACGGATCTGGTGGGCCAGGGCTACGGCCCCACCGTCTCCACCGTAGTGCTGACGGTGGCCGTGCTGATCTTCGGCGAGATCTCCCCCAAGTCCATTGCCAAGGAGAGCCCGGAGGCCTTTGCCATGGCCTCTGCCCCGCTGCTGCGGGTGCTGCTGGTGGTGCTGACGCCGCTGAACTTCCTGTTCTCCCAGTGGAAGCGTCTGCTCAGCCGTATCATTCGTACCTCCGACGACCCGGGCATCACCGAAGAGGAGCTCATCACCATGGTGTCCGAGGCGGAGAACGAGGGCGGCCTGGATGAGCACGAGAGCGAGCTGATCCGCTCGGCCATCGAGTTCGGCGACCTGGAGGTGGGCGACATCCTCACCCCCCGGGTGGAGATCGCCGCCGTGGCCCGGGATGCCACCATGGACGAGGTGGGCGCCGTGTTCGCCGAGAGCGGCTATTCCCGCCTGCCGGTGTATCAGAACAGCCTGGACGACATTATGGGCGTGGTCCACGAAAAGGACTTCTACGCTGCCCGCTACCGGGGCCAGACAGACCTGGAAGGCTGCATTGCCCCCATCCACTACACCACGCCCAACACCCGGGTGGACCATCTGCTGCGTACGCTCCAGGTGGAAAAATCCCACATGGCCGTGGTGGTGGACGAGTACGGCGGCACCGAGGGCATCGTCACCATGGAGGACATCGTGGAGGAGCTGGTGGGCGAGATCTGGGATGAACACGACGAGGTGATCGAGCAGATCCGCAAGCAGAGCGACGGAAGCTATCTCATCGCCTGCGGCGCGGACCTCAGCGACCTTTACGATCTTTTCTCCATCCGGGGCGAGTGCGACGCCAGTACCGTCTCCGGCTGGGTCATCGAGCAGCTGGGCCGCCTGCCCAAGACCGGAGACCAGTTCCAGTCCGACGGACTGGACGTGACGGTCACCCGGGCGGACCGGCGCCGGGCGCTGGAGATCCGGGTGCGGGTCCTGGAGGACGCCGCCCCCGGCCAGGGCGCCAAAACTACCGGGAATTGAGGAGAGCATGCATATCTATACCACAGGACAGTGGGTCCTTCTGTTTTTCTTCTATTGCTTTTGCGGCTGGGTCTGGGAGAGCTGCTATGTCTCCGTGTGCCAGCGCCGCTGGGTGAACCGTGGCTTTCTCCACGGACCGCTGCTGCCCATCTACGGCTCCGGCGCCATTTTGATCTTGTTCGTCACGCTGCCGGCGGCAGATCATCTGTGGCTGGTGTATGTGCTGGGTCTGGTGGCCACCACGGCGCTGGAGTATGTGACCGGCGCCGTCATGGAGCGGCTGTTCGGCGTGCGCTACTGGGATTACTCCCACCATTGGTGCAATCTCAACGGCTATATCTGCCTGAGTAGCTCCATTGCCTGGGGCTTCTTCTCCGTGCTGCTGGTGCGCTTTATCCACCCGCCGGTCGGGCGATTGCTGGCTGACGTGCCCTCCTTTTTGGTGGACCCGGCGGCGCTGGTGCTGACTATTGCCTTTACGGTGGACGTGGTGCGCTCTACCCAGGAGGCCTTGGATCTGCGGGAGATGCTCACCCGTCTTGCCGAGGAGAACGAGGATATCCGCCGCCTGGCCCGCCGGGCGGAGGTGGCCGCCGCCTTTGCCGGGGATGACCTGCGCCGCTTCCGGGAGCGGACGGAGGTGGAAAAGCTGCTGCTGCAAAACCGCATCGAGTCGGAGCTGGCGGAGCAGCGTGAGGCCCATCAGGCCCGCAAGCTGCGTCGGCGGGAGGCCGCCCAGGAGCGCATCCGCCGCCGGACGGAGGCCAAGCTCCAGGCCCTGGCCAACATCGCCCAGACGCTGGAGATGGCCCGCAGCAACCTGGAGAACGTGGCCGACGCGGCAGATTCTTCTTTGGACAGCCGCCGGGCAGAGCTGGACGATTGCATCGCCCGCCTGCGCCGCTGGGAGGGCTCCATCCGCAGCCGGGGCGAGAACGTGTACCGCCGCTCTTTGCGGATCCTGGAGAACAACCCCACCGCCCGCGCCCGTCAGGAGCGGGGCGAGGTGCTGGAGACCCTGCGCCATCTGCTGGATCGCTGAAAAAAAGGAACGCCTGCGGGCGTTCCTTTTTTTTGACGTGTGCGGATAGTTTTCCGCCGCCGGGAGATGCTATGGAAAACCATGTGAGGAAGAAGGATAAGCCATGGATCTCACTCCCCAGGAATACCAGGCCTATGTGAAACAAAAGGCGGCCAAATCCCCCATCGTCCGGGATACGGTCCAGGCCTTTGTGATCGGCGGCGGCATCTGCGTGATCGGACAGGCCATCCAGTCGGCATGGATGTCCGGCGGCCTTGGCCGGGAGGACGCCGGCACGGCCACCGCCTGCACGCTGGTGTTCCTCTCCGCCCTGCTGACGGGACTGAACCTCTATCAGAAGCTGGCCCGTTTCGGCGGGGCCGGCACCCTGGTGCCCATCACCGGCTTTGCCAACGCCGTGGCGGCGCCCGCCATCGACTTTAAAAGCGAGGGCTATATCACCGGCATGGCCTCCCGCATGTTCCAGGTAGCGGGGCCGGTCATCGTATTCGGCACCGGCGCCGCCGTGGTGTACGGCACGGTGCTGATGCTGCTGGGCGGAAAATAAAAAAGCGGCGCGGAACTCCGCGCCGCTTTTTTTGCCGCCTGCAGGTTTAGACGTCCTTCTTCCAGAGGCCGTGGAGGTTGCAGTAGGCGTACACCGCCTTGACCTGCTGGCCGTCTGCCAGGGCAAACTCCGTCCGGGGCTCCTCGCCGGGATGGAACCAGTGCACCAGCGCATCCCGCTCCGTCTCCACGGCTACCCACTGGATGAAGTGCTCGGCCGTCATGGGATGGGCCACGGTGCCCACCTCCACGGTGACGCGGCCGTCAGAGACGAAGACCGCGGGCACGTGCTTTTCCACCGCCGCGTCGGTGACGCCGGCCTCCAGCAGCTCCATGGGCTCGCCGCAGCAGTGGACGGGGACCTTGGAAGAGGTCAGCTTGGTGATGATGTTGCCGCAATGTCTGCAAATATAAAACTTCATAATTGTCGCTCCTTTTTCTTGATGGGGTGGATTCCTTATCTGTTCCCATATTAGCAGATTCTGATGTACGAATATGTTGTATTTACAACAGTAATAAAAATTTCCTGGGAATTTTTTGTGCCCTGCGGAGAGGTGCCTGCATGCGGTGGGCGGGCAAATGACTTCCGGCGGCGTTTTTTGCCGGTTTCCGCCTTTTTGCCCGGTACGGAGGCCCCGACGGGGCGTTTTTCCGGAATAGCGAATTTTTTTGGAAGTTCAGAAGTTTACATAACGATGTTGAAAACTCTGTGGAAACTGTGAAAAACCCTGCTGTACAAGTGGATAAAGGGGTGACAGACGGGTTATGGGAAATTTTACGCAACAACATTTCCGGCGAAATGGGGCGGATAGCCCCGGTCGGGGGCGGATTTTCCCGGGCGCTTGCGCCCCAACGGTGTGTGTGCTACAATACTTTTATGAAATTGGGGCACTTTGCGCCCTTTGGGAGGAACTATGGCGACAAAAAAACAGGATTACGGCAACGACAGTATTTCATCGCTCAAGGGCGCGGACCGGGTCCGCAAGCGCCCGGGCGTGATTTTTGGCTCCGATGGCCTGGACGGCTGCGAGCATGCGGTATTTGAGATCCTCTCCAACTCCATCGACGAGGCCCGGGAGGGCCATGGCCGGCGCATCACCGTCACCCGCTTTATGGACCGCTCCATCCAGGTGGAGGACGCGGGCCGGGGCTGCCCGGTGGACTGGAACGAAAAGGAACAGCGGTACAACTGGGAGCTGGTGTACTGCGAGCTTTACGCCGGCGGCAAGTACAACAACGCCTCCGGCGACAACTATGAGTACTCCCTGGGCCTCAACGGCCTGGGTGCCTGCGCCACCCAGTACGCCTCCCGCTATATGGACGTGACCGTCTGGCGGGACGGCTTTGAGTACCGGCTGCACTTTGAGCGGGGCGAGCTGGTGGGCGAGCTTGAAAAGACCCCCCTGCCCAAATCCCAGCAGAAAAAGACCGGCACCCGCACCCGGTGGCTGCCGGACCTGGATGTGTTCACGGACATCGCCATCCCGGAGGAGTACTTTGCCGACGTGATGAAGCGCCAGGCAGTGGTGAACGCCGGCATCACCTTTGTGCTGCGCTCCGAGACGGAGCCGGGCAAATTCCAGGAGACGGAATTTTTGTATGAAAACGGCATCGTGGACTATGTGACGGAGCTGGCCGGAGAGGGCAGCCTCACTTCTCCCGTGTTCTGGCAGGCGGAGCGGAAGGGCCGGGACCGGGCGGACAAGCCTGAATACAAGGTAAAGCTCTCCTGTGCGGTGTGCTTTTCCAATAAGGTCAGCGTCATCGAGCATTACCACAACTCCTCCTGGCTGGAGCACGGCGGCAGCCCGGAAAAGGCGGCCAAGTCCGCCTTCGTCTCCGCCATCGACGCCTACCTGCGCCAGCAGGGCAAGTACCAGAAGGGGGAGAGCAAGATCACCTGGGCGGACGTGGAGGACTGTATCGTGCTGGTCTCCAACAACTTCTCCACCCAGACCAGCTACGAAAACCAGACGAAAAAGGCCATCACCAACAAGTTCATCCAGGAGGCCATGACGGAGTTCCTCCGCTCCAACCTGGAGATCTACTTCATCGAAAACCCCTTCGACGCCGAGAAGATCGGCGAGCAGGTGCTCATCAACAAGCGCAGCCGGGAGAGCGCGGAAAAGCAGCGGCTCAACATCAAGAAAAAGCTCTCCGGCAATATCGACATCGCCAACCGGGTCCAGAAATTCGTGGACTGCCGGTCCAAGGACCCGGACAAGCGGGAGATCTACATCGTGGAGGGCGACTCCGCTCTGGGCAGCGTCAAGCTCAGCCGGGACGCGGAGTACCAGGGCATCATGCCCGTCCGGGGCAAGATTTTGAACTGCCTGAAGGCCGACTACGCCCGCATCTTCAAAAGCGAGATCATCACGGACCTCATCAAGGTCCTGGGCTGCGGCGTGGAGGTGCAGAACAAGCATGTCAAGGACATGGCGGCCTTCGACCTCAATAACCTCCGGTGGAACAAGGTCATCATCTGCACCGATGGCGACGTGGACGGCTTCCAGATCCGCACCCTGATTTTGACCATGCTCTACCGCCTCACCCCCACCCTCATCGAAAAGGGCTACGTCTACATTGCGGAGACGCCCCTCTTTGAGATCAACTGCGGCGACAAGACCTGGTTTGCCTACTCCGACAAGGAGAAAAACGACATTGTCAAGGAGCTGGAGGGAAAGAAATTTAAGATTGACCGCTCCAAGGGCCTGGGTGAAAACGATCCGGACATGATGTGGCTGACCACCATGAATCCGGAGACCCGCCGGTTGATCCGAGTGATGCCAGAGGACGTGGAGCGCACAGCCGCCATGTTCGATCTGTTGCTGGGAGATAACCTGCAAGGGCGCAAGGATCACATTGCAGAGAACGGCTATAAATATTTGGAGATGGCGGATATCTCATAAGGAGCAGTACCAGGCCGGAGCAGCGCACAGCAGCTCCGGTCGGGAGAAAATACAGCATCGCCCACCGGCGCATGAGAAAGGATGAAAGACCATACGGCAGCGGACGGCTCCCAAGGGGCCGGATCATAAAAGGAGTGAAGAGTGATGAAGTGCGCTTTTTCCTGGATGCTGACACTGGTAATGGCCCTGACACTGTGCGCTCCTGCCCTGGCGGCGGCCCCTGAGAGGCCCGGGTGGGTGAAGGATTGGGAGTATACGGTCTTTGAAACGGACGACGTCTATACCGGCGAGACCTGGCAGATCGTGGAGCGGCTGCGCTCCGACGCGGCTGCCGGGAACCTCCAGCCCAAGAAGGGGGACGACCGGTACGAGGACTGGCTGGCTGGAGAAAAGACGGGTGCGCCGGCGGCGCTGCGGTTCGAGCTGGGCCTCATCGGCGTACAGTACACACTAAATGCCGGCAAGCGGACGGCCGTGGCGCAGGCCAGGCGCTACTTCGCCCTGGCCCAGGACAGCTATCTGAACCAGGGCGGCACCCGGGATG
>ENA-UEYL01002450-UEYL01002450.1-human-gut-metagenome-genome-assembly--contig:-NODE-2450-length-13768-cov-4.514352_pt1 | contig 13768 bp, 14 predicted proteins | sample MGYA00242941_ERZ507946 | MGnify/ENA primary metagenome ERZ507946 (study PRJEB26167, sample SAMN06115482) | human gut metagenome | host: Homo sapiens | place: China:Guizhou | collected 2015-03-11...
CCAGTTCCGGCCACTTCTCCGCCGGCACCCAGCCTTCCAGCAGGAAGGTCTTTTCCGTATCCAGCAGGCGGCTGCGCCCCTCCTCCCGGTTGATGCGGACCGAAGCACGGTCAGCGGCCTGACGGATGGGCTCGGCCAAACTGGTCAGCTGGGCCAGCTGCTGCTCCGCCTGAGCGCTCTCCTGCTCATTCTGCTCCAACTCCCGGGCAATGCGCTGATCGTTTTCCTTTGCAGTTCCGGTCCAGCCGGACAGGTTCATCCGGGACCATCCAAAGTCCCGCAGCGCCTGGAGCACTTCCTCCTGGGCGCTGGTATGACACACCAGCAGACAGTAGCGCACATCCCGGTCCACACTGGCCTGGGTGAGCTGGGCCAACTCGCTGGTCCCTTCCACCGCCCGCTGCACCTGCTCCAGTTCCACACCCGCGGTGACGGTGCCAAACTGCACCACCATCTCCTGGGTGGAGGCCGTGTCCAGAGGGATATTCAGCTCCAGCCAAGGGGCCAGAGCGGCTCGCTGGGTCAGCAGCTTGCTGTGCTGGGCCTCCAGGGCAGCCAGCTGGCGGTCGGCCTCCAGGACCTGCTGCACCGCCTGTTTTCCCTGCTCCTCCCCGTCAAACAGCTGCTGCCGGGTGAGTCTTGGGCGGGGTGCCAGCAGGCCTCTTCCCTTATCTCCGTGCCGCTTGAGCACCGCCAGAGCACGCTGGGCCGCCTGCAGATCCTCCCGAGCCTGGGAGAGCGCCTGCCCGTCGGGCCGGGAGAGCGTCTGGCTCCCCAGCTGTGAGAGCAGCCCCTGCCAGGTCTGGGGGTCCTGGTCGGGCTCGTCGATCTCCACGCAGCCCATCCCCTGCAGCAGCTCCAGCAGCGCCTCTCGGTCGCTGCGCATGGCCAGTAGCCGCAGCCCCTTCATTTTGACGATTGCCATCAGCTATTCACAACCTTTTCCACAATGAACGCCGCGGCCTGGTCCAGCCGGCCCCGGGCTTTTGTTTTAAACTCCTCGCATTCCTGCGTGGCGTCTTTCAGCGCGTCCAAGGTCCACTGGGCGGCCTCCGCCTCTGCCTTGGCCATCATCTGCCGGACCTGGAGCTCCGCCTCCTGACGGGACTCCTCCAACTGACGGCGGGCCAGACGCTGGGCTTCCAGCACTCGCTGCTTGCCCTCGGCCACAGCGGCCTCCTTGCGCTGTTTCATTTCCTGCTCCAGCTGGGCCACTTTCTTGATCTCTTCCACTGCCATATCAATCACCACCCTGTTGTTTCGTTGTGCGATATTTTGTTCTTGAAACACATTGGATATCTAGCTCTGATTTTAGGCGAAATCGCACAGAATTGCAAGCACATTTTCCCCTCCCCTTCACGGTCCAATCCCTCCCTTTTTCATTTCTAGGCCTTTTTTCCAGTCTTTTCTTTCCTTTCTCTTCCGGTTTTGTTGCTTATTACACGTTTTTTTACAGTTTGCGCATTTTGTATGAATCCTACTCCCTGCACAGCTGCAAAAACCGCCCATTTCCGTAGAAATGGGCGGTTTTTATTTCGCATGTGACATTTTAGGACAGGAGCGCCTGGCTGACTGTACTGTCTTGGCTGAATTGTTCCACATACAGTACCAGCCGCTGCTGGGGCGTCTCGATGCCCGCCGCAGTCAGGGTGGACAGCACCGCCTGCTCCTCACCGGCGATCCAGATGCGCTGTCCATACTGGTTGATATTCTGGGCTGTTAGTCCGGAGCTGGTATCCTGGCCGCTGACCTGCTCCTGGCTGGGCCGTCTGGCCGCCGGGACTCTCATCCCCCTCCAGCACCGCCCAGGTGCTCCGAAAGGCCAGCCGCGTCCCGTAGGGCTCCAGAGCCTGAGCTGCCTTTGCCAGAAAATCATCCATCACCTGGGAGGCCGACTGGTCCCCATACTGGATATTGCTCAGCAGGCCGTCCGCCTGGGAGGGATAGCCGCAGTGATCCAGCACGATCTCGTCAAAGCCCATCTGGGCCAGTTCCGTCATCAGTCCAATAAGATAATCCTGAACCTGTTGGTTGGAGGGGTCAGCCCAGTGCATCTCATCTCCATCCTTCCAGCGGTATCCGCTGGTGGTCTGGAGGGTATAGGCCATCTGGCCTCCAATCGCCTCGTCCCGGAAGCAGGACATCCGTGCCACAGTGTACACATCGCCCTCATTCCAGCTTTTCAGCTTCTCATTGACCTGATCATCCTGGGCCTCGGACTGTACGGCAGAAGCCAGACTCTGCTGGCTCTTCCACCCCAACTGTCCCTGGTCGTTTTTCATGTCCACCACGACGCTGTCTCCGCCCTGCTGCTGAACCTGCTGGGCGGCGCTTCCATCCAGAATGGAGGCCAGAGAAACATTCACCCCGTTGGCAGAAGTTTTCTCCTGAGGCTCCTGTTCCTGGGGCTGAGAGGTATCTCCCTGGTCAGAGGAGTCGCTGCCGGGATCCTGATCGATCACATCAAGATCGCTTACATCGGGCTGCTTGGGCTCACTCTGGAAAAAGGGCAGGTCCACCCGAAGTCCATCATCGGTATAAGAGATATACTTCTGTCCCCACAGCAGGAACGCCACTGCCAGCACAACCAGGATTGCCAGCACAAGGGCGATCCATTTCAGCCAAAAGCTGGCCGATTTACGCCCGCGATAGGAATGATAATCAAATTGAGACCGCCGCACGGCACTGCCTCCTTCCACATTCTGTTGTCGGGACCAAGCCCGATGCTGTAATTACGATGTGAATATTATAGCAACCTTTTTATTCCATGACAACCGGACAATTCTCATGATTTTCTTAAGTTTTTTCGCTCTTTTTCCCCATTCTCCCAAAATGTCCTCTTTTTTCAAATCACCATTCCGCCATCCACTGCCAGCACCTGTCCGGTAATGAAGTCGGCTGCGGCACTGGCCAGGAAAAAGACTCCCTCCGCTACATCCTCCGGCCGACCGATCCGCCCCAGCGGAGTCTCTTCTGCCAGAGCCTGCATATCCTGGGACGAGAGGTGGGCGTTCATATCGGTATCGATCACACCCGGCGCCACACAGTTGACCCGAATATGAGAGGGGCCAAGTTCCTTGGCCATGGCTCGGGTCAAACCGATCACCCCTGCCTTGGCAGCGGAATATGCCGCCTCACAGGAGCCGCCGGTAAGGCCCCACATAGACGATATGGTAACAATGCTCCCCTTCTGACGGCGCACCATCCCGGGGATGGCCGCACGCATGGTATACACCACGCCGTCCAGATTGGTCCCGGCAGTCCAGCGCCACTGCTCATCGGTCAAATCGGTCAGCAGAGCCTGGACTCCGGCCACCCCGGCGTTACAAACCAGTGCATCCAGAGCTCCAAACTCCCGCTGGGCCTCTTCCACCAGCGCCGCGGCCTGCTGCGACTGGGACACATCCCCCTGCAGCGCTGCGGCCCGGACGCCCAGCTTCTCCAATTCCTCTACCAGCTCCAGGGCCTGCTGCCTGGAACGGCAGTAATTAACTCCTACATTCCAGCCCGCCTGAGCAAACCGCCGGGCGCAGGCCGCACCAATTCCACGGGACGCCCCGGTGATCAGCACAGCCGGCCTTCTCTCCTGCTCCATACATCCAGCTCCTTTTCCTTTTCTGCCCACATTTTAATCATTTTACCCCTGCCATGCAACCCTTTTCTGCCGATTCCGCTCTTTCTCCCGCTGTATATATATTTCATAAAGATTTTACATTTCCTCCTTGCTTTTTTCCGCCCGCCATCTATAATATTCTCTATTGAACTAAATTTTTTCGGGCTTTTTTCCCGTTTTATCTCTTTCTTCGAGGTATGTATCCTATGAATCACCTTCTGTTTCTCTATAATCCCACCTCCGGCAAGGGAGGCGCGGCAGGCCACCTGTCCCCCATCCTGGACACCCTCACCAAAGAGGGCTGGCTGGTCACTGCCTACCCCACCCAGCAGCCCGGAGATGCCACCCGTATCGTCCGGGAACTGGGCTCTCAGTTTGACCGGGTCGTCTGCTGCGGAGGCGACGGCACCCTGAGTGAAACGGCCGCCGGGCTGATGGCGCTGGAGTCCCCGCCCGTTCTGGGCTATATTCCTGCCGGCTCCACCAACGACTGCGCCACCACCCTCCATATTCCTCGGGTCTATAAAAAGGCAGCCGCCTTGGCCGGCAGCGATATCCCGCCTCTGGCCTGGGACATCGGCACCTTGAACGAGCGCCCCTTTGTCTATGTCGCCGCCTTCGGCGCCTTTACTGAGGTGGCCTATGATACGCCCCAGGATCTGAAAAACACGTTCGGACATCTGGCCTATGTCATGGCAGGCATCGCCTCCATTCCCTCCATCGCCCCCTACCACATCAAGGTAGAGTATGACGGCAACACCCTGGAGGACGACTTCTTCTACGGCATGGTGTGCAACACCTATTCCGTGGGAGGCATGCAAAACCTGCCCACCGACCGGGTGGAGTTGGACGACGGACTTTTCGAGGTCATTCTGGTGAAAAAGCCGGTGAACATTTTTGAAGTGGGCGCCGCGCTTCAGTCTCTGCTGGGGCAGGCTCCTGCCACCACTGGCAGCGCATTGATCTCCTTCCACGCCTCAGACCTGAAATTCACCTGCGATAAGCCCATCCCCTGGACCATCGACGGGGAATACGGGGGCAGCCAGGAGGTCAACGTGGTACGCAACCACCGCCAGGCCCTTCACATCATTCAGGGTCCGTCCCACGACAAGGCGGTCAACGAATAAGGTTTTCTTCTCAAAGACGGCGGACATCCCGCCGTCTTTTTTTGCCTGCTCTGTGCCGTTGTGTTATAATGAGAACATCTTGAACCACTCAGGAGGCCCATATGGCTCATATCATAGAAATCAGCGACCTCTCCGCCCCGGAGCTGGCCCCCTATACCCAGCTCACCCACGCCCAGCTGCGCAGTCAGCGGGATCCTGAGAAAGGGATCTTCATCGCTGAGAGCGGCAAGGTCATCTCCTGTGCCCTCAAAGCAGGCTGCCAGCCTCTCTCCTGCTTGACAGAATCCAGACACCTCCCCGCACTGACACAGCTCCTCCCCCCTCCGTGGGACAACATCCCCATCTATACCGCCCCGCGGGATGTATTGGCCCGTCTGACCGGCTATGAGCTGACCCGGGGAATGTTATGCGCCATGCGCCGTCCTCCCCTTCCCAGCCCTGAGGAGATCTGCCGCAGTGCCCGGCGGCTGGTGATATTGGAGAACATTACCGACTCCACCAACATCGGCGCTATCTTTCGCTCTGCCGCCGCTCTGGGGATGGACGGAATCCTGGTTTCTTCCTCCTGCTGTGACCCCCTCTACCGCCGCTCGGTGCGGGTGAGCATGGGCACTGTCTTTCAGATTCCCTGGACCTGGCTGCACGGGGATGCCTTTCAGTGGCCCCAGCCCGGGATCGCCACCCTGCGCTCCCTGGGCTTTTCCACCGCAGCCATGGCGCTGACGGATAACTCCATCTCCATTGAAGACCCGGTCCTGGCCAATGCGGAAAAGCTGGCCATCGTGCTGGGCTCAGAAGGAAACGGCCTATGTGAGGAAACCATTGCCCACTGTGACTACACCGCCCGGATTCCTATGTACCACGGCGTGGATTCCCTCAATGTGGCCGCTGCCGGAGCGGTCATCTTCTGGCAGCTGCGTGCCAGAGAGAAAAACTAAACGGACAACAAAAATGCCCGCGGCGTCTGCCGCGGGCATTTTCTATGCTTACTTATTCTTCTGGGCTTCCAGATAGTCGTTGAGCTCGGTGTTCAGGATATCGGTGATAAACATATGGCCAGGGGCGTGGGTAATGACAATGGGGGGCTTGGCGTTCTCCACCGCCGCCTGGGGAGTGACACCGCAGGGCCAGAACACAGGCACCTCGCCCTCCCGGATCTCCACAGGATCACCGTAGTCAGGCTTCATCACGTCCTTGACGCCCACCTTCTCCGGATCACCGATCTGGACAGGAGCGCCGTGGACGTTGGGCATCTTCACGGTGATGTCGTAGGCCTTCTGGGCCTGCTCGGGAGTCATGGGACGCATGGAGCACACCATGGGGCCTTCAAAAGGACCAGCCTTGACGGTCTGGATGTTGGTCTTGAACATGGGCACGTTGCAGCCCTGCTCAATGTGGCGCACGGGAATTCCGGCAGCCATCAGAGCCTCCTCAAAGGAGAAGGAACAGCCGATGAGAAAGCCCACATAGCCCTCTTTCCAATACTCGGAGGCATCGGTGATTTCCTTGGTAAACACACCGTTTTCATAGATGCGGTAGCGGGGGATATCGGAGCAGATGTTGCCTCCCTCGCCCATGGCGTGGGTCTCGGGAGTACCCTTGATGATCTCCAGCACCGGACAGGGGAAGGGGTTCTTCTTGGTAAACTCCTCAAAGTCGGCGGCGTACTCCGGAGGGAGGATCACCAGATTGGCCTGGGCATAGCCCCGGCACATACCGGCAGTGGGGAAGTCGATGACGCCCTGGCGGATCAGGCCGCGGACCTCAGCGGGGGACTTGTCGATATAAGGGGTAATATCAAAAGCCATGGGAACTCCTCCTTATTTACAGGTATCAGCCGTCCAGAGCGTGACGCAGGGTCTTCAGAGCGGCCCGCTGATTGAGCAGAGCATCCTGGGCCTGGCCGATGGATACCTTTTCAAATTTTACCTTGTCGCCTGCCTTCAGCTGGCCCAGCAGCCGGAAGTCGGCAGAGATGACATTGGCAATCTTGGTATAGCCGCCGGTGGTCTGACGGTCGCCCAGCATGATGATGGGCTTGCCCTCAGAGGGAACCTGGATGGCGCCGAAGGCGATGCCGTCGGAAATAATGTTGCCGTCGGTGACGTGCTGGATGACGGGACCATCCAGACGGCAGCCCATGCGGTCAAACTCGTTGGTCACCGAGTAGGTCTCGCTCAGGAAGGTGTCCAGACCCTGCTGGGTAAAGGCGTCATCCTGAGGACCCATCACCACCCGCAGGGTGTACACCGGGCGGGGGATAAACTCGGGGCTCATGCAGCGGATATTCAGGTTCTTGGGTACACCGGGAGCCCGGAAGCCGATCACGTCGTCCTTCTGGAGCTTGCGGCCCTGATATCCGCCGATCTTGGCCTTCATGTAAGTAGAGCGGCTGCCCATTACCTCGGGGATATCCAATCCGCCGGTGAAGGCAATAAAGCAGCGGCAGCCCGTCTTGGGGGCCTGGAAACGCAGCACCTGACCGGCCTGGACAGTGACCGCCCGATAGGTGGGCATGGGCTGACCGTCCAGGGTGGGCATCAGATCGCCGCCGGTGATGGCGATGGTCTCCGCCTGGTTAAAGAGGAGCTGGGGGCCCATCATGGTGCACTCCAGCACCGCCTCATCCTCGGGGTTACCCACCAGGATGTTGGCAATGGCGGCAGAGCGGGGGTCCATGACGCCGGACACCGACACGCCAAACTGCTGATAGCCCACACGGCCCATATCCTGTACCGTGGTCAGCAGACCGGGGTTCAATACGGTAATGCTCATTTCGCCCCCTCCTTTCTGGGATGACGCTTGCACACATAGGTGCCGGCGGCCTCCTGGGCAGCGATCTCGTCAAACTCCGCCTTGGTAATGGAATAGAACTTGATATACTCGCCGGCCTTAGGCAGGATGGGCTCGGCCCGGTCGGGATCGTACATCCGCACCGGAGTCAGACCAATGAGCTGCCAGCCGCCCGGGGAGTCGATGGGATACACGCCGGTCTGAGAGCCGGCAATGCCCACGGAGCCGGCGGGGATCTTTACCCGGGGCTGCTTGAGGCGGGGAGTGGCAATGGACTCGTCCATGCCGCCCAGATAGGTAAAGCCGGGGGTGAAGCCCAGCATATAGATGAGGTACTCGGTGGAGGTGTGGATCTTGATAACCTCCTCCGGTGTCTTGCCTGCGTGCTCGGCCACAAAGTCCAGGTCAGGACCGGCCTCGCCGCCGTAGAGCACGGGAATCTCCAGCACGTCGCTGGGGGGAATCTGGATCTTGTCCAGCTGACCCAGCAGGCCCTTCATACGCTTCACCAGAGGCTCATAGCGGATAACGCTGGGATCATAGTGGACCATAAGAGAGCGGTAGGTAGGTACTGTCTCCACGATGCCGGGGATCTTGCTGTTCTCCAAGGCGATGTTGAAGGCACGGATCTTCGCGTTGATTTCAGTGCTGATCTCGTTGCCGAACTCCACCGACAGGGAGGTGTCCCCGGTAAGGAGGAATTTTACGTCTGCCATAGCAGGCTCCTTTCTGTGTGATTGGCACGCCCGCCTAAGCGGGCGTGCCAAGTGTCGTCAATCAAGCAAACAGCTTCAGGATGCCGGGGACAGCCTGGATGCCGGAGTACAGAGCGATCACGACCACGATGGCGCCCAGGACGGTCAGCCACATGGGGTGCTTGTACTCGGTGCCCACGATGCGGGTCTTGTGACCGGCAAAGAGCATCACGCCCAGAGTCACAGGCAGGATCAGGCCGTTGAAGGCGCCGGCGATGATGAGCAGGGCAGCAGCGTTGCCCACGATGACCATCATCAGGGTGGAGAAGGCGATGAAGCCAACCACAAACTGGCGCTCATACTTGGCAATGAAGGGGTGCAGGGTCTTCAGGAAGGACACGGAGGTGTAAGCCGCGCCCACCACGGAGGAGACGCCAGCAGAGAACAGGCACAGGCCGAACAGACGGTAGCCCAGATCGCCGGCAGCCAGGCGGAAAGCCTCGGCAGCGGGGTTGCCGCCGTTGGCAGCGTCGGTGATGATCTTGGCATTCTCAGCCAGCCACTGGGTGCCGCTCATGCAGGTGCCCAGCACAGCCAGGAACAGCAGGATACGCACAGCGCCGGAGGTGCCGCAGCCCTGGAGCACGCTCTTACGCACATGGCCGATGTTCTCGGGACCGGAGATGCCGGCGTCCAGCAGACGGTGAGCACCGGAGAAGGCGATGTAGCCGCCGCAGGAGCCGCCCAGCAGGGTAGTCAGAGCGGTGAACATATTGGTCTTCGGATCCAGCAGGTACTGGAAGTCCACCAGGCCCTTGCCGACCTCGCCCAGAGGGGGCTCGGAGATGATGGCAACCACCAGAACGGTAACCAGAATAACAGCAGCCAGAATGGTGGCCACCTTGTCCATGATGGTCTTGGCGTTCTTGTTGATGAAGATAATGATACCCAGGCAGCCGGCCACCACAGCGCCGACCTTCTGGTCCAGACCGATCATGGCGTTGAAGCCCAGGGCCACGCCGCCCACGTTACCTACGTTAAAGGCCAGGCCGCCGATGGCAACCAGGATGGCGATGATAACGCCCAGACCAGGCAGCAGCTTGTTGGCTACATCCTGAGCACGCATCTTGGAGACGGTAACTACGGACCAGATGTTCATCTGAGCGGTCATATCCATGATAATGGCCAGCACGATGACCAGAGCCAGGGCCGCGCCGTGCTGCGCGGTAAAGGTAGAGGTCTGAGTCAGGAAGCCGGGACCGATGGCCGAGGTAGCCATCAGGAAGGCGGCGCCGAACAGAACAGACCGGCTGGGTTTTGCGGCGGCAGTGTTGGGTTGATTACTCATAACATTGACCTCCTAAATCGTTTTGGGAGTCTCCTCTCCTATACAAAGCGGATCACACAATATCCGCAATGGGAGCGATGGTCACGCCCTCAGCTTCCAGCTTGGCGCGGATGTTCTTAACAAACTCTACTGCGGAGGGGTTGTCGCCGTGTACGCAGATGGAGTGGGCGTCGATGGAGACCTCCTCGCCGGTGATGGCGGTAACCTTGCCCTCGGTGACCATGCGGATGGTACGGGCAATGGCCTCGTCCTTGTCGTGAATCACAGCGCCGGGCTTGCTGCGGGGCACCAGGGAGCCGTCGGCCTGATAGGCACGGTCAGCAAAGACCTCGCTGGCCACCCGCAGACCAACCTGCTTGCCGGCCTCCAGCATCTTGCTGCCCGCCAGACCCAGCAGGATCACGTCCTTGTCCACGCTGTAGATGCCCTCAGCAATGGCCATGGCCAGATCCATGTCCTTGCCGGCCATGTTGTACAGGGAGCCGTGGGGCTTGCAGTGCTGCAGCTTCACGCCGTGGGCGGCAGTGAAAGCCATCAGAGCGCCCAGCTGATACTGGATGTAAGCCTTGACCTCCTTGGGGGAGCACACCATGTTCCGGCGGCCAAAGCCCATCAGGTCAGGATAGCCGGGATGCGCGCCTACCGCTACACCGGCAGCCTTGGCGGCGGCCACAGTCTTGTCCATCACCAGGGGGTCGCCGGCGTGATAGCCGCAGGCCACGTTGGCAGAGGACACATGCTGGATAACCTGCTCATCCAGACCGATGGTGTATGCGCCAAAGCTCTCGCCCAGGTCGCTGTTCAGATCTACCTTGTACATAAATAAACCTCCTTGAAGTTTCATTCCAGTTAATTATAATAATGCAAGCTGCGTGCCAACTTTGATTCTTTTTTGCATTTTTCTTTAATGAGTAAAATTCTTCCGCTTTTTCTTTTCATTTTAAAACTTTTTCTTTGTATTTTTCTTCCTGTTCCCCCTGATTCGTTCTCAAAAAGCAGCGGGAGAGTGTGCGAATTTGCACACTCTCCCGTTCATTTCTGCACATTGTTCTCTTTCGCACTCTCATTGCCCTGCTCCAAACGGCGCTTGAGGGTAAAGCGGGTACATCCCAGCAGCTGAGCTGCACGGCTGCTGTTTCCGCCCGCCAGCTCCATGGCCCGGTCAATGTAGGTGCGCTCAAAGGCGTCCACCTCTTTTTTTAGATCGATGCTGCCCTGCTTCAGATCCTTCATGGGGTAGCTCAGGCCGCTGTCTCCCTTCCGTTCCTCCCGACGGGGCTCCAGACCGGTCTCTTCGCCGGTAAGAAGCTCTCCCCGGCTGAACAGCACGCACCGCTCCATCACGTTACGCAGCTCCCGCACATTGCCCTTCCAGTAGTACCCCTCCATCTCCTGCAAAAAGGCAGGGTCGATGTCCTTGAGGTGCTTGTTGAATTTCCGATTGAAGTGCTCCAGGTAGAACCGGGCCAACACCGGAATATCCTCTCGCCGCTCCCGCAGAGGGGGAATACGGATCTGCATCACGTTCAGGCGGTAGAACAGATCTTCCCGGAAGGTCCCCTTCTCCACTTCTTCCTCCAGATCCCGGTTGGTGGCGGCAATGATACGCACATTGACTTCGATATCCCGCAGGCCGCCTACCCGCTTAAAGCGCCGGTCCTCCAGAAAGGTAAGCAGCTTGGCCTGCATGGACAAAGGCAGTTCACCGATCTCATCCAGGAACACGGTACCTCCGTCGGCCAGCTCCATCAGGCCCTTTTTCGCCTTGTTGGCGCCGGTGAAGGCACCTTTCTCATAGCCGAAGAGTTCCGACTCCAGCAAAGTCTCGGGGATGGCGCCGCAGTTTATTTTGACCAGCGGCGTATCCCGGCGGGGACTGCTGTCATGGATGGCATTGACCACCACGCCTTTGCCTGTTCCTGTCTCGCCGCAGATGAGCAGATCCACGTTGTCGTTCTGGGCCAGAATGTCCACATTGCGGCAGATACGCTGGATGGCCTGGCTCTCTCCCACGATCTGTCGGGGACGCTGGCGCATCAGTTCCAGGCTGCGCCGCCGCTTGAGCTGATCCAGGTTGCGGCGGATGATCAGGTCCACCTCTTCCAGATCGAAGGGCTTTTGAATGTAGTGGCAGGCCCCCCGCTTCATGGCCTCTACCGCCTGGGACACAGAGCCGTAAGCGGTGATCATGATGATCTGGATGTCCTCATCCACCTTTTTAAAATCCTCGATGTGGTCCAGTCCCAGTTCCTGGCCCAGACGGTTATCCAGCAGTACCACGTCAGGCCGGAATGTCTCCGCCAGCTCCGTTCCTTCCCGGATACTCTCGGCGGTACGTACATGGTAGCCCAGATCGGACAAGCCGCTCTCCAACGACATGCGGATCAGAAACTCGTCGTCTACCACTAATACCTTCGCCCTCATGCTTCTCCTCCTTTGCCGGGAAAGGCAATCCGTGCCCGGGTACCTTCCCCACGCCCGCTCTCCATGGAGAGCTGTCCTCCGTTTTCTCCCAGGAGCCGCCGCACAATGGACAGGCCAAGGCCGCCGGTCCCGGCCCCATGCAGCACCTGCTCCAATTTCTCCGGTCCCATACCTACGCCGGTATCGGTCACCGTCAGGCACACACCCTCCGGCTCCTTTTCCGCCCGGATCTCCAGCTGCCCGCCGTCCGGCATGGCCTTTACCGCATTGTTAATTAGGTTGATCAGTACCTGGCGCAGTTCCCCCTCGTCTGCGTACAGCCACAGGCTGCCCTCTACCTGGGCGGTAAAGGCGATGCCCTTATTTTCCGCCACCTTAAAGTACAGCAGCTGCAGCTCATCAAACAGCGCGTTGAGGCTGACCGTGGTCTTTTGGCTCTCCCGCCGCCGGGACAGGTTCAGAAGGTTCTCAATGAGCAGGTTGACCCGGTCTACCTCCCTCACCATGCCCTCACACAGCTTCTGATCCCGCTCCTGAGTCAGCTTGCGGCTGACCACCTGGATGCCCGCCCGGATACCCGCCAGAGGGTTGCGGATCTCATGGGCCACATCGGCGGCCAGTTTGCCGGTATAGGCCAGCTTTTCCTCCTCGCTGGAGCGCTCCTCCATTCTCTTTTTATAAGTAACGTCGTCGATGGTACACAGCACGCCCCACCGGGAGCCGTCCGGCTCCCGCAGCTGCCATACGCCAAATTCGTAATCCCGGCTTTTTCCCGTGGGCTCCGTCAGATGGGCAGGGTCGGGCAGCACGTCCTCCCGGCGCATGATCTGCCCCAGCAGCATCTCCAGGGTACGCCCCTGTTCGTCCCGCTCTTCCTGCCGTCCCAACATGGCCGAGGCACTGGCATTGACACAGAAGGCCTTTCCTTCCTGATCGTAAGCCACCACGCCGAAGGGCAGATTTTCCACGATACTCTCATTCAGGGTTTTGACCCGAATCAGTTCTCCGGTATAGGTTCGGATGCTCTCCATCATCCGGGCAAAGGCCCGGGCCAGCTGGCCCACCTCGTCCGCCTTGCCCAGATACTCCTCCATATCCAGTTCTTCCTGTTCCGGACTCTCGCTGACGCTCTGGCAGACCTCACTGAGACGGCGGATGGGGTCAGAGATGTTGTGAGCAATGAGTACGCTGGCCTGGACAATGATCACCAGCATGGCTACCGCCGCCAGGATCATATATTTCTGTTCCTCAATGAACCGCTCCTGCAGGGCACTGTTATCCAGGCGGTATGATATCTCCCAGCCCAGCTGGGGATCGGTGGCCTGGGCCAGTACCTCCAGGTCCTCAGCATCCACGCCAGGCTTTCCCAGCAGAAGTTCTCCCTGCTCATCATAGATAAACAGGCTATCTCCCGTGTAGTGATTGCGGTACTTAGCCAGCAGCTTTTTCGGGTCCTGGCGGTAATCCTCCAGTTCCAAATCGGCCTGGATATACCCAATCAGGGTACTGGCGTTCTCCCGCTCGGCGGCTACCTTGACCCGGTATTCCGTAAAATACAAGATGGCACAAAAGCAAATCACGGTAGCCAGACTGATGCACACGAAGGGAATCAGGATCTTGTTTTCAATATCCATTCTGGGCCGCCGTATCTTCATCGTGCCCCCTCCTTTCTACGGTCCAGCAGCGAGACCACTGCCATGGCCGCCGTGGAGATGAACACCCCCGGCAAAGCGGGATGGATTCCGAGATGGTCGGCATAGTAGAGCGG
>ENA-UEYL01002469-UEYL01002469.1-human-gut-metagenome-genome-assembly--contig:-NODE-2469-length-13684-cov-4.581833_pt1 | contig 13684 bp, 16 predicted proteins | sample MGYA00242941_ERZ507946 | MGnify/ENA primary metagenome ERZ507946 (study PRJEB26167, sample SAMN06115482) | human gut metagenome | host: Homo sapiens | place: China:Guizhou | collected 2015-03-11...
GACACCTTTTCTACATCTTTATAATCTTTTACAAATAATTTTACAAGTATATCCGTCATTAAACTTTCCTTTACCTTAGGCGAAACAAATTTTCCTGCCATCTTCGTTGAAGTATATTCTACACATTTACTCCGTCAATTGCAAGAAAAACCATTTGATTTTTACCGCCAGCACGGACAACAGCACCGAAAGCCCGTTCAGCTTGGATACCCGAAGCCCCACGATTTCTTCAAGCGTATTCTCATTGATAATGGTGAGTTTATACTTGAACTTGAAATTGTTCCAAAATGCTTTACTCCGTTTTCTTGGCATCTTTATTAATTATTAATCTTCCTCCAAATCTTCCAAATTCAACAATCCTTCGGGAAGCTCGACTGTGATGAGCTTCTTTTCCTGATTGATCTCCACTATAAATTCTTCCTGTGCAGGAATGAGGAGTTCTTCTCCGTCCTCCTGTTCGACCACAAAAAGGGTATTCACCGTCGCGGTATCCACTTCGACCACTTCGCCCAGCTCGCCGTGACGAACGTCTTCCATGCGGAAACCGACGAAGAAGTTCCACGACAGTTCGCCGTCTTCCGCCTCTTCCGCGTGCTTCACCGGGAAGTAGACTTCGACATTGGTGAACATACGCGCGCGTTCCGCCGTTTCTATGCCTTCAAGCTTCACCAGTGCGGTGGAGTCCGAACGGAAACGGTATTCTTCGATGAAAAACGGTACGAAAATACCGTCGAGCAGGCAGATCAGATAATCGCAGTCCACACGGTCGAAGATGTCGTCCGTGAAGGTAAACTGCAACTCGCCGTGAATGCCGTGCGGCTTGTTGAATAGTCCGATTTTATATACTTCTTCTTTCTTTATCATATTCGAGTGATTCTGGCGCCGATAGCGTTAAGTCGTCCTTCGATGTTCTGGTAGCCACGGTCTATCTGTTCGATATTGCTGATCGTGCTGGTTCCTTCGGCGCTCATGGCGGCGATGAGAAGGGCGATTCCTGCACGGATATCGGGCGAAGTCAGTCGGGCGCCGCGCAGCTTGAAGCCGTGGTTGTGTCCGATTACTACGGCACGGTGAGGGTCACAAAGGATGATCTGAGCCCCCATATCGATGAGCTTGTCTACAAAGAACAGGCGGCTTTCGAACATCTTCTGATGGATCAGTACGCTTCCTTTGGCTTGGGTGGCCACCACGAGCATCACGCTCAGCAAGTCGGGTGTCAGTCCCGGCCAGGGGGCGTCGGCAATGGTCATGATGGAGCCGTCGATGAATGATTCTATTTCGTATGTTTCCTGTGCGGGGACGTAGATATCGTCTCCCCTCTGTTCCAGTTTGATGCCCAGCCGGCGGAAACTTTCGGGGATGATGCCGAGGTTCTCGTAGGAAACGTTTTTAATGGTTATTTCGCTTTTGGTCATGGCAGCCATGCCGATGAAGCTCCCGACTTCAATCATGTCGGGCAATACGGTATGCTGTGTGCCGTGCAGTTCTTCCACGCCCTCGATGGTGAGCAGATTGGAAGCGATGCCGCTGATCTTTGCTCCCATCCGGTTGAGCATACGGCAGAGCTGCTGCAAGTAGGGTTCGCAGGCGGCATTGTAAATGGTGGTAGTGCCTTTTGCCAGTACGGCAGCCATCAGAATGTTGGCTGTACCGGTCACGGACGCTTCATCAAGCAGCATATAGCTGCCTTGAAGCCTGTCGGCCGTTATCTCATAGATGCCCCGCGACTCGTCATAACGGAAGTCAGCTCCCAAATTCTGAATCCCCACAAAGTGGGTGTCCAGACGACGGCGACCGATCTTATCTCCGCCCGGCTTCGAGATCAACGCTTTCCCGAAACGTGCCACCATCGGACCGATCAGCATCACCGATCCCCGAAGGCTTGAACACTTCTTCAAGAACTCATCACTCTCCAAATAAGCCAGATCGACGTTCTCCGCCTTAAAACTGTAAGTATCAATGCCTTCCTTTGCAACCGTTACTCCCATCTCCCGCATAAGCTGAATCAGATTGTTGACATCCAGAATGTCAGGTATATTGTTCACCGTCACTTCCTCAGCAGTCAGCAACGTGGCACAGATAATCTGCAAAACTTCGTTTTTGGCCCCTTGCGGATGAATTTCCCCGCTAAGCCGATGTCCTCCTTCAATTACAAATGAAGCCATTTATTTTAAGTAATAGGTAATAAATAACAAGTAATAAGTAATAGGTAATAAGTAATAATAAGTAAGATTCTCAATACACGCAACACGCCGAACGCAGCTATGCTATTACTTATTACCTATTACTTATTACCTTTTAATATCTTCTCCGCGGATTATTATTCCGATTATTATTGTAGTTCACCTTTGGGCGGTAGTTCTGGTTCAGGCGTTCTGCCATCAGTCGGATGATGTCGTCTGTCAGTTGTAGTTTGCCGCCGGAAAGTTCGTAGAGGTCTTCCGCAATTTTGCGGTCGTCTACGGTATCTTTGTTCCATGCCATGTAGTCTTTCTTCATGTGGTTGCAGATCATGGCTGTCAGATTTCTCTTGTCGTTTCCTTCGGGAAGTTCGCAGGCTTTCTTGATCAGCACTTCCAGCGTGTGTCCGTAGTGGCGGTAGCGCATGCGGGTAGTAGAATATGGGATCGGTTCCGGCTTGGTCACCAGGTTGTCTTCGCGGATGATTTCGTAGGGATAGTCAATATCCAGCTCAAAACCGGACATGATGGCCAGGTGATCCCAAAGTTTATGCTTGAAATCGGGCACATCACGCAAATGGGGGAACATATTTCCCATAATGTTGATAATTGTGTTAGCACAACGCTGACGCTCGGCACGGTCCTGAATGGTCAACGCATAATCTACCATGTTCTGTATGCTGCGGCCGTACTCGGGAAGCGGCATTCTTTTCTGCTGGGTATTGTATTGCATCTTTTAAATTAAAAGTTTTGAAATTAAAAATTAAAAGTCGGAGGACGACGGTCACTCACTAATCACTGTTTCCCGCCAAAGGCGGTTCACTTACTGAGGCACTTTTTTCTACTGAAGTGCGTTATTCAAGAAGTGACTTCTTCGGCAACGAGGCTACAAATTCTTTCAGATAGAAAGGTTCGAAGTAGGCCACGTCTTTATAGTCTTCCCTGGCAACTGCTTTTTCTGCCAACGGATACATCATCTTCGCCAACGGATGGATGTCATCGATAAAATGCGCATTCGGATGCGTAATCTTCTCACGACATTTGGCGGCTCCATTTCCGTAGAAATAAACGGGCGCTTCGTTCAGAAACTCCAGATAGGAATTCTCATCGACAATATCGGCGGCGATAGCACGCTTCACGTTCAATGCACGGTCGTAAACGGCAGCGTACACTTCCATACGGCGGGCATCTAGCATCGGGCAGAGCAACGCATCTTCCGGCAAATCGTGATACAGCAACACGGGCACACTCAGCACTTCGAGCGTAGGAAGACCGATCAAGGGTACATTCCGTCCGTAACAAATGCCTTTTGCCATCGAAACTCCAATCCGCAATCCTGTGTATGATCCCGGACCGCAACTCACTGCAACTGCATCCAAAGGTATGGCATGACTATCAATGAACGACAACGCTTCATCAACAAATACTCCCAAAGACACGGCGTGTGAAGGGCCTTTCAAGTCTTCTTTCACAAAAATCGTCTGTCCGTCTTGACTTGCCGCTACCGAGCAAACAGTGGTAGAGGTTTCAATATTCAGTATACACGACATAAAAATCAGCTTATTAAATTGTCGCAAATTTACATGATTATTTCCAATTCTTAAAATATTCGTGTACTTTTGCACAAAACTTTAAGTATATGATACAGTCGATGACAGGATACGGCAAAGCTACGGCCGAACTTCCAGATAAAAAGATAAACGTAGAAATCAAGTCGCTCAACAGCAAAGCAATGGATCTTTCCACTCGCATCGCTCCGGCTTATCGTGAAAAAGAGATCGAAATCCGCAACGAAATCTCCAAAGTGCTGGAACGTGGAAAGGTGGACTTCAGCCTCTGGATAGAGAAAAAAGAGAGTGCGGAAAGCGCGACTCCTATCAACCAAGTGTTGGTGGAAGGCTACTACAAACAGATTCAGGCGATCTCGGAAAATCTCGGCATCCCCGTCCCCACCGACTGGTTTCAGACGTTGCTCCGTATGCCGGACGTTATGTCTAAGACTGAAATCCAAGAGTTGACGGAAGAAGAATGGGAAATGGTACGTGCCACCGTTCTCGAAGCAATCGGTCATCTGGTGGACTTCCGCAAACAGGAAGGCGCCGCACTGGAAAAGAAGTTCCGCGAAAAGATAGCTAACATCGCACTGTTGCTCGAAAAGATAACTCCTTACGAAAAAGAACGGGTGGAGAAAGTCAAGGAACGTATCACCGACGCGCTCGAAAAGACACTCAATACGGACTATGACAAGAATCGACTGGAACAAGAACTGATCTACTACATCGAAAAACTGGATGTCAACGAGGAAAAACAACGCCTCACCAACCACCTGAAATATTTCATCAGCACGCTGGAAAGCGGCAACGGACAAGGCAAAAAGCTCGGTTTCATCGCTCAGGAAATGGGACGGGAAATCAATACGCTTGGCAGCAAGTCCAACCATGCCGAAATGCAGAAAATCGTTGTGCAAATGAAAGATGAGCTGGAACAGATCAAGGAACAGGTGCTGAACGTAATGTAATTATTTAATAGTAAGTTGAAAATTGAAAATGTCGACATTTTCAGTTTTCAACTTTCAATTCTCAATTAAACAAATGACTGGCAAGTTAATTATTTTTTCTGCCCCGTCCGGTTCGGGCAAATCGACTATTATCAACTATCTGCTGACGCAGAACTTAAATCTCGCGTTCTCCATTTCTGCAACCAGCCGCCCACCGCGCGGGACGGAGAAACACGGGGTCGAATATTTCTTCCTTACTCCCGAAGAGTTCCGTTGTCGCATTGAGAACAACGAGTTTTTGGAATACGAAGAAGTGTACAAGGATCGGTATTACGGAACGCTGAAAGAACAAGTGGAAAAGCAGTTGGAGAAGGGTCAGAACGTGGTATTCGACTTGGATGTAGTAGGCGGATGCAACATCAAAAAGTATTACGGTGACCGTGCATTGTCCATCTTTGTACAGCCGCCCTCCATCGAAGAACTCCGTTGCCGGCTGACGGGTCGGGGCACGGATGAGCCCGAAGTTATCGAATGCCGCATCGCAAAGGCGGAATACGAAATGACTTTTGCTCCCCAGTTTGATCGTGTCATCGTCAATGATGATCTGGAAGCGGCAAAGGCTGAGACGCTGGAGGTTATCAAAGAATTTCTGAATAAGGAATGAAAGAATCTCTGAAAAAACGAATAGAGAGCATAGAAAAGAAGGAGGGTTCGACCGAAAAATTCATGTATCTGTGCGGCATTATCGGCATTGTAGATATAGTGTTCGGTATCCTTTCACTTTATCTGCATTTTTGGATTGCCGCCGGCATCTTTTTCTTAATTGCTGTGAGGCAGGCTATCGTTTTTCCCAAATGGAGAAAAAAGCTGAGAATGGAAAGGGAAGCCAAGAAGATGACAGAAAGTCAAAGCTGAAAAAGAAAGTCTAAAAGAGAACCCAAAAGAGCAAAAAAAAGAACAAAGAATAGAAAGATAAGAAGGCGTCAAAAAGAAAAAAGTAAAAACGAGAAGATGAGAATGGCAGAGAGCAATAAACTAAAAACCGGAATCTTCAGCGGGTCATTCAATCCGGTACACATCGGACATCTGGCCTTGGCCAACTATCTTTGCGAGTATGAAGGACTGGACGAAATTTGGTTTATGGTCAGCCCGCAAAACCCGCTGAAAGCGGGAACGGAGCTATGGCCTGACGACCTGCGTCTCCGGTTAGTAGAACTTGCCACAGAAGAATATCCCCGCTTCCGCTCTTCAGACTTCGAGTTTCATCTGCCCCGCCCTTCATACAGCGTACATACGTTGGAAAAGCTACATGAAACCTATCCGGAACGGGACTTCTACTTAATTATCGGCTCGGATAACTGGGCCCGCTTCGACCGCTGGTATCAATCGGAGCGCATCATCAAAGAAAACCGTATTCTTATCTATCCCCGCCCCGGATTCCCGGTAAATGAAAACGGGCTGCCCGAAACAGTCCGTCTGGTCCATTCGCCTACCTTTGAAATAAGTTCGACGTTTATCCGTCAGGCACTTGATGAGAAGAAAGATGTAAGATACTTCTTGCATCCAAAGGTTTGGGAGTATATTAGAGAATATATCCGACAGAGTATAACGGATAATTAATCATCCACTCTTGCTTCCGATAATCTGACATAGAAAATCGTACTCCGTGTAATCCCGCATTTTTCTCTACGAAGAAACGCAAACTCTTCGATTGCAGATTTTCCTCAGCTTTTACTTCAACAGGGATGACGCTAACATCTTTTTGTAAAAGGAAATAAAATCTTTTAAGATAGGCACGCGCACCACTATCCGCATAGGCAAATAATAAAACGCTGATTATTATGTACAGTACAAGTATCTTACCCGCATAAACAGCCCATTGCCAATAAGAAACAACTACTTCTGCCAAGAATCTATCAACCAAAAAAGAAACTATGATAAAGGAAGCTGCCAGCAAAATAAAGTATTTTGTATAACGTAAAATATACTCCCAAACTTTCTCTTTAAACCCACAGCGATAAAGAAAATAAGGTTTCCACCCGTATACAATAAGCAAAAGACTAATTGTGACTCCAACAAGAATACCAGTCAATCCCCAAAAGTAACCTAACAAGATGGATAATCCCAAATTTAACACAGCCTCTGTGATGGGTGCCCAAACATCTTGAAACAGACCATAAGCAGCCAGAAAAGTATCATTCGTTCGTGTCAAGCCAATAAAGGCAATAACTATCAAAATAATAAAAGCAGACTGATTTAAAACATACTCTTGACCTACCCAAAGGGCTATAAAAGAGTGTCCTAATTTATAAATACCGAAACAAATAATAGATGCTAACCAAACTCGTAAAGAGGTTAGTTCCCAAAAGACTGATTTAATCCGTTCTTTATCACCTTCTGCAACTAGATTACCAATCCCTGCACTAACACTATTTAGTAAAGCATTCATCAACAATGTTACTCCGGTAACCATTAACATATAGTTACCATAAACAGCAACTAAAGTCAAAGAAGCGTATGCATAGATGATCAGGGGGCTGGTTTGTGTCAAAACGAAACCAGCAATTTTATGGAAAAACATTTGTTGGGTTTTGGTGATAATCTCAGGATATTTAGCTCTTAACTCTTTCCCTTGCACAGGAGAAGAATTAAGCCACGGATATTCCCGCTTCAAGACTTTATCTAACACAATGGCAGCAGTAACCGAAAAAAGCAGTTCTAGAACCATCCAGTAAACATATCCATTGTCTAAGGAGCAAATGGCAAGTATTTGAAGGACAACTTTCAGTATCTTGAAACCCTGAACATTCAGAGTAATTTTGTATTCCTTCTGGTCTGCTGTCAACACTATCTGACGATAGTTGACAAAATAGCTGAGCAAAGCACCAACCAACAAAACAATAAAAGAGCCGTAGGTATACCACAAAGGAACCTGTGCTTTGGCAAATATCAACGGAAAAAAGCACATCAGAATGCAAGCCCCAATAATGACGACATAAGCTACTTGACGATAAAGCCAACCCTGTACCGAAACAATCTCATTGATAGCCTGCTTATTCTTTTCAAAAAGTGGCTTATAAAGATTGTAAGCAACAGCACCACCAATACCCAGTTCCGCAAGATTCAAAAAGCCAAGCAGGTTTTGGACAGTAGTGTTTAGTCCTAATACTTCGGCTCCAAGATACTCCAGAAATATTTTGCGAGAAAAGAACTGAAGAACTAAATTTATGAAATAGAAAAATAGGGCTACCTTAGCATTTTTGACACTTTTGGCAGTACGAGATTCGATAACAGACATATCATTCCACCTCACTCCAAGGATACGGATTCTCTTGCACATCCTTCAGGCGTTCCATCACCTCACGCTCCTCTTCTGACAACTCTCTGTCCTGCCATGTATCGATGATGGCCTGAGCTTCCCGGGCCAATTCCTCATCGAAAACCTCTCCGTAACAATAAACCAGCAGTTGGACTTTCAACAGAGAGGCAGGCAGATGTTCCAGTACATCCCAGCAACGATCCAGAATATGTTGGATACGCTCCTCCTTGTCACCGTTATTATAGAGAGTCGCATTATATCCCATCAGGAGCGACAGACACAACCGGGCCTCTTCTTCATCACTATCACCATGCTTGTCGTACAAAGCATTAGCCTGAGAAAAAACATCACGATTCAGACGGGTGAATTGATCACTGTAGATCGGCCGACCGTCCATGCCCAGATAGCAAAGTTCATGAGCAGAAGCATAAAGAGCGGAGATTTCTGATTCTAAATAGTTCATATCTTGTTATGTTATTTTTCAGTGACAGGTTCGACCAATGAAGGATGGACAAAGGTGGTGGCGACAGCCATAACCCCTTCGATGGTGACTACGACACGACGGTCATTGCGGACACGGACAAACTCGCCCTCCACCCCCTCGAAAAGCCCCCCGGTGATACGCACACGGGTACCCTTGCGGATGTTCAACTCAGAAGGTTCGAAATAAAGCAGGGATTCATCATAATTCGCAGAGACAGCCATGAAATTACGCATTTGGGAATCAGGAATGATGATGGGACGATGATATTCACGATCCATAATGTAACGGATAGGAAGCGTGGCGCTCCTGCTTTCTTTGATGGCATCGATACAACTACGCGAGGAACGGACAAAAACCAGATTATGAACTGCGGGAACAAGCTTACGAACCCGACGCTCGTTTTTAATGGTATATTCGTAGTGCATGGGAATGAAATTCTCGATCCCCTCCGAATTGAGGTACTCCTGCAAAGCCAATTCACGCCCGTAAGTGATACGCAAGGCATACCAGTTCAAAGCGGAAGAAGATAGGATAGATTGAGAGCGCTCCATCGAAGACTCGATAGACGCGGATGTTGTCATGTCGTTCACGTCAGGATGTTCTTTGGGGACACCGGAGTAGCGAAGCATACCTCCCGGTCAAGTTATGTAATGCGGATTTTAATGAAAAATTCAGTGCATCCATGTTATTTAATGACCCTCCACTATCACAGAAGGAGAGGCAGAAAATAGTTATTTATTATAATAGCCTTTAAACGAGGGCATTGAAAACAAAAAGTGTTTCAATAGACGTTCGTTTAAAAACACATGTTTTTTGTATATAAATCAGAAGAGAACAGAAAACAAAATCAGACAGATAATAAACTGTTTTTTATTAATTCATAAACACTTATGGTTCAACATATTAAAACAACAGACAAAGGCAAAAAATCATTTTTTTTATTAAACATTTTGTAGTTCTAAAAATACCCTCTATCTTTGCGTTCAATTAAACGATCGTTTATTGAAACACTCACTTTTTTAAGAATTATTTCATTTAATGTCAGACAATTAAGAAGAGAAAAGGTTTCATTTTCCCTTTTATTTCCCCTTTAATTCCACATTCATTTGCCCACTGAAAGATTACTCTCTACCTTTGCAACATATTAACAACATTTAGTTATTGATTAAATAAAAAAATCATGAATAAAGAAAATGAATTATTACAGGCAGTGAACAAAAGTGTAAAAAAACGCCAACACTAAAACACAACCTCCTATCACAGAATCTATTAAAGAAACAAGAGGCAGAAAAACAGGAGCGCAGATACCGGGAATTATCTCCAACAATGAAGGAGTTATAAAAGCGCTGATAGAATCCTACATATTGGACGCAAAAGAACAAAATATCAAGACGTGCAAAGATTCATTGGCACGCTACATAGAGGGGAAAAAACTTTTTGGAAAAATAAGAAATGGAGTATTCAAACCATTAGTTTTAAGCACAATCAGAACTTACGTCAACGAAATCTGGAATAAGATGGAAAGAAAGAAAAAGAACCAAGAAGGAAAGCGCTGAAATACGTACAATGAATTTTATCAAACCGTAATACATTCGATCCGACTTACCTTTGGGGCGATAATTTATCTATTAACCCTTTAAATCATATACGTATGAAACAGAAGAAAAGACCGGCATCACAAACTGAAGCCATGAAACTGAGATGGAAAAAACGGATTGTCTTTGAAAAAGGATATACCGAACAGTGTGCGGAATGGATGGCGGAACGCCTGGAAGCGTTAACCGACCACCTGCAATACGGGCACGCAGCCATCGCTTATCAGAAGCAGAACGGAGACTTCAGGTTGGTGAAAGCGACACTGATCTACTATGAAGCGGAATTCCACAAGAAGTATGATCCCACAAAAATAGAAGGCGCCGTAGTCTACTGGAATGTGGATGAACAGCGATGGACGACATTCCAGATGGAGAACTTCATGGAGTGGAGACCGATCGTATAGGGCGCCACCACAGATTACACGGATTTTCACAGATGAATTATTTTTATTTTAAGAAATCAAGTGAAAACGTCTTTGGGAATCCAGGGTAATTTGTGGTGAATGTATTATTGAAAGTACAAACGACTAATCTAAAAAACAATGGCAATAGCATATGACGGGATCAACTATTTCCCGGTGGGCGTAAACTTCATGGAAGAGAACGCAATGGAAGTGATAGAAGCTAAATATGGAATAAAGGGTTCGGCAATCGTACTGAAACTGCTGTGCAAAATATACAAAGAGGGATACTTCATCCGTTGGGATGAAGAGCAGTGTCTGATTTTTGCCAACAAGGCGGGAAGAGAGGTGCAGGCCGCTGAGGTACAGGGGATCATTGAGATCCTCTTCATCAAAGGAATATTGGACAGAAACAGTTATCTGGAAAACGGAATACTGACTTCGGCAAACATACAGAAGATATGGATGGAGGCAACAAAGCGAAGAAAAAGGGATCTGAAAGCATTGCCCTATCTGCTGGTGAACGACTTGACTCAGCAGGAAACAGAAGCGCCGGAAGGTGAAAATGTAACCATTAGTCCGGGAAATGTAGTACATGATGTAGCCGTTAACGCAAAAAATGCATGCAATTCCGGACAAAGTAAAGTAAAAGAAAAGAAAGCAGAGGAAAATAAAGAATTACCCCCCTCAGCTCCCCCCAAGGGGAAGGAGAAAGAATGGGAGGAGGTTTCTGCTCCTCTCCCGATACCCGGATACGCCTTCAACACAATGACACACAATTATCCGGGACTGACGGATACACTCAAAAGACTGGGGATTACCGAAGCAGGAGAGGTGAATGCCATACTCAGGCTATCGGATTATGGAAGGAAAGGAACACGGGTATGGCAACTGATTGCCAATACTTGCTGGAGTGACATAGGGGCAAAAGGAAGGTATCTGATAGCAGCACTGAATAAGGCAAAAAGAAAATAATCCGGATAGGAAAGTACAGTTTGCAGTTGATAAAAAAGCAAGTATACCGGTTTCCATACGGAAGGTTCTCTGTCGGGAATGGAAAACGGGACATACATTTAAACAAATGATCTACAGCCACTTCAGAGCACAATATTTCAATCTGCAGAAGCTTTATTTTAACGTTACGTTAAAGTTCGTTTTTCGTCTGCAAATAGCAAATTCTTTAAATGCAAAAGACTTGTTATTTGCAGACAAGAACAAAGCCATCGGAAAATGGCATTAACAATGTTAACGGGCAAAAGGCATAAAATATCCTCTCCCACTGTACACAGTTATATTGTTATTTACCTCTTCCGGCAGATGCAATCCGCCAGATGATCATTCATAAATCCGGAGGCCTGCAAGTGAGCATAGCAAATCGTAGTTCCAAAGAATTTAAATCCCCGTTTTTTCATATCCTTGCTCATGGCATCGGATTCGGGAGATGATACCGGAATCTCACTCAATGATTGAAATGTATTGACAATCGGTTTTCTGTCGGGAAAGAATGATAGAGTATAGTCATAAAAACTACCGAACTCCTTTTTTACGGCGAGAAATGACCTTGCATTTGTGATGGTCGATTTGATCTTCAGACGATTTTTCACAATGCCATCAAAGTGCATCAACCGTTCAACATCTTCATCGGTCATTTGTGCCACCGACTCAGCATCGAAATTGCAAAAGGCTTTGCGATACCCCTCACGTTTCTTAAGGATGGTTATCCAACTCAAGCCGGCCTGAGCACTCTCCAACACAAGAAACTCAAACAGCGTCTTGTCATCGGTCACCAATTTTCCCCACTCTTGATCATGGTACTTCACATACAGTTCGTCACTTCCGCACCAACCGCAACGCCCGTTTATTATATCTTGCATAATTATGATAGTTATAGTACGATACAAACTTACAGAAATCTCTGGAATAAACAAACCATATTTGTGATATTTACAAATTGAAACTGGCAAGTTGAACCTGCGATATTTGAATTATAGACTTTGCGTGTTATCCTCCAACTCCCGACTGAGTTTGCTTTCCAACTCTCCAATGGAAGGCAACCCTGACTTAATATCTTTGGGCAACGCTTTCCCCAATTCATAATCGGAAATACCTATCGGCTTATGCACATCACGCAGGGCGTATTCCGCCATGATGCGGTTCTTGTTCTGGCAAAGAAGCAACCCGATGGTCTGATTGTCTCCTGCCCGGCAAAGGATGTCATCCACCGCCGAACAATAGAAGTTCAACTTACCGATATATTCGGGTTGGAACTCTCCCCGCTTCAATTCCACAACTAAATACCTGTGCATAAATGCGTTGCACATCAATATATCGATATAAAAGTCATTGCCGGACACCTCTATATAGTATTGTCTGCCCATGAAGGCGAACCCGGCTCCCATCTCGACAAGGAACTTCTCGATATGTTTTACCAAGCCCAACTCCACATCCCGTTCGTCATACTCGTCCGTGAATGTAAGCATATCGAAGATATAGGGGTCTTTCAATGTCTCTTTCACTTGCTTGGCTTGAATTTCGGGGAGAGTGGTATCGAAGTTATGAGCCAGTGCCCCATGGACATGGTAGTAATCCTGATTGATGGCTTCAATCAGAAAATTGCGTCCCTAACCATTTTTCAGACTTTGAATCATATACCAGTTACGTGCTTTGAGGTCTTTTACTTTTTGCATCAATACGATGTTGTGCGACCAACTCAAATGCATGACAGGAAGGTATAAAGAAACATCATCCAAATACGAAACAGGCTGTTTCGTATTTGTAAATTGCTGGTTATATTCATTATAGAATTGTATCATAAACTGGCAGTTCCAATATAGGAAACCTTTCACTTTCGGATAATCGTTCTTTAAATCACCGGGCAACTGCTCCAACGTATTGTTGCCCAGCCAATTTGTGTTTGGCTTTCGGACAATAACTTGCCGATGTCCCAATACATAGAAAGCATTTCTCCATTGGCGGCATAGATAGCCTTTTTCTGGGCGAGTGCCACTCTTGCTTTGACCTGTCTAAGCAGTGCGGCATAGTCGAATATATTGTTTTGCATGATACAATCCATAGATTACCATTAAATTATACGGCGAAGATACAATTTTAAATCCTTTCCTTATTATATACAGTATGAAATTATCCTTTCTACTAAATGAGATGTGCCAATGCAGGATCGTTCTGGATGCGTTGCAATTCGTCGGCG
>ENA-UEYL01002472-UEYL01002472.1-human-gut-metagenome-genome-assembly--contig:-NODE-2472-length-13672-cov-6.147775_pt1 | contig 13672 bp, 9 predicted proteins | sample MGYA00242941_ERZ507946 | MGnify/ENA primary metagenome ERZ507946 (study PRJEB26167, sample SAMN06115482) | human gut metagenome | host: Homo sapiens | place: China:Guizhou | collected 2015-03-11...
CCTGCCGCCAAGGCCATGCGCCCCTCCGGCATCCGCAAATTTTTCGATCTGGCCGCCGAAATGCCCGAGTGCATCAGTCTGGGCGTGGGCGAGCCGGACTTCAAAACGCCATGGGCTGTGCGCGAAGCCGGCATTGAGAGTCTGGAACATGGCCGCACCCGCTACACCTCCAACGCAGGCCTGAAGGAGCTGCGCGCCGAGGTGGCAAAGTATCTGGAACGCCGCATGGGCCTGCACTACGACCCGCTGCACGAGGTGCTCATCACGGTGGGCGGCAGCGAAGCCATTGATATGTGCATCCGCACGCTGGTGCAGCCCGGGGACGAGGTCATTATCCCGGAGCCCTGCTTTGTGTGCTACGAGCCCATCACCACCCTGTCCGGCGGTGTGCCGGTGCATGTGGCCTGCCGTCAGGAGGACGAGTTCCGCCTGCGTGCCGATGCGCTGAAAGCAGCCATCACCCCCAAGACAAAGCTGCTCATCATGCCGTTTCCCAACAACCCCACCGGTGCGGTGATGGAGCGCGAGGATCTGGAAGCCGTTGCTGAGGTGCTGCGCGGCACCAACATCATGGTGCTCTCGGATGAGATCTACGCCGAGCTGAACTACGGCCTGCGGCCTCATGTTTCCATTGCCACCCTGCCCGGCATGGCCGAGCGCACCATCGTGGTGAACGGCTTCTCCAAGACTTACGCCATGACCGGCTGGCGTCTGGGCTATGCCTGCGGCCCGGCACCCATCATCCGGATCATGACCAAGATCCACCAGAGCGCCATCATGAGTGCCCCCACCACCAGCCAGTACGCCGCCATCACCGCCCTGAAGGAGTGCGATGGCGAGATCGACCGCATGCGCGACGAGTACAATATGCGCCGCCGCCTTGTGGTGAAGTCCTTTAACGATATGGGCCTGACCTGCTTTGAGCCGCGCGGTGCGTTCTACGCCTTCCCCTGCATCAAGAGCACGGGCATGAGCAGTCAGGATTTCTGCACGAAGCTGCTGGAACAGAAGCATGTGGCCATCATCCCCGGCGACGCCTTTGGCGCTTCCGGCGAAGGCTACGCCCGCATTTCCTACGCCTACAGCGTGGAGCATCTGAAGGAAGCGCTCCGGCGCATCCGGGAATTCCTGCAGGAAAACGGCATCTATCACGGCATCTGAGGAGGAACAAATGGCAAGGCTGAACTGCGTGACCATTCTGGCCCCCGCAAAGCTCAATCTGGCGCTGGACGTGGTGGGCCTTCTGCCGGGCGGCTACCATGATCTGGACATGACCATGCAGGCCATTACCCTGTACGAGCGGGTGGTGCTGCGCCGCAGCCCCTACCTGAACCTGCGTCTGCCGGGCAGTCTGGTGGCCCCCAATAACAAAAACACTGCCATCAAGGCAGCGCTGGCCTTTTTTGACTACACCGGCCTTCTGGCGGGCGTGGACATCACCATCTATAAAAATACCCCGGTGCGGGCGGGCATGGCGGGCGGCAGTGCCGATGCTGCCGCTGTTCTGGTGGGCATGAACGAGCTGTACGGTGCGCACCTTTCCATGAGTGAGCTGTGCGCGCTGGGCGCAAAGATCGGTGCGGATGTGCCCTTTGCCCTGATGGGCGGCACCTGCCGGGTGCAGGGTGTGGGCGATTTTCTCAAGGCGCTGCCGCCGGTGCCGGAGTGCTGGTTCACGGTGGTGATGCCGGACTACGGCGTTTCCACCCCGGAGGCCTTTGCGGCCTACGACCGGGTGGGCAGCAGCATCCACCCGGACTGCGGAGCGCAGGAAGCCGCTATCCGTGCCGGAGATCTGGATGCCCTTTGTGCCGCCGCCGGCAATGCGCTGGAAGAGTGCAGCGGAGCAAAGGATACCGGGGCCATCAAGGCCCTGCTGCGGGAGCATGGCGCTGTCACCGCCCTGATGACCGGCAGCGGTGCGGCGGTGTTCGGCGTATTCCGGGACGAAGGGGCCGCACGGGCTGCTGCACAGGCCGCAAAGCGGCGCTGGAAGCAAGTGTACGTGGCGCAGCCTGACCGCGGCGGCGCACGGGTGAGCCGATAAAAATGCATAGGCCTCCTTCCCACGGGGCATACTGCCCGCAAAGGAAGGAGGTCTTTTTTGTGCAGACCTTTTATAAAATCTGCCTGATCCTGTTGATCGTGGGCGGCATCAACTGGGGCCTTGTGGGGCTGTTCCAATTCGATTTTGTGGGCTGGCTGCTGGGCGGCAGCGCATCCATCTGGTCGCGCATCGTGTTCACGCTGGTGGGCATCGCAGCCCTGTGCGGCATCCCGGGGCTTTTTACGGACGATAGTTCTGAAAATTGAAAGCGGCCTCGCCCTCTCAGGCGCTGACGCGCCAGCTCCCCCAAAGTGGGAGCCTTTGGCAGTCAGTGCGGACTTCATCGTTATGCCAAGGCCTCTCCCTTTGGGAGAGGTGGATTTGCGAAGCAAAGACGGAGAGGGCGAGCTCGCTAAAACAAAAGCACCTGCGGTTGATTCTGCAGGTGCTTTTGCTTGTTGACTCAATTACTGCTTCCGTCAAGATCATCCCAGCCTACCAGATCCGGCAGGGTGAGCGTCTCGTCGGAGCAGTGGGGGTGTGCACGCCGCTGGTCCTCGGCCATGGTGCGCACCACCTCGCGGGTGATCTCGCGGATGGCGGCGCAGTCCTCCGGCAGGTCGGTCTGGCTGCGGCCGGAGTGGGTAAACAGGATCTTACCCATGTGGCCCACCACCAGCGTCAGCGGCAGCTGCTGTGGAGCATTGCTGTTGTAGCGGTAGCCCTGCTCTTTGGCCGCTTTGTAGATGCGCTGGGCCGCAAAGCTCCAGCTCAGGATGCCGCGGGCCTGTTCTACGCCAAGGTAGCCGTACAGCACCCCCGGCGCGTCGCAGATGAGGGTGAAGGGAAACTCGGCCCCCTGCGTGGCCTTTGCCACCATGCGAGGCGAGGAACGCACCACGCAGGCCAGCCGCACGCCGCGCAGTCTGGGCAGGGTCTGCAGGTAGCGGGTCAGATATTCCCGGGTGACAGGGTGGTCAAAGGCAGGCAGGAAGATTATGACAAGAGGGTGCTCTCCTTCGCACAGCTTGTAAAAATCATTGCTCGGTGTGGTGGGGGTATCAAAGGTAAAGCGGGGGATGGAGGTGCCCACCAGATGTTCTGACTTCATGCCGCAATGCACATCCTTTCAAGATAATAAAAAATCCACACACTGCATCTCTGCAGAAAGTGCAGAGGACAGAGGTGGATGGATTGCTATAAAAAGATCCCGCCCGGTCGTCTGCGGTCAATCAAACCTACCCTTACGGACAGGTGGGTGCCCTGTCTCCGGGTTCGCGCTTCCTCATCGAGCCTTCATGGTCGCCCCATGACGGGGAGGTCTGCAATCCACCGGGGAACTCCAAGCTCCCGTTGAATGATTAGTAGGATCATATAAACCGCAACAAATCGAGCCGGGCAGGAAGTTTTGCCGGGTAATTTGTCTGGAATTATTCTTCGATGTCGTACTCGTCGCTCAGGCGCTCTTCAAACAGCTTGCCCAGCTCCAGCAGCAGCTCGTCGTCGTCCACGACATCCAGATATTCGCCTTCATCATCCTCGCCAACGCTCAGAATGACCAGCTGAGCATTCTCAGCTTCCTCTTCGGTCTCGGCGTATTCCACAGCAGCCAGATAATGCACGCCCTTGTGGTCCAGCGCATCGATCACCTCAAATGTGATCTCGTTGCCGTCCTCATCCTCCAGGGTCATCAGGTCGGGCTGATCTTCTTCGGTATTAGGGTTCTTGATTTCGTCAGACATAGATATTGTCTCCTGTATCGTGTCATAAAACGGGCTGTTTGTGTGCCGCCCGCTTGGCCTGCATATAGTGTAGCGTTTTTTTGCCTGCTCGTCAAGATGCTTTTTCGCACAGAAATTGTGCAGCAAATTTTCACGCATTTGCTCTCGCACTCTGCGGCAGAATATGATATACTATCCTCTGAATCTTCTGTGCACGGTGTGCCGTGCAGGTTACTATAGAGTATGGAGCGTGGGCGGAAATGATGCATAAAAAAAGATGGGCGGCGTTTGTGCTGGCAGCGGCGCTGGTGCTGACGGGCTGCAGTGCCGGGAGCTTTCTGCACTTTGGCAAAGGCAGCGGCGGCAGTACAGTCCAGAAGATCGACCGCCCGGCAGTGGAATCGGCAGAGCTGCAGTTTGCCCACCCTGCGGCGGGGGACACCATTGCGGTGTTCGATACCTCGGCAGGCGTGTTCAAGGCGGTGCTTTTCCCGGACAAGGCCCCGCAGGCCTATGATAACTTTGCGGGCCTTGTGCAGGCAGGCTACTACAACGGCCTGACCTTCTCCCGCGTGGAGAGCGGCTTTGTGGTGGAGGCCGGGCAGGGGGCCGACGGCAGGGGCAGTACCATCTGGAACGGCAGCCGCTACCCGGCTGAGACCACCGACAGCCTGCACCATTATTCCGGTGCCCTGTGTATGGGCACCGATGCTTCCGGCGAGTGCGCCAGCGTTTTTTACGTGATGCAGACGCTGCCGGGAGACCAGTCGGTGACGCAGGAGCTTGTGGACCAGATGAACAGCGCGGGCTACCGCGCAGAGGTGGTTTCGGCCTATCAGACCGCCGGCGGCGCGCCTTATCTTGACTACACCGATACCGTGCTGGGGCAGGTGTACGAGGGCATGGACGTGGTGGATGCCATCGGCCAGACCGCCGTGGACGAAAACCAGAAGCCCCGTGAGGACATCACCATCAACAGCGTGAGCATCGAGACCTATCAGTGAACCAAAAGGCACCCGCAGCGTTCAAAACTGTGGGTGCCTTTTTATAACTCCTTCAGTCGCCTGCGGCGACAGCTCCCTCAAAGAGGGAGCCCTTGGCAGTGCGGCAAAGTTTTCCTTTTCGCCAGAGCCTCCCTCAATGAGAAAGACTTCCCCCGGCCGGGGGAAGATGTCACGCAAGTGACAAAAAGGGGAGCAGTGGCATCGCGCCAGCGATGACGGAAGGAGTTGAATCAAATCTCCCCCGGGTGCTCCTTCCGCCATGCAAGATAATCGTCCAGAATGACGGTGGCGCTGACCGAATCCAGGATTTCCTTGCGCTTTGTGCCAAAGGTGCCGCTTTCGTCCAGAATGTCGGCGGCGGCGCAGGTGGTCTGGCGCTCGTCCCACATGCGCACCGGCAGGCCGCTCCAGATCTCGACCGTCTTTGCCAGCTTGCGGCTCTTGATGGCGCGTTCGCCCTCGGTACCATCCATGTTCAGCGGCAGGCCGATCACGATCAGCTCGGCTCCGATCTCCTTGGCCACTTCGCACACCCGTGCCGCCACCTTGTTGCGGGCTTTCAGGGTGATCTGCGGGGTGATGGCCGTTGTAAGGAACTCGGTGCGGTCACAGGTGGCAAGGCCGGTGCGGCTGTCGCCGTAGTCAACAGCTAAAATTTTCATACAGGCTTCCTCTCTTGTGTGGAAAAGTTTGTCGGTCCAAGTGTACCACAGCTGCAGGCTAAAAGGTAGAGAATCACACTTTTTTTGAGAGGATTTTCGTGTTACAATAAACACAGATCGTTTTTTTAGGAGGAAGTGCCCCATGCTCAAACTGGTTTTAGGCGGCTCCGGCAGCGGCAAGACCACCCTGCTCTATTCCCGCATCAAGGCCCGGGCCGAACAGGGCCGGCGCAGCATCCTTCTGGTGCCGGAACAGTTCACTTCCAGCACGGAGGGCCGCATCTACCGGGAACTGGGCGATGCTCTTTCCGGCATGGTGGAAAGCTTTTCCTTTACCAGTCTGGCCGAGCGCATCCTCTCTGCCGAGGGCGGCGCGGCGGTGCAGACCCTTTCGGACGCGGGCCGCGCCGTGCTGGTGCGCCGCGCGCTGGAAGAGCTGCAGGATCATGTGCATTACTACTACCGCCACCGCCGCAGTGCGGCCTTCTGCCAGATGGCGGCCCAGACCATCGACGAGCTGAAAAGTGCCGGCCTTTCCGGCGCACAGCTGGCAGAGCTTGCGCCGGACTGCGGGCCGGAGAGCGGCAAGCTGAGCGAGCTGGCACTGATTTTTCAGGGATACGAAACGCTGCTGGCGGGCACCGGCATGGACCCCGCCGACCGGCTGGAGCTGGCGGCTGACCGGCTGGAAGCCGCTCTTGCCCGGGGCGAACTGCCGGACTTTCTGCGGGAGCGGGAGGTGTTCATTGACGAGTTCGATACCTTTAACGCACCCAAAAAGCGGCTGATGGGCGCGATGCTGGCGGCGCTGCCCACCGTCACGGTGGCCCTGTGCGACGACGGTGCGCCCATGGTGCCGGGGGATATGGGGCTTTTTTCCGGCGCAAAGCAGGTGGCCGCACAGCTGCGGCAGCTGGCCCGCAAAAACGGTGCTGATGCGGCAGTGCCGGAGCTGCTGCGCCGCGACCTGCGCCATAAGGATGCACCCGGCCTTGCGGCTGTGACAGAGCTTTTGGAGGCTGGCACCTGTGAGGTGCCGCCTGCGGCACCGGAGGTGCGGCTGTTTGCCGCTGCCAGCCGGGAAGAGGAAGCCCGCTGCACCGCTGCGGCCATCCGCCGCCTGATGCGGCAGGGCGTGCGCTGCAGCAAAATGGCCGTGGTCTGCCGCAATATCCCGGATTACCGTGCGGCCATCCGGTACGAGTTCCGCATGGCAGATATCCCGCTTTACTGCGATGAACCCACCACCCCGGAGTTCAGCGCCCCGGCTACGGCGGTGCGTGCACTGCTGGCACTGCTGCGCGGTGCGGATATGACCGAAAACCTGACCATTCTTGCCAAGACCGGCCTGTGCGCTCTGACCGAGCCGCAGGTCTGCGCGCTGGAAAACTATGCCTATACCTGGTCACCCAATGCGGCGGCATGGCGCACAAAATTTGAGAAAAGCCCCAAGGGCTTCGGCGAAAATGAACTGTCCGATGAGGATGCAAAAACGCTGGAGGATGCCGAGACTGCCCGCCAGCTGCTGGTAACAGCCGTGGACGAACTGCGCAGCAAGGTGCGGGGCGGCAGCGCCGAACAGATCAGCCGGGAACTGTATTTCTGCCTGAAAAAGCTGGGTGCAGAAGAGCAGCAGGCAGCGCTGGTGGAAGCCGTCCGCACTGCCCGGGGCATCCCGGCGGCAGAGGAAGTGGCCCGCGAGTGGAACGTGGTGATGCAGCTGCTCAACGAGATGGCCCACCTGCTGGGCGGGCAGGGTGTGACCTTTGCAGAATATGAGGACCTGTTCAGCCTGCTGCTGCGCTCTTCGGACCTTGGGCACATCCCGCAGACGCTGGATGCCGTGGTGCTGGCAAGCGCGGGCAAAATGCGTCTGGACGCGCCGGACTATGTGTTCGTGCTGGGCCTTGCAGAGGGCGAATTTCCCTGTGCACCGTCCGAGACGGGCCTTCTGACCCACGCCGACCGCGATGTTCTGATGGCAAAGCAGATCGATCTGCCGGACTGCTTTGAGAACCGCGTGGTGCGCGAGCAGGTGTGCGTTTACAAAGCCCTCACCGCACCGGCAAAGGGGTTGTGGCTCAGCTGGCCCAAGGGGCAGGGCAAGACCCTGTGCGCAGCGCTGGAACCCATCGTGGAGACCCTGCACCCGGCGGCACCGGAGCTGGAGCTTCCCGACCTTGCGGCTACCCCCGCCGATGCACTGGATACGCTGGGCGGCTGGCCGCTGACCGACACGGAACGCGCCAGCCTGACTGAGGCGCTGCGTCTGCCGCAGACAGATGCGCCCCGGGGCCTTGCTCTGCTGCAGCGCATGGAGGAGAATCCGCCCCGGCAGGTGAACGATCTGTCTGCGCTGAGCGGCCTGCTGGGGCAGCGGCTGCGCATCTCGCCCAGCCAGCTGGAAAAATACTATACCTGCCGGTATGGCTATTTTTTGCAGTATGTGCTGGGCCTGAAGCCCCGCAGACGGGCCGAGCTTTCTGCCGACCAGAGCGGCACCCTGATGCACTGGGTGCTGCAGATGGCGCTGGACCCGCACCCGGATGCGGATAATCCCTGCGCCGGGCTGGCCCCATTTCTGGAGCTGGACGATGATGCCATGGCAGAGCTTGCCGGCCTGCTGGTGGACGAATATGCAAAGCGTTATCTGCCGGAGGATACGGCCCGGTTCGCCTACCTGCTCTCCCGCCTCAAAAAGAGCATGACCGGCCTTTTGTGCTACCTGCGGGACGAACAGAAGCAGTCCTGCTTCCACCCGGCAGCCTGCGAGCTGCGCATCGGCTCCGGGGAGGACGCCGTGCCCGGGCAGGTGTATCATCTCTCGGACGGGCGCACCGTGCAGCTGGTGGGCACGGTGGATCGTGCCGACGAGTGGGTGGAGGAAAACGGCACCCGCTGGGTGCGGGTGGTGGACTATAAGACCGGCACCAAAAAACTGAACCTGAAAGAGGTATACTGTGGGCTGGACTGCCAGATGCTTTTGTATCTGTTCAGCCTGACGCGGGATAAGAGCGGCCGCTTTACCGGTGCGGAACCGGCAGGCGTGCTGTATCTGCTGGCAGACCCGGCCCCCAAGACCACCAACCGCCAGCAGGCACAGCAGGACGTGCAGTACGAGCTGGACGGCCTTGTGAGGGACGAGCAGAAGGTGTTCGATGCCATGGATGCGGATGAGACGGGCCGCTACCTGCCCTTTGGCTACCGCAACGGTGTACCCAGCCCCAGCCAGAAGGATAAGCGTGCCGATATTGCAAAGCTCAACCGCATCCAGCTGCATCTGGATGATCTTGTCACCCAGATGGGCCAGCAGCTTTACGATGGGCAGATCGCTGCGGAACCGCTGGTGGCAGGCGCAGGCAGGAACCCCTGCGTCTGGTGCGACTACAGCTTTATCTGCTGCCACGAGACCGGCATCGGCGAGCGGGCACTGGAAGCCCCGGCCAAGCCCTTTGAGCCGGAAGAAGCCGACGACGGAAAGGAAGGTGAGCAGGCATGAGTGAGCCCAAATGGACTCCGGCCCAGCGCGCTGCTATTGAGGACCGGGGTGGTGCGCTGCTGGTGAGCGCAGCGGCGGGCAGCGGCAAAACGGCCGTGCTGACCGAACGCGCGGTGCGGCTCATCACCGATCCGGACCACCCGGTGGATGCGGACAAACTGCTCATCGTCACCTTTACCAATGCGGCGGCGGCAGAGCTGCGGGCACGCATCGGGCAGGCACTGCTGCGGCTCAGCCAGCAGCAGCCCCACAACACGAGCCTGCGCCGCCAGCGGATGCTTTTGCAGCGAGCACCCATCTGCACCATCGACGCGTTTTGTCTGGACCTGCTGCACAAGCACTTTCAGGCACTGGACATCCCGCCGGACTTTGCCCCGGCAGATCCCGGCAGCGTGGAGGTGCTGCGGGCTTCGGCGCTGGCCGAAACGCTGGAAAATGCCTACCGCGACCCGGACTTCTGTGCCTTTGCAGACCTTTACGGAAAGGGCCGCACCGATCAGGCCGCAGGCAATACCATCCTGCATGTGTACGATTTTCTGCGCGCTCTGCCGGACTACGACCGCAGGCTGGACGAATATCTGGCTCCATGGCAGCGGGAAAACGGCTTTGCTTTTACCTGCTGGCATGACCTGCTGCTGGCGGAAGCGGCCCGCTGCGCAAAGGCCGCGCGGGAACTGCTGACGGCAGCACTGGCAGACTGTAAGGAAGATTTTGTCCTTGCACAGGCACAGGCCGAGGAAAAAGGCAAGACCGCTGCTTCCAAGGCAAAGGCCGTGGCCGGTGTCAACGATAAATTTGCAGAGCCGCTCTCCCGGCTGGAAAGCGCCGCCGCCCTGCTGGGCGAGGTGGAACGACTGGCTGCGGCAGGGCAGTGGACACCGCTGTACGATAAGCTGACACCCTATGTGCTGGGCATGGAGGAGATACCCGGCTTCAAGGGCATGAAAAAACGGCTGACCGGCGATCATAAGGCGGCTGTCAGGACCCGCGCAGACGAAGCCGCCAAGCTGTTTGAGCACATTACGGAGCTTGTCTCCTGCAGCGAGGAGGAAGCCGAAGCGGACCGCAGAGCGGCCCTGCCCCGGCTGCGGGCGCTGTTTGCCGCCGTGCGGGATTTTGATGCCCGCTTTTCGGCAAAGAAAAAGGAACGCAAGCTGCTGGAATTCAGCGATTTTGAGCATCAGGCCCTGCGGCTGCTGCGCACACCGGATGGCGTGTGCACCCCGCTGTGCCAGAGCATCCGGCAGAGCTATGCCGCCGTGATGGTGGACGAATATCAGGACACGAACGCTTTGCAGGATGCCATTTACCGCTGCCTTGCTTCCCCGGCGGGGGATGACCTGTTCCTTGTGGGCGACCTGAAGCAGAGCATCTACCGCTTCCGTCAGGCCGACCCCAGCATCTTCCGGGCTAAGCTGAACGCATGGGCACCGTTGCCCAGCGGCACTGCCCGCCCCCGCCCGGAGGAGGGTACGGCAGGCGGAAACGCGCTGCTGGCGCTGGATGCGAACTTCCGCTCCGCCCCGCAGGTGGTGGCAGGCATCAACTTTATCTTTGAACAGCTCATGACCCCCCAGCTGGGCGATACGGCTTACGGCGACGGCCAGCGGCTGGTGTGCGGTGCACCCGGCGAATACGCCGGCAGCGTGGAAGCGCACTTCCTGCCCGACGAAACCGCTGAGACCGACGCGGCGTGGATCGCCCAGCGCGTTGAAGAACTGGTGAAAAACGGCGAACCAGTGCGGGACGGCAGCTCCACCCGCCCGGTGCAGTACGAGGATTGCTGCATCCTGCTGGCGGCGCGCGGCGACTTCCTTGCTTATGAGGAAGCGCTCACGGCCCGGGGCATCCCGGTGTATGCGGATGCGCGCGAAAACTTGATGGAAGCAGCGCACATCCGGCCGCTGATCTCGCTTTTGAAGGTCATCGACAACCCGGCGCAGGATATCTACCTTGCCGCCGCCATGCTGGGGCCGATGTTCGGCTTTACGGACGACGACCTTGTACGCCTGCGTGCCCAGAGCGCCGCAATGCAGAAAAAGGCGCAGGAGGAACAGGGCGCGAAGGAAACGGGCAAAAGGGCTTCCCGCATGAGTCTGTACGGCGCAGTGCTGCAGGTGGTGCAGAATGGTGATGAAACGCCATTCACCCGAAAGGTGAAAGACTTTTATGACCGACTCACCGCACTGCGGCGCATGGCCCGCAGTGCCCCGGCAGAACAGCTGCTGGAAGAAATCTTTGTCTCCACCGGCTATCTTGCTGCGCTGGGCGTACTGGAAAACGGTGCGCACCGCCGGGAAGATGCCCGGCGCTTTGCGGCTTTCTGCGCACAGACCGGTGCAAACGGCATCTCGGCGCTGGTGCGTGCCATCGACGCGGCGGCGCAGGCCGGTTCTACCGGGCAGGACACTGTGCCCGGCGGTGTGAGGCCTGGCTGTGTGACCATTATGACCATCCATCGCTCCAAGGGTCTGCAGTTCCCGGTGGTGTTCGTGGGCGACACGGCCCGGCACTTCAACCTGAGCGACACTTACCAGCCGGTGCTGCTGCACCGGGAATACGGCGCGGGCCTGCGCCTGCGCCCGGAACAGGGCGAGAGCATGTACAAGACTGCAGCCTACGCAGCCCTTGCCAGCGTCCATGCGCAGGAAACGCGCAGCGAGCAGATGCGCCTTTTATATGTGGCGCTCACCCGTGCACAGGATAAGCTGATCCTCACGGTGCCGCTGGGCATGACCAAGACCGGCAATCCCTTTGCCAAGGCGGCAGCATTCCTTGCTGCGGGCGCGGGAGAAACGCTGAACCAGCAGGCGGGCAGCTTTGCCGACTGGCTGCGTGCAGCACTGCTGGTGCATCCCTTCGGCGGGCCGCTGCGGCGGCTGGCAGGAGATCTGGAACTGCCCTTTGTGTTTACGGAAAGCGAGATCATGGTCACGGTGCAGGAAGCTCAGCCAGAGCCGGAAACACCGGAACAGGAACCGGAAGCGGCAGAGCCTGTCCCGGCAGACCCGGCATTGGTGGCTCAGCTGCAGGAGGGCTTTGCATGGCGGTATCCGGCGGCAAAACTGGCTGCGGTGCCCGCCAAGGTCAGCGTGACCAGCATCGTGCACAAGGCCGAGCAGACCACGCTGGAACGGCCTGCCTTCCTCTCCAAAGACGGCCTGACTGCCGCCGAAATGGGTACGGCCCTGCACGCCTTTCTGGAACATGCGGACTTTTCGGCCCTTGCAGCTGCAAAGGCTGCGGGCGGGCTTGAAAAAGCCATTCTGGCAGAGCGCCAGCGGCAGGTGGACACCCGGCTGGTGGCCCCGGAAATTGCGGAAAAACTCAATGCAGGCCGCATCCGCCGCTTTGCCGAGAGCGAAGCCTTTGCAAAGATCTGCGCAGCCGAAAAGGTGCTGCGGGAGCTGGCCTTCATCACGGCGCTGCCCGCGTCGGCCGTGCTGACGGCACAGGGAGCTTCCGCGCAGGAAGCCGCCGCCGTGCAGGATGAGCAGGTGCTGGTGCAGGGCATTGCAGACCTTGTGCTGGTGTTCCCGGATCATCTGGAACTGCTGGATTACAAGACCGACCGCCGCAAGACCGAAGCGGACTTCCTGAGCGCCTACCGCCCGCAGCTGAACCTCTATGCCCTTGCCATCGATAAGCGCTTTGCGCCGAAGAAGGTAACGTATAAGGGCATCTACTCGCTGGAGCTGGGGAGGCTGATTGAAGCGTAGGAGAACGTCGGTGCCGCCCACTCCGTCCTGCTTCCGCTCGCCAGTCCATCCAGCGTGAGAAGCCCTCGCACTTCCCGTTAAGGCTTTTTGGTCGATTTTAATTGCAGCCTACACTTTAGACCATGGCTTCGCGTCATCCTGCCGGAGTGGGCGGCACCGATGCCCGGGCAGATGCTGCTCCCTGATGGCCTGCCTTTCGGAAAAGTCATATTTTTCCCGCAAAACGCATAAAAAGTGCTTGACAGCGCTTTCTGCCTGTGGTAAAATAACCGGGTAAAGAAAGCAGCTACGGCCTGTGCCGCGCTCGCCTTGCGAGGGAAAGATCCCCCGGGCTATACCTGAAGGCAGTTCATTACGAGTGGACTGCGGCTTTGAGTGAATTTTTGTGCGGCTGTCCTGAAAATGGGCGGCCGCGTTTTCTATGCCAAATATTGCAACAAAATGGATTTTGTTTGGAGGTGCATTCATTATCGCTACCGCTGGAAAGTCGAAGGAACTGGAGATCAACGGTCAGATCCGTGACCGTGAGGTCCGTCTGATCGGTGCAGACGGCGAGCAGAAGGGCGTTGTGTCCATTCAGGTGGCCATGCGCGCTGCTGAAGATGCTGGTCTGGATCTGGTCAAGATCGCACCGCAGGCTGTTCCGCCTGTGTGCAAGGTGCTGGATTACGGCAAGTACCGTTTTGAACAGCAGAAGAAGGAGAAGGAAGCCAAGAAGAACCAGAAGGTGGTCGAAGTTAAAGAGACCCGCCTTTCGCTCAACATTGACACCAACGACTTCAATACCAAGCTGAACCAGACTGCCAAATTCCTGGCAGCTGGCCACAAGGTTAAGGTTTCGATCCGCTTCCGCGGCCGTGAAATGGCGCACAGTGCTCTGGGCGCAGACGTGCTGAAACGTTTTGCCGAGGCTCTGCCTCAGGCATCCACCGATAAGCCGCCGGTGCTCGAGGGCCGCACGATGTCCATTCTGCTGATCCCGAAACCCAATAAGGACTAATTTTAGGAGGAAACTAAAAT